>ERZ795052.31-NODE-31-length-183204-cov-29.266237_pt1 | contig 183204 bp, 155 predicted proteins | sample MGYA00375136_ERZ795052 | MGnify/ENA primary metagenome ERZ795052 (study PRJEB30181, sample SAMN05720156) | activated sludge metagenome | isolation source: Anaerobic digester | place: Japan | collected 2015-05-26 ...
TTAAATCACTACTCGAAGAACTATTTGTCGTACTCGTCACCTTCCAGGTACCATTAAATATCCCTTCTAAGGACGAGACACTAATACTGCTTACATTAGAATAATTTGACTTATTATAATCAGTAAATGAACAGACTCTGTAGCTATAGGTTATATCTTTTTCGATATTTCGATCAATATATTCACAATTATTCGGATTAGTTGATGCTATCTCAGAAAAGCTTTCAGCTTCTTTCATTCGCTCAATTTTAAATCCCATTTCAAATGAGCAGTTATCCTGCCAGGTCAGCTTTATATCCTGATTATTAATAACTGATGTTAATAGATTTGAAGGAGACGGAAATACAGTCTCTGTTTGTAAATCATTAGAATATTCACTTTCATTATTTATCGTAAAAGCCTTCACCCGATATGTATAATTTCGACCATAAATCAATCCCACATCCGTGTAGGTTATCACATCTGCACCAACCTCGGCTATCAGAGTATAGCCATTACCATCGTTACGCTCGATTCGGAAGCCAGTCTCAAACAAGCAGTTATCCTGCCAGTCTAATTTTATCTGGCTATCTGTTACTGGAGTAGCAGTAAGATTACTGGGAGGAGGTATTACCATCTGAATATTCGTTTCATTAGAATAGTTAGAATTATTTAATTGAGTACAGGCTCTTACACGGTAGCTGTAGGTTTCACCATAAGTCAAATTATTATCAGTAAAACTAGTAATATTAGCATTGACTTCGGCAATTTGCTGGAAAGTTCCAGCATCAGCTTTGCGTTCAATTCGGAAGCCAGTCTCAAAGGTACAGTTATCTTGCCATTCTAATTTTATCTGGCTATCTGTTACTGGAGTAGCAGTAAGATTACTAGGAGCTGGAAAAATTGTTTGAACACTCTTTTCATTTGAATAATCTGAATTATTAAACTGAGTATAAGCTCTTACCCGATAGTAGTACGTTTCACCATAAGTTAAATTATCATCTGTAAAACTTTTGACGTTAGCTCCTACCTTTGCAACCTGTTGAAAATTCCCACCTACTGTTTTACGTTCAATCTGAAAACCAGTCTCAAAAGAGGAGTTATCTTGCCACTCTAATTTTATCTGGCTATCTGTTACTGGGGTAGCATTAAGATTACTGGGAGGAGGTATTACCATCTGAATATTCGTTTCATTAGAATAGTTAGAATTATTTAATTGAGTACAGGCTCTTACACGGTAGCTGTAGGTTTCACCATAAGTCAAATTATTATCAGTAAAACTAGTAATATTAGCATTGACTTCGGCAATTTGCTGGAAAGTTCCAGCATCAGCTTTGCGTTCAATCCGGAAGCCAGTCTCAAAGGTACAGTTATCTTGCCATTCTAATTTAACCTGACTATCTGATATTGGTGTAGCAATAAGATTGGTAGGGTAAGGAAAAGTGGTTTGAATACTCTTTTCGTTAGAATAATCTGAATTATTAAACTGAGTATAAGCTCTTACCCTATAGTAATAGGTTTCACCATAAGTCAAATTATCATCAGTATAACTCGTTAAATTGGCACCGACCTCGGCAACTTGCTGAAAACCTCCAGAACCTATTTTACGCTCGATTCGGAAACCATTCTCAAAACTGCTATTGTCCTTCCAGTCAAGTTTTATCTGGCTATCTGATATAGGAGTTGCAGTTAGATCAGTAGGGGCAGGAAGAGTAGTTTGGGCACTTACCTCGTTAGAGTAGGCGGATTTATTGACTTTTGTAATGGCATTTACTCGATAGGTGTAATTGACATCAATATTCAAACTATCATCAGTATAGGTCGTGACATTAGCGCCAATTTCGGCAATTTGCTGGAAAGTCCCGGTATCAGCTTTGCGTTCAATCCGGAAGCCAGTCTCAAAGGCGCAGTTATCTTGCCATTCTAATTTCACCTGACTATCTGATATTGGTGTAGCAGTAAGATTGGTAGGGGAAGGAAAAGTGGTTTGAATACTCTTTTCGTTAGAATATTTGGATTTGTTGACTTCGGTAAAGGCATATACCCGATAAGTATATTTTTGTTCGATACTCAAGTTAGTATCAATATAGGTAGCAATATTAGCGCCGACTTCGGCAATTTGCTTATAAGTACTATTTTCACTTTTACGCTCAATTTTGAAGCCACTCTCTAAATCACAATTATCTTTCCAGGTCAATTGAACCTGACTATCATTGATGGGAGTTACGTTCAGATTAGAAGGCGCCCATTGCCCTGGTTCGATATGAGACTTTGGATCATTGGGATTGAGGAAATCCCACTTTTCACAGGAGTAAGCCGAGAATATTAAAATTGCCAATAAGATCAATGTTCTGAATTTCGAGATGGGATATTTCTCCGTCATTGTAATACCTCCACCCAGATCGCCCGGTCGCCCTTATAGTCGGAGAGTAATTCCGGGCGCAATGTTTTAATATTGATAAACTCACTCTTTTGAACCGTCAGAATAGCTTTTAATTCAGCCGTTTTGGGATTGAAAATAAAACAGTAGAGTCCTTCCTTATTTTCAAAGTCTTTGCTCGAGCCAAAAACTATGCGTCCCTCACGACTTAATCTTTGAGCCTGAGTTACAAAATCCTGAAGGTGATTTACTTCTCTCAGTTCGGTTAATAATTGAGCCGATGACGACCGGGATTTACTGATTTCCGGTCGGCGCTCCTTCACGGTAGAGATTTCAGTAGCCGTGAGAGTTTGATTTTTCATATCGAGGATTTTTATACAACTCAAGTTAGGTTTCCCATTGATCGTTAATTTAATCTGGTAATTTCTATCGGTCGCAAAAGTCTGCGCTGGTTGGGCAATAGCTGAAGTTCGGCCATCGCCGAAATCCCAGTGATATTCTTTCACCGATAAATGCTGCAATTGCGGCTGGAAATAGACAGCATATCCTTTGAATAGCGCGCCGAAATCCACCGTGACATAATTTCGCAAGTCGAGCATTACTGGAAAGCTATTGTCAAATTCCGGCAGTTTCAGAAATTGATAAATCTGATTGACATCGGGATTTTGCTCCATATCTGAAACATAGCGATATTCTATCTGGGGACGCAGAACCGTGCTCTGGTCGCTGAATTCACCACGCAGGACGAAAGTCACCCGCCCATTGATTACTTCGCACCAGTTTTGCTCTGCGCCGTCATAATAAGAAACTTGCAGGTTGGTGACCGGTAAATTACCGCAGGCTAATTTCACGATAGCGACAAAGTCATCTCCATCAACGAAGCTCTTCTCCAGCGTGGCGGTCATTCCTTTGAAAATAGCGTTAAGATGAGCGGGAATCAGCGTTGCCGCATCGCCGTAAGTATTGGAAATGGAAATCTGAATTGTATCCGGATAGGAAAAGGTCAGTACGTATGCCCAGAAGTAATTACGCAGAGCCGTGGCGAAATCACTGTGCTGTTCGGCTTCCCTGGCAATGTTTATTAAGGAATGAATTGCATATTTTCGTTGATCGAACGCTTTCTGGACATCGGCTTTGGCAACGCGGGCGGTGACTACCCAGCCTTTTTTGGTGTGCGTTTCAGTATAAACGACATTTTTTAGAATAATTCCCGAATAGGTCGTGATCTGAGAATTAGCGAAATCTTCAGTGACCGTTCCTTTGTTCTCCGTAGTTCTCGATTCAAAGCGCGTCTGGATAAAAGTCTGAATACTGTTGGTAAGATACTTTAAAGCCTGCTGGCGAGCTTGTTCGAGGGTCGGTGCTTCGCCGGAAGCCTCATAGTAGCCCGTCTGGGCGAATAAATTCATTCCGATTGTAAAATTCAGGATTAAAATTATTCTTAAAATCTGACGTCTATCCATTTTTTTAACCCTATCCAACTACTACTAGCCCAACCAATTTCCATCCCGCCGCAGGCTGACACAAAAAACCAATTTCCGACCCACCGTAGGCTGGTAAAAACCAATTTCCGCCACGCCGCAGGCGGGGCTAAATTGGTTTTGGTACATCCATATTGGGAGACCAAATTGTCTTTTGTGTGTTTTCCCCGATTCTATCGTTGACAAAACCAATTTGGCTCTACTTCGTTTCGCCGAAAATTGGTTTTCCGGAAGGATAAATTGGTTTCGGTAGTCAAAATTCAACGGTTCAATTTCCCTCTTTTTTACCATAATAATACTATTTGCCTCAAAATTATCGTTACAAAAAGGCAAAATCAAGGAAAATTTTGCTAAGACATTTACCAATTTCCCAAAATGTTAAATTGATTTCCGGCAATTATGTTTTATCCCAACCAATTTCCGACCCGCAGGCTGACAAAAAACCAATTTCCGACTCGCAGGCGGGGCTAAATTGGTTTTGGTGTGTTTTCCCCGATTCTATCGTTGACAAAACCAATTTGGCTCTACTTCGTTTCGCCGAAAATTGGTTTCGGTAGTCAAAATTCAAAGGTTCAATTTCCCTCTTGTTTGCCATAATTATACTATTTGTTCTAAAATTATCGTTATAAAAAGGCAAAATCAAGGAAAATTTTGTCAGGACATTTACCAATTTCCCAAAATGTTAAACCTATACAAGGTAAATACTTTTTGTGAGGAGAAAATTTCTACAAAACTTTAAGCCCTATGGGCTAATTTGGGAAAGGAATGGTTGATAGGTTAATGCCCACCGCGTAGCGGTCGAAGTATTGTAGTTAAATGGAAATAAGAAAGCTATTCCCCAGAGGGGATAAAGAATACTTACTTGGCCTCTACTCTAATTTTTAGGAATTGTCCTGATTATCGAACTGAATTCTCTATTATTATCCGAATCAATTAGGATAGAATCGCTTCGATTTCTTCTTTACCCAGCACTTCTTTTTCTAAAAGCGCGTTTGCCATTTTATCCAGTAATTCCCTTTTTTCAATCAACAACTCTTTGGTTTCGCGGTAGCATTTATCAATAATTTCTTTGACTTCTTCGTCAATCAGTCTCTCGAGATGTTCTGAGCGTCTTTCAACTCCCGCCGCTTGATTGAGAAATCCGGGCGTCGAACGGTTCACCAGAGAATAATTTGGCAGTTTTTCGCTCATACCATATACGACGATCATATTTTTCACTAATTGAGCGACGCGTTCCAGATCATTGGAAGCACCAGTCGAGACCTCGTTAAAGACAATTTCTTCAGCGGCACGCCCGCCGAGTAATCCTTTTACTTTTCCGATAATTTCGGTTTTAGTCATCAGATAACGGTCTTCGAGTGGCATTTGCAAAGTATAACCAAGCGCACCTATTCCTCTCGGTACAATTGATACTTTTTGCACCTGTTCGGCGCCTGGAGTAAAAAAACCCACTATCGCATGACCCGATTCATGGTAAGCGACGATTTTACGTTCTTTCTCGTTGATAATTTTATTTTTCTTTTCCAATCCAGCAATGAGACGTTCGATAGCGGCTTCGAAATCAGATTGAGTAACTTCATCGCGATTGTTTCGAGCGGCTAAAATAGCGGCTTCATTACACACATTGGCAATCTCGGCGCCGGCAAATCCTGGCGTCTGGGCGGCTAATTGCTTTAGGTCAACATTCGAGCTAAGTTTTAGATTGCGAGTATGCACTTTAAATATCGCTTCACGACCTTTCATATCGGGGCGGTCAACCAGTACCTGCCGATCGAATCGTCCGGGTCTTAGCAGGGCGGGGTCGAGTACTTCTGGTCTGTTAGTAGCTCCGATAATTATTACCCCGGCTCCGGGATCGAAACCGTCCATTTCCACCAGTAATTGGTTGAGCGTATTTTCACGTTCGTCGTAGCCACCCCCATAAGTCAGAGCATTACCACGACTTTTCCCGATGGCATCTATTTCGTCGATGAAAATAATGCAGGGAGCGGCGGCTTTAGCTTGCTTGAATAAATCTCTTACCCGAGCCGCACCTAATCCGACAAACATTTCCACAAAATCCGAGCCGCTGAGGTTAAAAAATGGCACGCCAGCTTCACCCGCTACAGCTCTGGCTAGTAAAGTCTTTCCGGTGCCGGGCGGTCCCACCAGTAATAAGCCTTTCGGTAACTTGCCACCTAATTTTGTGTATTTTTTAGGATTCTTTAAAAAATCCACAACTTCTTTAACTTCTTCAACGGCTTCATCAACGCCAGCCACATCGGAAAATCTAACCTGATTCTCCGGCTTTTCGGCATATATCTTGGCCTTATTCTTACCGAAATCGAGCATCGGGTTGTTTCCCATTCGTCTAAAAATTATACCCCATAAGCCGATAAAAAATATGATAGGAAATACCCAGTTCAGGAAAAAATTACGAAGCGAATTTGATTCGTACCGACCTTCGAAATTAACATCCGAGGCTTGCAATTTTGCCAGCAGATCTGGATCCGGCAACTCCGGAATGCGACTTACGATAAATTGCCGAGCTACCTGCCTTTCGATCGAAGGCACTCTCAATCGCCACGGTGCGGTCGGGGCATGAGTCAGCGCTTGCTCTTCATCAACATCTTCGGACTTGAATTCGCCCACGATGCGATCCTCGAAAATTACAATTCGCGCTACTTTTCCAGAATCCAGAGCATTTAAAAAATCTCTATAGCTTAAGCGAACGTTAGCCGGCTTATCCGGAAAAAATAACAATTGGGTAAAAATTATCATCAGCAAGATTAACCAGAAGTAAATCAACGAAAATTTTTCATTATTCTTCATAATTGTCTCACCTCAGCAGTTTTTGATTGACACTTCATTTTTTAAAAATTTAAATCATTTCGGCTAATTGTGCCATTATATTTTCCAATGTAGTTTATCGGGCATATTTATAGAAAGCATTAAGTAACTTTAAATATGCCTTCAAGAAGAAGAGCCTTTTAGGAAACGAGGCTGAGGCTAAGGTTATGGCGGAGGAGCAGACGAGAAAGGGCAAACACTTAACTCAAGTCGTCTGAGAACACCTCAAGTCAAGTGCTTTGGCCAGTGACTAATGACCTACCAGCCCCATTAGTCTCAGAGCATCATAATACATAGTGGAATTGTTAAACATAACGTAATTGAGTTCTTGATCGCATAGCGCGAGCACTTTTTCTAATTCTTCATCGCTGAAAGTATAATCATAATCTAATCTATTCCCGATGTGCAATCCGTGTAAACGATAATAGCGGTAATCGCCGTAATAACTGTTCTGGTATAATGGATCAACGCAATGAATCAGATTCAATTCCTGACATACTTTTTGGATTATTTTCTCATCCCATCGGGGATTGCGGACTTCCAGAATAAACTCGAAGTTCTCGCCATCTTTTCTAATCTTTTCAAAAAAATTATACAGGTTTAGCAAATATTTCTCATCCGGAGTAAAACTTGGGGGACATTGGAATAAAATCCTGGTACAACCTAATTTCAGGGCAAACTCTCTGGTTCTTTCCCAGGCTATAAAAACCTCATCCGTATTTTTGAACAACCCATAATTCTCTTTTGCGCCAATTTTTTCTCTTAATCGGCGATAAGTGAATGAACCGGCTGGGTGAGTGATGATTTGCCAGGCTTTAATGACGAACTCGAATTCCGGATTCTGTTTTTCAGCCGCCAGACGCCATTTTTCGGCAGTCGCAATTTGAGGCAATTGATAAAAGGTGATGTTAATTTCGATACAATTGAATTCCCGGTAATATCGCTCTTTTTCGATTGGAAAACCGCAACAACCGATTTTGAACTCTTTCATATCCCAAATGTATTCAAATCATTCCTAATAAGTGACAAAAGATTTCTAAGTTCGCCGAAAGTCTTCTCCCTCCCAGACCACGATTTTCAAAATTATCCTTTTAGCCGACAATGAAAATATTGATTTTTCAGGTTAAATATTAACGACTTATTTAATTAAAATTAATAATTAAACCTTTGTGCCTTAGTGCCTTTGTCCCGCCGAGCGGGACTTCTTCGAAGTGGTAAGAAAACTTAGATTACTTCCAAGATTTTTTCTTCGATATTTTTTTTAGGTTGGGCGCCGATAATCTGAGCCATTATCTTACCATTTTTGAAAATCAGCAGAGTCGGAATACTGCGGATACCGAATTTCTGGGCGATTTGCGGGGCATTTTCGACATTCACTTTGCCAAATTTCATTTTGCCGTTATACTTTTGCGCCAGTTCTTCGACCACCGGCATCAGTTTCATACAAGGAGCGCACCAGGTCGCCCAAAAATCAACCAGCACCGGTATTTCTGATTGCTCGACTTCAGCCTTGAAATTTGATTGAGTGAATTCTAACATAATGCCCCGCTTTTTTGATATTTGATTATCTCAATGTCTCACGCTATAATATATTCCTGCCGACTTTTATTCTCAAACCAATTTTTTCGGTAATTTTTCATCTGGCGCGCACCCATTGCCATATTTCCGGAAAGGTAGGCCTTTTACCATAAATTAAAATCGCTACTTTAAAAATTTTCCCCGCCGCTAACATTGCCGCCCAAACACTTACAATCAAAATTACCAATGACGTCAATATTTCCCAGAGCGGCGGCATCATCACCCCAATCCTTAAAATCATAAAATAGGGCGTGATGAATGGAATGAACGACAAAATTGTCGTCGTCAACGATTGTGGATTGGCAATTACGTAGGAAGCCAAAAAAATCGGCACAACCGAAATCAAAGAAAAAATCGAAACGGCATGTTGGGCATCTTGTTCATTGTCGAAGAGCGAACCGATCGCCGCAAAGATCGCCGCATAAAGCAAATAACCCAGAACAAAATAGACCAGAAACAAGACGACATTTACGGAACTGAATAACTCCAGCCCTTTGAAATTCGAAATGATTATCCCAACGATCAAATAGAGTGCCAATTGCGTCAAACCCAGCAATCCAAGCCCCAAAATTTTCCCGGACATCAATTCCGTGGGAGACACCGAGGAAAGCAATACTTCGATTAAGCGATTAGCGCGTTCGGCGAGAACACTCCGCATCAATACCTGGGAAGACATAAAAATGGTAAAGAACAACATCAACACATAAATCAAGGGAATGATAAATGAGAGGGTCTCGTTACCCAAAGTTTCTTGACCGCCGGAAGCGACTTTTATAGTCTGGAATTCGACATTTTTCATCATATCCCGGATCATAGTCGGGTCCAAACCAGCCTCAACCAACCGATGTTCGGTAATAATTTCATTGATCGTTTGGCTAAGTTCACTTTGATCTTTGAAGTTGCCAACATTCAGACTGTAATAAAACACACGGCTGGAATCCAATACAACTTCCGGAATAACAATATAAGCACTTATAACCGACGAATTTAAAAGCTCGGCGGCTTCCCGTTTCATTTTTACAGGATCACTATCTTTCATTATGATGACTTGATATTTCGGGGTCCGATCTGCGAGGGTATATTTAGCGGCCAATTTTTGTTCCAATTTTTCCGCGAATTGACCGGTCTCATCTACTACGGCAATCAGGCGCGTTTCATGATCATCCGAGTTTAATACGACGGATGGAATGAACATCGAAGCCACCATAATCAGCGGTATGAGAATCGTCGAGATTATAAACCATTTGGAACGCAAGCGAGTTAGGTATTCCCAGCGGGCGATTATCATTACATTTTTCATGGCTCTTCCGCCCCTCTAACCAACTCGATAAAGATTTGCTCTAAAGATGGCTCTTGCAATTCGAAACGAGTTACCTGCACGCGTTGCATCACCGAGAGTAATAATTCATTGAGATTACTGGTAAGGCGACAGGTAAGTCGGTTGTCAGTGATTTGCATATCAGGCAGATTCAGGTCAGCCAGCGCATCCGCCTGGCCGTCATAATCAATCAAAAGCATTTGTTGACCGTACTCTTTCTTAATCTGCCGCAAGTCGCCGTCCAGAATCGGTTTACCCTTATTTATCAAACAAATCCGGTCGCACAGCTTCTCGACTTGTTCCATCTGGTGCGTCGAAAATATTACGGTCGCGCCGCGTCCCTGCAATTCCGCAATAATTTCCTTCAATAGCAACTGATTTACCGGGTCGAGACCGGCAAAAGGTTCGTCCAGAATAATAAGTTCCGGTTTGTGAATTACCGAAACAATGAATTGGACTTTCTGCTGATTGCCTTTGGAAAGTTCCTCAATGCGGCGATTGCTATAGCCGGAGAGATCGAAACGACGCAGGTATTCGTCAACGCTCTGGTTGGCCTCTGCCGGTGATAGACCTTTGAGGCGAGCAAGATAAACGACGGTTTCCTTCAATTTCATTTTTTGGTACAATCCACGCTCTTCCGGCAAATAACCAACTTTCAAGAAATCGGACTGCTCCAGGTGTTTTCCATTATACAGAATTTCTCCGGCATCAGGTTGAATAATATTCATAATCATCCGAATAGTGGTAGTCTTTCCGGCACCGTTTGGCCCTAATAGCCCAAAAATCGAGCCAGTCGGTATCGTAAGATCGAGGCTATCAACCGCCACCGTCTTATTGAATACTTTTCTAACCTGTTTTAATTGTAGCATTCGGCAATTTTGGATTGGTAGAATTGGAGTAGTTATTTAACGATAAATTTGAAAAACCGCCGTTTCCCGACTTTGGTGATATATTCGCCTTTATCTTGAAAGGAATAATTTATATCGTCAATTTTTTCGTCGTTGATGCGTACGCCACCCTGCTGAATTAGGCGTCGAGCTTCGCCGTTAGAAGAAACCGCTCCGCACTCGGTTAGTAACTTGACTAAAGGCTTCGGCAATTCCGACGAGGAAATTACTATTTCCTCGATGTCGTCGGGGATTTCTTTCTTACTGAAAATTTGTTCGAAATTTTGTTCAGCCTGACGGGCGGCAGAATCCGAATGATACATCTGGACAATCGTGCGGGCTAATTCCTTTTTCAGCACCATTGGATTAGTTTGACCGTCGCTCAGGCGGCGCTTTACTTCCTCAAGATGGGCAAGCGAATAATCCGTCACCAGAGTAAAATATTTGAGAATCAGATTATCGGGAATGGACATAATCTTGCCATACATTTCGTCCGGTTCATCGTCAATGCCGATGTAATTGCCGAGGCTTTTGCTCATTCGTTGACCGCCGTCTATGCCTTCCAGCACCGGCAGAGTCAAAATAACCTGCGGTTCCTGACCATATTCGCGTTGAACGTCACGCGCGGTAAGCAGATTGAATTTCTGTTCGGTGGCGCCGAGTTCGACATCGGCTTTGATTGCCACGGAATCGTAGCCTTGCATCAATGGATAGAAGAATTCGTGCAGACTAATCGGATTGCCCTCTTTATAGCGTTTAGTAAAATCGTCCCTTTCGAGAATCCGCGCAATAGTAAATTTCGCCGCCAGATTCATAATTTCATCGAATTTCATTTTGGAAAACCATTCGCCGTTATAATGGATTTCGGTTTTACTTTTATCCAGGATTTTAAAAAACTGCTTCTCATAGGTTTCGGCATTTTTCATCAAAGTTTCATATTGCAATCTTGGGCGCGTCTCATTTTTGCCGCTCGGATCACCTACTAATCCGGTGTAATCGCCGATAATAAGAACGATTGTATGCCCCAGTTCCTGGAACTGACGCAATTTCCGGATTCCGACCGTATGCCCGAGATGAATATCCGGTGCGGTCGGATCGAAGCCTTGCTTGATTCTGAGCGGCTGATTGGTTTTAATTGAATTCGCGAGCTTGCTGACCATTTCCTCTTCGGAAATCAGTTCCTCGACTCCCCGTTTGATGATTTCCAATTGTTCTTTAACCGGTGGGAACATATCTATTTTCCTTTTCTTAAACGTTCGACTTCGCGGCGAGCTTCTTTCTCAGCTACCGCGTTCCTTTTATCGTACTGTCTTTTGCATTTGGCTAAACCTATTTCGACTTTGACTTTTCCCCTTTCCGTAATCAAAACGCGGAGCGGAATCAGGGTTAGGCCTTTATTTTCGACTTCGCGTTGCAGGCGCCGAATTTCATTCCGATGTAATAGCAAACGACGATCGCGCTCCGGATTATGGTTGTCATATCCGCCGTAATCGTAGGGAGCAATATGACATTTCAATAAATATAATTCCCGATTAGTGATTTTAGCGTAACTGTCTTTCAGATTGACCTGCCCGGCTCTGATTGACTTGACTTCGGTGCCTTTGAGTTCGATGCCCGCCTCAATTTTATCCAGAATAAAATAATCGTGGAAGGCTTTCTTATTAGTCGTTATAACTTTGACATCTTCATTTGGCATACGGAAAATTTAATTCTTTTGCCTCAACTTCCAATGTAAAACTTGGAGAACTCGGTCGGAGATAATCCGGATTGCGCCAAAAGTGTTGGCGTATTTCCGAACGAAGCGAGGAAAGCAGAGTAGCTGGTAAAATCGGACATGCATTGTCTTTCGCAATCTAATGGTTGCGAGTATCAATATTATTGATGCAATCCAAAAAAGATTTTTCAATAGTAAATCTTCAGGACTTCATCCAAAATTTGTACTCCAACTGAAGGAATCCGGATTGCGCCAAAAGTGTTGGCGTATTTCCGAACGAAGCGAGGAAAGCAGAGTAGCTGGTAAAATCGGACATGCATTGTCTTTCGCAATCTAATGGTTGCAAGCATCAATATTATTGATGCAATCCAAAAAAGATTTTTCAATAGTAAATCTTGGAGAACTCAGTCGGAGATTATAAATTTTGCCGTTATTTGAAGCCCGGGTGGTGGAACTGGTAGACGCGCTAGGTTCAGGACCTAGTCTCCATTAGGAGGTGCGAGTTCAAGTCTCGCCCCGGGCACAAAAACAAGCCTTAAGATTTAAAGAAACCAAGTAAACAAGAAATGAAAAATATTAGTTAATCGGGAATAGCTAACCCTTATGGTTCACTGATGGAAAACAATTTGATACTGACTATTCAATATTGCCACTGGCGTCGGTCTTGATTAACAAAACATCACTACCACCTCTGGTACCATAGTACCATGTATAACCAGTGATAATAAAACCACCATCGCTGGTCTGCTGGACTGAATATCCTTCATCCCAATCATAGCCACCAAAAGTCCTATCCCAGAGTTTATTGCCACTGGCGTCGGTCTTGATTAACCAAATGTCATCTTTTCCGGCACCATAAGACCATGTCAAACCAGTGATAATAAAACCACCATCATTGGTCTGCTGGACTGAATATCCTATATCATGAGAAGAGCCACCAAAAGTCTTATCCCAGAGTTTATTGCCACTGGCGTCGGTCTTGATTAACCAAACATCATCATATCCGGCACCATAAGACCTTGTCTTACCAGTGATAATAAAACCACCATCGCTGGTCTGCTGGACTGAATATCCTTCATCATCACTAGAGCCACCAAAAGTCTTATCCCAGAGTTTATTGCCACTGCCGTCGGTCTTGATTAACCAAATGTCATCTTCTCCGGCACCATAAGAATATGTATAACCAGTAATAATAAAACCACCATCGCTGGTCTGCTGGACTGATGTTCCTATATCACCAGAAGAGCCACCAAAAGTCTTATCCCAGAGTTGGTTGCCACTGCCGTCGGTTTTAATTAACCAGACTTCATAATAACCGGCACCATAAGAATATGTATTACCAGTAATAATAAAACCACCATCACTGGTCTGCTGGACTGAATATCCTCTATTATAAGAAGAGCCACCAAAAGTCCTATCCCAGAGTTTATTGCCACTGGCGTCGGTCTTGATTAACCAAACATCATCATATCCGGCACCATAAGACTCTGTATAACCAGTGATAATAAAACCATCATCACTGGTCTGCTGGACTGAATTTCCTATATCATGAGAAGAGCCACCAAAAGTCTTATCCCAGAGTTTATTCCCACTTCCGTCGGTCTTGATTAACCAAACATCCCCATATCCGGCACCATAAGACTCTGTATAACCAGTAATAATAAAACCACGATCACTGGTCTGCTGGACTGAATATCCTATATCACGATCAGAGCCACCAAAAGTCTTAATAAACAATCCCCAACTGGCTTTATTAGAATATGCCGATTTATAATTCCCAGAGAAAGCACACACGCGATAAACATAAATCTTATCCAAAATTACAGTATTATCAATAAAACTCGTCACATTTCTGGCAACTTCAGCTATTTTAGCATATTCAGCACCTACTTCTTTACGCTCAATTATAAAACCATCTTCAAATTTACTATTATCTTTCCAGGTCAATATTAAACCTTCTCCAGCAGGATTTTTTCTTACTGATAAAGCTGTTGGGCTTAATAACTTTCCGACAATAACTGGAATTATCGGTGTGGTACTGATATTACCATCCCCATCATAAGCTTTAGCAAACACCGAATGCAAGCTGCTGTCTTTCAATTGAGTAACATACCACATAAAATTATAAGGTGGCAATACCCAACTATTAATAGTCTCATTATCAACGATAAAATCAACCTTAGTTACGCCTTTATCATCAGTAGCTTTTATTTTTACCTCGACATAATCAACGATTATCTGATTTTTAACTGGAGATAGCAATTCAATTTGGGGGATATCAACAGGTTGAGTTGGATTTTTCTCACACCTAAAAAACAAGTTTAAGGATGCAATAAATATCAGCAAAAATGCAAGTGGTAAAAATAATTTCTTCATATTTTTCCCTTTATCAAAATTCCTTAAATCAACTTAAATATATAATGGGTAATAGTCAAGACCGAAGCGGCAGGACTTACCCTAATTTTTCAAAATATTTACAGGACAGATCTGGCAATTAGTTTTTCTATAAAACTTCAAGTCCTACTGACTAATTTGGAGAGCGAGTGGCTGATAGGTTAATTTCCACCGCATAGCGGTCAAAGTATTGTAGAATAAAAAAACTATAAAAGTTATTCCTCGGAAAGGAATAATTGTACTTATTTGACTAAAACAAAGGGTTATTGAAAATAATAATATAACTAAAGATTTACTTAAGGTTTTTATAAAACATCCTTTCAAATTAGTTACGGTGCCCAATCGCAATAAACCCATTTACTCCTATTGTCCCGAAAACCGCAGCAATATCATCTTTCAGGCGCACTTTTAAATAATATAATTCATACGGGAAGGTCTCATCAATATATTCATCTTGAAAATATGTCGAACCATTATAGTGGAAAACAAGATCTAAAGGAGATACGAACATAATTCGGACACTCGCGGCAGGACATAACAAAAAGTATAGTAATTAGCAATAAGATTCCTGATATCCCAGTTTTGGCTCTAGTTTGATGTTTTGTAAACATTGCTTTTTGCTTTTAACTAAAATATTTTGTTTTTAACGATAACCTCTGATAACAATCGGAAGGCCTCCAATTCCGGTGTAATAATACCCACCAGCAATTACTATTTCATCGTTGGCTTTAACCGCCATTATCCGAAAATAATCTTCAAATTGCGCTTTTATTTCAGGATAAAGGTACCAGTTAGAACCATTGAAATGTAATAGTTCACTACCAGCTGTAGAGGCAAAGATATCATTATAAGCCGTGCCATAAACATCATAACCAAACCAATCTCCAGCACTCATATCTCTATTGATATTACCCTTAATTAGGTTGGCAATACACCTGCCAGAGCCACCATTAAGAAATAATAAATAGGGATTATCCGTCCATAATGAATTGAAGCCATATATTTCGCCCATCAACGGGTCAAGGATTTGTTGCCAGGTTTTACCATTATAATAAAGAAGAACACTATTAAGTTCTTCCAATGCCGTACCCACCGCCCAGATGTGGTTACCATCTATTCCCCAGACACTCTCCAGTCTACAAGTCGTGCCGCTCTCCATCTTGGTAAAGGTCGAACCGTCATAATGGACAATAGAGCCTTTCCAGCCAACAAAGTAGACATTATCAGGAGATGAGGCCCATATATGTTCAGTGCTTACTTCTGTACCTAATCCCATATCTTGGAAATGATACATTGTCCATTGTTGTCCATCCCAATGTTTGGGGAAACCGGAGCTTACCCAGATATCACTTTTTGAAAAGTACCATATACTATATAGAGTCGCCGTATTTAGTATTCTAGTCAAGTTCCATTTTTCACCGTCCCAGCGCGCTGCGTTGAACCATTCTTCTCCTGAGCCGTCAAATGAAGAATCGGGGTCATCAGCAATAATCTGACCAACCGCCCAGATGTCATCTTCCGAAACAATCCATACATCATATATCCCACCTGAAATCCCCAGAGTATCAATCTCCCAATAGGAAATATTATGACTGGTGGTATCCATAGTCTGTACCGTGACCAACTCTGATTCTGACTTAGTCTTACCGTCACTTAAGAAACGGACGCTATATAAATATTTTGTAGCCGGAATCAAGCCTTCATCAATAATCAGGGTATCATCCTCAGAACAGGTATAGGTCGCTACAGTCGAGTCATTCCGGTCAAGTGCAAAGGTGTTGATAGCCCCGGAGTAAGGTAAACTTATTTTTAGAACTACTGAGGTGCAGAAGACGTCTTTGACGATCAAATCAATGTTATTTTCAGATTCGGTCAGACACTCGCGGCAGGACATAGCAAAAAAGATGGCGTTTATCAGTAAGGTGATTGATATTGCAGTTTTAGATTTAAGGTTGTTATTAGTAGGCATCGTTTTTCCTTTTTTCATTTTTAACAATTGAAAGTACACTCGTTTTCGCATATTTTCAACCGTTGTGTTTTCCTGATAAAATCGGAAGACTGACCCTGAGCCTGACCGTGCCTGCGGATTCAGGTGTTAGCTGGAAATTTCAGTTGTATATCGCCCTCTAGTGGTTGGGGATTCTTTTTCATGTCTAATCCCTTTCATTTTACATGATGCCCCCTGACAATTACAATATACCTGAATGCCATATCGCCGACCGTAACGACCAGATCTTCCGTAACACTGGCTTTCATTACGTTGATCCCGTCCAGGCTTAAATCCCGGTTCCAGGTCTTGCCATTGAAATGCAGGAATTCGCCCCAATGAGTAAAGGCATAGACATCGTTATAACCGGTGCCGCGTACCAGGAATGGAAAACCGTTCAAGCGATTATCGGGTCCATGCATCAGTTGACCTTTGCCTTTCTTAATGGATTCCTTCCAGAGTCCGGAATTGGATGAAATATAGACCGTATCCTTATATGCCCATACCGAATTCATGTAGCCTTTAAGTTCAGTGGCGCTTCTCTCTGTAGTATGACCAATAGGTGATTCGTATTGTCTTGTCCATTGTTGACCGTTACAGAATAGAGTAACGCTTTCATACCCATTGGGATGTGCATCATCCAATTGATTGGATTTCGCGGTCGCCCAGATATGATGAGCACCGGTGCCCCAAATGTCGATGATTTGGGTATCTGTTCCACTTTCCATTTTTTCAAATCCCTTTCCATCGTAGTGGACGATAGAACCTTCTAATCCGACAAAATAAATATTGGATGAAGATGAGCCCCATAAAGATAGCGCAGAAGCATTTATTCCCATATCATGAAATCGATATAGTGTCCAGCTATTTCCATTAAAGTTGACTGGATAACCGTAAGATACCATCCAAATATCATTTTCATTGAAGTAATGAATGCTGAAAATTGGTGAAGAATTAACGATCCTCATCATGTTCCATTTCTCGCCATTCCAATGGGCGGCGTTGAAGGTTTCTTTACCGGTTCCATCAAAGGATGAATCGGGATCAGGTACTCGGATATATCCCACGACCCAGATGTTGTTCTCATCCACGATCCAAACGTCATTCAGATAACTGCCATAGAGCCCGAGCGTGTCAATTTGCCAGACGAAGTTGTGGCTGGTAGTATCGGAATCATCATAGTAGTTATCCGGTTCTTCGGGACAGCTGGAAAGGAATAAAAGTAGAGATAGAACAGTCATAATCATAGTATTCAGAAGTAGTTTGAATTTCTTGTCAGAGGTCATCGTTTTTCCTTTTTTCATTTTTAACAATTGAAAGTACACTTGTTTTCGCATATTTTCAACCGTTGTGTTTCCGCCATTTGGCGGATAAATCCCGAATCTGGACTGCTGTCACCGTTAGGCGCGGGTAATGAGTAGTTTTTTGAGTTGCATTTTTCCCTCCTATAATTAATTCACATATTTTTGAATACGAAAAATAAATTTATCTCTTCCCAATTTATCGGAATACTGTTTTTTTGAGAGACTAGATCTCGAGAAAACTCCATTACCTCTTATACAGTCCTTCTCTTCTAAGTTAGAAATAAAAAAGCCTACAATTTTCCGCTCTTTTGCTTTCATCGAAGACTCTCCTTGCTTCTGGCATAATATATACGATGGGGGTAAAATCAAGAAAAATTCTAAATATTTTTGTCTGATCTATGGACATAGTATCCGCTTTTATTAATGGCGTGAATATATAATAGTGAGTTTATCGAAGGAACGTTATTTGACATTCTTCTATGTCGGGAATTTCAGTTCTCTTAACCTGCTGAAATTTTTATAAAAATCATTTATTCAGTACCCGCAATTTTTCCGCTTCGGCCCGGCCCTTTTCTTCATTGACCAGACATAGTAAAATTGCCCCAGCCAGAAATAATATCCCAATCGAACCAATTCCAATCCGCGAAGCTATATTGGCTGAAAATCCGGCGCGACGAGCTAATAAGCCCACAGTTGCAATCAAAAACGGCCCGAAAATTACCGAAAACTTGCCAATCATGTTGAAAAAACCATAGAATTCGGCGCTCTGCTCTTTGGGTATCAAGCGTAAATAAAACGAACGACTGAGCGCCTGAATACCGCCCTGAACACATCCGATTACAATTGCCAGAATATAAAACTCCTTCACATCTTTCATCAAGACGCTATATGCCGTTACTCCCAGATAGACGACAATTGTCGCAAAAATTACCTTCTTGGGATTCCATTTTTCAGCTAATTTACCAAACGCCAGCGCCGCCGGAAAACCAACAAACTGAACAATCAACAAAGCCACAATTAATGAACTCGACGGAAATCCAATTGACAATCCATAATCTACCGCCATTCGGATAATCGTATCAACGCCGTCAATATATAACCAGTAGGCTACTAAAAAAATCATTACAACTTTGAGATGGCGCACTTGCTGGAAGGTTTGGCTCAATTGCTTGAATCCCTGACGGATATACGTAGAACGTCTATTCGGTTTCGGCTCCCGGCGTTTTTCTTTGACATATAGAATCAGCGGAATAGTGAAAATTCCCCACCAGAGCCCCACCGATAAAAAACTCACCCGAATCGGAAGATTCTCTTGGGCTGGAGTAAGATAATCGGTTGTAATCGTAATCCGCCCACAGTGATTGGAAAGTCCCTCCACTCCCTCAATCCGCTGATCGCGAAATGATTGATAAGTAATCGGATTTCTAATGATAATTCCAGCGGAATCTCCCGGACTCAATTTTTGGTTCAGATTGCCAATCAAATATTCATTCTTACTATGATTTTTAGCGACGATCTCACCCGATTTAAATTGACCGAAACTAATCGCAGACACTATCAAGTCCTGATCAACTTCAGGTGGAACAGGCACACTGATCCAGACTGAATCATCAGAATGATAATCAACTATCGTGATGGGTAATTTAATTTCACTGGTGACAACCGCTTTACCGATGGAATGCTTCTTGGGAATCGAAAAATCCTTACCTGGTTCGATCTGGATAACCGTAGCATTTTGAGTGAGAGCTTGATAGACATTTGCCTGTTGCTCAACCGGAAATCCAAAAGTCGCCGGACTAAGATACCACAAAACATTAATGAGAAATAATAATCCACCTCCCAGATAACCCAGCGCATAGCCTTTGGCAGACACATAATCAATTTTATGAGGCGGGGCGACTTCCGGCAATAAACTATCGTAAAAAGTATTCGCACCGGCAAAACCCAGCGACCCAACTACATAGAAAATTGCCGCCCACAACCATTGCCCATAGCCAACCATAAAAAGACAGGTCGTCGTCAGAACTCCCAGATAAGCGAAAAATATCAAAAAGCGTTTCTTCGCTGAACTCTGGTCGGCAATTGCTCCCAGGATTGGTGAAAGTAGAGCCACAATTAGCGAACCAATTGAGTTAGCGTATCCCAGCATAGCGGTACTGACGTTGACATCCGCACCGGCACTCCAGTAACTTTTGAAAAATACCGGGAAGAATCCAGCCATTACCGTTGTAGCAAAAGCCGAGTTTGCCCAATCGTACAGTGCCCAGCCGAAAACTTGTTTGTCTTTTATTAATGACATAGGTTATTTATCGTCATTCGTAGTTATTCGTTGCGATTCATTGTGATTCATAGTCATTCATTGTCATTCATTGTCATTCATTGTCATTCATTGTCATTCATTGTCATTTGTTGCGATTTATTGTTATTCGTTGCGATTCAATTGTCAATTTCACTCAAACTTGACCTTGACCTCGACCTCAACCTCAACCTTACTCCCTCTTAAAACAAAAATCCTATATCAATATATAGTTGACTGCCGGCTTCTTCATTGAAACCCATCTCAGCATAGACGATGAAATTTTCGTTCCAGCCGATATGAACTCCAGTACCTTTCCCGGTATGCAAATTGGTAAAACCGCCTTTTAAATCGTTTTCATCCCAAACCCGACCAAAATCGAAAAAAGCATTAGCCGCTAAATAAAAATCCTGGCCAGCGAACTGAAATTCATAGAACCGGTAACGTAATTCCATATTCATAATAAACTTGGTTGACCCCACATAGCGGTTTTTATAGACTCCCCGGATTGAACGATAACCGCCAATGCCTTCGTCAATACGAAATGAACCGCCCATTGGATAATACAGCTGGAAAGGCGCATCGCCGAATATATTCTCGAATAAAATTCGGTTAGCATATACCAAATTTTTGCGAAGTGTGAAATAGCGGCGGTCAGTGAGCGTCAATCTTAAAAAATTATTATCACTGCCAATTAATCCGGTGTACCACTCACCCACAATATCCGTCCAGACCCCGCGATTTGGCGCCGGTTCATTATCCCGCGAATCGTAAACCAATCCGAATTTGAGATAATCGTTAAATGACTTCTCGGTATCGCGTTTTTTAAGGATTCCAGCCTGACGGTCTTCTTCAAATTTAGTGGTAATTCCGCCATTATCGTTTGCGCCACAATTCAGCTGATAAAGACCCAATCCCCCCAGAACCGAGATAAGTGGTCGCCCATCATCTCGATATTTCAAGGCTTTCAAAATATTCGTATAAAATATTATCTGTTCGGAATTAAAAGTATAATAATGCTTGCCGTGCAAGGAATCAAGACTATTGCCATCTTCATCAACTTCAATATAACTGGGATCGAATTGCGAATCATTGCCTAATCCATAATAAGGCTGGAATTTTTCTTTTTTATATCGGGTTCGGACGCTTATTCTGAAACCGTTCCCCAAAATATAGGGCGAATCGAAAAAGATAGTGTGATCCTGTTTACCGCCGGTCGTAAAGAAAATCTGATTATCAATTTTAAAATAGTAAGGCGCATAACTGCCCTTGGCATAATTGAAAATGTCAAGAATAACTCCATAACCGAATCCTTCGTCGGCATTGTAATTGATAGCTGGAACGCCACCCCACCCCCAACCGGTGCGCTCCTTAGCCTGGGTACTTTCGATAGAAATCAACATCATCAGTGTTATTATCAATAGTAAATCTCTCTTCATTTTAACCTCAAAATATAAATAGGAGAAGCCGTAGCGGCTCCTCCTATTTATCATTTAAATCCGACATAATGTTATAGTTTTACCTGAACGCCGAAAGCTACAAGATAGTTTGTCTGATTGTACTTTTCTGTTTTAGTATCATCCTCAGCCTCAAAATAAAAAGCATCCAGCGCGCCTAAATTGAGCTTCACTTTCGGTGAAATTTGATACTGAATGCCACAGCCTATTGTGAATGCGTCGAGGTTGAAGTCCATATCGGACTGCGATTCCGGTTTTGCGCCCATCATACTATATTGTCCGCCGAGACTGACTTTCAATTTTTCGGTCAAAGCATATTCAGCGCCCAGTCCAAATTCCGTCGTATTGTCAAAATTTTCTTCATCGCCATCCCAGTCAACGGCGCCGTTATTATAATAATTGAAATCCATCATCAGTTTAATCTTGCCCATATTATAAGAAATACCGACGGCTAGCTGAGACGGTATATCGGCTCCGTATTTAGCGCCATCAGGGAAAAGACCGGTATCATCTTTTTTCGTATCATTTTGCAGTTCCATCTTGGTGATGGTCTCATAACGAATACCGATATTCAAGTTCTCATTCGGTCTGATATTAACCCCAAAAATCCCGGCAACGCCCGAACCGCTCTGGGCAGCATCAACTTCTTTATCGGAAGTTTCACTAGCATGCCCGGCCATAGTATTGGCAATTGAAGAGTAAGTTGTATGGATTTGATTAGCATTCATGGCATTAACTTGACTGGCAGGTACTCCAAATTGCACCAATCCTCCTGCAATATTAGCCGAATCAGTTGCAGTTATCATATGGGCATTTACTAATTCGGCTAAGGTATAATTTCCACCACCAGCATTGATTATTGGCTGGACACTATTTGCACCTCCGCCAGCTAAATTCGATAACTGGGTAAAATAACTTGTCGCAGAGATAAATGCACCACCGGCTGCGGCGGGATTAATCTGAATGTCCTTCAAATATCCGGTGTAGCTATTACTTGCCATTACGTAGCGCGCTCCGCCAAAAACCGAGAATATCTCATTGATTTTATATGAAATACCACCCTGCACGCCGTAGTAGATCGAAGAACCTTCGAAGTTTATATCCAATTTATAATCGGTAACGCCGGCACTTGCCAATGCAGTTTTCAGAGTCGAAACTGGCACTTCAAAAGATGGCAAACCTTTATCGAATTTGGCACTGCCGCCGCCACCAATCGGCATAAAGCCTCCGGAAAGCACCAGTTTATCCATTTTATAGGCCACGTAAATTGATGGGAAAACCGGTGCGAATACCTTACCGACAAACTCATCATTGTTCAGCGTCGGAGTGCTATTAGTCACCGTTTTGGTTTGCCAGATCGTCTGATTGCTGAGATCCAGAAACAAACCGTCCTCGTACAATTTGGTCAATCCTGCCGGATTGAAGTAAACCGCATCCACATCGGTGGAAGCGTTGCGGTTCAACATCCGCACCCAGGCCGCGCTCTGGTTAGTGTTCGTAACCAAGCCGCCGGCTAAAACAGTTCCGCTCACCAGCAGAACTAAACATAGCAAAACACGCCTGATTTTCATGTTTTTTCTCCTTTAATTTTACTCGTTATTTGAGTTATAATTAAGATATGTCGCTTTGATATTTTCCCCTTCGACTACCCTGCAGTCCTACTTTACCGGTATGAAAAATAACCACTCAATCTATAATTAACTACAAACCTCGGTGTAAATATATCGAAAAGAAAACGAAAACCAAATTAATTTTTTTGCAATGGATACAGACAATATTTGAATCGTAATTTTTGAAATTGGCTAGCTTTCGCCTCCCAATCTGCTAACATTGGTTTTAGGTCAGCACCAATATTAACCCAGGTTCGGAAGTCGGCGTTCCCGAAATAAGCGTCGGCTTCCGGGATTTTTACCCACTCAAAATGCTTTGGATATAGGCTTGATATCACTGAAATTAAAGTCGTACTAAATTCGTAGGTATCAAATTTATTAATGTCACTGACCTGCACACTTATTCCCGAACATTCTGTATCCACATACAACGGCATCTCGTTCGCATTAAGTTCGCGGCGCGGAATAAACTTGACCGGATTTATTTCAACTCCTGCAAGTTTATATTCAGTCAAAGCATTTATTAATTCATTAGCCGAAATCCAGGGCGCTCCGACGACGTGGTAAGGATAAGGAGTTCCGATTCCCAGACTGATATTCGTAAATTGCAAAAAATACAGACCGGCATAGAGAACGGCGGACTCTTCATCTCCCACCACTTCATCCGCAAATGACCATTTCAGACCGGTTGATTGCCAGGGCATATCACGATTATAATTAGCCATTTTAATGACCGTAAGTTGCGATTTATTTTCGGTCTTAAGCCAATTCTCTTCGTTAATTAACAAAGCTAATTCGCCCAGAGTCATCCCATAGCGAGCCGGTAAAAAAAGCCCGGGAGCAAACTGACTCCGATTAGACATTGGACCACCTGTTTCAACTCCGCGGAGAGAATTAGGTCTATCAAGCACAATAATAGGAACTTGTTGGTTACCACTGAGCCTTAAAGCTTCGATTAAAACTTTCACCGCTTGCGATTCCCGGATGCCGGAATCCGGCAAATCGAACACGATCACCTCTGCCCCATTCAACATACTGGCGCTAAGTCGGTCGTTCAAATTATCTAAGACAAAATATCGGGTAATTCCCGAAAACTGGCTTGCGCTCAATTGAAATCCGGAGCCGCTTGATGACCGGCTTTCCAAAACCTGAACACACGACCGACAGCGCGTTCCCAATCTGATATTGACTATATCGAAAATATGCTGATTTGATCGGCTATAACTATAACGACCGGCAATAACCATAAATTTATGATTCCCGAGAGCATTAAAATTATCGTCAATTAATAAATCCAGACCAGTTTTAAAGTTCTGTGGCTCTTCAGTAACCGGCAGAGTAAGCACCGTGGAATGCCGTAATTTCGCCGTCTGACTGTTTAATTCACCAGAAATTAAAGCCAAAACAACTAACAGACGAAAAAATGACCGATATTTTGCCCCAGTTGTTTTCATAAACCTATTAACTCTCGATTTTTTTCTTCCCAAAACCCGGGTCAATTTTCACCAATCCGGCCACCAGGAAACTGGGAATCGTACAAAATATTATATAGACAAAGAAAATGCGATACCCCATTAAATCCTGCAATTTGCCGCTGACCATTCCCGGAAGCATCATCCCGAGCGCCATAAAAGCCGTGGCGATCGCGTAATGCGACGTTTTATATTCACCTTCCGCCAAATACAACATAAAGAGCATATAGCCGGTAAACCCGAACCCGTAACCGAATTGCTCGATAGCGACACAAATTGTAACTATCAGGAAATTGTCCGGTTGAACATACGACAGGTAAACATACACTAAATCGGGAATATTAATCGCCAGCGCCATCCATAAGACCCATTTTTTCAGTCCACCACGAGCGGCAACTATTCCGCCGAGAATACCTCCGATTGTCAGACAGATTATTCCAACGGTTCCATACACAAATCCAACTTGCGTCGTAGTCAGGGCTAATCCACCGACCTCCTGACTATCAAGAAGAAAGGGCGAAGCCATTTTTACCAATTGCGATTCTGCCAAACGATAAAACAACAGAAAGAATAAAGCCGAAACGATACCCTTTTTCTGGAAAAAACTGGAAAATACCTTAAGCCAGCTGGTTTTGAGTTCCGGGCTTTTTTCTCTGACTGTCTCTAATCCGGTCGGCAACATTATTTTATGATACAAACAAATCAGCAGGAAAAATACGCCTAAGATTCCGAACGACACCGCCCAGCTGAAAGGAATATCGCCGGCGGTAGCTTCAAATTGCGCCACCGCCGGTTCTCGCAATCGGTGGTCAACTTTCAAAGTCACTTTGACCGGCTTATTCCAGTTCTCAGCCGTAAATTCCAGACGACCGGCCGACGTCAACCAGATGTCTTTACTGCCCTTCTTGCGGCCGAAATTTACTACCACGGTCTTACCATCTTCTGGCGGTGATGAGAGACAAATAAAAACATTGGCAGAATCACTGCCCGACTGAGCCGGATTATAAATCGGCACCTTTACTTCCGCCGGAATAATGACTATACCGGGTTGCTCAGACTCCTTAATTGCCGGTAAATTATTTTCATCAATCACCTGAATAATTTCATTCGGCGGAACAGCTATAGCTATAAGACTAACCGGCTTCAGCCCTGTTTTACTCATAATATAACCGGCCAACATCACAATCAAGCCCTGCCCAACGATCATCGCCATCCGGTAAAACGTACTACGAATTCCGACGAACCAGGTCTGCTGATGTTCATCCAGACCAATCATATAAAAACCATCCGCGGCGATGTCGTGAGTCGCCGAGGCTAAAGCAATTATCCATAAAATAACTAATGTCAAAGCAAACCAGAGCGGCAGTCGGACAACCAGCGCTACTCCGATAAAACAACAACCGAGAATAAATTGAGTAATCACCACCCAATTGCGTTTGGTGGAAAATACATCTACGAATGGACTCCAGAGCGGTTTGATTACCCAGGGCAAATACAAAACACTGGTCCAAAATGCCAATGCCGCGTTAGAAACTCCCATTGTTTTGTACATAATTACCGAAACCGTCATCGCTATCACATAGGGAATACCTTCGGCAAAATACAGACTCGGCACCCAGAGCCAGGGTGAACGATTTTTCACAGTTGCCGGTTCATTTGCCATTACTTTTCTCCTGAGTAATTCAATAAATTTTACGGAGTTGGACGCCCGGATAATAATGTTCTAATATTTCCGATGTCGAATAACCTTTCAAAGCCATCCCGAGAGCCCCGATCTGGCAATAACCGACCCCGTGCCCCCAGCCGGCTCCTTTCAGAATAAAAGCCGCCGGAATATTTTCAGTTCCCTCTTCCACATCAACCACAAAAGCCGAGCTATAAAGAAAAAGGTCATGAAACGCATCGCGAATAGCATATTGATCATTAATCACAATTTGCTTCTCAACATTTGCTTTGTCAAAATAGTTAATAGCCAGGCTGGTCAGTCGTCCGGACTTGCCCCGCTTTAAGGGTTCGATGCTTTTGACTGCGACTGCTTTTAGGTTTAACTTCAGATTGAATAGTGCTGTAATCTCTTTCTGCGTCATCCGAAAGTGCCAGCGGAAATAATGGCCTTTCTCGTCAACGTTGCCAAGATACTTTTTCAGTTCTTTTTCCGGCACTATGGATGGACTACAAAAAGCCGACGGCGGATTTTCGATCCAATCGCGAACTTTTTCTTCAGTATCGAGCGGCAAAGCCGGATGATGGCAATCAGCCGGAGCATCAATCACCGAATCCAAATATGGTGGCGTTACCCCACCCCACACATTTTCGAAGGATTCCGTAACTCCGCCGCAGTTCTTGTGATAGCGGGTATCACAGATTTTATCATCATAAATTAAAACCTGACCGGCAGTTTCAAGCGCACCTTTGATGGACTGCTCCGAGAGAAACGTCGTCCCCTGATAACGCTGACAGCAGTCGTCATTGCAAACGTCCATTCCAAGATTACGGTGTTTCATTTCCACATTCGCCAGCAACCAACTGCGGGCGATGATTGTTTGCGATTTGATCACCGATAATGGACAAGCCGCTCCCATTTCGGAAGTTGCCACGCACATTAAATATTGCTCAATCGGCAATCTATTTATCATAATGAGATTATCATCTATCTGGCTTATTTCGACCGAGCCGGGCAAATAAACATCAATCTGTTTTTGCCAGTGAAAACCACGCCCGGCAATCACATTCTTGACTTTTATTCCGGATTTGTTCGCTACCTGAATTTTACCGTCTTTGGGAATAATTTTCCAGTTCGGTTGAGAATTTTGGGGCACTCCGTCAATCTGAATCCCGATTTGGTTTTCAGCTAAAACAAATTCAATCTGTTCGCCACCCCTCAAAATCCGCCGCGGGCCGCTTCCCGAAACCAATTCATAAACCGGAGATTTCGGAATCTCGAGTGCAATTCTTTGGCATTTATCAATCGGCAGGAAAATTCCGACCCTCAGGATTGGCTCTTCGATCGGAATCACATTCGGTTCAAGCATAATTTTCCTCCTTCCATTTTAAATAAGCATCAATAGCCGCACCCAGCGCCGGAGCTTCCCGCAGGCAGGAAATTCTAATCAACGCTGGATTTAGTCGTTTTCCGGGACAATAATGCTCTTTGGCTACCTCGTCAAGAACGGACGAATTGATAATCAATCGAGTCAATTCATTAACAAACGGCAACCAGAGAGCTTCGTCGCCTTGCGCTTCGCGCAATAACTCCCCTAACCGTTGTCCGATAACCAGACTGTCAAATAACGTATTTTTATAGTTGCTTTCCACCTGGGGTAGCGGACGATCGGGATTGACGAATTCAAATAATCCCTGCCAGCCGGCATATATTGAAGTAATTCGTTCATAGAAAAGAAGCGCCAGGAAATGGGCAACTTTTTGCATTGTAATAATAGCCGCTTCCTCACCTTCCAAAGCCCGTTGGCGAATTTGGGGCGGAAAGATACCGATTTGGTTTAGTTCCTCCTGCGATTTTCCGATTAATTCGCCGTAAATTGACTGAATGCCACTGGAGGAAACGTACTTTTCAATGGAAAAGCCGTCCGGACACTTCATTTCCCAGGTTTTAACAAACCAACCCTTGGCTTCATCGAGAGGAATGACTTTCCCGTTGAGTTTCAGAGCATCCGCCGCGCCGGTTCCCCCACCGAGATAATAAGAATTTCTGACATTCCGAAATGAACCTTCAGTGGCATATTCTTCGCCGATTCCACAATAATAGGCGTCACTGCCAATCTGATTTATCGGTTGAACTAATTCTATTCCGGCTAATGTTATTTCTTTTTCGAGTCGAACTGCATAATCGCACATTCGTGGGCCATTTTTCAGGACGGCAATGCCGCGGCCATCTTCGGTTTTAATACCCGGCATACCAATTCCAATTAGCACCCGCCTGGCGCCGCTCCGTTTGGCAATTTGTTCAATACACCAGGATGCGGCTTTGATATAACAATCCGACTGAACGACTTCTGCGATCGTCGGAATGATTTTTCCCGCTTCCCATTCGACAATTTGCCGGTTTAAGTCAACCGGCTGGAAATTAGAGATATAGCCGGGAATTTCATTATAGGATTTTGTCGCATGGAGATTGTCAAGTGCAAAAGCAGTTCCGTGATTTTCGGTTTTCACTGACCATCCGCTGACTTTCGTTGCTCCGCCGTCAATTCCGACTAATAAAAATTCATCTTTTAATCCGTCTTTCTTACAATTGTCCAATTTTAAAGCGACTTTCCCTGATTATGATTAGTGATTCCATTTAATTTTTTCCGTCGCTGGACGGCTTTCAAACGCATATAGTCTTTGGCTTCGTCGTTTTGGGCAATTGTCAGCTGATCAATATTGTGATCGGTTCCACCAGAATGCCGCACGACTTCATAAATCGGCTCCCAGACTCGACCGATGCGGTATTTTTCACTGATTTTCAGCACCAGATCATAATCTTCGCCATAATTGCAAGCATATGGCTCGTCGTTCATCCCGAAATAGCCCATTTCCTGGATAATTTTAATCGGAATCGCACGCGGTGCTCCGGCACCATTGATACGCAAGAGATTATTACGTCCGTTGGCATCCGTCCACTCTTCGTGTTTGACAATCGGAATTTCTTCCATTCGGACAAATTCACCACTTGGTTTCTTTTCCCAGACTTCGTACGAACCGATAACCATTCCGATTCTTTCATCAGAATTGAAGACAGCTACAATTTTCTCAATCGCATCTGATTTTAAACGATCATCAGAATCAAGCTGGACGTAGTAGCGACCGCGGACAATTTTTAAACCAAGATTCAACGATAGTCCAATATTGTTAATATCTGCCACTACCAATCTAACCGACGGCAGACTCGCCTCAAATCTATCACCACCCGGCATGTACCTGCGAACTTCATTAATTGTTGGATCGAGCGGTCCGCCGTTGACTACGACGATTACTTCGATATTTTTCAGCGTTTGCCTGAAGACCGAATTCAGCGCAGTACCGATAAATTCAGGCCGATGATAAACCGGAATTATTACCGAAGCCAGGCAATCGTATTTTTCGTTTAGATCCGGCCGGCGGTGGTAACCCTGGTCGGGTGCGAGATAAGCTCCGATTCTCTTCAGATGATTAGTTAAAACTACCTCGGCTTCCAGCTGGGCTTCTTTGCTCACCAACAAATAATCAAAAACATTGTGTTTAACTCCACCGGACACCACTCGATAAAGCGAGCCGTCTATTTTATTGGCAATGTGAACCAATTTATATTTTTCCGATAACTTTAGACGAATGTCATATAAGGCGTTGTATTTCAATGACTGATCAAAACCGCCAACTGCTTCCAAAGCCGCTTTACTGAGCAGAAACACCTTGCCATAATCCTGATTATCACGTAAACGACCGGAATGATGTTTCAGAAGTCGGATTTCCTGAATTACCTCATTATTAACTAAATCGTAGTCACTATATAACATCCCCAAATCAGGATATTTTTCAGCTATTAGGGAGGCAACATCAAGGAACGAATGTTTCAGTATGACTTCGGCAACCGAATTATCAATGGATAAAATATATTTACCCTTTGCTGATTGCACCGCTCTATTCAACGTTCGGCTGAAATTACCTGCCTCCCGAATTATCTCCAGTGGAAGTGAGCAACAATCAAATTCAGGAACTGGCTGATCCGCCTGACATAAAACCAGAACTTCAAGCGGTAAACAGGATTGATTAAAAACCGAAGTCAAAGTTCGAGCAAACTGGTCTGCCATCTCAGGAATGTAATGTAAAACGACACTAACTGCGCTGAAGGTATTAGTTGATTTCATAAGCAATTTTTGAAACGTTTGGGAATTTTAAAATGCCTAACGAGTTGTCTGATGAAACTACTGATAAGCTAATTCTCACGAACATAAAACTAATAAATTCCCTATCAAATAACTAAACATTTTAGTGACGATCGGCAATTTCTACGATTATTAACGCAAAATTATCAAAGGTGACCTGATTTTCCCCAAACCCATCGGACAACCAATTATCTTAATGCCAATCTAATCGCTATGTTTTGGAAAAAGTGAAAAAATGAAGACTCATCAAATAATCGAATTAGCGAAAAACCAAAAACTTAAAACAACGAGGTCTCAAATGAACAAAATGATTAGAATTGGTGCGTTTCTTATCCTTTTGGTCGGTTTATTATTTTCGGCTTACCGGCTGGGATCTGAAAAAGGTAACACTTCGATTCTCTCAGTCACGACTACGGCTCAGGACTTCAACTCGGTATTAGCTAGCAGTTTGGAACAGTTAGAAAAAACCGCGCCAGAAACTACAACCGGTAAGATCATCATAAATGTGGATGATGCCGCTATTATCGTGACGGTTAAAATGAAAGATTTACAAAAATTAACCCGTACTGAAATTCCATTCGACCAATTTATCCGCACTTATTTGAAGTTTTCGTAAAATTTCCTCACTCGCAGAAAGCAGGCGCAGAAACTCAAATTTTCTGCGCCTGGTGGCTTTTATTTCAAAGGTTATGATTAAAGTTTAAAATTTTCTTAAAAAATACACATCCATAAATATTCTTTTGTGTAAATTGATTAAGACATTATGAACACGAAAGAACTCAACTACTATTATAACAAATTCAAATATGGCGAGGACTGTTACCACTATCTGATGGCTAACAAGGTTAAGGAAATATTATTGGTTTCAACTTTCTATGATGCTTTTATTTTCGAACAAGATGGTCGTTTATCCGAACAGATTTATGGAGAATACCGCCAACTCAATCTTAGTACAGCCCCGATAATTACCAGCGTTCCAACTGGTGAAGATGCCTTGGCAATATTAAAAGAAAAGAAATTCGATTTGGTGGTAACAATGTTGCGCATTGGTAAAATTACACCATTTGACCTAGCACAGCGCATTAAAGAAGAAAATCCAGAATTGCCAGTTTTGCTTCTATTAAACATGCTGTCGGATGTCAAACTAACTAATATTCGTGAAGGCAAATTAAAGTATTTTGATGATATTTTCCTCTGGAACGGCGATACAAAATTATTTTTAGCAATGGTAAAATCAGTTGAGGACAAGCGTAATTTGGAATTCGACACGAAAAACGGTTTAGTTAGAATCGTTCTGTTTGTCGAGGATTCTATACAGTTTTATTCAATTTTGCTTCCTTTATTATATGAAGAAATCATTAAACAGACCCAACTTCTTATTGATGAAGAACTGACTGACATTAATAAGCGTCTCTTAATGCGCACTCGGCCGAAAGTCATTCTGGCTCATAATTATGAAGAAGCCATGAACATTTTTACCGATTATCAGGAGTACATCCTTGCAGTTATTTCGGACATTAGTTTTTTGCACAAAGGTAAGATCGATTCTGAAGCCGGTATTAAATTAATTTCAAAAGTAAAAGAAAACGAATATGATATTCCAACGATACTACTATCATCCGAAGATAAAAATTATAATAAAGCCGCTCAATTAGGTTCCTTCTTCTTACATAAAAAATCTAAGCACCTTTTGCTTGAGCTCCGTACCTTTATTAAAAACAACCTTGGCTTTGGCGACTTTATCTTTCGGGATGGAAGTGGTCGTGAAATCGAACGTGCTCATAATCTGATAGAATTAGAAGAAAAACTCCAAACGATTCCCGACGAATCTCTCGTTTATCATAGTAAATCAAATCATTTTTCTTCATGGCTAATTGCCCGGGGTGAAACAAGAATAGCTCGTCAGTTAAGACTTGTCACCGTAGAGGATTTCGAAACTGTCGCAGAATTGCGTCAACACCTCATCACTACATTCAGAACAATACGTAAAGCTCGCAATACGGGTAAAATTATCAGCTTTAGCCCTCAAAATCTTTCCGAAAACACCCTGATTTCAAAACTCAGCGAAGGTTCATTAGGTGGCAAAGGTCGCGGTTTAGCTTTTTTGAATGCTCTTCTTGTGGCTATGGATTTCTCAAAAATATTTCAAAATATTCGAATTAGCTTACCAACTACTGCTGTTATTGGCACCAATGAATTTGATGATTTTATTATTCGCAATAAAATCAATGATCTAATGTTGGAAGAAAAATCCGACGCTGAAATAGATCAAATATTTATAAACGGTCAACTTTCAGAAGAACTAACTAATAAATTGAAAATTTTTCTTGATTACATCCGATATCCTTTAGCAGTACGCTCTTCCGGTTTACTTGAAGATTCCTATGCTCAACCGTTTGCAGGCATTTACAGAACTTATATGCTGCCTAATAACGCTGCTAATACACTAAATAGATTTGAACAATTAGTGACTGCCGTGAAGTTAGTATTTGCTTCCATTTATATAAAAAGCGCGCGCAATTATATAGAGAACTTGAATCATCAAGTCGAAGAAGAAAAGATGGCAGTCATCATCCAGCAGTTGGTTGGTTCTCCTATGGGAAATGATTATTTTATGCCGCATTTTTCTGGTGTAGCCCAATCGTATAATTTCTACCCGATTACCAGCTTAAAAAATGAAGATGGCATCGCCAGTGTAGCTATTGGTATGGGGAAATCAGTTATAGAAGGCGGTCGGAGCTTTCAATTTTGCCCACGTTATCCACATCTTGAATTTATCCAGCCACAAGCTTTAGTGGTAAATTCACAGAAAAAATTCCTGGCTTTAAATATGAAAAGTTCTGCTCACAACCTTATAAAGGGAGAAGATGTTACCATATCCGAATTGTCACTAAGCGAAGCGGAAACATTCGGGATTCTGGATCAAATGGCTTCTGTCTGGGATATGGCAAACGAGCGGTTAATTCCGGGCATCAATATTCCAGGACCGCGAGTAATCACATTTGAAAACATTCTAAAAAATGAGACTTTCCCATTAGCCGATATACTAGATAAACTGCTGGAAATCGGAGAAAAAGCTCTCGGGACTCCAGTTGAAATCGAATTCGCAGTCAATCTTACTAATAAACCACAGGATGATGTTTTTCCGACTTTCTACCTTTTACAAATTCGCCCTCTGGCAGTTGAATCGTCAGGCATTTCAATTTTCGATGAAACTCCAGATCGTACAAAATTATTTCTTTATACCGAAAAAGGAATGGGCAACGGTGTTATTCAAAATCTATTTGACATTATCTATCTCGATCCTGAAAAATTCGACAATCTCAAAACATTAGAAATGCAAGCTGAAATAGAATCTTTGAATGAAAAAATGAAACACAAAAACCAGCAATATATTTTAATTGGTCCAGGCCGGTGGGGTTCTCAAGATCGCTTCCTTGGCATTCCGGTAAAATTTATCCAGGTTAGCAATGCCCGAGTAATTGTTGAAGTCGGTTTGGAAAATTTTAACATTGAACCGTCACAAGGAACTCACTTCTTTCACAACATTGTAGCAATGAAAGTCGGTTATTTTAACATCCCATATAACTCAAAAACAGATTTTCTAGATTGGGATTGGTTAAAAAAACAAACTATCGTTGAGAAAACCAATTATTTCGTTCATATTAAAACCGATAATGAATTACGAGTTTGCATGAATGGAAAAACTGGGGTTTCAGTAATATTTAAATAATTCTATTTATCCAGAATATTTTGAATTGCTTGATCCAGTTGATTTTTGGGCAAAGCGCCAACCAGCATTTGTGGTTGGCCGTTTTTCGGGATAAATAACAGCGACGGAATACTCCGAACCCCAAAATATTCAGCCAGTTCGCCCTCTTCATCGGTATTGACTTTATAGATATTTACTTTACCAGCGTATTTTTTACTCAGTTCCTCCAGAACCGGCGCTAACATTTTACAGGGGTAACACCAATCAGCATAAAAGTCAATTATGCTTGGTAATTTACCCTTGTATTTCCAAGTTTGTTCATTTTCGTAATCAAATATTTCTTTAATGAATTTTGTTTTTGTCATTCGTTCTGTCATATTATTCTCAGTATTTATTTTTCAAGTTGTTTGATTCAAATAATATTTTTGGGTTACATCAGATTAATTTTAGCAAAAATATTTCATCAAAAGTTATCTCTAATATACATATTAAATTTTTTGTTAATATAAATATATCCTCATATAATCCTTTTTCAAATTAGAAATAACCATCGTCGGCAGTGGATTCAATACACAAAATAAATTTCAAAATACTTAAAATAATTAAGTATTAATGAAAAATGTTTTTGACAATATCATAATTAATATTATTTTTACAATTAGAAAAAATTGATTTAGATATTTAGATTCATTTTTTATTAGATTATATTTAAAGTAGAGTTAATTGGTTATTGAGAAAACATAATGAAATATTTTAAAAGATCAACCAGAATGAGGCAATTGACATCATTATGAATTGCTTTAAACAAAGAGAAAAATGGATAAATTTTCCATGAATATCATTTTGGTTTATATCGTTTATTTTCATTATATTCTAGCTAATTACAGCGATTTTCCGATCATTTAGACTTTACTGATTCAATTAATATTTCAACAAGGCTTTTTAAAAAGATTTGTCATTTATTATGTTAAAAAGAAAGGGATAATTATTATGACCAAAAGCAATATTTTCCGAATTGCTCAATTACAACTCGATCGTTGTGCCAAAATTCTGAATCTGGAACCTAACATTCACGAATTGTTACGAGTACCAATGCGTGAAGTTAACGTCTCATTACCAGTACGTATGGATGATGGAACTGTTCGAATATTTCGTGGATTTCGTGTTCAGTATAATGATGCAAAAGGTCCTACCAAAGGTGGATTGCGTTTTCATCCAGATGAAACCATCGATACCATCCGAGCACTGGCAGCTTGGATGACCTGGAAATGCTCCCTTATGGACCTGCCTCTAGGAGGTGCAAAAGGCGGAATTATTTGTAATCCGAAAGAACTTTCGCTAACTGAACTTGAACAACTTAGTCGTGCTTATATTAGAAGTATCTACAATTTTATTGGACCTGAAAAAGATGTACCCGCTCCAGACGTATATACTACCCCTCAAATTATGGCATGGATGATGGATGAATATTCAAAAATTGCAGGTGAAAACAAATTTGGGGTTATTACAGGCAAACCTATTTCTTTAGGTGGATCAATCGGTCGAGCGGATGCCACCGGTCGCGGTGGTATCTATACCATTCAGGAAGCCGTCAAAGAATGTGACATTGATCTTGAAAAAGCAACTTTCGCTATACAGGGATATGGTAATGCCGGTTACTATACGGCTCATCTTATTAAAGCAATATTCGGAAGTAAAATTGTCGCAATCAGTGATAGTCAAGGGGGTATTTATTGTGAACGTGGTTTGGATCCCGAGGTTGTTCTCAATCATAAAAATAGCACTGGTTCAGTGATCAATACCCCAGATGTCGATCACATTTCTAACGAAGAATTATTAGAGCTAAATGTTGATATCCTTATTCCATCAGCTCTTGAAGAACAAATCACTAAGAACAATGCCTCAAACATTAAAGCCAAAATAATCGCTGAATTGGCAAATGGACCGACTACACCGGAGGCAGATGATATCCTATATCAGAACGGTGTACACATCATACCAGATTTTCTATGTAACGCCGGAGGGGTAACGGTATCTTATCTCGAAATGGTTCAGAATGCCTGCATTTATTATTGGGACGAAACTCAGGTTTATGATATTCTAAGTAAGCGCATGAAATCAGCCTATTATACGGTGCTTAATACTTCTAAAAAATATAAAATTTCAATGCGCGAAGCCGCTTATGTCGTCGCTGTTAGCCGGGTAGTTGAGGCAATGAAATTGAGGGGCTGGGTTTGAGCTAAACGCAAAATAGCCGGTTTTCAATCAATTGCATTACTATATTCAGTCAGAAAATAGAGCATTAAAATAAATTAATGATTAATACCGGATTTGTTCCAATGAATACTAAATACTTTTGATTTTATTAGTACCTGAAGATTTTGAGTTTAAATTATTCTAAATCTCGATAGCATAAGATATTCTCTGTACTACATTGATCAGCTCGGAAATCAATTTAAACGAAAAATCAGTGCATTTATAAAAATCCGGCTTCTACTGATAGGCAAGCTCTTAATCATCCTACGCATAGAATCAAAACCAGAAAATGTCTGCTGTTTACGATAGGGTAAGCAATAAATCAATACTTTCTTATTGTAATGAGATCAAACACCTCCCAAGTTAATTGATATTTTTAAGTTGAAAATAAACGGAAAACTATTACCCTAATCAAAGCTTGTAACTGATTATTTTCAACATTTGCTCAATATTATCTGTTGACATCTATTTCTCCTTTTACTTTATAAACCACATCTATTTAAAAAGCGGGAAAAAAAATTTATTTATCAAATCATTTCTTTATCTACCCACACTTTTCTGTGATGAACCTTATCTGGATTTTTTTATAAAGGAACAAATAATTATTGTTTTTTCATTGATAAATAATAGTAGTAGTATAATTTTACGTTTTTTAATAATATATATAGACTTATTATGTTAGCTATAGAGGCATTTTATATGAAAGCAATTAATAAGAGCGACTTAGACGAGTTTCTTAAGATTAAGGGTGAAGTCAAAGGGGTAGTATTTCAGACTGACGGCAAATATATCCTACAAAAAGAAGGCGAGGAAGGGCTAAAAAAGTTAGAAAAAAGGATCGCAGAACTTGGATATCCCATTGATTATCGGAAAAAAGGAGAAGCATTAGATTTAAATCCGATTGGATTGCGAATCATTTCACTTCTAGTAATCAAGGACACTTTCAATTGGCCAGATTCGGAAATAAGAAATATGGGATATGCGGCGCCGGGATTTTCATTTATAGTAAAACTTTTTATGCACTTTTTTATTTCATTTAAAAAATCCGCTAATGAGTACCCTTCATATTGGACAATGCATTATACTATCGGCAACCTCGAGGTAATAAATCTGGACGAAAAATCAAAAGAGATTACGATTCACCTTAACGATTTCAAAGTTCATCCTATTATGTGCCTATATCTTGAGGGATACTTTGAAAGGATTTATGAATTCGCTGTCGGAAAAGGGAAAGGGAACTGCACGGAGACTAAATGTATGTTTAAAGGCGATCCCTATCATGAATATGTTTTTAAAATGAAAAGGCAATAAAATATGGTATTAACTGCAGAAACTCGAGAATTAGAGAAATATATAGAAGACATCTGGCAATCATTACCTATACCGGTCTGCTATGTAAATGCGGTTCACCTAATTATAGCCGCCGGTGCTAATTTTGAAAAGTTCTCGGGTTATGATTCAGAAGAACTGGTCGGCGTGGAGCTTGAAACCTTATTTACCGATCAGCAAGAAATTAAGAAAATAGAAGAAGAAATATTAAACGTGGGCTTTGTTTCTAATAGAGTAACAACTTTCATTACTAAAGAAAAAAAGGAAGTCCCGGTGCTTCTCTCGGCAACCGTCAGAAAAGATGAAGAGAACAATATTTTCGGTTATTTCCTATCAATGCTGGATATCACTGAGCGTAAGCAATTCGAACAAGCCCTAAAGGAAAGTGAAAAGCGATTTTCCGCTTTTATGGAGGCACTTCCTCATACCGCCTTTATCAAAACCAGCGATCATAAATTTCTTTATATCAATAATGAAATGAAGAAGCGCTTTGGGATTGAAGAGTGGATCGGTAGAACTACTTTTGATATTTTTCCAAAGGAAATAGCCGAAAAACTAGTTGAAGCTGATAATAAGTCACTCATTGAAGGCTATCACATAGAAGAGCATATTGTCCCCGATCAAAGCGGCAAAGAATGTATCTGGGAAACTCATACCTTTCGGATTGAGAGGGAAAATCAAGAGCCGTTAATCGGCGGCTTTTCCTTGGATATTACCGAGAAGAAGGAGGCGGAGAAAAAATTACGCGAGAATGAAGAATTTCTAAAAAGTATTATTGAAAGTATTCAGGATGGCATCAGTATTCTAAATCCGGATTTGACAATCAATTTTACCAATGACATTATGAAAAAGTGGTACGCGGAAAACCTGCCACTTGAGGGGAAAAAATGTTATCAATGTTATCATAATATCAAGGCTCCCTGTGATCCTTGCCCAACTCTACGTTGCATTCAGTCCGGCGAAACTGAGTGGAATATTGTTCCGGGATTGCCCGGTTCGCCTATCAAGTGGATTGAATTATTCAGCTATCCTATCAAAGATCCGGATACAGGCAAAGTAACCGGAGTGGCTGAATTTGTGCGGGATATTACCAGTAAAAAGCAGGCGGAAGAAGCTTTACGGCAGTCGGAAAACAAATATAGAGAACTGGTCGAGAATATGACCGAAGGTTTAATTACGATTGACGAGAAAAAAATAGTTACCTTTGTAAATAGCAAAATTTGCCAGATGCTAGAATATAAGCCCGAAGAATTAATCGGAAGAAATATCCTCGATTTCTTTGATTCTAAGAATCAAAAGATACTGAAACAAGAATTAACCAAAAGGCCAGAAGGTACATTTTCCCGATATGAAATTACCTTTACTACAAAATCGGGAAAGCCAATTCCAACCCTTATTTCTGGAGCTCCTAATTTTGATGATCAAGGTACATTTCGCGGGTCTTATGCCACTGTCTTAGACTTTACCGAGCGCAAGCAGGCGGAAGAAGCGTTAAGGCAGTCAGAAGAAAAATACCGCTTGATAACGGAAACTACGAGTGATCTGATTTCCTTGCATACTTTCGATTTGAAAGCGTCCTATAACTATGTAAGTCCCTCAGTTAAAAGGATTACCGGTTACGAACCGGAAGAATTGCTGGGTAAATCAGCATTCGATTATATCCATCCCGAAGATCGAAAGGGTTTGCTTAAAATATTGAAGACTTATATCGGTTATATGGTCAAAAATCTGATGACCGGGGAAAAATCAGAATTCACGGAGACAATCGAATACCGATTCAAACATAAATCTGGAAAATGGATTTATCTCCAGAGCGTTGGCAATACTCTTGGCAAACATCTGCTATTCGTATCGAGAGACATTACTCAGCGCGTGCAGATGGAAGCCTCTCTGCGCGAGAGTGAAGAGAGATACCGCTCGGTAGTGGAAAACAGCGCTACGGGAGTTTTTGTTATTGACGGTAATTACACTTTTGAGTTTGTTAATCAACGTCTCTGTCAAATTCTGGGGTACAATGAATCCGAAATTATCGGACATAAGTTTATGGAATTTTTAGCACCAGAGAGCGTCGAGCTGGTCCAAGATCACTATCAGCGTCGCCAGAAAGGGGAAGTAGTTCTGGCGAATTATGAATTTGAAGTAATTCGCAAAGACGGCGAAAGACGACAGGTGGAGATTTACTCGAATGTGATCAAAGATTCTGATGGAAATCCACATACCATCGCTCAGATTCTCGACATTACGGAACGAGTAAAAGCTGAAGCTGAGCGGGATAGTCTGGAATCTCAACTGCGTCAAGCTCAGAAAATGGAGGCAATTGGACGTCTGGCTGGTGGTGTTGCTCATGATTTTAATAATATACTAACAATTATCCTAGGTTACTCACAAATGGCGCTGATGAATTTGCAACCAGGTCAAAAATTCTATTCCCAGTTTCAAAAAATTAATGATGCCGCGCGTCGCTCGGCAAATATGATTGGTAAAATGCTGGCATTCTCGCGCCAGCAAAATGCCGAACCTCAAAGGCTCAATCTGAATACACATCTGGAATCTACCAAAGGTTTGCTGGAAAAAATGGTGCGCGAAGACATTAGAATGAGTTTTATTCTTGGTAACGGACTTCATGATATTTATCTAGATCCGACGCAATTCGATCAGGTAATAATGAATCTGGTGGTCAATGCGCGGGATGCGATGCCTAAAGGGGGAAGTTTGATCATTGAAACCGCCAATTTCACCTGTGATTCCGAATATTGTTTAAAACATCATGGCTTTCAACCGGGCAACTATGTTCTGATTTCTGTCAGTGATACCGGTTGCGGAATGGATAAAGAAACCCAGGAACATATATTCGAACCGTTTTTTACGACCAAAGGAGAGGGTGAAGGAACCGGTCTTGGGCTTGCTACAGTTTACGGAATTGTCAAACAAAATCATGGATTTATCCACGTTTACAGTGAACCGGGTAAAGGTGCCACATTCAAAATCTATTTCCCGGTTTATGAAGGTCAAGATGAAAAACACTATCAATTAGAAGATATAGAAAGTGTAATGGGGCAAGAGACAATCCTGTTAGCCGAAGATGATGCCGATGTTCGCGCTTTTACCCGAAATGCGTTGCAACAATTAGGGTATCAAGTTATAGATTTTGGCGAACCAAGTGAAGCTCTTGAATATTTTGAAAAACACAGCGATGAAATTGATCTATTGATAACGGATTTGGTTATGCCGGGAATGAACGGTCAGGAATTACATCGCCAGATTGAACAGATTAAGCCCAGCATCAAAGTGCTCTATACATCCGGGTACACTTCCAATATCATTGCCGTTCAGGGTATTATTAAAAGAGGGATAAATTTCCTGCAAAAACCCTTTGCGCCCGCAGTCCTAGGGAAAAAAATACGCCAAATATTGGACACGAACTAAAAGTTGTAGCAAAAAATAACCCGCGAATTAATTCGTAGGCTAGGAAATCTAATGTTAAAACATAACCTTTCGCGACACAAATTTCACAGGTTAAACCAATGACTGTTCTCTTTTCCCAAACTTAGCCTTATGACTAATGACCAGTGACTAATGACTTAAAAAATCTTCTGGAATTATAAAATTTAATTAGATATAATTCGCTGGCGGCAGGTTCTCATAAATCGCTCTTATAGTCGGGATTAACTCCTCAAAATTCAAAAAGCGATGTCCGCCGCTCTCGGAAATTATCACCTGACAATTATTTACCCTAAAATATTCCGCCGCTTTTCGGTAGTCCAGCAGTTCATCATCCCGATTGAGAAAAACGAACAGGTTCTGGGGATTGATTGTTTGGGGTGAGTGGTAAAGGGCACGAATCTCAGAAGTAAATTTCTGACACCAGGCCGCCAGCGGGCTATTATCAATTTCGCCGGGATTATCATCTGGTAGGTAAGTATCGCCGATAGGGTCAACTGTCGGGTTCAGCAGAATTGCCGGGAAACCATATTCCTGATTCAAATGCAAAGCATAAAACCCACCTAAACTGGATCCGACCAATAAGATGCGAGAATCATTCCCGGCTTTTCGAATATTCTCGATTATCGTTTCAATCGCCGCCGCTGGCTCCAACGGTAAATCCGGCGCTAATATCATTTTATCGGTAAAATGCGCCCGTAAAATCTGGGCTTTGGTAGCCTGTCCCGAACTACCGAATCCATGACAATATATCAACATTTAAATCTCAAGAATTACTATTCTGCTTATCAACCGGATGAACCTTCCAATCAACAGACGGTTCGACAATTTCGATTTGCCGATCCGGTTTGCGCATCACAACTCTTTCGATCTTAGCATTTGCAATAATTGCCTTGCACTGATCGCAAATAAACTTATGACCAACGACATAAATAGTAGCGCCGGCGGTAGCTTGACCATTACGAGCCGCTAGAACGACGGCATTGGATTCGGCATGCGAACCTACCGCCCGACACCGTTCCAACTGCGTCCCGGACTTGATCTTATGTCGGTCGCGGTAACAATAGCCGATTTCCATACAATTCGGCTGGTTGGTTGGCGCTCCGTTATAACCGGTGGAGACGATCACTTTGTCGCGCACAATCACCGCGCCGACTTTATTCCGGAAGCAGGTTGAACGACTTGCCACCATTTCGGCAATATCCAGGAAATATTCGTCCCAGGTTTTGCGAATTGGCTGAGGTGATTTCGACTCCGATGACTTTTTATTTTTCTGCATTGTGAATATCGTTCTCCATTTGGGCAAAATATACGAAAGCCTAAACCAGAAATGAAGGAAATCGTTAAAAGACTGAGGTCGAGGCTAAGAAAAGAGGAAATGTCACCCTGAGCTTTAAAGTCACTCTGAGCTTGTCGAAGAGTGACACTATTGCTTATCCTATGCCTATCAAGTAACTCATGCTTCGATGAACTCATGCTTCGATAAACTCAGCATGACACAGTAAGTCACCCTGAGTCCATCGAAGGGTGACAGTCCTTCCTTTTCCAATAAGCCACTGATAGTTCTGGCAATTTATCCCATTCACCGTTAATCAATGCTTCTTTTTTGGCTCTTCTCCATCCTTTTATTTTCTTCTCATTCTCAATAGCAGACATAATATCCATTTCTTCTGAACACCATGCCAGCTTTACCGGTAGCCGGGAATGAATATAACCTTTTACAAAGCCGGATTGATGTTCGTAAAGTCTCCTTTCTGGATTATTGGTTACCCCGGTATAATAGGAACCGTCTGAACATTCAAGTATGTAAACAAATCCTGTTTTCACAATTTATTCGGCTATCCTTCAATGCTTCGATAAACTCATGCTTCGATAAACTCAGGATGACAGGAAAACTCACAATGTCACCCTGAGTGTGTCGAAGAGTGACAATATCGCTTATCCTATATCTATCAAGTAACTCATCCTTCGATGAACTCAGGATGACGATGAACTCATGCTTCGATGAACTCATGCTTCGATGAACTCATGCTTCGATGAACTCAGCATGACATAGTAAGTCACCCTGAGTCCATCGAAGGGTGACCTAAAACAATCAGTTACATAAATAACGCCGGCAACAAAGTCAATCAGGTAAATTCTTTACTTAATTAACACCATCTTCTTGATTTCGCTAAAGCGCTTACTTTTATTACTCATATCCAGAACCTCTAACCGGTAAAAATACAACCCACTGGTAAAATCTGCGCGAGGGCTGAATTTCATAGTATAAACTCCAGGACTCTTGATGCCATCTTCTAGCGTAAGTACTTTCTGACCAATAAGATTGTAAACCTCGATCTTAACTAGTGACTGTGAACTGAGCGAATAGGTTATCGTAGTCGCTGAGTTGAACGGATTGGGATAGTTCTGAGATAGAGAGTAAAACGGTATTTTCATTTCTTCTTCATTAATCTTAGTTCCATTCGAGCTATACTTAATCGTGGTGTAAACGCTCCAGGTGTAAACGCCCCAGTAATATCCTTCACTATTTCCAGTAACAAAAACATTTCCATAACCGTCAACAGCAATATCTGCAGCCAAATAATAAACATTTCCTTGTCCATTATATCGAGCTACCCATTGCTCTTCGCCATTTGAGTTGTACTTCACGGTCGCATAATCATTATTTGTTCCTGAGCCTTCGCTTCTTCCGGTAACATAAACATTGCCAGAACCATCGATGGCAAGAGCTTTAGCCTCGTCCCAATCATTTCTTGGTCCATTATACCTTGCTACCCACTGCTCTTCGCCATTTGAACTATACTTAATAGTCGCGTAATCAGGCAATAATTCTGAACCATAACTATATCCCGTAACATAAACATTGCCAGAACCATCAATAGCAAGAGCATTGGCATAGTCCCAAGAATTTCCCGGTCCATTATACCTTACTACCCATTGCTCTTCGCCATTTGAGTTGTACTTCACGGTCGCATAATCATCACCTGTTTCTGAACCAGAACTACATCCAGTAACATAAACATTGCCAGAACCATCAATAGCAAGAGCATAGGCCTCGTCATCATAATTTCCTGGTCCATTATACCTTGCTACCCACTTCTCTTCACCATTTGAACTATACTTAATAGTAGCGTAATCATGCCTTGATTCTGAACCCTTACTATATCCGGTAACATAAACATTGCCAGAACCATCAATAGCAAGAGCATAGGCCTCGTCATCATAATTTCCTGGTCCATTATACCTTGCTACCCATTGCTCTTCGCCATTTGAGTTATATTTAATAGTCGCATAATCATAATCTGTTCCTGAGCCTTCACTATATCCGGTAACATAAACATTGCCAGAACCATCAATAGCAAGAGCATTGGCATAGTCACAAAAATTTCCCGGTCCATTATATCGGGCTACCCACTGCTCTTCACCATTTGAGTTGTACTTCACGGTCGCATAATCATCATCTGTTCCTGAACCTTCGCTTCTACCGGTAACATAAACATTGCCAGAACCATCAATAGCAATAGCCTGAGCTTTATCATAAGAATTTCCCGGTCCATTATATCGGGCTACCCACTGCTCTTCACCATTTGAGTTGTACTTCACGGTCGCATAATCATCATCTGTTCCTGAACCTTCGCTTCTACCGGTAACATAAACATTGCCAGAACCATCAATAGCAATAGCCTGAGCTTTATCATAAGAATTTCCCGGTCCATTATATCGAGCTACCCACTGCTCTTCACCATTTGAGTTGTACTTCACGGTCGCATAATCATAATCTGTTCCTGAGCCATAGCTTTCTCCGGTAACATAAACATTGCCAGAACCATCAATAGCAATAGCATTGGCATAGTCCAAAGAATTTCCCGGTCCATTATATCGGGCTACCCATTGCTCTTCACCATTGGAGTTGTACTTCACGGTCGCATAATCAACAACTGTTTCTGAACCATAGCTATATCCGGTAACATAAACATTCCCAGAACCATCAATAGCAATAGCCTGAGCTTCATCATAAGAGTTTCCTGGTCTATTATATCGGGCTACCCATTGCTCTTCACCATTTGAGTTGTACTTCACGGTCGCATAATCCTCTTCTGTTTCTGAACCATAGCTATATCCGGTAACATAAACATTGCTAGAACCATCAATTGCAATAGCATAGGCATCGTCACAAAAATTTCCTGGGCCATTATATCGGGCTACCCATTGCTCTTCACCATTGGAGTTGTACTTCACGGTCGCATAATCATAATCTGTTCCTGAGCCATAGCTTTCTCCGGTAACATAAACATTGCCAGAACCATCAATAGCAAGAGCTTCTGCATAGTCACAAAAATTTCCTGGTCCATTATATCGGGCTACCCATTGCTCTTCACCATTTGAGTTATATTTAATAGTCGCATAATCATAATCTGTTCCTGAGCCTTCACTATATCCGGTAACATAAACATTGCCAGAACCATCAATAGCAAGAGCATTGGCATAGTCACAAAAATTTCCCGGTCCATTATATCGGGCTACCCACTGCTCTTCACCATTTGAGTTGTACTTCACGGTCGCATAATCATCATATGTTCCTGAGCCATAGCTATATCCGGTAACATACACATTGCCAGAGCCATCAATAGCAAGAGCATTGGCATAGTCATCAGTATTTCCTGGTCCATTATATCGGGCTACCCACTGCTCTTCGCCATTTGAGTTATATTTAATAGTCGCATAATCATAATATGTTCCCGAACAATCGCTTTCTCCGGTAACATAAACATTGCCAAAACTGTCAATAGCCAGAGCAGATGCAAAATCATCTCCTCCATTATCATACCTAACCGCCCAGATTGTATTACCAGAATTGTCATATTTTACAGTAAAATAATCTACTCCAAATGGTAGTCCTGTACTATACCCGGTAACATAGATATAACCCTGATTATCAACGGCAATATCAGTTGCGACATCCTTGGCTGGATCCAGTCCAGAGGCATAGTGCCTTACCCATTCCGGTTCCTTATTAGTAGTTGAGGTACTCTGGAGATTGAGAACAGAAGTAGCATCTCGAGACCCAGAAGGATAGGGATCTCTATAAGGTTGTTCGTCTGAGCGTTCGACTGAGCTCACGCCTTGGTCCATCGGAAACTTAGGATGATGATGCCGGTTAAAATGTTCACTTTTCTCTAATCGCTCTTCCGAAAATCGGGAATGATGTGGTGAGTCTATCAAACTACGATTTGCCGGTGACTCCTGGGAATGGGCTACAAGTCCTGCCAAAACAAAAACAACTAATGAAACAAAATACCTTTTCATAACATACCTACTCTATAATTTGTTAAACTTTTCAACTGACTAACTTCAGGTAAGTAAAGTAAATAGACAGCACTATTCGCCTTCCTACCGAGCCTCAAAGTAATTTTATAAGTGAAACTTCCTGCCATGCTTTTTTCTTTTTATAATATTACTAATATTTAGAACTAATTCAAGCTTTTAATTGATATTTTTGGACTTCAAGAGGACTTTTAGAAGGTTATCGTTTATCTATTCTCAAGGCATGGGCGTTGGCACGAAATAAATCGCCATGCTTCGATAAACTCATCCTTCGATAAACTCAGGATGACATCCTTAGTATCATTCTGAGAAATGTCACCCTGAGCTCTAATGTCACTCTGAGCCTGTCGAAGAGTGACATTATCGCTTATCCTATGCCTATCAAGTAACTCATCCTTCGATAAACTCAGGATGACGATAAACTCATGCTTCGATAAACTCAGCATGACATAGTAAGTCACCCTGAGTCCATCGAAGGGTGACCTAAAACAATCAGTTACATAAATAACGCCGGCAACAAAGTCAATCAGGTAAATTCTTTACTTAATTAACACCATCTTCTTGATTTCGCTAAAGCGCTTACTTTTATTACTCATATCCAGAACCTCTAACCGGTAAAAATACAACCCACTGGTAAAATCTGCGCGAGGGCTGAATTTCATAGTATAAACTCCAGGACTCTTGATGCCATCTTCTAGCGTAAGTACTTTCTGACCAATAAGGTTGTAAATCTCGATCTTAACTAGTGACTGTGAACTGATCGAATAGGTTATAGTAGTAGCCGAGTTGAACGGATTGGGATAGTTCTGGGATAGAGAGTAAACCGGTGGTTTCATTTCTTCGTCCTCTATTCCCACTGCACCAGAGAATTGATAGATTTGTAATCCAGCACTCCCATCTGCGACATAGGCATATGACCCTGAAACATAAACATTCTCAGCATACTCAGGTGTATCATAATATCCTGCTTCATAAGGTGAAGAAGGGTCTGAAACATTGATTATACTTAGACCAGCAGAACCACCTGCAACATAGGCATAAGCCCCTGAAACATAAACGTCCTCAGCCCAATCAGGTATATCATAATATCCTGCTTCGTAATAAGGTGAAGAAGGGTCTGAAACATTGATTATCCTTAAACCATACCCATATACAACATAGGCATAAGAACCTGAAACATAAACATCTAAAGCCCAATCAGGTATATCATAATATCCTGCTTCGTAAGGTGAAGAAGGGTCTGAAACATTGATTATCCTTAAACCAGCATACTCATCTGCAACATAGGCATAAGACCCTGAAACATAAACATCTAAAGCACACCCAGGTGTAGCATAATATCCTGCTTCGTAAGGCGAAGAAGGATCTGAAACATTTATTATCCTTAGACCAGCTTCACTGTCTGCAACATAGGCATAAGAACCTGAAACATAAACACCATAAGTCCACCCAGGTGTATCATAATATCCTGCTTCGTAAGGTGAAGAAGGGTCTGAAACACTTATTATCCTTAGACCAGCTTCACTGTCTGCAATATAGGCATAAGAACCTGAAACATAAACATCTAAAGTCCACCCAGGTGTATCATAATATCCTGTTTCGTAAGGTGAAGAAGGGTCTGAAACATTGATTATCTTTAAACAATACCCATCTGCAACATAGGCATAAGAACCTGAAACATAAACATTCTCAGCATACCCAGGTGTATCATAATATCCTGCTTCGTAAGGTGAAGAAGGGTCTGAAACATTGATTATCTTTAGACCAGCATACTCATCTACAACATAGGCATAAGAACCTGAAACATAAACATCTAAAGCCCACCCAGGTGTAGCATAATATCCTGCTTCATAAGGTGAAGAAGGGTCTGAAACATTGATTATCCTTAAACCATACCCATCTACAACATAGACATAAGACCCTGAAACATAAATACCCAGAGCATTATCAGATATATCATAATATCCTGCTTCGTAAGGTGAAGAAGGGTCTGAAACATTGACTATCCTTAAACCAGCAAACTCATCTGCAACATAGGCATAAGACCCTGAAACATAAACATCTAAAGCCCACCCAGGTGTAGCATGATATCCTGCTTCATAAGGCGAAGAAGGATCTGAAACACTTATTATCCTTAGACCAGCTTCACTGTCTGCAACATAGGCATAAGAACCTGAAACATAAACACCATAAGTCCACCCAGGTGTATCATAATATCCTGCTTCGTAAGGTGAAGAAGGGTCTGAAACATTGATTATCCTTAGACCAGCAAACTCATCTGCAACATAGGCATAAGACCCTGAAACATAAACATCTAAAGCATAATTAGGTGTAAAATAATAACCCAATTTAGAGGGGCTTTCAGTATTGGCTACATTCCATATTTCAAGCCCACCTTGACCATCCGCAATGTAAAGTTGCTGGTTTGATGATTCATAGAAAAAGCCTTCAACAACACCCCTCGTATAGATTGCCTCTGAGATTTTTATCGGATTTGAAGGAACTGAGACATCAAGAATATAGACACCTCCCCCTGAACCGGCAAATGCAAGATTCCTTACGTTGTCATAGGCAACCGCAAAAGGAAGACCAAATGGCCAATTACCTACAAATCTTACATTCAAAGAGTCAAAACTTGAAGAGACAGCATAGGCATCTCGAGAGTCTGAAGAATAGTGATTTCTCTGAGGGTGTCCGTCTGAGCGTTCAACTGAGATCACGCCTTGGTCCATCGGAAACTTAGGATGATGATGCCGATTAAAATGTTCACTTTTCTCTAATCGCTCTTCCGAAAATCGGGAATGATGTGGTGAGTCTATCAAACTACGATTTGCCGGTGACTCCTGGGAATGGGCTACAAGTCCTGCCAAAACAAAAATAACTAATGAAACAAAACACCTTTTCATAACATACCTACTCTATAATTTGTCAAACTTTCCAACTGACTAACTTCAGGCAAGTAAGGTAAATAGACAGCACTATTCACCTTCCTACCGAGCCTCAAAGTAATTTTATGAGTGAAACTTCCTGCCATGCTATTTTATTTTTATAATATTACGAATATTTAGAATTAATTCAAGCTTTTAGTGGATATTTTTGGACTTCAAGTGGACTTTTAGAAGGTTATCGTTTATCTATTCTCAAGGCATGGGCGTTGGCACGAAATAAATCGCCATGCTTCGATAAACTCATCCTTCGATGAACTCAGGATGACATCCTTAGTATCATTCTGAGAAATGTCACCCTGAGTGTGTCGAAGGGCGACAACATCTCTTATCCTATATCTATCAAGTAACTCATCCTTCGATAAACTCATCCTTCGATGAACTCAGGATGACAATGAACTCATGCTTCGATGAACTCACGCTTCGACAGGCTCAGCGTGACATGGTAGGTTACCCTTCGGTAACCTCAGCATGACATTTTTTGTCTTCTCTTTTTTCTCAGCCTTAGCCTAAAAATGCCGAAGACCAGGAGAAACATCTCCAATCCTTCCCCCTTTCTAATTTCCTCCCAATCAATCGCCAATTGTCGAGATTTATCTGGCAAATTATCTCTATTTTTCCTAAATTTGAATCGTGATTTTTGGTATTTTTTTCTTTAATTTCAATCAATTTCTGAATATTAAAACCAATTTAACTAGATCAAGGTTTTTACATTTAAATCGAGTATTTTCAGAAAACAAATCAGTTTTTCCGCTTCAAATATAATAGGTAACCATTTAAAACAAAGGTGATAAAAATGAAACAACTATTTGCTTTCAGTGTAATGATTATGCTATTTCTGTCTAATGAAGAAACCTCCGTTGCGCAAACACGCGACCGATCTCAGATTCCCGAAAAATATACCTGGGACTTGACACCGATTTATCCATCAGACGAAGCCTATTTAGTAGCCAAAGATGCTGTAGTCAAAAAATTCGATCAGATTCTAAATTACAAAGGCAAACTCGGACAATCGGCTGACCAACTCTATGCTTGCCTTAATCTTCATAGCGAAATTAGTAAGGAAATGGCGCGACTGGGCTCGTATATCAATTTCAAAGCCGACCTCGATACCCGCGATACGAAATACCTCGGCCTGCGTCAGGAACTCTCGCAACTTGCTACCGAATATTATACGAAGGCAGCTTTTATTCAACCTGAAATCCTTGAAATCGATCCGGCTAAGCTGAAAAAATTCATTGCTTCCAAAAAAGAATTGAAGGTCTTCGAGTTTTATATTAATGACCTGATCCGCGTTAAGAAGCATCTACTTTCCGAAAAAGAAGAAAAAATCATAGCCGAAACAGGCTTATTCGCCGATGCGCCTTATACTATCTATGGTCTATTTAGCAATGCCGAATTCCCCTTCCCGGAAATCGTTCTAAGCGACGGAACCAAAGTCAAACTCGATCTGGCTACCTTTGCTACCTTGCGTGCTCTTCCGGTGCGCGCCGATCGCGAATTGGTTTTCAACTCTTTCTTCGGCAAAATGTATGATTTCCGTCGCACATTTGGGGCAACTATGGACGCCAATATCAAACAGCATCTTTTTATCGCTCACGTTCGTAATTATAACAGTTGTTTGGAAGCCGCCCTTGATGCCAATAATATTCCCACCAAAGTCTATACGGCTTTGATAAAAAACGTTAATGACAATCTACCGACTTTTTACCGTTACCTTAAAATTAAACAGCAGTTGCTCGGCGTGGACACGCTGAAATATACCGACCTTTATACACCGGTTGTCAAAGATTTGGCTATTGATTATCCAGTTGAAACTGCTCAAGAGATGATTTTAAGCGCTCTGCAACCACTGGGAAGCGATTACCTCAGCGTTATCGAACGCGCTTTTAACGAGCGCTGGATTGATGTTTACCCGACTCCCGCCAAACGGAGTGGCGCTTATTCCGACGGCTCAATTTACGACGTGCATCCCTACATTTTGCTCAATTACTGTAATAAATATGATGACGTCGCGACGATGGCGCACGAACTTGGTCACACTATGCACAGCTACTTTTCCAATAAGACGCAACCATATCCGCTTGCCGACTACTCGATTTTCGTCGCTGAAGTCGCCTCGACCTTCAACGAAGTTTTGCTTTTTCACGATAATTTAAATAAAGTTACCGATCCCGATCAGAAACTTACCCTATTGATGAATTATCTAGATGGCATCAAAGGCACGGTTTTTCGCCAAACGCAGTTTGCCGAGTTTGAACTGCGCATTCATGAAATGGCGGAACGTGGTGAGCAGTTGACCGGTGACTCGATGACCGAGCTTTATAAACAAATCGTGCGGACGTATTATGGCCACGACAAAGGTATTTGCTACGTGGATGACGTCATCAATATCGAATGGGCTTATATTCCCCACTTCTATTATAATTTCTATGTTTATCAGTACGCCACTTCCTTCACAGCCGCTACCGCTTTAGCCAAAAAAGTATTGGAAGGTGACCAATCCGCTCGGTCCAATTATCTGAATTTCCTTTCTTCCGGCGGTTCCGACTACCCGATCAATCAGTTAAAAGCCGCCGGTGTTGATATGACTACCGCCGAACCATTCAATCTGACAATGAAGGAAATGAATTGGGTAATGGACGAAATCGAAAAAGTACTCGCCGAAAAGAAGAAGTAAGTGCTTTTAAGCGCTCTACTAAATAACTATTTGTTACAAGGTTATAAAATGCATGAGTGCATGAATGCGTGAGTGCATGAATGCATGAATGACTGCGTGAATAAATAAATGTAACTGAAAATCACAGAGTTCTTTTCATTTCTTGTAAGCACTTAAAAGCACTTAAATGAACTTATTAGAACTTAATAGCGCTTACAACTGCTCGACGAAATACCTGGCGGACAGTTTTTCACCGGTAGCGCGGACAATCATCTCGTCCCAGCGATACTTCCTGCCGACCGAAAAAATATTGGCTTTAAGGTAATTCCCCAGATCGGGATTACTGACATATTTAATTTTAGCGACATCGCCAACTCTCTGATGGCGAGCTATCGCTTCGGTCAATTGGGCGGCTAAAAGTTCACCAAGCTGGTAATTATGATAATAAACCGGGTAAGAACAAACGTGAATCTTGGAAGCCCAATCCGGCTGGTTGCGATTTTCCGGCCGTTTGATCATTTGATATTGTTCGACAAGGTCCCACCAGAGTTTATTCAAGTCTTGTTCCGGATTCTCATACAAAGACTTTTCGAAATTATACATTACCAACGACCACCGGGCAAAAATCAACTTCTGCAGTCTTAACATCTGCGAAGTTGCTTCCCGGATATTGGCTTCTTCCTTGGCATCGAGGTTAAGCATTGCGCGCATCCAGGTTGGATTCTTCGATAGTTTCTCAAAAAACATCGCAATGGCTTCGGTCGTGAACAAATGAGCTTCCTCCCGCAAAAAGTAAGGCAATTGGCGATCAATATTGGTCGAATAAACCGCATGTCCCAGTTCATGCAGGACGGTTGCCATCCATTCTTCGTTATTGCGTACGTTTACCATAATGCGCACATCGCCTTCGTGATCAATATCAGTACAATAGGCGTGCGGATACTTGCCCGGTCGTTCATATAAATCACTATTAGCAAGAATTTGGGATACATCTAGACCAATGCCGGCATAAAACTCGGCAGCTACTTTGATCACATCCTGATTCTGATAATATTGATCGAGGTTGACCGCACTAACAGCCGGAACATCCTGGAAATAGGGATCGGCGTAATGCCAGGGGCGTAGTTCTTCCGGTTTGATATTAAAGCGTTGGGTTAAAACCGAATCCATTATCGCCTTATCGTGACGGAATGGTTCTCTCGTTGCGGCATCCAGTTCCTGGAAAATTCGTTCGATCTCCGCCGGGTCTTGCTCATCGGTAATCAATGACATCTGTTGATAGTTATCGAAACCGAGTTTCCGAGCAGCTTCGTTCCGCAAATGCACCAGAGTCAGAATATCTTTCTCAACGACCGGCGCAACCTGTTTGGAAGCTTCCCAGGCTTTTTTCCGCAATGTGAGATCATTCGACGATACCAGGATTTCCTTGATATCATTGCCGGTAACTTCGCGGCCGTCAATTTTACCACGGAACTTATTGAATCGAGCTTCAACCGCCGTTTGCATTTCGGTAATTTGCTTTAACAGGGTTGTGTCGATCTGTTTGGCTAAAAAGCGATAATAAAGAATCTCGACTTGCCGCGCTAATAACGGGTCTTTGATTTTGCTGGCTTTTAAGGCTTTCAGCTTTTCGAAATCGGCTGGATTGGCATAAATCGTCGCCAGTTCCAGGGAAGCACCGGCATAACGTTCATAATATTCGTCTTTTCCAGAAGCGGTGGCTTCCCAGTAGGCTAAATTAGCCGCTTCATTCAACGGCTCAATAACATTGGTCAGGCTATCAACAAAAGCCTGCGCCGTCTGTTCGGTCTTCTTGATTTTACTGTCACAATTCATCATTAATAACACCATAAAAAACATTAAGGTAAATTTCTTCATATCGGATAAACTCCTATTAGAAACTTTCTGCAGATATACTTTATCATTATAATTTTTGCCACTCAATTCGATTTTGAATTTAGCATTAAAGTCACGAGGATTCAAGAATTAACCAGTTAAAATAAACTGTCTTTCAGATTGATTTAGTTTAAACTTTTTCGTATAATTGGAAAAAGAGAGAAAGGTTTATAATGAGTCAGCGCAAAATATCGGGAGCAAAAATAGCTGGAATGGTTCTTGTGGTTTTAGGAGTTCTGCTACTTCTGGATAATCTAAACCTGATATTTTTCGATTTAGGCGATTTCCTTCATAATTGGTGGCCGCTAATTTTGATTCTAATCGGTTTAAACGAGCTATTCAAAGCCAATCGTTCCGGCGGTTGGTTTTTGATCGGACTGGGAGCAATTCTGATTCTGAAAATCAATGATATTATTAGCGGACCTCTATTAATCGCAATGCTGTTGATTTTAGCTGGAATAATTTTAATAATTCGCCCTCGACGATTTTATCCCCAGGAACCTGCGGATAATTCTCAAGCGGTATCTATCGATGCCAATACCATTAACTTACTAACTGTATTTTCGGAATCCACAAAGAACATCATCTCAGACAACTTCAGTGGAGGCAAAATTGAAACCGTTTTCGGGAAAATGTCAGTTGATTTGCGTCTGGCTAAAATGCAACCGAGTCGCTGTTGCCTCACCGTCGAAACAGTGTTCGGTCAAACGATTATAATTCTACCAGCTGAAATTTCGGTCGAAGTAATCGCCACACCGGTTTTCGGGCAGATAGACAATCAAGCGAAAGCCATATCCAGAGACGACAACCCAGCGGTACTGGAAATTCGGGCTGAAGTAGTTTTTGGCAAGTTGGAAATTCGCCAATAAATTGAATAGTCAGGATTTATTAGGGAAAATATGCATTTCAAAACTAAAACCGTACTATTTTTATTAAGTCTCTTAGTAATATTGGCTATGGCAAAAAATCCTCAGGAACCCGATTATTTCCAACTACGGCAGAAAATGGTAAATGAGCAAATTATTGCCCGCGGGGTCCGAACCGAATCCGTCATAAAGGCAATGCAAAAGGTTGAACGCCATTTATTTGTGCCCGAACAATATCGGAAATTTGCTTACTCCGATCGTCCTTTACCGATTGGCGAAGGGCAAACTATCTCACAACCTTACATCGTAGCCCTGATGACCGAATTGCTGGATTTAAAAAAGAGCGACAAAGTTCTCGAAATCGGTACCGGCAGTGGTTATCAGGCGGCGATTCTAGCCGAAATTTGCGATAGCGTTTATACGATCGAAATCATCCCCTCGCTCGGAAGGCAAGCTCAGGCGCTTCTTAAAGAGCTGGGCTACCACAACATCCATTGCAAAATTGGAGACGGTTATCTCGGCTGGCCGGAACATGCACCGTTTGACGGTATAATCGTCACCTGCGCCCCGTCTAAAATTCCCCAACCACTCAAAGAGCAGCTCGCAGAGGGTGGTCGTATGGTTATTCCGGTTGGCGCAACTTACACCCAGGAACTGGTCCTGGTTACTAAAAATAAAGGCAAATTAGTCCAAAAATCAATTATTCCGGTACGCTTTGTGCCAATGCTCAGAAATGATTACGACTCATACTAAAATATAATGCGGCTAAGTAGTTTCGGCTTCGATTAAATACAAATCCTCCCGATCAATTACCTCGCAAATCCTAAACGACATCCTTTCCAGACGAGTAACGACTTCTACTGCAGGCGGTAATAAATCGCCGCTAACCGGAAATCCGATCTGACGATGTTTGGAATTAATTACCTCCCGACCGTGGGGATGAACTATCAGTAGGCGTCCGCCGGATTTTAAAACGCGGCGATAATCAGACAAAGCTTGACAACTGTTTTTAATATGCGGAAAAATGCAATAATTCAGAACTACATCAATACTGTCGCTCTTCAAAGGTAACTCTTCACAGTAGCCAGCCCAGAGGGGTATTGTATTATTCGGAAAACGACAGCGGCTTTCGCTCAGCATCTTTCTGGAAATGTCGCAGGCGATAATAGTTGCCAGCGGTACGATTTCTTTCAATATCGGAAATAAATTCCCTGTTCCACAGCCGGCATCCAGAATTACTCCGGATTCAGGTAATTGGACTGATTTCAAAATTTTCTCGGCTTGAATTCGATCCAATTCGGATAAGTGCCAGCCGGCCGCTTGCTCATCGAAATATTTAATATTATTCTTATAACCTGCCGTATTCATTTGTCTAAAATAAATCAATACTTCAAGGTTATCCCGATCCAAAAGTTGCGGCCCGGCAAAGGATAATGGTACATAGTTTCATATTTCACATTGGTCAGATTCTCAATTTCGGCAGTTAGATCAACGAATTGGTTGATTACGTAGCTACTCCGCCAGTTTAGCAGCCAGTAACTATTTAAACGTTTATAGACCGGTTGTCCATAACTGTACGGATTGGCGACACTATAAAGATTGTTAACCCACTGGCTCTGTAAAGTCAGATGTACCTTTTCGGTCGGATTCCAGCGCAAACTAAGATCGCATTTTTGGCTGGGATTGCCGCTGACTTTCCGAGACGCAGAATTGACACTCATCGTCCAGGAAGTGGAAAAATTTCGGGCGATAATTAATTGTCCTTCCCATTCGATACCTTTTAAAACTACCTCACCGCGATTTTGATAAACCGGCAGGCCGGAGACAAAACCCTTTTCGATCAAATTTTCGGCTCTCGTATTATAAAATGACAGAGTCGTTGTCAGCCGTCCGACGATTTCTTTCTCAACGATAAATTCCAGATTAGTCGAAAGTTCCGGTTTTAAATCAGTAGTTGACGGAATGAATAAATAAAGTTCATTGATCGTCGGATTGCGGTAGCCTCTGGCAAATTGAGTTTTCAGATACCAACCTTCTGGTAAACGGAGAGCTATACCGAGCGCTGGTATCCATTCCGCACCGACAACCGAATGATGGGTATAGCGCAATCCACCGTCGAGATTAGCGCATGAAAATAATTTGCGGTTAAATTGAGTAACGAGGCTTTGTTCGGCGACGGAGTGCTTTTTCCAGGTCGAATCCAACCAGGCTTTGCCACCATACTGACGCCAATCTATCCCTACCATTACGCGTGACTTTTCAGAATGGTAGAAAGTCTCGGTCAATATCAAACCCGCCGTGTAATCATCCGATAAATATTTATTCGGATCATCAATATCATGATGCCCACAATTATAATGCAATTTCAAATCGCTAACCAATTTCACTCGATTATGATTCAAAGTCAGATCACCACCGCGCCGTTGGATGTCATAGCGATGATTGGTAAAAGGATTGTCGGTTTGCCCCGGATCGTAAATTTCCATATTCGAAAAATAGGCATTGGCATCAGCCCGCCAGGCATTGTCAATTTGCCAGTGAGCTTCGGCGGTACCGTTCTGATTCGAATAATCGTCTCTCCCGTCCGTTCGGTATCCGTCACTGCTAACCGTCCCAACCGTTCCCGAGACTCCCCAACTTTTCCGTTCGAACGACTGATAAAGATTTAATTGATGCGAATTAAAACTACCGAACCTAACAGGCATACGCAAATGGTAACCCGGTTCGGCTTTATGATCCGTGATAATATTAATCGCTCCGCCCATCGCATTCGAACCATACAAAAGGGAAGCCGGACCGCGCTGAACCTCGATTTTTTTGACATTTTCAGCAAAATAAACATCGCCCAGCGGATGACCGAAAAGTCCCATTACATCTGGACGGCCGTCTATTAAAACTAATACCTGAGTAGTCGGAAAACTACCGATACCTCTCAGAGAAATCTGACCACCCGCACCACTGCTCAGTCCATATCCAAGATTCGTGCGCCTAGTAATAAATAATCCCGGCACATTTTCGGATAACAAATCCAGAAGTGGCGTCCCACTTTGTTCGCTTAATACATTTTCCGAAATGACTGTAATAGCAACCGGCAGTTCATGCCGATTTATCGCCGTGCGCGACCCGGTCACCACTACCGGATCGAACGGAAAAACTTTCAGCGTATCGGTATAAATTGCCGCAGAGTTTAAACTCACCGACATTAAAACAATTAATAAAAAAAATTTTAATCCATATTTAATATTCATTTTCCAATCTCTTTCCAATCTCTGCTATTATAAACCCGGTAGGTTTTTACCTGTTGAGGTAAAGGTCAATTTGCCATGTTTAACCCCGCGCAAACCAATCAGCCGCTCGGCGATATTCCGTATAGATGAGCACCGCCCGCGCAAGACGATTACCTCGAGACAATTATGTTGATCGAGATGAAAATGAATATTCGCCATAATATTCTGGTATGACTCGTGTTGCATAGACTTCAGTTTTGCCGCCAAATCAGCAACGTGATGATCGTAGATCAAGGTTAATGTTCCGACAACCTCGGCATCGGAATCAACTTCCTTCTGGACTAAAAATTCCCGAATTAGGTCACGCAAGGCTTCCGAACGATTAGAGTAGCCTCTGCGTTGAATTTCATTGTCGTAGCGTAAAAGCAGGTCTTCCGGTAGAGAAACTCCGAATCTAATCAAGCCAGCCATATTCACCTCGTAGCAACATTTTCAAATTTGTAACACAACGAGTCAAAAAATATATCATTTTGGATTAATTTGCAAATTTAAATAGGGCATTTCGACGGTAAAGGTGCTCCCTTGCCCTATTTTACTCTCGACAAATATTTTGCCTTTATATCTTTCGACGATTTGTTTGACGAGACTCAACCCTAAACCGGTTCCCAGGTTTTCCATTTCCCGAGCATTGGCACTGCGATAGAATTCCTCGAAAATTTTAGGCAGTTCATCTGGGGCGATTCCGATCCCAGTATCGCTGACACAAAATCCGAAACATTGCTGTTTTATAAAGGGTAAAATCGTTACCTCGGCTCCGGCTGGGCTATAGCGAATGGCATTATTGATTAAATTGGAAAGCACCTTCTCCATGCTGACCGTATCTATATAAATCGCTGGTGATTGAGATAATTTCTTGACTATCAATGCAATCTTTTTATTAGCGGCATAAATCTGTTGCTGTTCGACGACTTTGTCAATCCATTCTTGAAAATTAACCCTATCTAGTTTTTGTTCCATCAAGCCATATCGGTACTGCGTTACCTCAATCATTTCTTTGACCATTATCAAAACCTGATCAGTGCGTCGTACAGCTCGCTCGACCATTTCCTTTAATTCCGGTTGGAGACTGTCAGAATAAACTTCATCAATTACAGCCAGCATACTGCGAATGGTGGTCAATGGTGACTTGAGCTCATGCGCTGTGAAACGAAACATTTTATCGCGTTCCAGCATAGTTTGCTCGAGCAATTCGCTTTTTTGATCGATCACTCTTTTCAGCATTCGGTAGCCGGAGACGATATCTTTGATTACATAGGTAGCCGTGTAAATCAAAATATAGAAGGCGGCTAAGGATACCAAATATACTTTTAAAGGAGCTGGTGAACCGCTCAGCGAATAGACATTTACTACTTTGAAATATTCGAGTCCCGACCATAAAGTCAACAAAAACGCCGCTACAGTGGCATTGATATAAGGCCAAATGCCCTGATAAAGAATCCCTGAAATGATAATATGCACGAGGTAAATGAAATAAAACGGATTATCAATACCGCCCGTATAATGAACCACAAACGAAATCAGAACAAAATCAAAAATTATCTGGATTTCGGTAAAGGCGATTTCCTGCCCGAAATTGACAAATTTGAAATACTTACATATAAAAAAATAGGTCACATTGAGAACAATAAAAACCACCGCCAGAGTATAAATCTGCGGGAATCCCAGACTAAATTTTAAAACTTGTTCGGCAATCGGAATTATCCCCAATAAACTGATTATGCCTATCCAGCGCAAGTTTACCAACCAGCTGATTCTGGTCTGCATCGTTTCCAGAGTATGAAAAGGCAGAATTAATTTATATGGTTCATTGGTAGCCATATTAATTTTTCTAACTTTATGAGAAAAAATGCTTAAGGCCGGCTTTTACCGAGTCGGATAGTGATTGCCCGACTCCAGTATTTTCCGGCTGGATTCCGAGATAATAAATCGCACAGGGTTTTTCGTAAGTTAAATAGTCGGCGATGAGGCTAATCGAAAAGGCGTGAGTACTAAAATCGGACGATTTCAGATATTTTGCTTCCAGGAATTTTACTGTTCCGGGCTTATCCTGAAAGTGCGCCGCATCTATAAAAACTACAGCCAGCGGATTTTTATCAGCGATTTTTTGCAAATAATTCTCCGGATTAGTTCCCGCAAAAATGAATTTCGATTTTTTGAATTCTTCACAGTGCATCAACTTATTCAGCAATAATTGGCTGGCATTATCATCACCACAATCCGGATTACCTAATCCTACAAAAACTATTCGGTCGCTATTATAAACGGCTAAAGTTTTACTTAGATCATCAAAATTCATCTTTCACGACGATTTTATGGCGACATTTCGGACAAACCAATTTAACGTAATCTTCGCGGCGCAGGCGGTCTTTCACATGCGAATCGGGTATCTCGCTAAATTGTTGCTGAGTAATCAGGAGCAAATTCGGATTAGCGTACGATTTTGCGCCTAAGCGCTCTTTGACAAAAAGGAGTTGATCAAAACTGGCAATTTTAGTGCCGCAGGCTTCACAAAGAGCCAGCTCTTTTTCCACCAAATTATAGACTGCCTGGTCTTTTAAATCTGAGATGGCGAGCGAGTAATTTTTCGAAAGTTGGATGCCTTTGCCCGTGATACATTTTTCCTCGCACTGGCCGCACTGAGCGCAGGCAGTATAATCAACCCGCAGAATGCGCCGGCGAGTGGCAATATCGTCAGTGACGGAAATAGCACCCGTCGGACAAACCTGCGCGCAGGTACCGCAACCGACACAATATTCTTTATGATATTCCGGGAATCCGCGAAAACCCTCCGCCGGCTGATGCGGTTTAGCCGGAAACTTAGTTGTAAATGGTAGTGAAAAAAGCGACCGCAAGGCTTCGCTTAGTTCTCTTAATTTCGGCAAATACATAGCGGTCTCCCTATTCCTTTAATTCATGGTCTTCTTGGTACTGATCCACGACAGTTTTTTTAGTCAGCTGAATGCCACTACGATGCGCCGCCCGTGCAATGACATGCGCTGCCACCGGCGAGGTCAGGAAAATAAAGGCAATTCCGATCAGCACTTTAAAACCGAAACTATTGAAGCCCTGGAGAATGAAGACTCCAAATAGTAAACCAGCTGAGCCGAAAGTCACACATTTGGTAGCCGCCTGCAAACGATTGTAAACATCCGGCAAACGCACCAGCCCCAGCACTCCCAGAAAATCAAAAGTTACCCCAATCAGGATGAACGCCATGCCAATTAACGTTCTAATCATCGAGCGACCTCCCTTCTAAAATTTTGGCAAACGCCAGCGAGGCAATAAAGCTCAAAAGCGCCCAGATTAATCCAATATCCATAAAGAAGGACTGATCATAATACAAGCCCAGTAGCGCCAGCATACCGACAATTAATATGCCCAGAATATCTACCGCCACAATCCGGTCGGCGGCTGTCGGCCCGACAATGACTCGGTATACCACGAATAAGGCGCTGAAGAGAATGACATTGATCAATTTGATATAAATCGAACCCGTATAAATGAAAAAATTAGCATACATAAAGGCGCCGATCAGAACAAACCCAATCGCCCATCGCAGAATTCTCATTCCAAAACCTCCCTGATAAGCTTTTCAAAACGGCCACCAATAGAACGAGTATTTTCATCAACATCGGTAGATTTAACCTCAATACAATGAATGTAAATTTCCCGCGTTTCCGGATTAATGTCCACGGTCAGAGTACCCGGCGTCAAAGTAATCGAGCTGGTTAATACGGTCAAAGCCGAATCTTTGGTTAATTTACTCTTGATTTTGATAATGCCAGGCCGGATTGGCAAAGTCGGATTAATGACAATCAATGCCACGTGGATATTGGCTTTGATCATTTCCCACAGAAATATAAATAAATAGACAATGCCCATTAAAAAGCGTCGAACCGGATGCCGGCTTTTTTCCGTTGTAACCAGAAATGTCCCGGCGATCAAACTAACCAAAAATGCCACTATTATGCCAGCTATTACTTCCTGAATGTCAGTTATATCCGTCAGCGCTACCCAAACCAAAAATGAAAGCACAAACACAATAGCGCGACTGCGATTCTTGATGGTCATTTTCACCTCCCCAATATCCGTGTTATGTAGCCGGTTTTATTCATAATCACCTCAACTACCGGATCGAGGGTCACTTCTCTAATTCCCGGAATTATCAAAGCGCTGGTTGCCAGGCAAAGGATCGCCAGCACAATCATCGCCGATTGCATACCCCAACCTACTTTAGCTTTATCGGCGGTAACTGTTTTCTCGCCATGAAAACCATAACGTTGAACTTTCATAAACGAACCTAACGTCAATAAACTACCAAGTCCAGCTAAAAAGGCAACTACTGGACGACCGACCTGAATGGCGGCGATGAAAATTATCAATTTGCTAAAGAAGCCATTGAACGGCGGGATTCCCGAAATCGAAAGCGAAGCCACCATCGAAGTAAACGAAGTCACCGGCAACTCTTTGGAAACTTTGCCCATTTGACGCAAATCGCGTGTACCTAGCGCCATTTCCAGCGAACCGGCATTCAAAAACAACAAAGCCTTGAATATGGCGTGATTCAAAAGATGAAAAACAGCACCTAATAGACCTAAAGTCGTTCCTAACCCCACACCGATAATAATGTACCCGATCTGGCTAATGCTATGATAGGCAAGCAGACGTTTAACATCCCACTGCCCCAGAGCCAAGAAAACCCCTATAACCATCGAAACGGTACCCAGAACTAGAAAAACTTCGCTGAACACTGGCATCTCGCCAAAGACATTGAAAAAAAGCCTGATAAGCACATACACACCCAGGGCTTTTATCAATACCCCGGAAAGCATCGCCGAGATCGGCGCCGGTGCGGAAGAATGTGCATCCGGCAACCAGGCGTGAAACGGCATAATAGCGGCTTTCAGCCCGAAAGCCGCCACAAATAGTCCACCGCTCCAATACATCACGGTTGGATTTTGCGGCAAACGCTCAGCGATCAAAGCCATCGTCAAGGTTGAGGTTGCCGAATAAATTATCCCAATACCTACTAGCACTAAGGTTGATGAAATTGAACCCATAATAGCATATTTGAAGGACGCCTCAAATTCCTCCGCGCGGTTACCATAAGCCACCAGCCCGTAAGCCGCGAAAAGCGTGATTTCGACAAAAACAAACAGATTGAATAAATCGCCAGTCGCTATAACGCCGTTCATTCCACCCGTCAGCAACATAAATAAAGCGTAATACTTCCAGGACGGCGATAAATTTCTAATATACTGCACCGAAAACATAATCGCCGTTAAAGCGATGACGCTGATAATCATCAGCATAAAGGCCGAAAGAGCATCAACTGCCAGAATAATGCCCAGCGGCGGTTGCCAGCGCCCCATTTCATAAACCAGAGTACGCCCATTCAACGAAACGAAACAATACACCGAAAGAATTAGAAGTGAAACCACGGCGAGAATCGAAAGAATTACCGCCCAATTGTCTCGCTCTCCGGCAATCAAAGTAATTATAAAAGCCGTCAATAATGGAATTATGATAAAAAATGGGAGGATCATCCTGATAACCTCTTGATTTTAGTAATATCAAATGTTTTATTTTTCTCGAATAATCGGATGGCAAGCGCTACCAGCATAGCCGTTATACCAAGTTCAATGACGATCGAAGTCAACACCAACGCTTGCGGCAAAGGGTCAACCATCACTCGTTCGCTGACGGCTTTGCCTTCTTCTAAAATCGGATAAATCGCTCCTCTTTTGTATCCGAATAAAACCAGCATCAAATTTGTGGCGTAGCCCGTAATCCCGGAGGCAATAATAAGACGAACCAGGTCGCGTTTAACCAACAAGCCATAAATACCGACAAGTAATAATGCAAAACATAACAGATAAACGATCATTTTTCACCTCCCTCGTTTATATGGAAAATCGCCAGTGTCCAGACCACGGTGAATAATCCCATAGCCACCTTGATCCCGATAATAATATTTAACAATAGAATATTCCCGGAACTGAGCAGATTAAAAAGCGTCCCTTTACTTAAAAAATTGGCTAAAAAACCGCCGCTGATAGAAATTCCTAAAATGCCAATCGCCATATATATCGCACCGCAGGCTGGTTCCAAATCGTGCAGAAATTCGACATTGACCCAGTGCGTAACGGTTTCGCGACCATAGGTTAACATCACATTGAGAAATGCTAACGCGATCACCACCCCGCCAGCAAAACCGCCGCCGGGACTCAAATGACCGTGCAAAATTATATAGATTCCGTAGAGAATGATCAACCAGACACTGACCCGCGTCACGGTTTTGGCGATTAATGTTAAACCAGGTTCTTGTTTCATTTTTCGCTTTCCTCTTCTTTTTTCTTATTCGATTTCACCCTTAGAATAGTCAGCGTTCCTAAAACCGCTACGAATAATACGGTGGCTTCTCCCAGCGTATCATAACCGCGGTAATCCAGAACTATCGAAGCCACGATATTGGCCGAACCGGTTTCTCTGGCAGCATTTTCCAGATAGTGTTGCGAAGTGGTCATCAGTGGCTCGCCAAAAGGCGGCAAAGCTTTGAAAACATTGATGCTTAATATAAAAATGGCAACTAGAACTGCCATTACGATAATCGTTCTACCCCTATGTTTGGATTTCGTATCGCTGAAATGATATCCCGGTTTCATAAAGGCTCGCACCATTATCACTATCGCAAAAATCTCGAACAGAAACTGGACAATTGCCAGGTCGGGCGCCTGTAAAAGCAAAAATGCCATAGACAGTCCCAACCCGACAATTCCCACCGCAATGATCGCTGAGAGCAAATCCTTGATCTCGAGCGCGGCAATCGAACCTACTAACATAAAACCCAAGATAAAAATCAACCACGTTTCAGTCGGCATTTATTCCTCCATAAAATATTCAATCGTCAACATTACCACGCCACCCATAGCAGAATTAACATCCCGATAATAATCCAGAGATTATAGTCCAGCAATTGGCCGCTATGCAGGCGCTTTAGAAGTCCGGAAAAACTCAAAGAACCGCGCACCCCAAGATCGTAAACATCAAAATGCTTCTTTTCAGCCGCATTGTAAATTGACTTTAAAGGAGATATATTCCTGATTTCATTATAAAACTCCGTCCCGGCAATGCGGAATTTTTCCAGAGACGGCATCCCGCCAAGATAATTTTCGTCAAACCGAACGTTTTTGACCAGTAGATAAATAACCAAACCCAACAGAAATGCCGTACCAAACAGCAGAAACAACTGCACCGGTTCATATGAGCCAAGAACTACCGGCATCGGTAAACCAAGTTCGGATATTATCGGCGCAATAAATTTCCCGATCGGTAAAGGCTTAGCGAATAATCCGAAAACAACACATAACAAGGCTAATACACCGACGGATAACCATTGATTGAAAGGCGCCTCTTTAATATCCTTCCATTTCTTGGGACGTTTCCCGAGAAAAATAGCATGAATGAATTTCATAAAGCTGGCTAAGGTCAAAGCACTTCCGAAAACCGCCAGTATCAGGCAAATCAAGAGCCAAATTTGATAACCGGTTGTCAAACTCTGCATTTTTTCGATTAATCCCTGGTAGATCAGCCATTTCGAGTAAAAACCGTTTAGCGGCGGAATTCCCGAAATCGCCAGCGCCCCGGTCAAAGCCGCGATGAACGTTAGTGGCATATTGCGCCCCAAACCTCCCAATTCATCCAGATTAGCGGTTCCGGTCTGCTTCTCTATCGAATTTAGCGTCAGGAAAAGTGTTGATTTGTAAATCGTATGGTTAACCATATGAAATAAACCGCCGATAAAAGCAATGACACTCCCGCTACCGACTCCAATAATCATATACCCGACCTGACTGACGGCATGGTAACCGAGCAGGCGCCGACCATTATGTTGAATCAACGCCATCATTACGGCACAAATTACTGTAAGAGCGCCCAGCGATATTAAAATCATCTGAATGTTGAGATTAACTACAAATAATGAAACTGACAGTCGCGCCAGCAGGTAAATTCCAACCAATTTATCCAGCGAAGCCGGTAAAAAAGCCACACTTTCCAGCGGCGCATCCTGGCTAAAATCCGGCAACCAGGTATGAAACGGAAATCCACCGGCTTTGGCAAAAGCCGCAATCAGAATACTGAAGAAGGCAACGTAAGCCAAACCTCCGCTCAGAACTACCTGAGTATTCCATAAATCCCAGGAATTATCCGCCCCCAGAAACCAGATTAGAATCAATCCGAGAATCAGGAAAACATCACTTCCGCCGACTATAATAAAAGTTTTCTTGGCGGTTTGCGGCGCGCTGGAAGTCTGTCCCAATAGACCAAACAAATACAACATCAAACCAGAAAGTCCCCAGAAAATCAGTAAGCCAAAAGTATTGACACTCAGAACAATTCCATTACTAATGCCGACTGTCATTGGATACAGAATAAAAAATCCGCGTTCGATGCCCTTATCAACACCTTTCAGTGAAAAAATCAAAATAATAAAACTCATCACCTGAATAAAAATCAGGGCGAACAGTGCCATTTTATCCATTCCCAGAATCGCTTGACCGAATAGGTAAACTGCCTCCGCTCCGCCCGTAAATAAATCGTAACAAACATAAAGCAAATAGCCCAGCCCGAGAAAAGTCAACACCTTCCTCAAAATCGTCGGAATAAATATATTCAACACCGCGATAACGACCGGCAATGCCACCATCAAAATCAAATTATTCGGCATAACTTCCCCTCCGGATTTGTTCGGTTTTGGCGCGCGAAAGTTTCAACAAGTCAATCTCATAAGGCCGGTTCAGCGGATCAATCACCCTCAGCGCTCGCTCCGTGCAACAGTAACAGGGGTCCACGGCAGCCAGAGTAATCAAGGCATCGGCGACCGGAATTCCCTTGCAGGAAGCCATATAAGTCGGGATATTCACATAACTGGGGGCGCGCACTTTGTGTCTGACCGGTCGGTTACTACCATCCGATCGGATATAGTGAAAAACTTCTCCGCGTGGCGCTTCATAACGACCTATCCCTTCACCTGGTGTTATTTCCTTGACATTATTTAGAATCGGTCCTGCGACTACCTTTAATTTTTCCAGACATTGACGAACGATTTTACCGGATTCCAAAATTTCCAGAATGCGTAGCACCAGTTTATCGTAAACGTCACCATTAGACAGGACAATTTCATCGAAATCAACCAGATCATAAGCATCGCTTGGCTCATCTTTACGAACGTCAATCGCCACGCCGGAAGCGCGCGCTACCGGCCCAACGGCACAGTAAGCGATCGCATCGGCTTTGGTAAGAACACCGACACCTTTCAAGCGTGATTTCAAAACCGGATCGTCATGCGCGGCTTTGGCAAGCATATCCATCTTGCGGTCAACGTTGTCCAGGATTTTCAGCAACTTCGGAATAATAGCTGGATCAACATCGCGGGCTACACCACCGACGCGCATCATACCGTAGTGATTACGGTTGCCGGTAATAGCTTCGAACATTTCCAGAATTGGCTCGCGGTATTTCCAAGCCCACATCCAGAGTGTATCATATCCGATAAAGTGCCCGGCCAGTCCGAGCCACAATAAATGACTGTGAATTCGTTCCAGTTCACCGATTAAGGTGCGGATATAGCGTGCTCGCAATGGAATTTCGATATTATCAATGTCCTCGATCGCATGAACGCAGGCAATCGGATGAGAAGTCGAGCAGATGCCACAAATTCTTTCAACCAAATAGATAGATTGAGTGAAAGTCTTGGATTCGCTGATGAACTCATGTCCGCGGTGCATCCAACCGATTTCCATATCAATATCAACCACTGTTTCGCCGTCTACCTTCAGTTCGAAGTATTCGGCTTCTTCCAACAGCGGATGAAACGGGCCGAGCGGAATCTTGTTTTCGGTCATAGCAACCTCCCGAAGCGTAACGGCCTGTCCGGATTTTCCGGACTATTTAGTGTTAGGAGTTGATCCATCCGCGGATGCCCGACAAACTCGATCCCCCATAAGTCGAATATTTCGCGCTCGATCCACAGCGCACCGGTTACAATATCGGTAATGGTATTGACCTTTGGATTCTTCTTATCGTTCAAAACTACTCGTGGGCAATAATAGCAACCGCTAGCGTCGTGTGAAAAATGATAGAGGATTTCGAGACCGTGATAGGTTTCTTGAGCAGAAGCCGTCGAGAGCCGACAGCCAAGCGTAACAAACAGATACCGGGCAATCTCCTTGAGGTTTTCGTTAGACACCACAAAATAGAGCCGACGCGGTTTTTCGATTACCTGCGTAATCTTATCTCTCATCAATTCCAGAAATTGGGTATAGTCATCCATTCAAAACTCCTATTAGTTTCGCAACTGCGGCAATCATCGCCTCCGGCTTGGGCGGACAGCCGGGAATGTACATATCAATCGGTATGACCGCTTCCCGTGACGGCACAATATTGTAGCTATCCTTGAAACAACAACCGCCGGAAACACAGGTGCCGACCGCTACCACAAATATTGGCTTGGGCGCCTGTTCATAGAGTTTTTTAATCTTCGGCGCCACTTTTTTATTGAATACACCCGTCACTAAAAGCACATCGGCGTGGCGCACCGAACCAACCAACTTGATGCCGAAACGTTCGACGTCATAGCGCGGCGTCAGCAAATCGAGAATCTCGATGTCGCAATTGTTGCAGGGCGAGCCGCTGACGTGAAAAACCCACAGTGATTTCGATAAACGACGGTTATACCATCCCATATTACACTCCTAAAACCGCTAATATTACCGCCAGTAAAGCCACCGGCGTTAGATATTTCCAGAAAAATTTTAACGCTGTATCAATTCGAACTCGCGGATTGGTATTTTTAATCAAAACCATCACTACGACGATTCCAAGATATTTTAATGCCGACCATAAAACGCCCCAGCCGATTTCGTTAAATCCCCCGAGAAATAACAAAATTAATAAAAACGGAAATGCTACCCACTGCATAGCCTGGCTCAATTTCCAGAAACCGAGCAAAGGTCCGGAATATTCCATCAAAGGACCTTCGACAATTTCGGTTTCGGCTTCCGGAATGTGAAACGGCGGCAGAGTCATTTTAGCCTGAATACATAAAAGCCCGACAATGAATGCCAGAGCCCCGGAAAACGAACCAATGAACATTCCCTGCGCTACCTGAGCGCTAAGGATTTCCTCAAGTTTTATATGGTAGCCGGATTTAATTATCGGCACCAGGCAAACTAAAATGAAAGCCAGTTCGTCGGCTAGAAGCAGTTTGATCTCGCGTCCAGCCCCGAGACTGGAATAAACATTGCCGGTCGCCGACCCGCCCAGAATTACCATAACCGAATAAATCATCAATAAATACATTATCACCAGCAGGTCACCACCAAAGCCAATTCCATAAAAAAGGGCAACACCCAGCATTGTCGTGATCAAAGTCGTTACGCCAAATGCTACCAGCGGCGACAACACAAAAAGAGAATGCAGGCTTTCCTTTACGATTATAGTTTCTTTGCCGAGTAATTTGAAAAAATCGTTGAAATTCTGGAAAAGCGGCGGGCCAACGCGAAATTGCACCCGCGCGCTGACTTTGCGATCAACCCACCCGACTAATAATCCCAGAACCGCACTAAACAATAATCCTGGAAAAACCAATAGATAAAAAAATACCCATCCAGTCATACTTTCTCCTCCTTATGTCGCCAGCTCGGGCTCTTAATAGCCAGATGTTCGCCATATAGAAAAATCTGAGCGCCTGGATCTTCTTTAACTATTTCTTCCATCCGAATACTATTTTGCGGCGCGGTTTGGGCGCAAAGTGGAACATAGTCCGGATTATCCTGTAGTTGATTCAGGCAAAAATCGCACTTGCTGGTTACATAATTAATAACCTCTGGAAAAATCGTCCCGAAGGGGCAAGCCAGCGTGCAGGATTTACAACCGACGCAACGCATATTCCAGCGTTTGATCAAGCCGGATTCGGTGCGTTCGAGAGCTTCTTTGGGACAGACGGTTACGCAAAAGGCGTCCTGGCATTGACGACAATAGACCGCAAATTCGGCGATTTCCAGCAGACTAAACTGCCCATCGTTATGGCGATGATAAAAGTACTCGCACTCAATTTTTTGCACTGCGTCACCCGCCTCATATAACATTGGAATGTCAATAAATAGACGTTTCATTCCCAGATATTCTCCTCGTCTTTAATCTGTTCATAAGTAAAAACCGGGCCATCTTTACAGGCAAAATACGGACCCATTACACAATGACGACATTGACCAATACCGCAGTACATTTTCTTTTCCATAGATAAATAAATATTCTGCGGTGGATAGCCATATTTCAGCAAATCGAACGTGCCAAATTTCATCATCACCGGCGGACCACAGACAATCACCGGATTATTATGCGGATCAATAGAAATTTTACTCAGCAATTTTGTTACTAAACAGACCTCTTCGTCCCAGCTTTGACCTTCCGGAACTTTATCAACTGAACGCAGGATAGTGACTTTTGGAATTTTGCGCCATTCGGCAATTTGATCTTTATAAATCATATCAGCCGGAGTGCGAGCACCAGCCAAAAAGGTAACACTGTTATAATCATCAATGTCATGTAATAACGTCAGGAAGAGCGAACGCGTCGGCGCCATCCCGACTCCCCCGCCCATTATCAAAACATCCTTGCCTTTGAATTCCGCCAGGGGATAACCCTTGCCATAAGGCCCACGCAAACCCAGACGATCACCGACTTTGGTTCGATGAATATATTCCGTTACGAATCCGGTTTTCATAATCGTAAAATCCAGGGTATCGGCAATATAATGCGAAGATGAAGGCGTAAAAGGTCCCTCGCCAATACCCGGTACAGTTACCTCCATAAATTGACCGGTTAGAAAAGGCATCGGTTTTTCCGGGCGCAACCGTAGAGTACGAATAGTCGGAGACTCTTCGATAATTTCATAAATAACCGCCGCAGTCGTTTCATAGGGATTCTTAGACATTGGACGCCTCCGTGACAATTCCGAGGGACATGATCCGTTGTAATACCTCACGAAATTCGATTTTTCCGGCGCAAACTTCAATGCAACGTCCACAACCGGTGCAACCAATCATCCCGAAGTTGCTTTGCATATAACTAAATTTGCATAAATAGCGGTTGCGGAAACGCTCGAACATCTTCGGTCGAGGCGTCGCGCCACCTGCCACCCGCGCATAACCGTGTAACTGACAGGTGTCGGTACTGCGATCTTTGGTAAAGACCTCACCGCTGGTTTCGTCGTTTAAAATCAGGCAGTAACAGGTGGGACAAATATTCGTACAGCCGCCACAACCACAACAGGTAAAAGCCTCGTCAACCCATTTAGTTAAATCGGCGGCTTTAAGCTTTTCATACTGCTGATTACGTTCATACTGCTTATTCTGCAATATCAAACGTTTTTCGATGGCTTTGCGGTTCTCGTCGCGCGTAGGCAAATCGTCTTCTAAATTATGACTGATCTTCGCATTGTTCTGCATCAGATCGAATAACTCCTGCCCTTTCCCTGAACCAACCTCTAGGTGATAATACTTCGAATCGAGTCGGGTGAGATTTAAGTCAAAATTTTTAGTGGCATAGGGTCGGCCATTGACTAAATTGCAATGGCAGGTCGGTGCGATTTCATTGCAATCGGCACTAATGATTGTCACATTCTTGCGCCGGTTTTCATATAACGGATCTACAAAATCGGCATTTATCAAGGCTTTATCCAATAATTCCAGAGCTTGCAAGTCACAGGATTTGGCACCGACAATCAGCCATTTTTCATCACTTGTCATAGCCGGTAAAACTCGTTCCCGCGCCATATAGAAAAGTATTCGCAAGGGATCAATCGTTCGATAACTGTCAATCACAGATTCTTCCCCTTCCCGCCAGTTATCGAAAAATAGAACATCATCCGATTTATCGGAACGACGCGGTGCGATCACTTTCTTGAAATTACCCAGATTTTCCTTCTGACAACGCGTTAAAAAGTCGAATAAAGCGGCTTTTTCAATTATCATTAATAAACCTCCATCGGAAAAACTCAATCCAAAAATCACTTTTTAATACCTGATTCAAACTTCACCCACGGCCATTTTTCGGATCAATTCGATTAATTTTTCTGATTCACTGGATTTATCGAAAAAATAATCAGTTCCTTCCTCGAGACACTTTTTACGATACTGGGGATAAGGATAATCGGTAAAGACAATTATGCGCAAATCGGGACGATTTTGGCGCACTGTTTTAAGCACATAGATACCACCGGCACCCGGCATACGAATATCAAGAATAACTACGTCTGGCTTTAAGGCATTAATTCCGCTGATGGCCGATTCGGTATCCTCACCATAACCGACTATTTCGACATCCGGTATTTCAGTGAGCAGATTCGTTAAATGCTTACGCAGAATTTCGGAATCATCAGCGATAAATACTTTCATGCTTAAGATATTTTATTTAAAGGTATTTGATTCGTGTAATTCACAATTAAATGTATATCAATCGCATCGTCTTGTAAATCAGACAAAACCTGATTTTGTTATCGGTTTTTGTCCTACAAGGTTTGATTAAAATTAGTAAAGGAAAACCTGGAGTGTTTATAAAAAAGAAAAGCCCGGCTAAGAGCCGGACTTCTCTTGATTGAGGGTGATTGGGAGGAAATTATTTGACCTTCACTTCAATCTGTTTAGCAAGTGATTCTTTCTTTTTAGGAACAACGATATTCAATACGCCATCTTTGAATTCGGCTTCAATCTTATCAGCCTCAACCGAATCATCGAGTCGGAAATTCCGTTGGAATGAACCATAGATGCGTTCAGTGCGTTGATAATTCTTATCCTCGACTTTAGATTCGCGTTTTTTCTCGCCGCTAATAGTCAGGTAATTATCTTTCACATTGATTTTAATTTCATCTTTGGTCATGCCTGGTAATTCAACTTGGATGTTATAAGCCTTATCCTCCTCGATGATATCAACGGCCGGACTGAAGGCTAGTAAACTTGTTTCCTCTTCATACTGCGGATTGAAGATCGAATCGAACAGACGGTCAAATTCATTCCTCACATCCAACCACGAGCTTCTCGGAGTCCATCTTGTAATTGCCATAGCACACCTCCTTTCTTTTTAAGTTAATTTGGTTATTTAATTTCAATTGACTTCGGTTTACTTTCCGGCGATTTCGGAATAACGATATTCAATACGCCATTTTTGAATTCAGCCGCAATTTTTTCCTGGTCAACTAACTCCGGCAAGCGGAAGGAACGCTCAAACGAACCGAAAACGCGCTCACATTGATAAAAATTCTTTTTATTGATTTTTTTAACCCGTTTCTTCTCACCGGAAATGGTCAGTACATTATCCTTTAGGCTAATTTTGACATCGTCTTTTTTGACACCGGGCAGTTCGACATTAACGATATATTCTGTATCTTTTTCCTCGATATCAACTTCCGGAGCAAAAGCCACTAAGGATGTTTCTTCATCCCGATCGAAGAAGAAAGGATCGAAAAACCGATCAATAGCATAAGGATTCTTCGTCAAGGTGCTTTTTGGAGTTGTTTTAGTGATTGCCATATAGACCTCCTTTTTTTCTTATTTTTATTTTCTCACTTCAACTTTTCAAAAACCGCTTATTATTTGCTCAAGTAGTATGCCGGTTCAAGAAATGGCCGATTCTTGTCAGACTATTTGAAAAAACGACAAAGCTTTTTGCCGATGTGGCGATGTTGGGTAGAATTGGCATTCTCTCTTGACAGATTCACGCCAGAAGGGCAAATCGGCGAAATGGAAAACTGACTAACCAGTTTTTTACTCAATCAAAGGAACTAATTATCAAATAGGACTTTACTTTCTTGTCCTTTTGATGCTCATTCTCTAAATTCCACTAGTCTAAAGGATTGAAAAAATATGGGTATTGTTAGATTAAATAATATGGTCTTTTATGGTTATCACGGGGTCGCCGAACCGGAAAAAATATTGGGCGGCAAAATCGAGGTTGACGTCGAGCTGGAATTTGATATGACCAAGGTCATTACCACCGATCATCTGACCGACACGATTAATTACGAAAAAGTTTATCAGTTAGTGCAGGAAGTCGTTACCCAAGCCAAATTTTTCCTGATCGAAGCTTTAGCCGGAAAAATTCTAAACGAAATATTTAATCATCACCCGGTCGAATCAGTCCGCGTCCGGATTCGCAAACCCAATGCGCCCATCAAAGGCGTTCTGGATACAGTCGAAGTCGAAATCTTTCGACGTCGCGATCAAATGGGAGAAAAGTCATGAAAAGTTCTGGAGTCTTTGTAGCTCTGGGCAGTAATTTGAATACGCGTGTAAATAATTTATCAGTGGCTCTGGAAACGCTTTCTAATAATCCTGCCATTTCCATCCGTCGTATGTCGGCCGTCTATGAAACAGCCCCTAAATATGATCAAAATCAGCCAGATTTCCTGAATATGGTAATTGAAATTGCCACCTCATTAACGCCAATCCAGTTGCTCGATTTTTGTAAAGACACTGAAATTCGACTTGGAAGGCATTTCCCTCACTATAAGAATTCAGCGCGTGAAATTGATCTGGATATTATTTTTTTTAATGGGATTATAATCGAGAGTCCCACTTTGACAATTCCGCACCCGGGTCTCTACGAACGTAAATTTGTGCTTGTGCCACTGGCGGAAATCGCTCCGGAATTCGTTTGCCCCAAAACCGCCAAATCGGTAGAGGAATTGTTGAAAATTTGTCCGGATACAGAACAAGTTACCAGAATCGGCCAACTCGATGAAATCTTGACTTCTCCCGTTGGCAGTGGAGTTCTATGAAAAACCTTTACTTTTTGGCTATCGAAGGCGTTATTGGAGCCGGTAAAACCAGTCTGGCACATCTAATGGCTGAAAAACTCAATGCCCGCCTGGTTCTCGAAAAATTCGAGGAAAATCCATTTCTGGAAGATTTCTACCGCGATCCGGAAAGGTATGCCTTCCAAACTCAACTCTTTTTTCTCTTGAGTCGCTACCGTCAGCAGGTAGATCTGAAACAGATTGACTTATTTGCCAACCTTTTAATTAGCGATTATACCTTCGCCAAAGATAAACTATTCGCCATCCTCAATCTCGACGAAAAAGAACTGTCTCTTTATAACTTAGTGGCTCAACACTTGGAAAAAGACCTGCCCAAACCGGACCTGGTAGTTTATTTACAAGCCAGCACTGACCGCCTAATGGCAAATATCAAAAAGCGCGGTCGCTCTTACGAAAAATCAATAAATCGTGACTATATTGATTCCCTAAACCAGATCTACAACGAATTTTTCTTCCGCTACAAGGACAGCCCGCTAATTATTGTCAATACTAATGAAATTGACTTTGTCAATAATGAAAACGATCTGAACGAACTGATCCGGGAAATCAAGCAACCGATTAGTGGAACGGTTTATTACAATCCGGTAAAGAAAATTTAATAATGCTCCGACTATTATTACTTTTCCTGGTCTTTTACCTGATTTGGAAAATAGTCAAACCACGCAATTCGCGCCCACCAAAGCGGAATAACTTTAAACCTAAAAAACCAAATCCTACTCTTAACATTGATAAAAGTCAAATCGAAGATGCCAAGTTTAAAGAAATCAAAGAAGAGCCAGATACAAAATCAAAAGACCAATAAACTGGCAAATTTGACTATATCCGTTTTCTTCTTAAACATCCTGATTATTTCAGCTGTATTGATATTAATATTTTTCATTTTTGGACAAAATCGCGACGATAAACCTTCCGGCTGGCGCGCACTGATCGAAGAAAACTTGAATCACTATCCGGAAATGCAACCGGCAGATATATATAAATTAATCTATCAAGGGACTTTTGGCCCGGCGCATTTAGGTAGCGACTCAATCCAAATATCAAACGATCTGGAAAACGAACTGGGGAATATTGCACCGGATCCGAGCGCTCCATTATTCGAAAATATCACTCCTTCCGGTAAATATGTTCGCCTGAATTTAAAACGCTGTAAAGCCGCGCAAATACCAACCGCAAAAATCGTCACTTCAGTCCTAAATTCGGTCTCTAAATCTCCAGATGATTCCTCAAGATTCATTCGCCGCTGGGAAATCGTCGAAAAATTAGTTGCTGACGGCTCATTACCTATTTCGCGGGCTGATTTTTTCACTTTTTCCGATAGTATTAAAAAAGCCGGTTACCCGGTAATTCATCATTCAAAGCAATATATAGAAAATTACCAACCGTCCTATCGGGTAATTGACCGCCGTTATCTTAATCTAATCAATAACACAGCATCACAATGAAAATGGAACTACCTTTACCTTTTTTAAGATTAATTGACGTTGATGATCTAATTGGCGGTTTGAATCTTAAAATCTGGCCAAAGAAATGAAGAAATTAATCATCACTGGCGCTAGCGGTTTTTTAGGTGGACATATTGCAAATTTAGCGGCTCATCATTTCCGAACGCTCGGATTATATTCGACTTATCCTTTTAGTTTAAAAGGAGTCGTGACTCAGCGAATCGAACTCTCCTCGCCGAGTTCGATCATCGTTGTCCTCAAACAGTTTAAGCCTGCTATTGTAATTCATAACGCCGCTTTGGCTAATCCCGACCAATGTGAAAATCAACCGGATTTTGCCAAACAAAATAATGTTATCGCTACCGAACGCATTGCCAATTGGTGTCATAAAAATAATGCCCGTTTGATTTATGTCTCGACCGATATGGTTTTCGATGGTCAGAAAGGTAATTATTCGGAAACCGACCGACCTAATCCGTTAAGTGTTTATGGCAAATCAAAATACGAAGCCGAAAAACTCGCGATGGCAAATAATCCCGATACGGTCGTAGCTCGTCTGGCTTTGATGTATGGTCGCGGAATTTTTCCGCGTGCTTACAATTCAGAATGGCTACTACGAGAGCTACTACAGCGCAAAAAGGAACCGAAATTACCACCGTTGAAACTTTATAACGATCAATACCGCAGTATGCTGGTGGTCACGAATGCCGCTCAAGCATTAATCGAGCTAGCTTTATCACATTTTTGTGGAATAATACATATCGGCGGTCCGGAACGCATCAGCCGGTTCGCTTTCGGCGAAAAACTCTGCCGCAAGCTAAACTTACCCCTGACTTTTATCCAAGCCGTTCCATACGACGAACATCAATTAACAGCGCCGCGACCACGCGATTTAAGTTTAGATATTTCGCTAGCCCGTTCATTTTTGAAAACAAAATTTTTAACGGTTGACGATGGTCTGGATGAAATGTTAATGGACAAAAGAGACTAAACAGGAAATTATGAATTCACCTCAAAAAGTCACCGCTTTGACTATCGGCAAGGTTTCTATTGACCCACCGCTGATTTTAGCGCCGATGGCTGGCTATACCGACCAGGCTTTTCGCCAAATTTGTAAAGCGAATGGTGTCGGTCTGGTTTGTACCGAATTTGTTAGTAGTGACGGTCTGGTACGCAGTTCGGAAAAAACTTATGATTATTTACGTTTTTCCGACTTCGAGCGACCGATTAGTATGCAAATATTCGGCGACAATCCCGTCGTTATGGCAGAAGCCGCCAATTTGATAGAGAATGAATTTCATCCTGACCTTATTGACATCAATGCCGGATGCTCGGTCCGCAAGGTCATTAAAAAAAACGCCGGCTCCGCACTATTGAAAAATCTTCCTTTATTGGAAAAAATTGCCCGCGCTGTCGTCGAGGCAGTATCGCTTCCGGTTACGATAAAAATGCGGAGCGGATGGGATCGCCAATCCATTATTGCCGTTGAAATTGCCCAGCGATTGGAACAGACCGGGATTAAGGCTATAACAATTCATCCGCGCACGGCTGTCGAGGGTTTCCGTAATCCGGCCAACTGGTCACTTATCAAAGAAATAAAGAAAAAGATCAGTTTACCTGTTATCGGTAACGGCGATGTCTTTACGCCCACCGCCGCTTTACGAATGTTCACTGAAACCAATTGTGACGCGGTTATGATCGGGCGCGGGGCACTTGGAAATCCATGGATCTTCCGCCAAATTGCAGATTTACTGGAAAATAAACCGACAATTTCCTATGATTCACCCGCTGAACGAGTTAAACTCTGCCGCCGACAACTGGAAATGGAAATCCAATATCGCGGAGAAACCGTAGCTCATAAAGAAATGAAAAAGTTCTATCGCTGGTATTTGCGCGGCTTTGGACATGTCTCCGAGATTCGGGAAAAATTGGTTCGGAGCAAAAATGCACAGGAAGCATTTAGTATTTTCGATGAATTGGCTCAAATTATTTAATAAGAAAGGTTAATGAAACCATTAACCTTTTTTTCTTGAATCTAAATTTTTAAAGACAATATTCTCTTTTACAATAATAACAACTGGTCTTGTTCATCACCAGCGACGATTACTTCCCGGTCTTTCGTGATGAAAACATCTATCTCCGAGCGCACCGCCATTTCGCCCGGCAGGTAAATCCCCGGTTCAATCGAAAAACAGATGCCAGGCACCAGTTCGCGCTCGTCCTTCGTTTCTAAATTGTCAATATTAACGCCATTGCCATGCACATAATGTCCTATCGAATGTCCAGTGCGATGAACAAAATAATCACCATAACCAGCTTCATTTATTACATTTCGACAGACATCGTCAACTTGATAACCGTAGCAAGGCTGATTGTCAGCAAATTTGCGACGGATAAAATCGCGAGCTGTATTGCGAGCACACACTACGGTATTAAAAATTTCGACGTATTTAGCCGGCGGATTCTGACCGACAAATCCGCACCAGGTAATATCATAATAAATAGCCCGTTCGGTTTGCTCGCGCGCCCAGAGGTCTATCAATACCTTATCTCCCGGTTTTATTGTGTAAGCATTCTCCACCTTCGGCTCAAAATGCGGGTCGGCAGGATGATCATTGACACCTACAATCGGATGCTCGTTGTCATCTGTCAAATTTTCTTCGGCGAAACGTTTAACGATAAACTGCTGAACTTCAAATTCGGTGATGGACTTTTGTTCTTTTATTCGCGAACTGATTAAGGCAAAGGCTTCATTTTTAATTTTCTGAACTTTCTGGCCTGCTCGCAAGTGCGATTGATAGCCTTCTTCATCAATAACAGCTTCAAATATCTGCACAAGATTAGCTGAAGAAACAATTTCAACACCCATTGAGCGAATTAATTCAATCGTTCCGCCGTCAACAACCGAAACGTAAGGTATATTATTATTCGGTGAATATTGCATCGCGATTCGCCGACTGTTTTTTAATATTTCACGAAGGCTATTATGTTGCTGTTCCCAACTGCGATAGATGATTTTTTCGCCGGGAAGTGAGTCAATTTTAGATGCTTCAACCGCTGAAACAAGCTTGATTGGTTCGCCTTCTGCGGGAATGAAATAATACCAGCGCCGGGTGACGAACATATTCGGATTTAAACCGAGAATATGATAAGCCATCTTGTCACGATTATGAAAATCGTAAAAAAGCCAGCCATCAATTTTCTGTTTGCGGATTTCGCTTTGAATGTGTTCAATGTTCATTGAAATGACCTTTATTTAATGATTTTAGCAATTTGCTTAAAGGCATCATTTGAGGCATCTTTTAGCATTTCAAAGAGTGCCATCTCGACGCTCGTGGGATGAACTCCATAAGCCAGCAATTTGTTTATCGTTAGTTGAGTATTTTCCGGTTTACGGCTCGCGATGCAATCGGTGACCAAGTGCACTTCAAATTTTTTATCAATTAAATCCCGACAGGTCTGGTAAACACAAATATGGGATTCAATTCCGCAAATGATAATTTGATCGCGGTTAATTTTGTGAATTTCATTCATAAAATTGTCTTCACTGCAACAACTGAATGCCATTTTTATAATCGGTGGAGTATTTGATAATAACGAGGCAATTTCAGGATGAGTTGGCCCTAACCCGGTTGGATATTGTTCAGTATAGATAATCGGAATATCCAGAATCTGCGAACCACGGACTAGTTTTTTAAGATTTTCGAGTAAGAGTGGGTAATTGTACATAACCGATAAGAGTTTCGTTTGCACATCAATGATTACTAAAACTGATCGTTCATTTTTTAATTTCATTGTTCAATCCTTTCCTTTTGAACATTGGCTTTGGATTCATTTAATTTTGATCTAAGGTTGCGAAAATGTAAATAAAAAAGAACCCCAATCAGAAGAAAGATCAGAATTAAATTTGTTATTGATTTCCGTCTCCGACTCATCACTTCAATATTTCTTAGGTTAAATATGAATTATTTTAAAAAAATTAACAATAAAAATATCGTGTTTACTTAAACAATCTGAAAGTTTATGACTGATTTAGGCGCTCCATCCAACGATCCGAAACTAATCTAACCTTATTTTGAGTGGGTCACTGACCTTAACAAGAGATTGTTTTTAAATTGAATAAAATAGAAACCACCCTAAAAAATGATAATTGACACGCTCTAGTCGTTAAAAATCACGACAAAAATCTAATGGCCACAAATATTTTAAAAATAAAAAATTGACTTTGTGATAAAACACTATTAAAATTAGCAGGGTATTTTAAAAGAACTAATATGGAGGATTTTATGAAGAATTTAGTGTTGATTTCAGGTGTTCTGGGGATACTGACCTTCCTTATGGGAGTTATCACCCAATTGGTTGGCCACTCGATCCTGTTCTGTGCCGCGAGTTGGAATAGCCTGACTCAAACGATGTTACTATTCGCCATTGCCTTTGCTGTTTGGGGACACGAGAAGTGTTGTAAAAAAGAAAAAGAATGAATAGTAATTAATCATCATCTTATAAAGTCCCGGGTCACCCGGGACTTTTTTTATACAGAATTATTTATTCTTTAGTTATTTAAAACGCTTATCTTACTTGCACCCAGACTCGGCGGTTGCGCGGTCCGTCGTATTCACAGAAAAAAATTCCCTGCCAAATGCCTAACAACAAATTTCCATTATTCACGATCAGCTGGACACTATTGCCGGTTAAAGTTGACTTGATATGAGCGTCGGAATTGCCTTCGATATGGGCGTAATTTTCATTGTGGGGCACCAGTTTACTTAGGCGGTTGACGATATCGCTGGCGACATTTGGATCGGCATGTTCATTGATAGTTAAACCGGCAGTTGTGTGTGGACAATAGACGACACATATTCCTTCCCGGATTCCACTGGAGCGGACAGCTTCAGCCACTTGAGCTGTAATGTCAATCAGCTCAATACGACGATTGGTTTTTAAAATAATTTCTTTCAATTTTCATTCCTATCTTAAGTTTTACGTTCCTTCTTACGGGCTGATGGAAAAAGTACATTATTCAATATCAGCCGATAACCTGGTGAATTTTTATGTAATTCCAACCGGGTAGGCGGATCACCAACAAAATGTTGATAATCTTCTGGATCGTGTCCGGCAAGAAAGGTAAAAGTTCCCTTGCCATGATTGCCATGGATATAGCGCACTTGCTCACCGTTAACAACTTCACCCATAACGACAACCGATTTTTTAATCCGATCGCGGCGAAATCCGGTTGTCTGTCCCATAAATCCTTTAATTACTCCGACATGATTTTGAGTCAACATTGTTGGCACCGGATCCCATTTCGCTGAAAATTCAAATAAGGTAAAATAATCGGCTTCGGCGCCCGGTGCCACGGCTTGAAAGCTCGGCGGAATATCAATATCTGAAAATTCATAAAGCATCGGATCCAGATACAATTTAAAATTCTCAAACGCCAGGCACTTGGAATAATCCAACTTCTCATTGGCACGCGGATCAGCCGGATCGCCGTCATAAATTTCGGCGACAATATCTACATTCTCAGCCGCCAATGCTATATCCAGAGCATCGGTAGCTGAACACATAGCGAATAAAAAACCGCCGTCATTGACATATTGCTTTATTGCGCGCGTCACAGCTTTCTTTTCTTCAGAAACTTTACGGAAGCCAAGTTTAGCCGCCATAGCTTCATTCTCAGCGACTTCGTTTTGATACCAGGCTTGATTACGATAACTCGCGTAAAATTTACCGTATTGTCCGGTAAAATCTTCGTGATGCAAATGAAGCCAGTCATATTCCGGCAATTTTCCCGTCAGCACTTCTTCATCCCAGAGAACATCGTAATCAATTTCGGCATAAGTCAGAGCCAAGGTGACGGCATCGTCCCAAGGTTGTTTGTTAGGTGGCGAATAAACTGCAATTTTAGCGGCTTTTTCTAATAATACAACGTCCATATTATTCTCTTCAATCGTCGCATAAATTTGCAAGTTCTGAGCGGCATTCACTTCCTCATAGGCAACTCCCCGTAAACGGAGCTCTTTAACAATGCCCGGATAATTATCCAGAAGAAAAGAACCGCCTCGATAATTCAACAACCACTCGACATTTACTCCTTGTTTCAAACTCCAGTAAACGATGCCGTAAGCTTTCAGGTGATCGCTCTGGGTTAGATCCATCGGAATCAGAATTTTTTGGGCAAAACCGAGATTCGCCAGGATTAAAATCAGTCCAATAAATACAACTAAATGTCGGCTTCGTTTCATTCGGTTTAAATTTCTTTTTTTACGTCTGACAAATGTTGCAGTTCGCGTAAACGCTTGCGAACACTATCAATTAAAAATGAATTGGGATATTTTTCAAGAATTAATTCATAATAGTAAGCCGCAGTTTGGTAGTTAGCATCACGACGGTCGGCGACTTCCGCCAGCATAAAAGCAACTTGATCGGCATTCTCATTTTCAGAGGCGAAAAAGGGTTCGGCGGTCGCCTCGGCTTCGCTATAACGATCAAACTGTAAAAGAATCTGGGTTAAACGAAATCGAGCGGCTGAAATGATCGGAGTTTGAGGATAATTTTGCAAAATAAAGGCATAAACCTTTTCGGCTTCACTCAATTTATTCTGGCGCAAAAGTAGTTCGGCTTTGGCGAATTCACCGAAAGCTTTCTTTCCGGTGGCGTCGGTCTCGCTGTAATTTGCTCGAAAAAAACCATCGAAGCCAACGACATCATTAAACAATGCATGCTTTGGACCCAACAACGGTATTAAATTTTTCAACTCGACGTCCAGCGAATCGAATTCCTGCGCCAAAAATTGAGCCAGCGCCAGATGAACTCGTAAATCCTTTTCGCCCGGCGTTCCTTCCCATCGCGCAATTTCTGTTTGATAATATTTGATAGCCGCATCGGGATCACCGCGCGCAATCTGCACCTCACCTATTCGTAAAGCACAGTTTAAATTCAATTGCCGGTCGCGAGTAATATTCTGAGCCTGGCGCAGTAGATTCAGCGCCCCGTCAAAATCACGCACTACCCGAAAACGCAAATCAGCCAGCCGATACAAAGCCCGGGCGGAATAGACGCTGTTGGGTTGATTGGCAACTAAAGAATCATAAATGGCAAAGGCTTTCTGCAAACTCGATTGTTCCTGATTGATTTGCTGGACAAAGTCGGTATTGAAAAAGAGGTTACCGGAATAAAAATAATGCAACGGTTCAGCCGTAGTCTGTTCCAGCACGGTTTTCTCGAACGCCTCGGCTAATCCGAGCAAAGCTTGCGGAGCAACACCCTGCAATTCTTTCTTCGCCAGAATTTTGGTATAAAAATCCTGGGCGAGTTCATAACGCCGAATCTGGACTAAATTTTTTGCCATTGCCAAGGCTTGATCTCCACGATTACCGGTCAGGGCCTCAACCTGGAAAATTTCCTCCAGTGCCGTATTATAACGCCCATTTTTAAAAAGAAAATCCGCCCGAAGGCGATGCAGAGCGGCCTGATCGGGCAAAAGCGACAATTCCGCCCTCAGCAAGGAATCTATCTGGATAAACAAGGTCGAGTCGGTCGGGAAACGTAAAATTTGCCCGGCAATCATATTGTAATAACGCGGATTAGCGCGAGCATAAAGTAAAAGTTCACGAGCGGCTGAATTATATTTCCCCCGCGCGATTTGCAAATTGGCTAATTCCATTGTCAATAAATCCGGTTGTTTATAATGAGCACGAGCTTGAGCAATCAAATGTTCAGCTTCATCATATAATTTCAAGCCGACCATCTCGTTGAATAAAGCACGGTAAAAGGAAATATTATGGTTAAATTTTTCGATGGCTTTCTGCCATTCCTGAAAGGCCGCGGCGCTGTCACCGCGCACATAGTAAAGTTTACCGAGATTGATAGCGGCATTTTCGTGGTTTGGATTCAATTGAATAAAACGGGTAATGACTCGTTCGAGCTCCGGTAAATTTTTCTGACGGAAAAGCAGGTTGACATAATTGCTATAATACAAATAATTAGCCGGTCGGGCATCAACCAACGCCTGGTAAATTTCAGCAGCTTGCGTCAGATGACCTTCTCGTTCCAGACGTTGAGCCTGATTAAAACGTGAATTCAACAGGTTTTCTTCGGGCGAGACGACTTTTACCGGTTGAGCGGCTACGAAAGTCGTAACCCAAAATATTAACAAAGTTAATGATTCCCAACGCCGTCCGAGCTTCATTCCAGTGAATCCTTACTCAATTCCTCAAAATAACGGCGAATCAGATTTTCGTATTCTCTGGAATACCCGTCGCGGAGAGCTTTTTCCAGATTTTCCTGTAAAAGAGTGCGCCGTTCGCCCAGGTTAGACGGCAGACCGTCAGGAGATTTGCGAACGATTTCCTGACCGGTTTTACTCTGGCGTTCCTCTTTAAAATCCTGAGTGCGCAGAGATTTCTGAGCATCCAGGAGTCGGGAGAGAATTCTCTGCTGGCGTTCCAGCGTGCGGCGTAAAACCTGGTTATTCTCGAGGTCTTTGATGACTTCGTCCATATCTTTGGCAATGCCACCGAGATCGCCCGACTGTTTAGTGCTACCTTGCCCTTGCATTTCATCGCGTAATTTTTCGAGTGATTGGCGAATTTGTTGCTGGCGAGCGGCTAATTGCTGGAGAGTTCCCTGATCACCGGGAGAACCCAATCCCAGCATCTGGGTTTCTTCATTCAAACCCTGTTGCATACCAGCCAATTCCTGCAATTGCTGAAGGTAATTTTCGAAACCGGAAGCCGAACCGCTCTTCTGTAATTCTTGCATAGCCGCCATCAGTTCCAGAGCCGTCATATTGAGCGAAGCGGTGGCATTTTCAGCGGAAAGTGCCGCCAGTCCCGGATCTCGTTCTTCCATATAGGCGATAGCCGCATTCATACTATTAGCTGATTGACCGAGGTTTTTGCCAATACGCGGGGAAATGCCAAAAGTTTTACCCGACAAATCAATCAAATCGGAAATCAGGCGGGACAAATTCTGGCGAGTTTCACTTTGCTTAACGGCTATATCCATAATCTGATCGCTTTGACGCGGAGTGTTTTTAATCTCCTCGGTGAGTTCTTCTTGACGATAGGATAATTGCATTGTTTTATTCAAAATCCGACGGAAGTCTGTCATAACGTCCGCCATATTCCGCCTCTGAAATTCAGTGCGAAATTCTTCCATTCTTTCTAACAATTTCTGCAAGTTTTGCTGGGAATTCTGGGCTGACTCCTCAGCTTGCGATTTATCACCTTTGCGCATGGCACTGCTGGCTCGAGACTGTTCTTGCGGTAGATCCATCGCTTGCATTTCATCTATCAATTGTTGAAGCTCTTTATTCGGCATCATTGGAAATTCTGCCATATCAGCCGCAGTTCTTTTCATAATATCCTGAGCGATTTCAGTATCATTTTTAATGGCATTTTCAGCTTGCGCCAACTCACTCAATTTTTGCTGATCATCTGGCGCTGTTTTCTTCAATTCGTCAGCCACTTGCTTCTGCCTTTCGCTTAGATCGGCAAAGCGCTTAACCAACTCATCAATATTCTGCTCAATCTGAATCCGGCGAAAGATTTTCAGGAGGCGGTCGAGTTCCTGCGAAAATTGCTCCTGGGAAGTTTTGAAATTATTCAGAGCTTTTTGAACTTCCTTTGGATCCATTTTTTCGATAGCGGCTTGCAATTTATCGAGTGCTTCGCGCATTTCCGGTGTCATTATATCCTGAAATGCTTCCTGCACCTGGGCTAATTTTTCCAATGTTTCCGCATCGAAGAGTTGATTCTCACGACTTTTCTCAATCAAGTCGTCGAGTTGCTCACTAAGTTTGGTGATTTTTTCACCGGCTTCGCGAGTTTTTTTCATTTCCTCTTCTAATTGCTTTTTCTGTTCCCATTTCAGTTCCGGTTTTTTGAGTAATTCACGGGAAATCTCGTCGAGAACCTTTTTGGTTGTTTCCAGAGATTTTAAAACTTCCTCGCTACTGGAATAAATTTCATCCTGTTGTTCGTTGACCGAGCTAAAAAGTTCATTGAGTGATGGAAAGCGGGCGATTAGCCAGTCGGTGCTGGCTTTTTTGGGGCCGCTAATATTATCATTGTCATAAATATCAACCCGGAATTCGACTGCATCTTCCGGACCTAATCTAAGTTCGCCGATTTGCCAGGGATAAAATACTTCCTGCCAGGTGATATTCAATTTTGCGAGTGGGAATGTTATTTCCGTTTCATTTTCCTGATAATCGGCATATTTTTTTATCACACGGTAGCGAATAGCGGCGCGGGTGAATCCGAAATCATCGCTAATCCGAATACCGAGTGGAATTACCATATCGGCGTTTAAATCAAGATCATTTTTCGGGCTGAGCATAGTGATAGTCGGATAGGCATCCGGAATGACGCTCAGTCGGTACTTGATAGGATTAATATTTGTCACTTGCTTTTCATCGGCTACAATAATTTCGAACTGGTCATCATTTTTTACGATGAATTCTCCACGAGCGCGATCACCATTCGTCGCCAAATTTAAGACATTCCCGCTGGCAAAGGATAAATGGCCTTCTTTAATTTCTTTATTTATACGAATTTCTAAAGATATTTTCGTGCCAGCCAGCAAGTTAAATTCCGCGCTTTTGGTTTCCTGAGTCTGAGCCGGAAGTCCGGTATATTCCGGATAAATAAAACGGGATTTGACATAGAGAATTTCAGGTCGGTTGATGACTCGAATTGTATCGGGAGGAGTTCCGATTCGGCGCCAGGGCTTGAACGGCGAACGATTTTGATAATAAGCGCTATAAATCAAATCAGAGCGCAAATTTTCGATCAGATATTGGCTCCGTCCGGAATCATCTACCGTTAAAATCTCTTGCTGAGTGTAATCCGGATACTGAAGGTCAAGCGTTAAATATTGCGGAAATCGTCCCTGACACTGAAAGCTGATTGTTACCGAATCGCCACCTAGCACCCCCGATGACGCTCGGGTTGATTCGATAGAAAAGGGCAATTTGACCGGGTATTCGATTCTGGGGTGCAAAAGTCGCTCCGTGCTATTTTTGAAATATGCGGGACTGGAGGCAATACAAATTACAAGGCAAAAAATCGCAATTGCCAGATGACGCAAACTCTTCCGGACTTCCTGATATGGTATTATCCGATCAAAATTAAGCGGCTCTATTTTTCGGGCTATCCGCTCCAGAGCTTGCTCAATCAGTTCACTCGAATAACCTTGTGTCTCTTTATTCAGCAACTCTCTTAACTGCAATGCATTCAGTAAATCGTCCTTGATTTCCGGCTGGTCGGCGCCTATCCGGCGTGCCAGGTGATAATCATCGTAAGCACTAATTCGATTCCGGATTATTTGGAAATAATACACAATTGGAATCGCCAGAAAAATCAGACTGAATCCAACTGTAAAAAATAAAATGTCACTGCGGACGGAACCTTTGAAATAGCGAAAACCTTCGACGACAACAATTAAGAAAGTCACGATTATAATCAACAATAAAACTTTCAGCAGACCGACCTGTAAAACATGCCGCGCAAATTGGCGTCGCAAGTCGTTTAATTTGCGTTCGATCTGGTTATAGCTGAATTGATTATTTCTCATTTTTATTGTATCAACGAATATAAGACTATATTGGCGCCCATTTGAAGTGCCGCCTGGTGTTTTTCCTCAGGATCATTATGGACTTCCGGGTCTTCCCAGCCGTCGCCGAGATCACACTCATAAGTATAAAACACGACCAGTCGACCTTTGTAAAATATTCCCAGTCCCTGCGGTGGCTTACCATCGTGTTCGTGGATTTTGGGCAAACCGTGGGGAAATTTATATAAAATGTTATAAATCGGATGATCGAACGGCAATTCCACCAGGTCATTATCGGGAAAAACGCGTTTGATTTCACGCCGAAAGGATTGATCCATACCGTAATTATCATCGGCATGCAAAAAACCACCGTTTTGCAAATGCTGGCGGAGACGCAGGACTTCCTCATCGCTGAAACGCACGTTGCCATGACCATTCATATAAAGATAAGGATAGGCAAAAAAGTCTTTGTCCATTATGCCGACCCGCACTTCGTCCGAGGCGACGTCCATATTGACATTTTCGCGGAGAAATTTCAGCAGATTGGGAATCGAACTCGGATTGCTGTACCAATCGCCGCCACCATCATATTTCAGACGAGCAATCGTAAATTTTCCATAGAGGTTTTTGTTCTGTGCTGTAAGAGTTATGACCGCCAATAAAATAACGATCAATGTTCGACTAATTTTCTTCAATTTTCCTTCGACTTTCGCGAAAACAATCATAATAAATTTACTATACGCCTGAGCCGCTAACAAGTTTCGACTGATAAAAACCGGTTCTTTTGACAATCCTCTTTATTTTTTCCCGTTGTATTGTTATTTTCTACCTGTGGCTCGATTCCTAAAATGTGTCTTAATAATTTTTATATTGACCGCCACCCTATCCGCACAATGGTATTTCAAGATCGTGGATGCTATTCACGGTCCAATCGAATATCGCACACCACTTAAATTGACTTTATTTGAAATTAAAACCGGCTTACAGAGTTTCGGATTTGACGGTCAGCCGCTTCTATTCGATACCACCGGCATTTCCTTTGACGGCTATCAGACTACCTGGGAACGGAGTATGAACAGTTTCGAACTGGACTTGATGAAGTTCAACTGGCTGGTTTATATTGTGCCGCAAAATTTACTCGATTTCCAAACTGGGATAGGCGCCAAATACGCCTACTCATTATCGGAACAAAAACTCCCCGCAACCTGGCCACAACGGATGCCGGGAGGCAGAGATCAACTGTTTTTATCACCCCGAATCTATGAATTCAATCTAAACCAAACGATAATATATCAATGGGCACCGAATTTTTACAATTACTTAACGGTAAGTTACGGCCAAGCCTTCGGCTCAGCCTATAAAACTCATTCTAACGACTATTTTCTCCATCAAAAAGGAAATACTTACTCTTTCGCGCTGGGATTTAAATTCCTAGGCAGTGTCGGGTATAAATTAAAAGAAGGTTACGGCATAGAAATCCGATATACGACCAGCGATTTCGGAGATTTAGATGACCCTCACAAAATTAGCCCAATTAAGAAAATTAATTTTAATTCAGTAGGGATTTCTCTGGCATTCAATTCTAATCTCGGCGGAGGTCGGAGCCTCGGTGACGACGCCCAAGCTCTCTATCAGGCCTATGATTTTATCGCCGCTAAAGCGACCTTTGAGCAATTCATCGCCGATAATCCCCACCATCCGAGTCGTTTTAAAGCCCGCCGGATGATCAAGGAATGTGACCAGCGAATTCCTCATCAAGAAGCATTTCTGGCGGAATTTTCCATTTTCCGTCACAATTATCCCAAAGCCGCTGAACATTTAGCGCGGGCGCAAGTAACTAAGGACACTACCCTTTTAGCGCGGATAAATCGTAATTACCAGAGAATGATCACGCAGTTCGCTGATTCGATGAATGCAATGATTACCAATAATCGCATTGATGACGCCGAGCAGTTATTAAATGAAATCGAAATGCTCGATATACCTAACAGCGACGACTTGCTCCATCGCTATCGCAGTGAGATTTACTTCCATCGTGGAGCGGTTTTTACCGAATACGGCTATTGGGAAAAGGCCATCGAGTATTTCGATCGTGCCATTCAATACTATCCACCTATTCGGAATCGTGTCGAACCGTACCTGATTCAAATCGCTGACGGTTATATCAATGACGCTAACCTTTCCGTGGATAAGAAAAGTATCGCATTGGCATTGGAATCACTCAGTCAGGCGACTGCTCTGCGACCGGATATTCATTATTTAACTGCTCCCCATATTCAAAGCATAGAAGCCGGCATCGAATACCTCAAACAGCAAGACGCCAAACAAAAAGTCCAGGAATCAATAAGTAAAACTTTCAACCCTCCGCCGGAAACTCCCAAACCCGAAATCGGGATGAATTCAAACCAGATAAAAAGCCTTCTCGGGCAACCGGGTTCGCAAACTCGCTTAGAAGCCAGCGGTGGAAGGATTTATGAGTTGTGGATTTACTTATATCCGGATGGTAATGAATTACAGATTTATTTCGACAATGAAAAGGTAGTCAAAATGGAAACTTTATCTCCGGTTGACATAATATCGGAAATGGACGAATAGATGAAGATCATTTACTCGGATGGTGCCTGTTCGGGAAATCCCGGCCGCGGCGGCTGGGCAACTCTAATTTTTAATGAAAATAAATTGCTCAAAGTCCTGGCTGGTTATCAAGAAAATACGACTAATAATCGGATGGAAATCATCGCGGCTCTCAACGGCTTGAAACAATTGCAACCCGGTGAAAACGCCATTATTTACACTGATAGCCAATACCTGCGCAACGGCATTACCACCTGGCTTTCCAGCTGGAAAAAGAAAAATTGGAAAACCGCAAACAAGAAACCGGTCAAAAATCAGGAACTCTGGCTTGAACTGGATAAACTGAACCACCCCGGAATCACCTGGCAATACGTTCAGGGACATAGCAATAATCTCTATAATGAAATTTGCGATTGCCTGGCACGTAAAATGATCACCAGTCAGGGTAAGGTAAGCGATTTAAACACCGAATTCGAAAAATATTACTGGCAATTACAGAAAAAGAGAAAAGCATAATTCCGTAACATTTAGCTTTCAAGATGCGCCGAAACCAAATTAGCCCCGCCTGCGGCGGGTCGGAAATTGGTTGGGCTAGGCTAAATCCTGTAAATCCTGTTTATAAATACTCAACCACATAGGGGTAGTAAATTTTGCGACCATATAATCCAAAACTGGGGGGAACTCCTGCAAGATGTTTGTTGACAAATAAAATAAACCGGAATAAATTTAAAATGATGAAGTTGGTAGATAAAAATAAGGTTTTAATATTAACTGGAAAAATATGAAAGATGGACAGGGCGCCTAATATATACGTTGTACATTAAAGAAAAATGTCATATAGTTATAGAATACAGATAAAATTTCCGAAAGATTTTGGACTAATATGTAATGAATCTTCCTACTACATTAATGGAAATGAAAATCTCCACCCTATTACAATAAGAAGTCTTCATGAAGATCAAAATCTCAGTGAATCCAGTGAATATGTTTTTGTAGGTGATGGGTTCGATAGTTATTCTGAGGCTGAAGAAGAAGGTAAAAGCGTATTAAATTCAATTATTCGTTCGTTTGTAAAACTAGGAATAGGTATTGATTATGGTATCAAAGGACCTTCAGCTCATATTACAGAAGATGGCCTAGAACATTTTCGAAGACAATTCTGTGTGGAGAGATTACTTGAAGGAGGATTGGGACTTAAAGTTTATAAAACATTACCTCATCCTAAATTCGCAACACCAGAAATTACCACACAAGTACATACTCCAATTGTAAAATTCGTGGATATATTAATAGAGTCAAAAAATAAATATAGAGAATTTACCGATAAGGAACTTTTATCAATTAAATTATTTAATTCATCATTTTTTGAGGAAATACCAGAGTCACGTTTTCTTTTATTAGTAATGGCAGTAGAGACCCTTATTATTTGTGAACCAAGGTCCGAAGAAGTAATCGAACATGTCAATAATATTATCAAAATGACAAATTCTAACGATAAAATTTGTCCGGATGAAAAAAAATCAATAATAAATTCATTATCTTGGTTAAAATTAAAGTCCATTGGTCAAGCTGGTAGAGAATTGGCTAAAGGCAAACTTGGAAATAAAAAATATTATAATCTATCTGCACCAAAATTTTTCACATACTGCTACGAAGTGCGAAGTAATTTGGTACATAGTGGCAGAAAACCCCCTGACTATAAAGAACTCGGAGAATTATCTAACGAATTAATAAAGTTCGTTTCTAATTTATTGTTTGGATGTGTATAGTTAATCTTGTCTAATAATTAATCAATTGATATTCAGAAAACGCGCCACGATCGTTTTGCGACCGCAGGAACGAAAATTCACCGTCACGCGCGCATTTTGGCCCACACCGTCAATATTGACCACCTGACCGGTGCCAAAAATTTTATGGGAAACATAAGTACCGGGCTCGATAGCTCGACCGGTCGTAGGAGTTGTCTCAGTTAAGTTCGAAGTGGTTTCCGACATTGAGATCGGATTGGTTATAACCCGCTCAAAAGTATTTTTGATCTTCCGATCAGATGAACGACTACCGGTTCGCGGTTGGCGTTTACTGGAAATGACACTTTCCCGAAAATCACAGGTAGTCATCAATTCCGACGGGATTTCATTGAGAAACATTGATTCCGAGGAGTAGGCGACTTCACCGGCACGCAAACGCTGGTGAGAAGATGATAAAAACACCTTTTCCTTGGCGCGGGTCAATCCGACATAAAACAAGCGCCGTTCCTCTTCGAGCGCTTCATGAGTCAAATCGCGTTCGAGCGGCAATAAGCCTTGATTTAATCCGCAGATGAAAACTACAGGAAATTCCAAACCCTTGGCCCCGTGCAAGGTCATCAGCGTTACCGCATTCTTGGTGTCTTCCCATTCGTCAATCGAAGTCGCCAGAGTAACATTTTCGAGATAAGATTCCAGCGATGGCTTGTCGTTGGTCTGGCAAAATTCCGAAATGTCGTTGAGCAATTCGTCGAGGTTGGCTAACCTTTCGGTGGCTTCTTCGCCTTCACTTTCTTTGTAATAGTTCCGCAAGCCGATGCTGACGATGACAACCCGCGCCCATTCCTCAAAGGACAATGAATTGCGTAACGAACGTAAATCGTTGATCTGGTTGTAAAACTTTTTGACGGATTCGATCGCCCGCGTCGCAAGATCGAGTTCATCGGCGAACGACATAGCATCGAATAACGAAATTTTTTTAATTAAAGCCAATTCCTCAAGACGCTGAACGGTTACTTTGCTTATTCCACGCGGCGGTAGGTTGATAATTCGTTTCAAGCTTATGTCATCATGGGGATTGGATATGACGTTGAAAAACGCTAAAACGTCCTTAATTTCCTTGCGCTCGTAAAAGCGGACGCCGCCGACAATGACATACACAATGTTATTGCGTCGTAAAATCTCTTCGAGGATTCGGGTTTGGGCATTCGTTCGATAAAGGATAGCAAAGTCCTTGAAATTACGTTTGTTCTGTAAAATTTCCCGTTGAATCCAGCTGGCAATCAGAGCGGCTTCGTCGTATTCCGTCTCGGCGTCCAGCTTAACTAATAAATCGCCATCGCTTTTCTGTGACCAGAGTGTTTTGGTGGCGCGCTGTTTATTGTGGCTGACAACCGCCGAAGCGGCTTTTAGGATATTATTAGTCGAGCGATAATTTTGTTCGAGTTTGAAAACCCTGCATTGCGGGAATATTTCATTGAAACTGAGTATGTTGCGAATGTCAGCGCCACGCCAGCTGTAGATACTCTGGTCATCGTCACCAACTACGCAGACGTGCTGATGTTTTTTACCCAGCGCTTCGATCAAGAGAAATTGGGGACGATTGGTGTCTTGATACTCGTCAACTAAAATATATTGATAAAGCGCCCGGTACTTTTCCAAAACCTCGGGTTTTTGCTGGAATATTTTAAGCGGCAGAATCAGCAGATCATCGAAATCTACAGCCATCGCTTTGCGTAAGGCCCCTTGATAAAGGGGATAGAGCACGGTTACAAAGCGATCGGTCATCAATCCAGGTCGAGCGCTGAAATTTTCCGGTTCGATCATATGATTTTTCAAATAGGAAATTCTACTCAGGACGTTTTTGGGACTGGTGGACTCGAGAATAATAGAACGATCATTAATGATTTTTTTGAGGAGACTGAGCTGATCCTCGGCATCGTATATTGTAAAATTCGAAGAATACCCCAGACATTCTATTTCACGTCGGAGAAGACGAGCACAAATCGAATGAAAAGTGCCGATATTGACCTGCCCCGCTTTCTTGCCAATATATTTTTCGACTCGATCACGTAGCTCGCGAGCGGCTTTATTAGTAAAGGTAACCGCCAAAATATTTTGGGGAGCAACGATTTTATTCTCGATTAAATAGGCGACTTTATGCGCCAGAACTTTGGTTTTCCCACTCCCAGCTCCGGCAAAAATTAAGCTAGGCCCGTCACAAAACTCTACCGCACGGCATTGTTCCGGATTCAAGCCCTCAAGCGACTTCAATTGATATAATCCTCATCGGCAATAAGTTTATTCTGAGCGCGAATTTTTTGCAATTTTCTTTTGGCATCTAGAAACTCTTCATAATTCGCGGTAAAAGTGTGCGTATAGGTACTATCGCCATTCGAAATCATGTAAAGATAATCGGTTTTAGCAGGGTAAATCGCGGCTTGAATAGATTTGAAGCCAGGATTGCAGACAGGTCCTGGCGGCAAACCGTAATACCGGTAAGTATTGTAAGGCGAATCGATGTTCAGATCTTTTCTTAAAATCCGGCGTGGGCTGTCCGGAATTATATATTGAATGGTCGGGCAGGCTTCCAGACGAATCCGTTTACGCAGACGATTGTAGTAAATCGAAGCCACGATCGGCCGCTCAAAATTAACCTGACACTCACCTTCCACTATCGAGGCTAAAGTGATAATTTGGTGCAGGGTGTAGCCGGTGCGACGAATTTCTGCTTGCACCGAATCATTGACGACTTCTTTAAAACGTTCCACCATCCGGCGGATAACATATTCCGGCGAATCACCTTCCAGTAAATCATAAGAATCAGGAAATAAATATCCCTCCAGATTATTTGCCTCGATTCCCAAGGTATGTGTAAAATTGGAATCCATAACCTTTTTCATAAAATCGTCGGCAGGAATTCCAATCTGATTTTCGAGCAACTTAGCAATTTCACGAGCACGTAAGCCCTCGGGAATAGTAACCAGTACCATTGCGACTTCCCAATCGCTGAGAGTTTTGATCAATTCATAATAGTTGAAAGCTCTTTTTACATCAAAACGACCAGCCCGCAGTTTTCGATCCTTTCTCATCATTTTAGTAGCCATGACAAATCGTTCCGGATTATTGATAATGCCTTTTTCAGATAGAAGGGTGGCTACTTCATGGACACTGGCACCGGGCTGAATAGTAATAATCTGACTTGAATTGCTCAAATTCAGTGGAGTCATTAAAATTGCCGAACACACAATTGCAATTAAAAATAGTAATATCATAGGTATATAAACCAACGGCTTCTTCAGTGATTGGCTAAACTTTTTACATAGACGTTTCATACTATCATCAATCTGGCTCAATTTTATTGTTTAAATGGAACGGGGATAAACGTCAGGATAAAGATTACTAATGCCGCCAGTCCGATTAATTTCTCGGGTAATGTTACCGGAGAATTATCGTCATAAATCGGCGGATGTTTGACTTTTATTAAAAATAGCACTAGCAGCCCCCACACTAACCAATTAAGCGATGCAAAAGAGAGTGCTAATGTCGCGATTAACGCGCCCCAGGCGACATAGGAATATTTGTTCCCCAGAAGAGCATACGCGATATGTCCGCCGTCCAGCTGCCCAATCGGTAAGAGATTCAACATTGTCACCAACATTCCGATCCAAGCCGCAAAACCAACCGGATGGAGCAAAATGTCCTGCCCCGCTTCCAGATTGGGAAAAACCAAAGCCGAGGCAATTTTCATCAATAAAGAATCACCAAGTTGAATACCGACTGTCCCGGCTAAAGGTACTACTTTGGAAAGCTTCAAGCCGATGAACAAAGCCGGTGCCGCCATCAGAAAACCAAAGATTGGCCCAGCCGCCCCAATTTCTACCAATGCTCGGCGGCTTGTCACTGGAGACCGCATTTTAATGAAAGCCCCAAAGGTGCCAATAAGCGTTGGAGCAGGAATGAAGTAAGGCAAAGTCGCATCAACATGATTCCTTCGCGCCATCAGAAAATGCCCGGTTTCGTGAAAGCCAAGAATTATCATCAGAGTCAGACTAAAAGGGCCACCTTTCAGCAAATCCAGCGGATGAGCAAACGGATTAGCTCCTTCCATCATCGCCCCGGCTAAAAGAGTCGTCAAAATCGTTATCAAAAACAAAACCAGATTAACGGTCGGAATCCGTTTTTCAGTTCCACCCGGTTTGATAATAAAACGGTCAACGGAACCAGCGGATGTTTTCTTGATCGAGCGAATCAAATTACGTGAATCGTGAGCGATTTTACGTAAAGAGGTTGCATCTCGCTGATGCCCTTCGATAACCAGATATTTATCCCGATCTTCTATCCGGACAATTTCGATCCACTGACTCAGGTATAAGATAATGTTTTCTTTGGTAGTTATATCCAGCATAAAATCTTACTAAAATTATCCAATTTCTAAAGAACTTACAAAATACAGCCTTAAAATCAATCGAATAATTCTCCTGATTCTTTTTTGAACGTACTCAATTGCCTGTCTTTCATAGTTGAGATTGATAACTAAGAACATTCTTTCATTGACATGCCAAACCAATTTCCGGCTCTTCATAGGTGGGGCTAAATTGGTTTGGGCAAATTTTCCAAGCGTTAGACATCGGCAGACCGAGACTGGTTACAGTAAGAAAGAATGATCGTCAGCGATAGAAACTGGAGTAATGTTGATAGTACAACTTTTGATATAGTCGTTGCAGGAAATTAAATAGACTGAGCCAAAAACCCAGGGAGAATTGCATTTCCGTTTTTTCACTTTGAAATATACCAAACCATTTTCCGACCTGTCGCGGGTGGTACTAAATTGGTTTCGGTGCATCCATCTAAATATGAACTTTTCGTTTATTATCTCAATAATAGCAATTTCTGGCGCGCCCGTCGTTCACCCTGACGAAAAACAATGAAGTAAACTCCACTGGTGACTGGATTGCCTTTTTGATTACGGCCGTCCCAGGTCCAGACATTCAAGCCGATTTTCGGATTATTGATTTTTTCGGAGTAAACTTCCTGCCCGACGACATTGAAAATTAGAGCCGTGACTGGTTTCTCCGCAGTCAATCGGAAGGGTAAATAAATCAGGGGATTTTGACCGGGCAGAAATGGATTTGGAAAAGGATTCAGGATGGTGAAGTAAGTCTCGGACGCTCCTTGCCAGCCTTGATAAATGCACTTATATGTTAGAGTATCCACTCCGTCGAAAAAGTAAAATGCTAAAATGCTATCGCTCGCGGCACTTCGATCCAGAAATACTTCCACGTTAATTGTATCACCTACCGTAACGAACCCACTCGACGGTAAAAAATCCAGACCAGCTTCTTCCGACCAGAAAATAAATGGGCTGGAACCTATGCCAATATTTAAAACCGGTAAAGTAATTCGACTAACACCCTCGCTGAATAAAATTTCACCGGGGATGAGAGCAGATTGCGGTGCTGAAGCGTTCCGCTTCAAAACACTAATAAAGAGCGATTCATCGCCGCCATTCGAGGTAATCGGAATATTTATTTCGTGAAAACCACTTGTCAGTAAATTACGGTCAATCGTTACCGCAATCTCCGCGCTCCCAAAATTCACCGTGCCGGAAAGTGGTTCAATTTTCAACCAATTCGGCAATTCGGCGGAAATTTCCCATTCCAGTGCCTCGGTACCGCCATTGCTAATCCGAACTGTTTGGGTATATTCATCATGCCAGAACCGCAAACTATCCGGCATAAGGATAATCCGCGGAGGAATGACGATTTTTCCTGAAACGATAGCGCGAATAGCCCAATTACCGGTAAGCAGAACTACTTCCGAACCGACTGTCACAGTAAAATTGCTGAGGTCGTAAAATATTTCATCAGGTTTGACATAAGCATGACCATAGCCGTCTTGCATAGAACTATAGCCGAGTGAATTTTCCGAACTGGTGACTGATATTGCGAATGAACTCAAATCAGCCAGGTCAATTGGGGTATCGAGAATGATTTTTGTCCAGACCTGATTATTAGGAATAATATCACTCATAGTTAGTAGAGGTGTATCGCCCAGATTGCTGTAGATATTTATCGTAACCGGACTGGAATCATAGGTCAATATTTTGATGGCAGACAGAGTCGCATCAGATAAATTTAAATCGAACTTCTCGGCGGCTTCGGCGCCTTCTAATAGAATAAAATAATCAAGCGAACCGCCGTCGTATTCCAATTCGGATTCGGCATAGCCCCCGACGCCGGTTGCTGAGTAAGATATATTGACCTGAGCATCCGCCGCAATCTCAGCCGGCCAATAGGGAACGATAGTCAGTTTAGAATAATCATTGCCAAAGGTCTCATCAGAAAAATGATAAGTTCCGGTACCATTACAGGTTACGAAGGTTACTTCCGGCGTCTCGGAATGTTTAATCACTGCCAATCCAAAACTGTAAGATGACTGATAATTCATCACAAACTCGATATTTTGGCCGGAATAAAACTGGATATAAACCGCCGCCGCCGGATTGAGCGCCAACGAAATCTGCTCACCTTCGGTAAAATTAGAATGAAAATAGTGCGATGATATTGGCGAAATCGCCGCCCCGCCGTAACCATATTGTCCATTGCCAACTGTCGGATCATTAAGCAGGTTGGCGACAAACCAATCGCGCAATAGTTCCGCGACCGTCACGTTGTAACCGATGGATAATAAAGCCCCAACATAACCGCTAAACGAGTTATTTTTATTGCTAACTACTTTTTTAATCACATTTAATCCGAAGCGCTGGTAGATATAATACGTCCACAAACCGACTTTAGCGTAGTCGGCTATCGAACCATCGAAATCCATTAACGAACAATTGGTCTCGCTTAAAAACGACGCAAAGGAGCGCACCGGTAAACCCAGCAAGCGCGGTGATAGTTCCGAAAGCCCTTCCGTTACCCAAACATCTTCATCTGAATCATAAAAATTATGAATCAGGTGCTGAAGCTCATGAGCTACGATTGAAAGTGTGCCCAGGTCCTTGGCATCAGCCGGATTAGTGTCAATGTAAATAATTTCGCCGTAATTGCCTTTGCCGGTTATCTGATCGAGCGGGTCGAAATAGCCGGCTATGTAGGTATCGGATTTCCCTGCCTCGTAATTATCACGCACGTCAATCAACAGCACAAAGAGTTTACCGTTATGGTCTTTATCCGGCAATTCGCCAAATATATCAATTTCGTTGGAATAAATTCCCTTTTCGGCATTAATCGAGCCTTGCGGCGTATAGTAAAGCATAATATCGCGCACCTGTTCGGCATCACTCTGAGTAACTCGCCCGGCGTCGAATTCCGCTTTCTCAGCATATATTTCAATTTCAGCGGTACTAATCAAACGGATAAAAGAAACTTCAATAAATTCAGCCGAATTGTCCTCGACATTTTTACGAATAAAGAAGGTAGTATCACCGGCTACCGGTCTGGCTAATCTATGATGAAAAACAACTTCCGGATATTTATTCCATAAAAATGGCGTTCCTGAAATCGGTTGCGCCGCAGGCGTATGTAGTTCCTGCGCCATTGCGACAGTCATTAACCAGCCGGATAAAAGTAGTAATCTTTTTAGCGAAGACATCAATATTTAGAAAGTGAATGCCGCTCCTGTTTAGGATCGCGGTTCATTAAATCCCACAAAGCTGATTGCGGGTCTTTATTTTTAAAAAGGACTCTATAAATTTCCTCCGAAATCGGCATTACGACTTGATATTGCTCAGCCATCTGGTGGACGGTCAAACAAGTCGTGACTCCCTCAGCAACCATTGACATACCGTTCAAAATATCGTCCAGTTTGCGACCTTTGCCGATTTCTTCGCCGACGTAGCGATTACGACTGTGCTGACTGTTACAGGTAACGATCAAATCGCCGATACCGCTTAATCCGGCAAAGGTCTCTTCGCGACCGCCAACTCGCAATCCGAGGCGTACAATTTCCATAATTCCGCGTGTCATCAGAGCGGCTTTCGCGTTGTCACCTAATCTCATTCCGTCGCAAATTCCGGCCGCAATCGCGATAACGTTCTTGACCGCTCCGCCGATTTCAACTCCGATTATATCGGTATTAGTATAAACGCGGAAATATGGCGAACGAAATACTTCCTGAACCAGCTGAGCAGACTTTTCATTAATCGAAGCGGCTACGACCGCCGTTGGAACTTGCCGCGCAACTTCTTCGGCATGACTGGGACCATGCAAGGTAACAATCTTTTCCGGCGAGTGATTTAAAATTTCAGCAATTAACTCACTCATCCGCTTGAGGGTATTTTGTTCGATTCCTTTGGTAAGATTGACGATAACTGTATCCGGCTCGATCAGCCCTTTTAATTTCTCCAGCAAAGAGCGCATTGATTGCGACGGCACCGCTAGCACCAGGAAATTAGTATTTTTCACAGCTTCAGTTAAATCATTCAAAATCGGAATCGCGCGCGGTATCGGAATGCCTTCTAAAAGCGGATTCCGACGGGTTTTATTCATATAGGCTACATTTTCCGGATAATATTCCCAGAGCTTGACTGACAACTTTTTATTATAAAGGTGAATAGCAACCGTTGTGCCCCAACTGCCAGCGCCCAGTACGGCTATCGAGATAGATTTAGGAATTTTTCTTAACATGAATAAATTTTCAGCAAATCTCGCCCAGTATAACCGGTTTTTCACCGGTTTTCAGTAACACTTGGCAAAATTTATCAACAGCCGATGCGGCACAAATTATTATCATCCCAATCCCAAGATTGAAAACTCGGCGCATTTCTTCTACATCAATTTCACCGGTTTTTTGAATGAATTTAAAAAGCGGCGGCCATTCCCAGGCTTGCCAGTTGATTTTCAAAGTCAGATTTTCAGGGACAACGCGGCTAGTGTTAACGATAATCCCACCACCGGTAATATGACTCAAAGCATGTAAATCCGGATCAGCCAGTAACGGCTCAATCGCATTTAAATAGGAGCGATGAATTGCCAGCAGGGCATCGCCGATGGTCGCATTTAGCTCCGGGATATAATCCGTGACAGAATATTTTGTCAAGAGCACTTTGCGGGCTAAGGAATAGCCATTGGTGTGCAAACCAGTAGAGGGTAACCCGAGCAGAACATCACCTTTCCCAACTCGACCGACTAACATTTGATCCTTTTCCACTACTCCGACGATCGTCCCGACCAGATCGTAATCTTTGGTCTGGTAAATATCAGGCATTTCCGCCATTTCGCCGCCGATTAAAGCACAACCATTGGCTTGACAGGCTAGAGATATTCCTCTAATAATTTCAGTAGTTGTTGCCGGTTTTAGCTGACCGGTGCCAATATAATCCAGAAAAAACAAAGGGTGCGCCCCGGTCGTCAAAATGTCGTTGACGCAATGATTTACCAAACATTGCCCGACCGTATCATGCCGATTGAGCAGATTGGCTATGATTAATTTTGTTCCGACTCCGTCGGTGCTGGCTACCAAAACCGGTTGGCGGTAATCTTTTACCGGAAAAGCAAAACAGCCACCAAATAAGCCAATTTCAGTTAATACATTGGGTGAAAAAGTCTGTTTTACTAGATTCTTAATTTCTCTGACGGCTTGTTCACCGGCAGCAATGTCAACACCCGCATCTTTATAGGATATACTCACTTAACTTTCTGCCTCCTGATACATTGATTCAATTAAATCCGCATAACGTTTTTCAACTACCGAACGTTTTACTTTCAGTGACGGCGTCAGTTCCCCACTTTCAATTGTAAATTCTGACGGTAACAGAATATATTTTTTAATTTTCTCGAATTGGGCGAAGCCTTCCATAGATTCGGCTATCACGCGATCATACAATTCCTTAACGGCTGGAAGTGCAATCAGCTCCTCCCGACTGTTATATTGCAGATTGTTATCTTTCGCCCAGTTTTCTAGATTGACAAAAGCTGGTACCACTAAAGCCGAGACGAATTTACGTCGGTCACCGATAACTACAATTTGTTCGATCCACTTGGAAGTGACGAGTGCATTTTCTATCGGTTGGGGAGCAACGTTCTTACCACCCGAAGTCACTAATATGTTTTTCTTACGATCGGTAATGGTGATATAACCATCTTCGTCAATCATTCCAATATCGCCGGTATGGAACCAGCCATCCGCGTCCAGGACTTCCTGCGTAGCGGCTTCGTCTTTATAATAGCCCAGCATAACATGTGGTCCGCGCGTGAGAATTTCGCCGTCCGGAGCTATTTTCACCTCGATATTAGGGAGTTTCGGACCAACTGTTCCGACCTTGCATTTTGCCAGGGGATTAACGGAAATAACCGGTGATGTTTCTGTCAAGCCGTAACCTTCGAGAATGGGAATTCCCGCGGCTTGGAAAAACTGAGCAATTTCCTTAGAGAGCGGCGCTCCACCGGAAACGAAAAACCGCAGATTCCCGCCGATTTTCTCATACAGTTTAGAAAAAACCAACTTTTGAGCGACTTTTAACTGGTTATTTAGAACGGCTCCAGGATTCCGATTTTCACTTTTTAGCGAGGCGGCTTTCTTGCCAACATTTATTGCCCACCAGAAGATTTTCTGGCTAATTTTCGAGGAAGTAGAAATACTGTCAATAACCGTGGCATAGACTTTTTCATAAAAACGCGGAACGGCGACCATCAATGTCGGATGGACCTCCAGCATATTAGCGGCTACGGTGTCAATGCTCTCAGCGTAACTAATACACGCTCCCGAACCCGTTGCCAAAAAATGCCCCGCCATACGTTCAAAACCGTGACTAAGTGGCAAAAATGACAAAAAGTTGTCATCCTCATTAGCCTCGACAATTTGTAGCGCACCAGCAATATTCGAAGTGAGATTACCATGCGTCAACATAGCGCCTTTGGGTTCGCCGGTCGTACCGGAAGTATAAATTATGGTCAGTAGGTCGTTTTCTTTGGTATTACGAACATCTACGAGGAAAGCATCCGGGTTCTGCTTCCGGTATTCCCCACCCATTTGCATCAATTCACTCATCATAATAGCTTTTGGATGATCAATTTTAGTATCATCCATTACAATTACTTTTTCCACCTCAGGAAGTTCGGGAAGTAGTGGAATCACTTTTTCAGTTTGAGCACGATCACCGCAAAAAATGAAACGAGAGTCAGAATGCCGGGCAATCCACCAGACCTGTTTGGCCGTCAAAGTCGGATAAATAGTCACCACGACTCCTTTGGAACAGGCTATACCATAATCGGCCATAGACCATAAAGGGCTATTGTGGGCAATAATAGCGATATGTTCACCAGCTTTCATACCCAATGCTTTTAATCCGCCAGAAATTTGTTCGACCCGGTCTCGCACTGTGGAGAAAGTCAGTTCCAGCCATTTTCCATCCTTTTTATAATTGTACATCGGCCGGTCAGCGTATTTATCCGTTATGCCTACAAACATTTCGTTAATAGTACGGTAGTTAAACTCTGCCATATTTGCCCCCTATGTTTACTTTTTTATTGTTTTTAATTTGTAAAGAGTTAATTTTAGGGCGCTTTTTGCCGAGGTGGTGAAATAGGTAGACGCAGTGGACTCAAAATCCACCGGACTTCGGTCCATGGGGGTTCGATTCCCCCTCTCGGCACAAAAATCACTTATCAAAATTACTCCGTATCAATGTAATATTAGGATTCATTGATTTCACGATAATAGCTAATAAAAAGAAGATATTTGTTTAGTTTCGATCTATATTGCCGGAATATACCTGGATTGCTTTTTTCGCTTTGGTAACTTCTTCAACAGCGTCGGGGTAATCTCGGATAACTTTTTCCCAGGCACTTATAGCCATATCTAACTGATTCATTCGGTTATAACAATACCCCATCCGCAGTTGAGCATAAGCCGATTTATTTCCATCTCCCAGCCCAAATACCTTTTGATACGCATTTAGTGCACTGGTATAATCACCGAGAAAATAGTAGCATTCACCGATCCACCACTGGGCATTATCAGCTAGCCGATGTTGTGGATTAATGCTGATGAATTCCGTATATGCATTAATGGCGTCTTCGTATTTTTTCTGTTTAAAAAAAATGTTGCCGTTTTCATAAAGTCCCTCCTGGGATACCGATCGGCTTTTGGGTCTTGCAGGTTTAGTTTGTTGAACTGGTTGCGGAGCGACACTGACTACCCTCGATTCTGATTCCTTTTTATGAAACATAAAATCCGCCAAAGTTGGCTCATTCACTTCCCCAATGAATAATTCAATTGAAACTCGATGATTCAGCAGTTCTTTTACTTGATTATCACCTTCAATCAGCATTTCATCGGCCCCGACGGGAACGATTTCAATTCGATTGGCAATGCTTTCTTTCTCTTCTTCTGGAAATAGACCAAGTATCAATTTACCTACTGTAATCGCCCGTTTCTGAGACATCATTCTCGATTTACCGGATTTTGGGTCTGTATTCATTGCATGACCCTTTAGCCGAATATTAATTTCCGGATTGCTCTTGAGAGCTTTCACTACTTTATTCAGGGTAATTAAATAATTGGAGTTAAAGGTTAGGCTTGGAGTTTCGGTTTCATCAGCATTAAAAAATATATCATCGAAAATAAGAATTTTTAAGACATTAGCCGAAGTCTCTGCTTCTTTGACGCACGGGCATGGTTCTTCTGGAACTGTAGTTGTTTCGGGTATAGCAGCTGTCTCCTTTGTAGATGGCAATGGATCAGGCGCTGTCATCATTTCATCGGTTTTACCTGAAGAGACTTGCTTTGGTATACTAACAGTCAGAGAAGTCGAGTCCGGTTTATCTTGAGCGACTTTTTTCGTGTCTTTCCCGCCGGCATAGACGGGTAATGCCAATACTGTAGCAGCAAGAGCCATCAAAAAGATACATGAATACTTCTTCATCTCTTCCTCCTACAAGATTTTAACTATTACCAAGGTTTATTTTTTAGCCGGAGCGGGAGGAGTTTCCAGGATCTTAATCCGTTTGTCAAGATCACTCATTTCCCGACTCATCCGGGTAACAGCGGTCTGCAGATCAGTCAAAGTGCGCTGGGTTTCGCGTTGAAACTTATTGAGTCTCTCACTAATCTCATCCTGGCTGGACTTCATACCATTAAACCGAGAATCAACATCAATTTTCAATTCAGCGATACTGGTATTAGTTTCCTCAATTTTGTCACTCAGAGCCATGTTTACACTGTCTAATCGTGAATTCATACTTTTCAGCGACTTCTGAAATTGCTGAATATGTTTTCCCCGTCCGATAAATTCTAAGTTGAGATCATTCAAGTTATGATCAAAATCATTGATGGTTACGCTGTAGGTAGAATCACGGGCATTCAAAACGTCCAGGCGCGTGTTTACTTTTTCAAATTCAAAGAAAAAATAGACAACCGCTACTACTACCAGCACTAAAGCTATGGTTTTAATCAGTTCTTTCATTCATGTCTCCTGTATCTTTAATTATTGTTAATATTTTTAACTGAGATGTTTTGCCCAGTCATTATCTTCATTTTCCATAAAAGAGTGAGGTTCGGATGGCGTTATTGGTTTATCGGATTTTTCTGTAATCGTATTGCTAGACTCACTGGTCAATTCACTTGATTTTAGTTCTTCGATCAAATTTTCGACATCTTGATGAAAAATAGCGATGGTCTTTTCCATTCTTTGAAACAACTCTTCCATTAGCTCTTTGCCATAGAGGTTATTTATACCCTGAAATAAATCATCAAATTTGGTATTGAGGTAATTCTTGCGACCTTCCTCATTGCCAAAATCAACCCTTGTATTTTCCATCATACCTACTATGTTCTCTTTAAAATACCGAGATTTAATTTACAAATACCATTTTAATTATCAATGTTTTTCTATATCGGATTACCATCTTGCTTCTTTAATATCTTCCCAGCGATCAATTTCCTTAATTATCTGACGACAGACTCCTCGAATAACACTGTTTAATTTAATCTCCACAACGGGTTGGTTGGAAGTCATCTGTTGTAAAGCCTGGCGGAATTCCAGCAGTTCACTGCGCTCTAACTCAATTGTCAATCGAGTTAACATCTTATTCTACTCCTTTTTATTAAAACTGATCACGATTTACCAAATAATCGGGATTTTTTGTCCGCATTCACAATGATCTCCTTGCAGAGATTTTGTCACCTCCGAGTACCATCCTCGCTTAATTAAAACTCGGCCGCAAGCCGGGCAGATGGTATCCGATTCGGTATCGGTAAGTACATTACCTTCATAAACATAATGTAAGCCAGTGCGTGCTGCAATCGTCCGTGCTCGGTCGAGAGTTTCTTTAGCGGTCTGCGGCCAATTACTCATTTTATAAGCCGGGTGAAAAGCCGAAAAATGCAAAGGCGTATCATTTCCCAGATTATCAAGAATCCAGTCACATAATTTTTGCATTTCGCTATCGGTGTCATTTAACCCGGGAATCAAGAGAGTCGTCAATTCGATGAAAGTTCCCATCTTCGGGATAGCTACAATTGCCTCTAGAACCGGTGCCAGTTCAGCATGACAACGTTCGCGATAAAAATCAGCATTCATAGATTTCAGATCAATATTAGCGGCATCAATCAACGGGTAAATATCTTCGATAGCCGGTTGAGTGATGTATCCATTGGTAACCATAACAGTCTTGAGATCAGATTGGCGGGCTAATTTAGCAATATCAACTACATATTCGCCAAAAATCGTCGGCTCATTATAGGTAAAAGCAATCGAGCCACATTGATTATCAATTGCAGACTGAACGATTTCAGATGGTTGGACAATTCGATGCCTTCCATTCCGGCCATCCGCAGTGGAAATGTCCCAATTTTGACAGAATTCACACTGCAAATTACATCCGGCTGTACCGATCGAAAAAATTCGACTTCCTGGTTGAAAATGATACAACGGTTTTTTTTCGATTGGGTCAATATGGATAGCAATCGGTTTGCCATATACTTCTGAAATCAGTTGCCCATTAACATTAGTCCGAACGCGACAGATACCACTCTTGCCGTTTTTCAGGCGGCAGTGCCGTGGGCAAAGAAAGCACTCGACTTCTTCATTTTCCCGGGCGTGCCACCAGTGGGCTAAATATGAGTTCATCGGCGGTTCTAGTTTTTCCACATTAAAAACTACGCAATTAACGTTCATTTGTCAACGGTAGATTTAGGTTAAATTGAGAAAAAATAGTTCATCTAACTACCGATAAATTTTTTACAACAATATAAATTTTCAATTGAGACGAAGTTTTACACGTTGCAAAATCACCAACAATCATATAAATTTCGGCAGTTATGGCAAAAGTAAAAACTATTCAAAAAGTAAAACCCAAAGAAAAATCGGCGAAATTCATAAAAGATCTCTCTTTCACAAAGATTAATTATCTCCTTTTTGCAATTGGAATTGCGGTAATAATAGTCGGATATATTTGTATGGCTACGGGAGAAACTTACAGCTTCCGTTCGTTAACCGTGGCGCCTATCATACTTTTAATCGGCTATTTGATAATTATTCCCCTGGCAATTCTTTACCGTAAAAAAGAAGAAAAAGACTCCCAAAGAGAACAATCAGATATTATTGAACCTAAGCACTGATTTTTAGCTCTTTCTGAATACAAATTCAGTCGGAGCTATTAGCGGGTGCCGGTGTCGGTGTTGTTTTTTCTTCTGTTTTTTGAGTGGAAGTTGGTTGCTTCTTATGATCCGGAATATTTTTTGTTGGGCTTTCAGTTTTGTTTTTATTACCATAGTCATTCACATAAAAACCGGAGCCTTTGAAAATTAAACCGGCGCCTCCACTAATTTTACGCATCAAACTTTTCTGCCCACATTTAGGACAGACTTTTAAGGGTTCGGCACTCATTTTTTGAAATTGTTCAAATTCGTAGCCACATTTCTCACACTTATACTCGTAAGTAGGCATATATCTTTCGATCCCATTTTTAAACTAGATTACAGACAATTGCGGTAACATTGACGACATCTTCGACGCTACATCCCCGAGAAAGATCATTCATCGGTTTTTTTAAGCCCTGGATGATTGGTCCAATAGCCTCACAACCGCCAATACGTTGAACTAATTTATATCCAATATTGCCGGCATTAAGATCCGGGAAAATTAGAACATTAGCCTGACCGGCAACGGGACTACCGGGCGCTTTTTTAGCACCGATTTTCGGTACGATAGCCGCATCGGCTTGTAATTCACCGTCAATTTTTAATTCAGGACATCTTCCCCGCACAATTTCAGTAGCCTGAATGACTTTATCCACCATTTCATGCTTGGCACTACCCTTAGTAGAAAAGGAAAGCATGGCAACAATCGGTTCTGTTTTAACGACTTTGCGATGAGTATTCGCCGTTGCAATGGCTATATCAGCCAGCTGCTCGGCAGTCGGGTCGGGCATCACGGCACAGTCGGCAAAACTCCAGATTTTCTGTTCATCAGGTGTAATTATAATTATATCGCTGGAAACTGTAGGGCTAAATGGATTAGCACCGATGATGTGCAGGGCGGCTTTCAGGACATCACCGGTAGTCGTATCGGCTCCCGAAACACAGCCATCCGCCAAACCCTTTTCGACCAGCATAGCCGCGAAAAAGGTCGGATTCAACATAATAGTACGAGCCTTTTCCAGGGTTATCCCCTTATGCTTCCGCTTTTCATAATAGGTATTGATAAATTCGTCCATCTTTTCATATTGGACAGGATCATAGACACATATCGAGTCGAGATTGACATCAATTCCACGACTGTGTTGACTGATTTTCTGGGGATTGCCGACTAAAATTACCCGCGCGAGTCCTTCTTTCTCCAGAATTTCGGCGGCTTTTAAAATACGTTCATCGTGTGCTTCTGGTAGAACTATTGTTTTCTTACTCTTTTGGGCTTCGAACCTGATTCCTTCAATAAATTTCATTTCAATTCCTAAACTTTTTTAAGAGTGCCGCCTCGACATTGGCTGGCACAAAACTACTTATTTCTCCACCAAATTTGGCTAAATCCCGCACCATAGAAGAACTTAGATATGTGTAATCTTCATGAGGCATTAGAAATACCGTGTCAATTTTTTTATCCAGATGGCGGTTCATTAGCGCCATCTGAAATTCATAATCGAAATCAGATAGAGCTCGTAAGCCGCGGATAATTACCTCCGCTCCAACCTGGCGGGCATATTCGACTACTAATCCATCAAAACTATCCAGTTTGACATTTTCAAATTCGCTCGTACAGCCTCGAATCAATGCCAGTCTTTCTTCCGTTGTAAAAATCGGTTGTTTCTGAAGGTTGCGGGCTACGGCAATATAGACTATGTCAAATAAAGATGCCGCTCGTTTGAGTACGTCCAAGTGACCATTAGTAATTGGATCGAAACTGCCGGGGTAAACTGCTATTTTCATCTATATCCTTATGAAATTCAAATTAGTATCGCCACTCTTGCGAGTTTTAATTTCCCGCGGTTTAAAAGTTGCAGGCAGGCCAAATCTACAATCGGTTTCGAGGACAATACGGGTAGCGGGCTGCAATTGACTGAACAACATTAGCAGTTCATCATAATTCGGGTATTCGTAAGGTGGGTCTGCTAAAATCAGGTCAAAAACCGGTTTGCCTGCTAAATATTTCAAAACATCGGCTTGGATAATTTCAGCCTTCTGTCCCAATTTGAGCCTTGATAGATTCTGCTCAATCAGAGCCAGGCTCTGCCAATTATTATCAACGAAGGTGCAGTGCTCGGCGCCGCGTGACAGTGCTTCGATTCCTAGATTACCGGTTCCGGCAAATAAATCGGCAACCTTCAGTCCGGATATATCTCCTAAAATTGAAAATAAAGCCGCTTTTACTCGATCTTGAGTTGGTCGCAATGTAGCTTTTTTATCGGACATTATAGATTGGTTTTTATACAAACCGGCAATTACCCGAACCATCTTGACTATAATTTTTGCGGATAGATTACGGAACTAATATTAAAATTGAGTATTCCGGTATCCAATGTTGATTCTGAACTCAAGTCTAACGAAATTTTTTCAATACTTAAATTCAAATCAAAACTGGATAATTCACTTATTAGATTGATAATATCTGCCAAATTTCCACTGCCGCGAATTTCCGCTAAGCGGGGTTTAGGCGCCGGCGGTTCGGCGATACTAATCGGTTGTAACTTCAAATTATGCTTTTTCCCGGTTGCCCAAAGCACTTGAGAGAGTGACACATCATCATAAAAACGAATATTTCTAGAAGGGGCATTTTCGGTTCTCAAATTAAGAATCGCCATCATTTGTACTGCAGGCGCGGGAATGTTCGCCGTATGTTCAATATAAAACGCTTGTGTTGATACAATTCCCGGTAAATTTTGCATTTTGGTTTTTGCCTGCTGAGCGTTATTTTCGGAGTCAATAAAAATTAAAAAATTGATTTTGTCTTTATCTAATTTCAGAAATTGAATTCGAGAATTACCCGGTAAAGTACCAACTAATTGGGATAAGACTTGACAGCGGGCTATTCCAGCGAAAATACGAGGTAAATAGGTTTCATCAATTTGACTTGCTTTCGGTGGGACTACTTCAGCCACTTCAGATGAAGAACTGGGTTGGGTTTCCTCTACCACCGGAGCTGGTTTCTCCGTAGGCAGTATGTTCTCGTTTTTGGACTCTACTGTAATTGAAGATGTTTGGGTTTTAAAGTATTTATAATATGCCCAATAGCCGGCGGTACCGATGATAACCAGAACCAATATCCAGATTCCGATATTGAGAATAATGCGTTTAGATGAATGCTTAGAATATTCTTTTTCTTTTCTTTCAACTATTTTTTCGGCTTCCCTAAGTTTATCGGAAATTCCGGATACTGTTTGAGGAATAGGTTCTTCGGTTTTAGCTTGTCCTGTCATCTCTAAATTGGATTCTTCTAAGGCAAAAGTACTCACTTCTTCCTTAGAAGCTTCGGGCACTGGTTTAGTCTCCGATTCGTCTATTATCCGATCACCAACCGGTTGCTCTTTCGGCGTAGCCGACATCCTAATTAAAATATCTTTAAGGTTATCATTAACCGTAATATTTTTAGGTTCTTCTTGCAGTCCAGGTTTAGTGGCGAGGTTAATTTTTATCATAATGACCTATAATGTAGAGCGGAATAATAATCCCACCACGTCTAAAAATTGGCTCATAGCACCGGGGCCTAATCCATCTTCTTTATAAAGTTCCTTCGGTTTGAAATTCTCGAGTGGATTAATACACTTCAGATTATTAGTATCATAAGTCAGAAGCATATTAAAAAACTCGGAATCAACATCATAAGTAAAGAAATAAAGGTTGTCAATATCTTCGATTGTTTCCCTGCTGAAATTTCTAAGATCGTTGATTTGGGAAACGACTTTTTCCCCACCTTCTCCAGGATGGGAGTCAGCCAATATTTCATATTCGCCATTTTCGTTTAAATTAAATTCTAGATACTGGCTGATTTCTCCCGATTTGATAAGCAGGAGAGTATGCCGGGCTTCACCTATACACCACAGTCCCCAATTCTGTCCATTTTTTTCTTTATAAAGATTTTCAAGCGCATTTGCTGCACTAAAAATATTAAGGTCAAATACTTTTATGATAAAACCTAAACGCTGGGAAGCCTGGTAAATAGCCCGTCCCCAATCTTTAAAATAGGAAATCGTCAAATAATCGCGCTTATTTGCAGAAATTAGCGGTTGAAGAGAATAATGCTGAACAAATTTTTTATTAAAGATTTCCCCAAGACGTTGTTTTTGGTTCCAATCCAAAATCTCTGCTACTTTTTCATTTTCCAGTCCCAGATCAATCGAATTTATTGTAATATCAAATAATTCCGAGGGAGCGGATAAAGCTAAAAACCGATCTTCCATTAGTAAGCTATTCTTGATACTAAAGAAAAGAGATTCTAAGTTGGAAACTAAATCAGGATTTTTTAGGGCAGTAACATTAAACCTAAACGGAAGTTTTTTTTTACCGATTAATTCAATTGAAACGGAATTGTCAGTTTTAACAAGCTGGCCATATCTAACAAAATTCGTAGAAAAACTTACTGCCAGCATCTTATTTTTTTCTCTGACTTGGTCAAATATTTACTTCCAACTAGGTTCACCGTTTTCGATATATCCGTGTGATGAATCTACAAAGGTAAAAAAGAGATAGCGCGGTTCACGGATTACAGTTTTGAGAGGATCTTCTACTCTTATTCCTTTTTCTGTTTTAAGGACAGTGTAAGGAGTATCCAGTATAGGTCGCAGAGCTAAATCTCTGGTCAGATAATACCGACGATAATAAACATTACTGGTAACCCGTTGAGTAAGTTCGGTATCAACAACACTTTTGAAGTTAGGATCAGCTTTTACTTCTTCAATCATCGTAGAGATTATATAGAGTGTATCAAGAGTCATAAGTTCCGGATTCCACTTAGTGACTCTTATGGTCGTATCAGTAACCGTATCAATTAACTCATATTTAAAAGCAAAATTAGTGTCAAAAGAGGCATAGAAATTCTTGGGAACTTCCAGTTTAAATTGGCCTTCCGGCAGTTTGATCACCTTTTGACCATAATAATTACTGTCAGCTCGAGTGCTGTCGCGAACCGCACTGACTACCTTCATAGCCAAAATCGGATCCGGTTGATGCGTTCCAGCCATCTGGTTATAATATTTTTGAACATCATATTGAATTGTCATCTTATGACGACCTAATTCCCGAATTTGGCTTTCCTCTTTCCAGATCCTACTCGGAATATAAATAACGGCAACCAAAACTATGGCGAGAATGAAAGCCACGATATTTAACACTTTAACCAGAGTAGGCTTGTATTCTGGAATAATTTCTTCTTCTTGATTTAATTTTACTGTTTCGTCACTCAAGGGTTACTTCTCCTTTAATTTTTTCAAACGTTTTAGTACCGATACCTTTAACATTTAGGAGTTCTTCAATCTTGCTAAATTTGCCAACCTGAGCGCGATATTCCAAAATATGGTCAGCAGTCACTGGCCCTATTTTTGGCAATAACATGAGCTCTTGTTTGGTCGCGGTATTCAAATTTATTTTTTGTTGAATATTAGTTGATTTTTGGGATTGATAGGAAGGTCGTTCACTTTTCTGCAACTCGGCGTATTCTGCATCAATTTGACTGGTATGTACTCGAAAGGAATCAGCAACTGCGGTTGATTGGCGGCTTTTTTCATCACTGATTTGATTCGACCTCATTTTGTAGATTCGTATGGTTGCGCCTACCAGGAAACAAGCGACCAATAACTGAATAACCATCTTTTCCTGGTGGGTTAAATTTATCATTATTCCTAAAAATTAAAAATCTTCATTATTCCTTAATGTAATATTGATTAGCGAATCTTACTATAACGATTTTCAGTTTTTATTTTTTTTGACTCAAATTTTAGTAGCTCCCGGTATAAATCCAGCTCCTTGCTACTGACTTTTTCGGGAATTTTGACTTGAATTCTCACCATCATATCACCTCGCCCGGGATGTTGTAAATGCGGTAAGCCTTTATTCTTAAGTCGCAGAACTTTGGATGGTTGCGTGCCCGGCGGAATTGTGAGGCTAACCTTACCTGTAAGAGTTGGAACGACAATTTCCGTTCCTAAAACTGCTTCGGACGGCATAATATGAAGGTCAAGGTAAATATCATCACCCTCGCGGGTAAAATATTCGTGTGGCTTCTCCTCAAAAACTACAATTAAGTCTCCGTGTGAACCTTTGCGAGCTCCGGCATTACCCTCGCCATGCATCGTCAAATAATTGCCGGTAGTGACACCTGGCGGAACTTTAATCGTCAGTTCTTTAACACCTTGGACACGCCCTTCGCCTCCACACTGTGGACAACGCTGTTCGACAATCACACCTTCGCCCTGGCAATTGGAGCAGGGACGAACATTTACCATTTGTCCAAAAAATGAGCGAGAGACTTCTCGTACTTCACCACTTCCGCCACAAACCGGACAGGTCACTGTCGAAGTGCCAGGTTTAGCGCCGGTACCGTTACAATTCGAGCAGACTTCCTGGCGCCTTATTTTGACTTTTTTATTGACTCCGGTGCTGATCTCTTCTAAGGTAAGTGGCATTGTAATTTTAAGGTCACTGCCACGTTGTTGTGTCGTACGAGTACGGGTACGAGTAGAACGTTGTCGCCCCTCACTGAATAAGTCATCAAACCCACCGAAACCACTAAAACGGCCACCAAAAATATCTCCGAACATGGAAAAAATGTCGTCCATATCCATGCTTTGCGCGCCACCGAAACCAGCTGTACCTTTTAGTCCAGCTTCACCATATTGATCATAGGCCCGGCGCTTTTCCGGATCGGAAAGAACCGCATATGCTTCCGCGGCTTCTTTAAATTTCTCTTCAGCCTCCTTATTTCCAGGATTGCGATCGGGGTGATATTTCATAGCTATTTTCCGGTAGGCTTTCTTTAATTCGTCAGCCTGTGCGTTCCGCTCGACGCCTAAAATTTCATAATAATCTTTTGCCATATTATTTACTTACAACGACTTTGGCATATCTTAAAACATGGTTTTTAAATTTATAACCCTTCTCAAATTCTTCTAGAACAATATCCGGCGCTACTCCAGCTTCTTCACGGGTCATAATCGCATGGTGAAGATTGGGATCAAAGGGCTGATTGACCGATTCAATTGGTTCCACACCTAAATTTTGCAGAGTCTTTTGAAATTTACGGTAAATTAGTTCTAACCCTTCGCGCAAGGATTGATCGCCGCTAGTATTATTAAAAGCCCGTTCTAAATCATCCAATATCGGTAGAATATTACGTAAAACCTCTTCACCGGCATATTCGACTATATCAGCATACTCCTTTTCGCGTCTTTTGCGATAATTATCGAATTCCGCCGCCAGCCGCAGGAATTTTTCTTCAGCTTCGGTCAAGGCTTTTTCATATTCAGCTATTTTCGCTTCCAGTTCCGCGATTTTTGCAGTCAATTTTTCTTTTTCGCTGATTTGTTTTTTAGCTGAATGGGCTTCGCCTTTTTTTATTTCGGTAGATTTTTGGGTGACATTTGTATCTTTCACGATTCATTACTCCTTAACATTAGTTTTTATTCAAAATATTAAAATTCGCCCGAAAATATGCAATTCCAATACCAGTTGAGATCTGAATACTCGCTCAGTCAAAAATACGATTATCCGGCCTGTATTTTCAGATTTTCGGACTTTCTGACAATTTGAGTTTTTACTCAGATACTCTGGGAATTTGGTTATCATCATAAAATTCTTCATAACGGCGGAATTTAAATTCTCCGATAGGTCATTCCCAAATAAATTGAATTGTGACTATTTTCAGGAACTATTTATTCGAGAAATCGGCGAATGGCGCGCGTACTTCCGATTAAACCAATTAGACTACCCAGACAGATCAATCCTATATAGTAGCGATAACTGACGATTATTTGATAACCAATAAGTCCTTGCAAATAATTATTGAAAATATAAGAAGTTAAACTAATTACACCTGCCGCTAGTAAGGCTCCAATCAATCCTTCAAGCGTTCCTTCGATTAAAAAAGGCGCTCTTACGAAATTATTCGTCGCTCCGACTAATTTCATTGTCGCTATGACATTTCGCCGGGAAAAAATCGTCATTTTGATGGAATTCGACGCTAAAATTATTGAAATCAAGGTCAAGCCAATAAAAGCCGTAACTACGGCAATAAAGATAAGGCGCTGGTATTTTTCCAGTAGTCGCAGGAAATTTTCCCGGTAGCGGACTTCATCAACTATAGGATACTGACTGATGCGAGCGGCTATGTCCTCAATACTGGCCAGATTGCGCGCTTGAGGTTTAAGGCGGAGAGTAAATGAAGGTGGCAATGGATTATAGTCAAGAATACTAAATATATCTTCACCAAATTCGGCTTTGAACTGAGCCGCGGCACTGTCAGTCGAGATGTAGTCAATTTTTTCAATTTCCTTAAAATAGCCTAATTTTTCGACAAAATTTTCCAGGTCATCCAACGATGCATTACGATGAACAAATATCGTTATATCAAACTGGGAGCGAATATTGTCCACCATTACTAAAGTATCCCGGGCAGCAACGTATCCGAATCCAATCAAAATTAATGATAAGGCGATAATTATTATAGAAAAAGCACCGGCATAGCCGGACCGTCCCAAGCCCCGAAATCCTTCTTTCATTAAAAACCAGAATACGGTCATACCGGATTTATTATCTCTCCTTCGTTAACTTGAATTATGCGTGCATTTGCTACCCGCGGGATTAGCGAATAATTATGCGTGGCAACGATTACGGCTGTTCCGTTCTGATTGATTTTAATCAAAAGACTCATCAAATCGGAAGCGACGCGCGGATCGAGGTTGCCGGTTGGTTCGTCAGCCAACAATACTACTGGTTCTTTTACCAGTGCCCGAGCAATGGCAACCCGCTGTTGCTCGCCACCGGATAATTCCTTAGGATTATAGTAAACACGATGTCCCAGTCCAACCTGGTTTAAAACATTATAGACTCGATTTTTAATTTCCCGAGTTTTATAGTGGGACACATATAGGCTCAGAGCCACATTTTCGTAAACGTTCCGATCCTCAAGCAGTCGAAAATCCTGAAAAATCATCCCAACTTTGCGTCTCAAAAACGGGATTTCATTCGGACGAACTTTGGAACTATCGAAATTACGAATGACAACTTTGCCCTTTTCGGGAAATAAATCCATATAAATCAAGCGTAAAAGAGTTGATTTACCCGCTCCCGATGAACCGGTCAGAAAAACAAATTCTCCTTCGTTAATCGTAAGGTTGACATTTTTAATCCCAGCATCTTTACCGAATGTGCAACTAACGTTGAAAAAGGTTATCATAATTTATCGTCTAAAACCTGAACAATTTAAGCGCCTGAATGTAATAAATCAACGCCGTTTATTCTAAATATTTTAGTTACCTTAAGTCACCGAAAACTTTCTCTTGAAATCTTGGGTCGTCTTAAATAATTTGCCAATAGAAAAATGGAGAAGTGCCAATGGACAGATCAAGATGTTTAGTAATTACCCTGGTTTTAAGCGTTTGTAGTTTAGCGGCGACCGGTCCGCGCTTTGATGACTATTTTCTCGATCAAACTATGCGGCTCGATTTTTACTTCACAGGAACCAAGACTCAGAGTATTTTCAGTCTGGATGCTGTTTATACCAGTCCAGTCTGGTCTGGCAGTCAGACCAACCTGATTGATACGCTTAATCTTGGTCACCATCTTATCCGCGTTTACGATGCGGAAAGTCAAACTTTGCTCTACTCCCGTGGCTTTAGCAGTATTTTTAACGAATGGCAATCAACTGAGGAAGCTATTCAGGAAATCTGGCGCACTTTTCATTTTTCTGTCCTGATTCCGTTACCGCGTAAAACGATCATCGTAACGCTTTCTTCCCGTGATCGCCAAAATCAATTCATCGAATATTTCAAAACCGCCGTTGACCCCGACTCGCGGTTTATTAATAGGGACGAGATTAACTCCGACTACCGGCTGAAAAAGTTGATATACAATGGACCACCCAGCCGAAAAATTGACCTGCTGATTTTACCGGAAGGCTATCCAAAGTCTGAAATGCGTCAATTTCGTCAAAAATGCCGCCACTTTACCGAAGTCTTATTCAACGTTAGCCCCTTCAAGGAAGAATCCGATAAATTCAACGTCTGGTCCCTGGAAGTGCCTTCACCTGAATCCGGCATTGATAATCCTCGGGAAGGCGTATTCAAAAGAACCGCTTTCGATCTGACTTATAATGCGCTCGATTTAGATCGCTATGTTCTGACTCTCGATAACAAAACTATACGCGATATCGTCGCTCAAGCTCCTTATGACTTTATCATTTTTATTTTCAATTCGGATAAATACGGCGGTGGTGGAATTTTTAATCTTTACTCTACCTGCTACAGTACCGCCGCCAAACCGGAACAAAAAGGCTGGCCGGAATATGTTTTCGTGCATGAATTTGGTCATTCATTCGCCGGTCTGGCTGACGAATATTATACTTCGAGCACACCTTATAATGAACTCTACCCGATGGGAATCGAGCCATGGGAACCGAATATTACCGCCCTATTGAATCCAGCCACGCTGAAATGGATAAATTTAGTTTCTCCTGAAATTCCCATTCCGACTCCCTGGGAAAAAACCGTTTATGAACAAGCCACTTATAGTAAGGCAAGTGAATTTGACCAATTCTTAAAAAACCAAAAATATTATGGAAAAGTCGGCGCTTTCCAGGGTGCGGGCTACGCCTCTGAAGGTTTATATCGCCCTTGCCTGGATTGCATTATGTTTTCGCGCAATGAAATCGCCTTCTGCCCGGTTTGCCAAGCCGCCATCCTGAAAGTAATCCATTTCTATTCTGAGTAAAGTAACTTTAATAAAATTTAATTATCGTAAATCAATTAGAACACATAAAAATGATAAAATAACACGCTATCTATGCCGATCTTAAATTCCATCGAAATAAAAAAACGCGCCGATGAACTTTATAAATTGCTCGATCCCTGTCAAATTTGCCCGCGACTATGCCGAGCGAAACGTTTACATGGAGCGCCTGGATTTTGTCAAGTGCAGAATAAGGCTTTACTTTCCAGTACTCTGGCGCATTTCGGCGAGGAACCGCCAATTACCGGACGCGGCGGTTCCGGGACAATTTTTCTATCATCTTGCAATGCCGCCTGTATTTTTTGCCAAAATTACCAGATCAGCCACGAACGAATTGGCTATCCTGTTTCTATTTCTCATTTAGCTAATGAATATTTGCGCCTCCAGGCTATTGGTTGTGAAAATATTAATTGGGTGACACCGACTCCCCATCTGCCATTTCTGGTGGACGCCCTAGCTTTGGCAATCGAAAAGGGATTAAAAATTCCAGTCGTTTACAATACTAATGGTTATGACCGTGTCGAAACGCTTCGGCTTCTCGACGGTATCGTTGATATTTACCTACCGGATATGAAATACGGCGAAGACGTCTGGGCCGAAGAATATTCTGGACTAAAAGACTATTTCACCATAAATGTTACGGCAGTACGCGAAATGTACCGACAGGTTGGACCATTGATTATAAATGAAAAGGGCGTGGCAGTCAAAGGTTTACTGGTGCGCCACTTGGTATTGCCGGACGGTCGTTCCGGTAGCGCTCGAGTCTTCCGTGCCTTAGCAGAAATTGACCCTCAAATCCCGGTAAGTCTCATGGCACAATATCACCCTTGCTATCAAGCCGTCGGTCACCCGGTTCTTGGTCGCCGAATCTCCCGTCGCGAATATTTAAAAGCCTTAGAAGATTTCGAAAACGCCGGATTAGTAAATGCATTCACACAAGACTACCTTGGCCTGGAACGCGAGGACCTTTTCTTCCCGGATTTCAATGATAACGAACGGATTTTTAATCGTCGCGATAATCGTGAAAAGTAAAATACCATTTTATCAGGTTATTCAATTCAATAGATTTGTGTTATGAAAAAATTATTGTTCATCATTATGGTCAGTAAACAGGTTCTTACCGCCCAAACGTTGAGTCTTGGGTTGAAGGGTGGTTGGATGCAACTCAAATCCTCGCCGACTTTAACCTATTACTACGATTACTTTCCCACCTTGATGCAGGCCCAAACAACTGCAAAATTGACTTCGAGAGGCCCGGCAACCGGACTGGTTTTACAGTTAAATTCTAAAAATGATCGCCTGGCTTTAACCGGCGATATATTATTTAGCCATCTGCGAGGCAAAACCGATTCCCTGTGGATTATTGCACCACCCTACTCCTGAGCGATTTATTCCTATTCAGCCGGGTTGGAGACCAGGCAGGACGTTTTGGCGACCCAAATTGGTTTACAATGGAATGTAACGCGCCAACCGATTACGCCATTTCTTGGTATTGGACTGAACGCCAATTGGTTCGGTATTCTCGATGCCAATGCTATCAGTGACACTATGCTTACGATCAATAATCTCGGTAAACATTTCGAAGCCGGTGCTTTTGTGTCTGGCGGAATCCGTCTGAAATTCAAGCCGGTTATCGTAGATGTCCAAGTTCGCTACGCAATGGATAATCTTTTCACCGGCAAAGTGCGTGAAAATGGCATGGAAAATCTTTATCTGGGACTAAATCTCATTTATTCAAAGTAAGATCAGAAAAAGTTTTGATTAACCCAGATAGACCTGACCCAGATTAGCAACTTTTATCGTAACCTAAAAACAAATCTCAAATCAATATAAAAAATGCAACACTAATTTGAGGAACGAAAAATTTAACATGCCTAAGAAAATCGCTTTTTTCGATGCGCGACCTTATGATCGCAAATCTTTTGACGAAGTCAATCGGAAATATGGTTTTGATATTACCTACTTCGAAGCCCATCTGAATCCCGATACGGTTGAATTGACTACCGGATTTGATGTCGTGTGCGCTTTTGTAAATGATAAAATCAATCAGCCGGTTGTTGAACATTTATATCAACATGGTATCGGTTTAATTGCTTTACGGTGCGCTGGTTATAACAATGTTGATTTTCAGGCCGCTTTCAATAAAGTGCACGTCGTGCGCGTTCCCGCCTATTCGCCGTATGCAGTCGCCGAACATGCAGTCGCCTTAATGCTAGCTCTAAATCGTAAAATTCATAAAGCTTTTTATCGAACGCGCGACGGTAATTTTTCGATAAACGGTTTGCTTGGTTTTGATATGCACGGTAAGACCGCTGGAGTAATTGGCACCGGCAAAATCGGTAAATGCTTGATAGCCATTTTGAAAGGTTTTGGGATGCGAATATTGGCTTATGATACCTATCCTGATGAAAAATTCGCCAAAAGCAATGGCGTTGAATATGTTACCCTTGATGAATTATATCGCCAATCAGATATTATTTCACTGCACTGTCCGCTTACACCGGAAACTGACCATATGATCAACGCCAAAGCAATTGCGATTATGAAAAATGGCGTGATGATCATCAATACCGGTCGAGGGCGATTGATTCAGACGGAGGACTTGATTGACGCTCTAAAAAGCGGTAAAGTAGGTTCAGCCGGTCTAGATGTGTATGAAGAAGAAAGCGAATATTTCTTCGAAGATTTCTCAACCCAGGTAATTTCCGACGATATGCTGGCTCGCCTCTTAATTCTACCCAATACCCTTATAACCTCCCATCAGGGATTTTTCACCGCTGAAGCTCTTCAAAATATTGCGGAAACCACTCTTTCCAATATCACGGAATATTTTAATGGCGGCTACCTGGAAAACGAGGTTTGCTATAAATGTGACCACGATTGCCTTAAAAAACAAAAAAAGAGGTGTTGGTAAAATATAATGGGGTTCCCAATTTTTTATCCGTCGAGAATCAGGATTTCTTCCATATTTCCTATGTTTATTGGTTAAGTCGTTAATAATCTATGCAATATAGCGTTTTACAGTTGGTCAAATAAAAAGCGGATGCTAAATCTGTAGACGAGCCTATAAACTTTTACCTGCTTCTTGTTAACTATTGCCTAATTTGAAAATTACCGAATTGATAATAGATTATGTCAAAAATGAAGCCAACGCCTGCCAAACCGGTCAAGTATTTCATCGGCGCCCTCTTTTCCGATAAAAATCTCCTAGAAGAAGCGCTCCGTCGAGCCGAAAATATTTTTAGCACCGCCGATTTACTTAGTGCTGATTTTCCCTTCAATTTAACGGATTATTACACATCGGAAATGGGTAGCCCCATTTTTCGTCGGTTCGTTTCATTTAGTAAACTGTTTAGTCCTGATTTCCTGGCATCCGCTAAAATTCACACCAATTCTATCGAAGACGATTTGCGCGTTGCCAGTCTCCGGAAGGTCAACTTAGACGTCGGTTATATTGATTACGATAAGGTTGTATTAGCATCGGCAAAGTATGGAATTCACAAAATTTATCTCGGGCAAGGTATTTATGCCGATCTGACTTTACATTATGTCAAGGGTCACTACCAGCCTTATGATTGGGCTTTTCAGGATTTTAAATCGCCAGACTACCACTCATTCTTTCTAAAAATGCGCGAGATTTACAAGCAACAAATTAAGCAGGTGCTTTTAATTCGCTAGTAATAGTCAACCACATTATCACTTAGTCACAATTCATTGAACAATCTTCACCTTCGTATTCGATCTCGACGGTAAGATGCTCAAAGTGATATTTTTCAGCCAGATCTTTGATGCGATTTTTAATCTTTATTACTTCGGCTTTACTGGTATCAGCCTCGACTACAATATGCGTTGTCAAGACGTGATGCTCGCCGTCGAGCGACCAGATATGAGTATGATGAGCGGATTTGACTTTCTCCAACTGAGAGAGATGCGCAATAATTTGGTTATTGTCAATATTGGCTGGCGCCGACTGCAGAAAAACAGCCATCGTCGCTCGGAAATTACCAATTACTTTATACAGAATAAAAACTGTAATGAGAATCGAAATGAGCGGATCCAGAAAATACCAATCGGTAAATTTCAATATGACACTCACGATTAAAACCGCAATCCAACCCAACACATCTTCCATCAAGTGCCAGGTAATCGCTTTCTCAGTCAACGACGAATAGCCTTTTAGACGTAGAACAGCAAATCCATTGACAACTATTCCAACTATGGCAAAAACGAACATACCAGTCGAATTAGGTATGGTGGGATGCAAAAGGCGTGGAAAAGCCTCCCATAAAATTATCACCGAGCCGACCACCAGAACTATCATAGTAATAATCGCTCCTAGAAGAGCATAACGTTGATAACCGTAAGTGAAACGATTATCCTTCTGGCGGAGCGAAAGGCGCTTGAAGTACCAGGCAACGCCCAGTGATAGGCTATCGCCAAAATCATGCAACGCGTCGGAAATTACCGCGATACTATTCACCCACAGTCCGCCAAACAATTCAAAAATCGCAAATCCGAGATTTAAACCAAAAGCCAGTCCGATGTTATTGTCGGTATTTTGGTTATGATTACGATTATGGTTCATATTATAAATTCCTTTTTAAGGGAATCACAGGCTCCTGATCGGTGGTTTCATTATGGAGGTAGGAGTTTTTATTTCTATATAATGAAAGTGAAGTATTGATAAAACACATTTTTTTCTCATCAACAGAATTTCTTTCCAAAAGCACTTTTTAATATACAAATTGTTATCAATAATTACTATTTTATAGCCAGTGAAATTAGTAGATAGAAAGGAATAGTTTATGGATAAAGAGATACTTGATCGCTTTCTTCGTTATGTAAAAGTTGATACCCAATCCCAGGAAGATGTCACCGACCGCTACCCGAGTACGGCAAAACAACTCAATCTGGCGAAAATTTTAGTGGAAGAGCTGATTGCTCTCGGATTAAAAGATGCCGCGATGGACGAATTCGGAATCGTTATGGCAACTTTACCTTCTAATTTAGCGCCGACTGAAGCCGCCCGAGTTCCCGTCATTGGGCTTATGGCTCATCTCGATACTTCGCCGGAAGTCAGCGGCAAGGACGTTAAGCCGATTATTCATAAAAATTATCAAGGTGGAGATATTAAACTACCAGGAGATTCCAACGTCATCATTCGCCAATCCGAGAACCCTATTTTAGCCGAAAAAATCGGCGAAGACATCATCACTTCCGACGGTACAACTCTATTGGGCGCCGACAATAAAGCCGGAATCGCCGAAATAATGTCACTGCTATCTTATTTGCAGAAACACCCAGATATCAAACACGGCACTTTGCGGATCGCCTTCACTCCGGATGAAGAGGTCGGCGCTGGCACAGACCATTTCGATGTCAAGAAATTCGGGGCGGACTTCGCTTATACTGTTGACGGTGAAACTGTGGGAGAAATTGAAATTGAAACCTTCAATGCCAGCGCCGGAACTTTTACGGTTCACGGTATCAATGTTCATCCCGGTTACGCCAAAGACAAAATGGTCAATGCCATTCCGATTGCGGCTGAAATAGTTAGGTTAATTGACAAAGAGCCAAGTCCGGCAACTACTGAAAAACGCGAAGGCTACCTCCATCCTTATGTCATCGAAGGCGGTGTTGAAAAAGTCACTTTACGAGTTTTGTTGCGCGATTTCGATGCCGACGGTATTCGCGCTAAAACCGTCCGTTTGAACGAAATTCGTAATCAAGTTGCCTCCCAATTTCCGCGGGCGCGCATCGAACTGGAAATCAAAGAATCTTATAAAAATATGTATGTAAAACTGGCGGAAAATCCCAAAGTTATCGAATATGCTTTAGAAGCCACCCGACGCACCGGAATTCAGCCGAGAACTCAGATTATCCGCGGCGGCACCGATGGTGCCAAACTCTGCTTCATGGGGCTTCCGACCCCTAATATTTTTACCGGCGGTCATAATTTTCATAGTAAACAAGAATGGATTTCCGTGCAAGATATGGAAAAGACTGTTGAAACTTTAGTGAATCTCGTCCAAGTCTGGGTGGAAAAATCGCTGTAATCATTTGAATATAAAATATTACAAAATGGAGATAATATGTTGCAATTTACTAAGAAATCAAGCTCAATTTGGGCAATTATCAGCCTGACCGTTCTCGGAATTTTTATAACTTTAACCAATTTAACGTGTGGTGATAAAGTGGATACTCGCAAAGCCGACCTTGCTTACGTAAAAGCCGAACTCAATAAACTTGCGCCGGTCGAACTAAAATGCGACCTGTCATCACTTTCGGTTGCCGATCGGCAAGTTCTGGTGCGCCTGATCGAAGCCGGACGCATCATTGACCAGTTATTTCTCATACAGGTCAATCCCGAAAATCCGGAGATTCTGACTAGATTGCAGACTTCGACCGACGAAAATGATTTGCCTTATCTTGAATTATTCACGATAATGTTCGGTCCCTGGAACCGACTCGATCACAACAAACCGTTTATCGGGAAAAAAGAAAAACCGCTCGGTGCTGGATTTTACCCGGAAGATATAACTAAGGAAGAATTCGAGAAATTCATTGCCGAACATCCCGAACAGAAAAGGGCTTTTGAAAGTGAATTTACCATTATCAAACGCCAAAAAGGTCAACTCGTCGCTATTCCCTATCATCAAGAATACGAACAATATATCAATGCAATTTCTAACTTGCTGACGGAAGCCGCTGAAATTACTCAAGATCCTACTCTGAAAAAATATCTCAACCAGCGGGCAGATGATCTTAAAACCGATGATTATTTTCAGAGCGATATGGATTGGATGGACCTGGCCGGCGATCTGGAAATCGTCATCGGGCCGTACGAAGTGTACGAGGACAATCTTTTCAATTACAAAGCCGCTTATGAAGCCTTCATTTGTATGGTTGACCACGCCGAAAGCGAAAAATTAGCCAAGGTCACCAAATATCTCGACGAAATCGAAACTAACCTGCCGCTTGCCAAAGAATATCGCAATTACAGTCGCGGTAAAGTTTCACCGATTAAAGTCGTACAGGAAATTTTTTCAGCTGGTGACACCAAAGCCGGAGTTCAAACAACGGCTTTTAATTTGCCAAACGACGAGCGGGTGCGTTCCGCCAAAGGCTCCAAGAAAGTAATGTTGAAAAATGTAGCCGAAGCCAAATACGAAAAATGCTGGATTCCGATTGTCAATGAAATTTTAGCGTCCGAACCACTTAAAAACGTCTCATTCGACGCCTATTTTACGCACGTGCTTATGCACGAAGTCTGCCATGGTCTCGGACCGGGAATCCTGAAAAATCCCGACGGCAGTGAAACCACCGTGCGCAATGAATTAAAAGAATGTTACTCCACTATTGAGGAATGCAAAGCCGATGTGCTGGGCATTTTTTCGTATTTGTATTTAATTGATAAAGGCGTTTTCGCTAAAGATTCAAAATACTCCGCTCTGGCAACTTATCTCGGCGGAATGTTTCGTTCAATTCGGTTTGGCATCAATGAAGCTCACGGCGGTGGCGTAGCAATCCAATTCAATTACTTTATTGAGAAAGGTGCATTCTTGACTGATGCGGAAGGCAAACTGACTATCGCCCCTGCCAAACTCGAAACCGCGATCAATGATCTTGCGGCGGAATTGCTTTTAATCGAAGCCAGAGGCGATTACGAAGGCGCCCGAGCCATTATCGAAAAATATCGGAGTGCAACTCCGCTAATCGCCGAAACCGTCAAGAAATTAGAGCATCTGCCGATTGATATTCGACCGATTTATCCGATTACGTTTTGAAGAGTTAAATCAAAATTAAATCTTCGAGAGAGGAAAAAATACAATCGTCAATTCGATCTACATTAGCATACGTTTAATGCTTTCGTATCAGTGGGACAAAAAGATTAAAATCAAAAACAGCTAATTTGACAGGTCATTTTCAAGACATTGCGCTCATCTGGGAATCAGCCGCCTTCGAATTTCTAAATTTACCAAGCATTGTTCGATAGACTACGGCCAGTTTAGTTTTATCAACAAAAAATATCAAAACCGAAGTCATAATAATGCTTAGTAACACAACCGTGTAAGTTAAACTCTGGATCAATTCTCCGCCAATGACACCCTGCTGTAATGGCACGGTAGCCAGAACAGCCGCCGCCAATCCTTTCGGAATAACTACCGAAAGTAAAGTGGCATCCTTTACCGGGGTATTATTCGGAATCGCTAAACTAACAATAGGAACTCGTATAATGTAAACAACAATTGTTACTAATAATCCAAACACCAAAAGACTAATGCTGGATATTTGCATCGAAATACCAATGTAAATGAAGAAAAAAGTCTTGAGCAGAAATGATATTTCGGAGAAAAAATCACGCTCACGACTGTCGAGTTCTGTGGTTTCCAAACGATCAGTATAGCGGATCAGTGAAAATTTCATTTTGGAAACATTGCTGATCGTAAAACCGAACACCAGCGCGGCAATAGCTCCGCTGAAACCAAGCAGTTCGACAATTCCGTAAACAATAAAAACAAAAGCTAACGTTGTAAAGGTTGAATTTTGCAAATTCCTGATTCGATTAAGAATCGCCGACCAGATTATCGCTCCAACAATACCAAATGCGGCGGCCAGTACAAAAGTGGCGATTATTTTCAATGTCATTAGACCGATTTTAATCTCGCCTAATTTGTAGGCCTGGAGCAAGCTAAATGTCAGTACAACACATAATACGTCATTGATGATTGATTCAAACATTAGGATTCGCTTGGAATCTTCCAGCATTTCTAATTGATCGATAATCGGAATCACAATTGCCGAAGAAGTACCGCCCAAAATCGTGCCAACCATTAGCGATTGAATTAAACCAAGTTTTGTGAATAGGAAAGTCAACCCCCCAACTACGATAACAGTAGCAATAAAGTTCAGAAATGTAAGAATTAATAAACCTTTTAGTGACTTACGGATCCCTTTCAGACTTATGCCAATGCCGCTTTCGAACAGAATCATAATCAGCGTTATTGTTGTAAACACCTGACCGACCGCTCCGAAATGTGACGGCTTAACCAAACCGAGTATTGGGCCAATCAAGAAACCAATCAGAAAGAGAAAAAGAACATCCGGAATTTTCGTTCGGCTATAGATTGCCGAAAACAGATGAGAACTAAAAATTATCACTCCTATTAACATTACTGTTAATGTTATTTCCATAATTTTACTCCATTCTTTCCGTTAGTAGCATAACACTCTTGATTTATACCGTAAATCTAAGACTCCAAATATCTTTCCACTACCAAAGTAATAAATAGGCAATTTATAGTCGAAAAGCATCCGGCCAGTGTTCAAATTGAACCTCGCGACCATTAAGATTGACAGTTACTACATCGAACCGACAGTCAACATTTTCTACCGGGTTCTGGGATAAATAGCCGGCGGCTATCCGTCCAATTTGCTGCATTTTTCTCTCGTCTACCCAACTTTCGGGCGGGCCAAATTTAGTATGACGCTGAGTTTTGACTTCCACAAAACAGAGGTTATTGTCTTTTTGGGCGATTATATCTATTTCACCATAAGCACCAAGATGAAAATTACGCTTAATAATTTGATAGCCGTGCCGAAATAGATAAAGCGCTGCCAAATCTTCGCCATATTTACCGAGCCAGCGGGTGTTTTCGGAATTGTTTATATCCACAATATTTTCGGTAACTTTTTGGAAGGATATACGATGTATTGGACAAGGCTTCAACTTCACGATAGATTCAAGATGCTTCTTAGTGCCATAGCCTTTATGTTGGGCAAAGCCATAACCCGGGAAGACAGAATCATATTGCCGCATCAAACGATCACGGTAAACTTTGGCTATAATCGAAGCCGCCGCGATGGAATAACATTTGCGGTCCCCGCCCACAATGGCCGTCTGTGGATAAATTTTATCCGGCAAAGGTCGGCCGTCAACCAGGATATGCTGAACATTGAGCTTTAATCGGCCAATCGCCATGCGCATGGCTTTGTACGTCGCCTGCAAAATGTCAATCCGGTCAATCTCTTCTGGTTCGACGAGACCGATTCCCACCGCCTGTGCTCCGGCCATGATTTCATCGTAAAGTTTTTCACGTTTGGCCGGCGTAACCTGTTTGGAATCATTAATCCCCGGGATTAATGTAGTGTTTTCGCTGAAGACAACCGCGGCGGCAACTACCGGCCCAGCTAGCGGTCCGCGCCCGGCTTCATCAATGCCAGCAATATTACTTATTCCCTGTTCCCAGAGATTTTTTTCATATTCTAGAGTCGGATACTCACTTTTCATTTTGATAAAAAATTTAAGATTTCGTACCGGATTATCAATGATAGAAATTTTTGCGAATTAACTCCAATTCATCGTTAAATGGCAAAACTCGAATACATTTGAATTTGAAGACTGAGCTATGGGCTATAAGTTGAATTAGAAACTCAACTTGGAATAGAAATTGAGTCAAGTTCTAATTCAATTATTCTTAATCGTGCGAAAGAAATTATGATTCAATCACAAGCGATGACTATAGATTAAAACCACGCTTCAATTATAATTAACCGGATTAAATCTTTCCTTGATTATTACGCCTGCTTTTTTTACTTTTGTCCAAATTTTTATATTATGAATAGACAAAATTTTAAACACAGGAGGCACAATTGACTGAGCATAAGTTTAAGCCGTTTGTACCGGCTAATACGGATATGAAAGAATTCACAATCCGTTCATTGATCATCGGCTTGGTTATGGCGGTTGTCCTAGGCGCAGCAAACGCCTATCTTGGCTTAAAAGCCGGTATGACGATTGCCGCCACTTATCCCGCCGCCGTTATTGGTATGGCGATTTTACGGATGATGAAAGGCACGATTCTCGAGGAAAATTTTGCTCGGACAGTCGGCTCGATTGGTGAATCGGTCGCCGCCGGTGCGATTTTCACGATTCCGGCCTTTTATATCGCTGGAATCTGGACGAATTTTGCCACCTTGCCAAATTATTTGATCGCTAGTTCCATTATGCTGGTCGGTGGCGTTCTCGGTGTATTGTTTGTTGCTCTCCTCCGGCGAGTAATGGTTGAAGATGTCGAACTGCCATTTCCGGAATCAGTTGCCGCGGCCGAAATTCACAAAGCCGGTCAGAAAGGTGGCACCGGGGCCAAATTCCTATTTGGTGCGATGGGATTAGGCGCGGGAATTCAGGCTTTGATTTCGTTGAAAGTCTTCACCGATCTCAAGGATTGGTTTGTTTCATTTAAAAGAGCTATCATTCAACTCGGTAGCAGCGGTTCGGCGACCGGTCAGAGCGGTATGGTTCTGACTGCTCCACGCGTCAGTCCGGCTTATATCGGAGTCGGTTATATCATCGGCCCAAAATTGGCTTCGCTTAATTTCAGCGGCGGTTTGCTAGCGTGGGGGTTATTCGTACCGATTCTGACTTACTTTATTGCGCCTTCTATTTTACCGGACACTACCGCCGCTACCACTGACACCTGGATGGCACTTTCGGCTCAGGTCTGGCGAAATTTGGTGCGACCAATAGCCGTCGGCGGTATGTTAATGAGCGCAATCTATACCCTTTTCAAAATGCGCAAAAGTCTATTCAACGGACTTTCACGCAGTATCAGTGATGTTAAAAAAGCCGCGCAGGGTATTCAAGTCAACGAACGTACCGAACAGGATTTAAAATTTACGACGGTTATGTTCGGTATTGCGCTGGCAGCGGTGGGGACTTTTTTCATTTATTTATACTTTGCGCAAAATATCGTCGCCGCATTAGTCGCAACGGTAGTAATGATCATCGCCGGTTTCTTTTTTGCGGCCGTTTCCGGTTATCTGGTGGGTATTATCGGTTCCAGCAATAATCCGATTAGTGGCTTGACGCTTTCGACTCTCATCGTAGCCGCCCTTTTGATGGTTGCGCTCGGTATGAAAGGCACGCCCGGAGTAGCGGCAGTGCTCGGCGTAGCGGGCGTAGTCTGCGTCGCGGCTGCGGTAGCTGGTGAAATGTTACAGGACTTAAAAGTCGGTCACATTCTCGGCGGCACGCCCTGGAAAATGCAAGTTGGCGATCTCATCGGTGTAACCCTTTCAGCTGTGGTTATGTTCATACCGCTAATAATTTTACATCAGGGCGACATCAATATGGGCGGTACTGGTTTAGGTGGCAGTAATCTGGCCGCACCGCAAGCCAGTTTGATGGCAATGTTATCACAAGGCATTGTGAGCGGCGAAATGGCTTGGCCATTAATAATTGTCGGGATTTTGCTGGGGCTGGGTTTCATTTTAATGCAGGTGAAAAGCCCAATGCTGGTCTGTGTCGGGATGTATTTGGGATTGGAAACAACCTTTGCCATCTTCGTGGGCGGTTTAATAAAAGGTATCCTCGATCATTATATAGCCAAACGTCAGTGTAATAATGCCCAAAAATCGCGCGTTGAAAATACCGGGGTTTTACTGGCTGCCGGATTGATCGCCGGTGAAGCTTTAGTCGGTTTGCTCGTAGCCTTATTGGCAATTATGAAAGTTGGATACGATAAATGGCTACCGAGCATTTTTAGATTTCTTCCCTTCCGATTCGAAGTCAGTTTGCTAATTTTCGGTTTGATTGGCTGGATTCTAGTTAGCATTCCCTTGAAAAATGCAGGCAAAGCCGATGAACCGGCGCCACCATCTGCCGTTATGTAATTACAGAAAGTTTATTGATGAACAATAAAAAGGGCGAGGTAATGAACTTGTACGAGATCGTGCCTCGCCCTCTGGTTGAATCCGAGAGTCAGACCGACGGCAAAATTGTTTTACTCAAACCCAAATTCAGAAATCCATTTCTCATAAAATTGCTCCAACGTAACCGACGTGACAATTTTTATAGACTTAAACTGGATGAACTTGGCTCAGCCTGCTGGGCGAAATTCGACGGTTATAAAAGCGCTGGGACTATCTGTGAAGAACTCGAAAGTCAATTCGGTGAGCAAATCCAACCAGTCGCAGAACGAGTTGGCAAATTCTTAATAATGCTGAAAAAAGCTAAACTAATCGAATACTAATTTCGTAAGTTATTACTGGTTATTTCAAAAGATCGAGAAAATTCTCTAGTGGAATATAGTCAATAAAAATAGTATCTGGTTTCCCGACTAATATTATATAAACGTCAATTATTTCAGACGAGAAAATTTCAAAACTTTTGAAGTGATACCAAAAATTTATTACGTAATATCGCCAGGTAATTTTACATCAATGCCGTTTTGGGGGCATTGGTACGGTGCAGACGTTTGATAGCTTTTGCCCGACGCATTCTTCTTTCGACACTCGGTTTTTCGTAATATGTTCGTTTCTTGACATCGTTCAAAATACCGGCTTTTTCGAATTTTTTCTTGAAGCGTCTCAAAGCTCTTTCCAACGGTTCATTGTCATACACGGTAACTTCAACCATTCAATCAGTATCCTTTCTACGGTTTAGCCGAGGTAAGCTTTCAAGTTCTTACTTCGGGATTTATGACTTAAACGGCGAATAGCATTTTCTTTAATCTGGCGGACTCTTTCGCGCGTCAGATTAAATTCTTCGCCAATTTCATTAAGAGTTAAAGCATATTCGCGATCTATTCCAAAATACATTTTTATCACTTCACGCTCGCGCTTTTTTAGCGTGTTCAAAGCCGTCCGAATTTCCTGCTTCAACGACTCATCCATTAACGGGTGATCGGGTGGTAGTTGCATATCGTCTTCGATAACATCAATGAGAGCATTGGCTTCTCCATCCCGGAACGGATCATTGAGCGACTGATGTTTACGAGAAATGCGGATGGCGTCGGAGACATCTTCGGATTCCATTGCCAAACCGGAAGCAATTTCATCCTGCATCGGCGCGCGTTCATATTGTTGTTCCAAAATCTCAGCCTCTTTGGTAATCTTGCTGATCGTGCCGACCCGATTAAGCGGCAGACGCACAATGCGCGAGTGTTCAGCTAAGGCTTGCAGAATTGACTGTCGAATCCACCAAACGGCGTAAGAAATGAATTTAAAACCGCGGGTTTCATCGAAGCGTTCAGCGGCTTTAATTAGTCCTAAATTACCTTCATTGATTAAATCAGTCAAAGGTAAACCCTGTCCCTGATAATCCTTAGCTACGCTAACAACGAACCGTAGATTCGATTCGGTCAGCACGCGAAGTGCATCCCGATCTCCGGCGCGCAAACGTTGGGCAAGTTCAATTTCCTTATCGGGTGACAAAGGTTCAAATTTTCCAATTTCTTCCAAATATTTGCTTAAGGCGCGGTTGGAGTCACTGCCAACTCTTCGATCTTTTTTCGACATAGACGACGAACTTTCGCTTTCACTTTCAATTAAAAGCCTGCAAAAATACTAAAATTTTTAGATTCTACCAATATGGGTGAAATAATTTTTTCACTATTTATGGAAAGACCTGCCCCAATCCAAACATTGAGACCTTCAAAATCAGATTAAACAAGAATGTTGGTCAATATTTGCCAGTCTCGAATCCGATCAACAACTTGCTGGGCGGTAAAACCAAACTTCTCCGCCAACACTTTGGCTGGCGCAGAGGCTCCGAAGCGATCGATAGTGATGGTCAGCAATGGATTGCGGATTAGGTCGCCCCAACCAGTACTTCTGCCAGCTTCGATAACTACAACCGGCACTGTGCCTTTCGGTATGACCGATTCCTGATAGGTAACCGACTGCCGTACGAACTTTTCGATAGACGGCATAGAAACGACGCGCGTGGAACGCCCTTCGGCTTGTAATATTTTCTGAGCCTCGATAGCGACTGACACTTCCGAACCACTAGCTACCAAAACTAAATCAAGGGCATGATTCTGTTCCGGAGAAATTATATAGCCGCCGTGATCAATCAAATGACGATCAAAATTGGCTGGTCGGCTCAGCACCGGTACCTTTTGACGAGTCAAAATCAAGGCGGTCGGTCCTCCCAGATTATTAATGGCTGATATCCAGGCTTGAGCGACTTCCAGCCCGTCCGCCGGCCGAATCACCGTCAGATTCGGAATAGTTCGTAGAGACGCCACTTGTTCGATCGGCTGATGGGTTGGCCCATCTTCACCCACGAAAATACTGTCGTGAGTAAAAACGTAAATAACGCGCAATTTCATCATTGCCGCCAGACGAATAGGAGGCCGCATATAATCGGAAAAAACTAGAAAAGTCGCACCAAAAGGAATCAAACCTCCATATAGCGCTAGGCCATTTAAAACTGCACCCATCGCATGTTCACGAATGCCAAAGTGAAAGTTACGGCCGGTAAAGTTATCCGGAGCAATGTCACCTAAATTTTTAAGATAAGTGCTGGTTGAGGGCGCCAGGTCAGCCGAACCGCCATAAAAATTCGGCAAAAGTTCGGCAATCTTCTGCATAATTTTACCGGAAATAGCCCGAGTTGCCAGCGCATCCGGCGGAACAGCCTTGATAATTTCTTCTTGTTGTTGAATACTAAGAACTTGATTCTGTGATTCGTCATATTTTTTTGCCAGTTCCGGATTAGCCCCGCGCCATTTCTGATATTCCATCTGCCACTGATTATATTTTTTATCAAGTTCGGCCCGCCGCTCAGCGTAAACCGTCCGCACTTCTTCTGGAACATAGAAAGATACATTCTCATCAAAGCCGAGGTTGCGTTTGGTGATTTTGACTTCTTCTTCACCCAGCGGAGCGCCATGGCATTCGGCGGTATCTTGTTTATTCGGACTGCCACAACCGATATGGGTTCGAGTAATAATGAGTTTCGGGCGCTCAGGCTTGGATAAAGCTTCATCTAAAGCCTCAACGATACTATTATAATCGTGACCGTCAGCCTGGATAATTTCCCAGCCATAAGCTTCGAATCTTTTGGCAACCGATTCCGAAAAAGTCAATTCGGTTTTGCCTTCGATGGTAATCCGATTATCGTCGTAAAAATAAATTATATTGCCAAGTTTCAGGTGACCGGCTAACGAAGCGGCTTCGTGCGAAAGCCCCTCCATCAAATCGCCGTCGCTGACAATTCCATAGATTTTATGCGTCCCGAAAATTTGATATTGGTCGGTATTGAAGCGGCTGGCGGTAATTTTGGCCGCGATTGCCATTCCGACGCCGGTGGCGAAACCCTGACCAAGCGGTCCAGTAGTGGTCTCGACACCCGGTAAACATTTATACTCGGGATGACCCGGCGTACGCGAATCCCATTGCCGAAATTGTTGCAGGTCTTCGAGCGTAACATCATACCCACTTAAATGTAATAATGAATACAGTAACATCGAACCGTGTCCGGCTGAAAGGATAAACCGATCACGATTAACCCATTGCGGATCGCCGGGATTATGTTCAAGATACCTGCTCCATAAAATAGTAGCGACATCTGCCATTCCCATCGGCATCCCGGGATGCCCCGAATTAGCCTTTTGGACACCATCAACCGCCAATAGACGCAGGGTATTGGCACATAGACGAGCCATTTCGAGATTAATACTTTGCTTACTCACAATTTACCCTTTCCTTTTTTTGTTCACTAATTTCTAATCCTATTTTAGTTCCAATATTATTTAAAGTTTGAAATACTTTATCTTGTAATGGTACAAAATCGCGGAATTTTTCTTCAGCCAGAAATTCTTTTTCACCGGCAACGTAAATTCGTTCCTGACCGGTGGCTTTGTCGGCATTTCTCAGCATTTGAATGTATTTATCAATCCCTTCACCAATCGAATCAGCTCCCGCAAATGCGTCCGGATTTATCGCCCCGATAAAATGAGACACTCCCGCCGGCGCATTGGAATAGCGAGCAATTTCAGTTCCAACCATTCCCGCGGACAAAACTCCACATAAAATATCAACTACAGCGCTTAAGCCATAACCTTTATGTCCGCCGGTCAATTCAGTCCCGCCGCCCAGCGGCAATAAACCACCAACCCGACGGTTGATCATATCATCGAGTAAAGCCGCCGCGTCGGTAGAAGGTTTCCCGTTCTCATCACAAGCCCAACAATCCGGAATCGGTTCACCTTTGCGCGCATAAACCTCCAATTTGCCACGCGGCACAGTCGAAGTCGCCATATCCAGCAAAAACGGGCGCTCCTCTTTACCGGGAAATCCGATCGCAATCGGATTAGTGCCGATCGTAACGTTTCTTCCAAAAGTCGGCACAACTAACGGCGTGGTATTCGTTAGCGACACTCCTATCATTCCTTCCGCCAGTGCCATCAAAACGTAATAGCCGGCAATTCCGTAATGATTCGAATTCCGAATTGCCGCAAAACCCATATAGGCTGTGCGTGCCTTCTCGATACATTTCTGCATTGCGCGATAAGCAATTGGCTGTCCCATACCGCCGTCGCCGTCAATAACCAGCGAAACCGGCGTCTCTCGAATCACTTTGACATCCGGATTAGGTCGAATCACACCACTATCTAAACCGTCAACATACCTTTGCAAACGTGCTACGCCATGCGAACCAATTCCGCGACGATCGGCGCGAATTAATACATCCGCCGTAATGCGCGCATCTTCGGCATTCAAGCCATGGGCGATTAAAATCTGCCGGACAAAATTGTCCAGTTCAACTACATTTATGATTACTTCCCTTGAAATAAAGCCTCCTATATCAAATTAAATTCGCTTGCGAAAACCTTCGCCGATGACTTCATGAACATTAGCGATAATAACGAACGCTTTGGGATCGATCTTGAGAATTTCCTGCCGTAACGTAGTAACCTCTCGACGAGTCACTACAGTATAGAGAACATTGCGAGTCTTGCGGGTATAAAATCCCGTCCCCGAAAGTTCAGTGCCGCCCCGATCCATCTCTTTTGTAATCAAATTGATGATTTCATCCTGTTTCTCGCTGATAATATAAAAGGAGCGGGCGTAATCCATTCCATCCAGTATCAAATCCACCACTTTACTGGAAAAATATAAACTTATGAATCCATATAAAGCCAGATTGACATCCCGAAAAGCTATTCCTGCAAAAGTAATAACGAAAAAATCCGCTATCAAAATCCCGGTTCCGACTGAAACATTACTATATTTATTGATAATTTGCCCGACGATGTCCGATCCGCCAGTTGTCCCTTTAAAGCGGAAAACGACTCCCAAACCAACTCCTAAGAGAACTCCGCCAAAAATGGAAGCCAATAATGGGTCCTCAGTCGCCCCTTGAAATCCCAGAACCTTATCGAAAAAATCGGTAAAAATAGAAACCAGTACAAATGAGAAAAACGTCCGCGGTCCGAACTCCCTGCCCAGTACTTTCAATCCCAAAAGAAACAGCGGGATATTGAAAACCAACATCACCAGACCGACCGGCAAATCGAATAGATAATGCAACACGATAGATATACCACTGACTCCACCCGGTGCAATTTTGGCCGGTATCAAGAAAAAAACCAGACTGACAGCCATAACAGCCGAACCGACGGCTAAGCCACAGTATTCTAAAATGATGTTTTTTACTTTTTGTTTAATCGCCATATAAAACTATTCTGTATTCTCAATTTTATCACGAAAAAAATATGGCCATAGTTTAATAAATTTTTAACAAACTTTTATAAAGAGTTACCTAAATTATTTACAGTTTTTGTCTGTTCGATGATTTCAAAATAAGTTTATAGAGTTACAAGCGGAGAAAAACAGTGCAGAATAACCAGAATTCTATTGATAATAAAGAAAATAAAAAGACGGTCAGAATTTTTGCCTGGGCTTCGTTCTTGAACGATATGGGCTCGGATATAATTTATCCGGTCTGGCCATTATTCGTCACGGAGATTCTGAAAGCCAATATGGCGGTCCTGGGATTGGTGGATGGACTGGGCGAGGCGATTGTCTCGATTGCTAAAGCTTTATCCGGCTACTGGTCGGATCGTATCCGCAAGCGAAAAGGCTTTATCTGGAGCGGCTATTTGATGGGAGCGGCATCGAGAATCGGCTATGCCATTTCCACAGTCTGGCAACATTTGATCCCCTTTCGAATTCTCGACCGCGCCGGAAAAATCAGAGGGGCGCCGCGGGATGCTATTATCGCCGATGTCTCAACTAATGACAACCGCGGCAAAAATTTCGGATTAATGCGGATGGCGGATCACTCAGGAGCCGTAGTAGGCATTTTGATTTGTCTGGCATTATTTGAAAAAATCGGTTATCGCTCTCTTTTTATGTTGGCGGCAATTCCGTCGCTTATATCCGTATTGCTAATTTTAATTAAAATCAAAGAACCTGGCCATACCAAAAAAGTAATTTACAAGGGAATGACCTTTCGTGATTTAGACCGCAATTTCATTTTATATATGGTCTTAAGCGGAATTTTCGCTGTCGGTAATTTCACCTATTCATTTTTACTCATACGCGCCAAACAGATCGGTTTCAAGGAAGCGCTTGTGCCGGTGTTATATTTAGTTTATACTCTGTCGGCTTCACTAACAGCTTATCCTTTCGGGCGATTGGCGGACCGGATCGGCCGCAAAACTGTTATGCAATTGTCATTTCTACTGTGGGGATTGGTTTGCCTTGACGTTATTTTCTTCCAATCCAAAGTTATGATTTTTTTGATGTTCATTATCTACGGCTTGCACAAGGGAGCGATCGAACCGGTTCAGAGTACAATTGTTTCCGAATTGGCCCCAGAAAAGTATCGCGCAAGCAGTCTGGGCGCTTATCAAATGCTAATTGGATTATGCGCTCTTCCGGCGTCTTTGATTGCCGGATTTCTCTGGGATAAAATTGGTTCGCTGGCGCCGTTTTATTTATCGCTAGGATTGACGGTTATAGCCAGCGCTTTGATGATATTTGTCAAAGAATCGAAGACCGCTACGGAAAACAGCTAACTATTTTTCAAACGATTCAAATACCCGGAATAATTGGGTAAGATTGGCTCGTAAACCGAATTCATTAGCGGCGACGAAATGATGTAATCAGCGGTCGCCCGATTGCAGGCTACTGGAATATTCCAGACGACCGAAATTCTCAGAAGCGCTTTGATATCCGGGTCGTGGGGCTGGGCTTCTAGCGGATCCCAGAAAAAAATCAACACATCTATTTTGCGTTGAGCGATTGCCGCACCGAGTTCCAGATCACCGCCGAGCGGACCACTCTGAAGTTTATGGATTTTAATGTTCAGTTCTTTCTCGAGCAGTTGCCCGGTGGTTCCGGTTGCAAGCAATTTATGTTGCTTCAGCGTTCCTTCGTTGAATTTTACCCATTCCAACAGGTCTTTCTTTTTATTGTCATGCGCGACCAGCGCGATATTCTTAGGCTTTTGTTTCATTGCATTGGAATCATTCATTTCCATTGATCTACTCCGTATTTTTAATCTTTTTTAATTCTAGACTAGTTTCCCCTGACATCTCTGCCCCAGTTCAGTTTGGTTCGCAAAGTATGAAAAAAGGAATCGCCGCTAAAACGCACAATTCTGAGAGGAAATTCAGCTTTATGAATCTCGATTTTCTCAGCTGCGCCGAGGGCAATTCTCTCGTGGCCGTCGCTAATCAGCGAAACGTCGTTACTTAAATCCGTACAATCAATCCGCACCACTTGATCGGCCGAAATAACCACCGGTCGGACTGATAGACTATGCGGGCAAATTGGACAGATTACCAGCACATTCAATTCCGGTGAAATAATTGGCCCGCCGGCGGACAGAGAATATGCCGTGGAACCGGTAGGTGTCGCGATTATCAGTCCATCGGCACGATAAGTGTTCAAATACTCTTCGTTGATATAGGTGCGAATCTTAATCATCGTAGAAATTCGCCCTTTATCAATCACGAAATCATTGAAGGCAAAATTCTCCTGCACGGAATCTTTGAAATAGGTGCGAGCCGTCAATCCCTGCCGCTCCTCGACCGAATAGTTACCATCAAGAAAATCAATCAGACGCTCGCGATAATTATCCACGGATACATCGGCTAAAAATCCCAAGCCTCCGAGATGAATACCAAGTACCGGTTTACGACTTTTTGCCATTAAATGCGAAGCGCTTAAGAAAGTCCCGTCACCCCCGATGCTGAAAAGTGCGTCAACTTTCTCCGGTAATTGTTCCGGACGGCATCTTTCGACCCCATTCAAATTGGTCGCCAGACTATTATTTTGCCAATCGGCGACGATTACAGTTTGCTTATATTCAATTAATAATTCTACGATAGCCGGAACGATCGGGTCGTTTGTTTCTATTTTCGGTGATAAAAGTAAACCGATTTTCATTTTAGATCATTCCTGATCGAACAGGTTGTTGGTTTCTGGAGTTTCGCTCGATTCCGGAAAATCCTGTTCGCTCACTTCGCCGTCGCCTTGTTCGACTAGTAATTTCACGCGCTTTTCCAGTGCCTGTAAATGGGCCTGACATTCGTTCGATAAACGCATCCCTTCTTCGAAAAGTTTGATTGATTCATCAATATCTTTTTCGCCGGATTCCAAAATCTGCAAAATTTCCTCGAGTCGTTCCAAACTTTTTTCTAATGAAAAACTTTTCTTTGCCATTTATTCACCTCGTTAATCATTTAATTTTTATGGGATTGAATTGCCTCGGCTTTAGCCTGAAATTCACCATCTTTCAGTTCCACACCTACCTGTTCGCCGACTGCTACTTCACTAATTGATTTAATAATTTTTCTATCCGGCCAATGATACACAATCGCAAAACCACGCTCCATTATAGCTCGCGGATTCAAAACCTCAAGAGTTTTATGAATATTGTCCAGTTCGATTTGGGCTGATAGTATCCGAGTGTTAATCGCTTTGATAATTCGCCCTTCTAATTCGTCTATCCGCTGAATACGTTGACGTAACAATTCCAGAGGACGGTTCAAGAAAAGACGTCTGGCGATATTCTCGATCTCCTTATGAAAATTATATAGCCGTATTCTGATATTTTGAGCCATCTTATTACGGATTTGATCAATCCGATTAAGAATGTGATCCCTTTCGGGAATCGTCATTTCAGCCGCGGCGGAAGGAGTCGGCGCCCGCAAATCCGCCGCAAAATCGCAAAGGGTGAAATCAACTTCATGTCCGACTGCGCTGACGATTGGAATAGCCGATTGAGCCACAGCGCGCACTAACGGTTCTTCATTGAAAGCCCAGAGATCTTCCAGTGAACCTCCACCGCGGGTAATTACGATAAAATCTACATTTTGTAAACGATTGAAAAGCTTTATGCCTGCAATTATGTTGGCGGCGGCTTCAGTGCCCTGCACCAAAGCCGGATATAAATAAATTCCTACCGAGGAGTTGCGTCGCCTGCTAATCTGCAGAAAATCACGCAAAGCCGCGCCGCTTTCGCTGGTAATTAAACCGATTCGAGTGGGATAAAGCGGAATAGGTCGTTTGCGTTCCGGGTCGAACAAGCCTTCGGCACTCAACTTTTTTTTCAAAGCTTCGAAAGCCAGATATAAACTGCCCAAACCGGCCGCGCGCACTTGCTGAACATTCAACTGATACTGCGATTGCATAGCATAAGTTGTAACGTTTCCGAAAACAAGCAGGCGCATTCCGTTGACAATTTGAAAAGGAATTGACAATGACTGACTGCGCCAGATGGTACAATTCAAAACCGCCGTTTGATCTTTTAAAGAAAAATAGATATGACCGGCTCGACTAATGGTAAAATTCGATACCTCTCCTTCCACCCAGACTGGCGCGATAAATTGCTCAATGACCCGTTTAATATCACGGGCGATTTCAGTGACGGTATAAATTCTCTCAGCCATAAAAAAAAGAGTGGTGCGGACACGAAAGCCATCACCACTCTCCTTTTTTACAAATTAACTACCTAATCTTCTTCTTATGACGGTCTCTTCTAAGCCGCTTCTTACGCTTATGGGTAGCAATTTTTCTTTTTTTTCTTTTTCTTCCACAGGGCATAACCCAATTACTCCTATTATGTTACAACAAACTTTAGCGCTGATTGTATTCGGTGCTAATCTCATTTTTAAACAGTTTAGACGGTTTAAAAACAGGCACAATGCGCGACGGCAAACTGATTTCTTCATTCGTTCCTGGATTGCGGGCTTTTTTAGGTTTACGCACTTTTAAACTAAAATTGCCAAAACCACGAAAGTCCACGCGCTCACCTTTCAGCAATGCATCTTTGATGGTCTCAATAAAACCATTAATCACTACTTCCGTATCAACTTTGGTCAAACCAGTCGCATGCGCCACAATGTCAACTACATCAGCTTTTGTCATATTTCTTCTCCATATTTCCGATACTAAAACCGGAAATAATTTTCACTTTTTCAAATATTATCGTCACCAAGGTCTAACTGATTTGCGAATCTTGAAACCGAAAATATTCACGCTTTTTACCAAGGTTGCCAAATTATCTCAATGTTAAAAAAACCTATATTTTAGGATACAAAAATACGTCAGGCATTAATGATTAACAAGGCTTTTTTCAAATTCGGACAAAAGGATCAACCAACCAGGATTAGAATTACGGCACGTAAATCTTCCGCATATGTTCCGAATTTTGAACCAGATTCGCGATTTTGGCAACTTGCTTGGCTGAAATTTCAAGAGCATCGGCTATTTCCGCAATCTCCCAACCCTTTTCCAAAGCCAGTAAAATCAAATCCAATTTCTCATAAGAAATGGATAACGCCTTTTCGTCGGTAAGTCCCGGAAGAATGTCGGGCGAAGGCGCTTTTTCCCTAATTTTTGCCGGAATATTCAGGTAACGAGCCAGTTCTTTCACCTGAGTTTTGTACAGGTTCAAAAGCGGCATAATATCCGTTGCCGAATCACAGCCGTATTTAACAAAAAAACCAGTCTGGTATTCGCTTTTATTAGTCGAGCCAACTACCAGCCTATTTTCAAGGTCGGCATAAAAATAGATTAAAAGCATTCGCAGTCGGTGTTTCACCCGATAGTAGGCATTGCCTTTTTTCAAATACGAATCAAATTCCTTGTCCTTTAACCCTGAGAGACTGGCCGAGAAGGGAGTTTCTCCGGTCTTTCTCTGGTAATAATCGTATGCTTTTCCAATTAAAGTTGCCTGCAATTTTTCCGGGATGAAGGGCTTGTTCAGAGGAGATAATTTATATACTTCAAGCATCTCAAGATACGGCGTCAGATCAATTAATTTCGTCGCAATACCTAATTCATCGGCAAAATTTTGGGCATCTAGTTGATTTTCCTTTTGGGAATCTTTCTCCGGTAGGATTAAAGCCAGCGTGTTTTCGGCACCAACGGCTCTTGTACATAAACAAGCAACAACGGCCGAATCAATTCCGCCGCTCAAGCCAATTATTACGCCTTCCCTTTCCAGTTTTTTCAGATAAACCCGGATAAATTCTGCTAAAGAATGAGCTAATTCCTCCGGCGCGATTGCCATTGAATTTTGTAAAAACTTTAATTTCGATTCCAAGTTTTCACCACATATTTGGCATATCTATTATTTCTTCATCTAATTCCAATTATATTCTGCTAACTCATAATTAAAATTCACAGGAAACGATTTTCAAACTTACAAAGTCCCAGAGGTAAATTTAAATAAGTAGTGCGATCCACAGACGCTCAGTCACCTGGGGTTTGTTTCAATTTCTCTTATATTTTCAGGATATTTGGAATAGCAGTAACAAGCAATTATAGCGGCAATGACTAAGCCAATTATGCCAGTTGGACCTTCCAGGAACATATTCATTTTGTTTTCAACCACTAAGAAGAGCATAACGGTAGCAACCGAGTCCATAAGTCAAAATGAAATTTATAATTATAAACCAAACAATCTTTTTAATAATAACTTTCTGATTCATTATAATGGTATTGGTGTTCCTGAAATCCCTATCAATTTGGGATTTGTATGAACAAAGTTAGCCACAAACGTTTTGCGGACATATGAAGCTTCCCTTCAGGAAATTTGGACGGAGCGAAGCGTAGCCGTATATCCGTTGTTATATGACCGAGCCGAGGGCGAGGTGAGGTCGCCGCAGGCGACCGTAGAATCGGGGGTGTATGGCCAAATGGAAACCGCCTCTTTAGTTTTCGACATAGAGATTACACCTCGTCTTTCAAGGCTGAAACTAATTCCTTAATGCTCTTAAACCTATACTTCTCGAAATCTTCTTGGTCTATTCGCTTGAAAGCCCATTTGGTCTTTGTTAATTTGGTGGCATCTTCACACCACAATTTTATTCGTTTGTCTTTATGTTCAACATCTACATCTATCCTACCTTTTGTTTCAACAATCAAATGCTCATTCTCCTTTGATAATATGACGAAATCGGGATAATACAACCGTAGGTTTCCATCTGAGTCTCTATATTCAACAAAGAAACCTATCTTTGAAACAATCTTAGAGAATGCCTCCACATCTTCGGCTTTGTCTAAAAATTTGGCAAAATCCACTTCAAAATCATTATCACAGGGAACATAGTTGAAGATACATCTATTGGCGGGATAAACCATTTTTGACCAAACAAAAGGTCGCGTATCTGAAAGTTTAATAAAATCCCATTTTTCTGGCTCTCTTTCTATGAAAGTCATATTTTTGAATGCTTCTACAAACAATCTTATTAACTGTTCCTGGACCTCCGGCGAACTAAGCTTATAAAGAACTCTCGGATCATTGAGGTCGACTTTCTCGCTGAACAATTTTTCTATGACATATTTTTTCACAAGAGGATAGAAAGTAGCGAAGGCTCCACCTATTTTTAATTGTTTAAGTATCTGGTCAGTATAATAGGCAATAACACTTTTTGAATCCTGAGGTACGGGCAAATCCCATTTTCTCTTTATAACCTCCGCTCCTTTTAACATATCTACAGCCACATATTCCATCTCTAAGATCTTGTTTTCCAATGGTATTGCAAGTGATGGCAATTTATCAATTTCAACTTCCTCCAACTGAAATTCCCTTATGAAAATTCTCGGAGAGAGAATTGGAATCTCAATATCTTTATCCAGTCTATTTTCATCCACAAATATCGTTGTCAGATTAAGCGATTTCCCAGTATCAAACTCAGCGAACTTGATGCCCTCTTGGGTTTCTAATTCCTCAAGAATATCTATCAAGCCAGGTGGTCCAATAACCTCAAGGATGTTAATCGATTTATCAACATTTGCATCCTCCTCAGGGAACATCTTCCTTAGGCCTCTCCCTATGACCTGTTCTGGTAGCACCCTTCTTTTTGAGGTGTAAGACCGTAGCCCTACGATTACATTCACATTTCTGACATCCCAGCCCTCGTTTAACATCAGTGTGCTTACTATCGCTTCATAGGGATTTTTTTCTGGATCAGGGTCATCAATAGTCTTCGCAAACTTTCTCGCTTCAGGCAAATCTGCCTTTTTTACCTCACCAGTGCTGTCTGTATGGATTAACAACACTTTATCCTTAAAATCAGGAGTTGAATTAACATATTCAAATACCTCATCTGCTTCCTCATTTTCTGGACATTGAAAAAACAATACCGGTTTTTTGGATAAAGGTTTTAGTTTTTCTTTATACTCTCGCCATCTTCTTATTCCGGCATCAATCCAGGCTCTATATCTCTCAACTGTCTTATTAGATGCAATTTCCTCAGCACCCTTTACAATTCCTTTTAGTGGCAATTTCACGATGTTCATCTCAATGGCTTCTTTCAATGAAAAATCAACAATGATCCATGGGAACAGGGCTCCTGTCTCGGTCTTCGGTGTGGCAGTAAAGTCAAGCTCCATATTGATGCCTTTGCCATAGTGAGATGCCAAATTCTTATTGAGCTCTAAAAGTATTTTTTTCCATGCCTTTTCAAAATTATAGATATGGTGGGCTTCATCTTTCAAAATCGTTATGTTGGAGCAGGAGGTTAAAACCTCTTTTATCCTATTCTCCTGATAAATATCAGAGACATTGTAAACCTCTGGCAGTTCCATAACTCCGTCCACATATCGCTCTACTTCTTTCTTTTCACTTTTCCTTTCCTCTAATTGTTGAATATTGGTCAGGAATAAGACACCTTCAGGAATTATATGAATTGGGTCTTCTTTAAGAATCACCTTTAAGTCAAATTCTTCTTGCCACTCTGGAGGAATTAATGGTAAATCTCTGAATATCTTTCCATCCTCGAAATCTCTTGTTAGCCGGTCATAAATCACATTTTTCTCACCGGCAATGAGCAGATATTTTGAGGTGTAATCATCCTTGTTCTCTTTTTTATGATTGAAATATTGCCAGACGATGCTTAATGCCATCACATAGGTCTTACCTGAACCTGTTGCCATCTTGAAAGCATAAAGCGGATACTGGTCATAGGATGGGTCATAGCCTTGTATGGGTCCCGCTCCAAAATCTCTTGCCATGTCTATGAAATTACGCTTCTTCATAACCTCATAGACATAAATTAAGGTCTCTATAGCTTCTCGCTGGCAAAACCAGAACTCAAAAGGTTCATTTTCCAATAAATGGTCTTCTTCAAACCAGAACTGCAGGAGCCTTCTTGTTGTAGGTGTAGCATTAGGATAACCTTGCTCCCGCCAGGCATATACTGCCCTGCGTAATTCATTTACCAAATATGCCTTGCTTGGACGTCTTTGGTCTGGATGTAAAATTTCAGTCGGTTTCATGAGTATTTACCTAAGTATTTAAAAATTTCCTCCGCTTTCAGAATACACCTTTGAGAAGTTTTCTCATCTACTAATTTTTCTCCATTATAGTCAGCAAGGTTTCTTTCTTTTCTTAAAGAATCCAGGGTTTTCCCTATCCATTGCTCATCCTTGTCTTGAGATGTTCTTAGTGTACCTATGACTTTGGAATGAACATCACTTTTAGTATATTTATTAAACCCCTTTAAATTTCTAAGGGTACAAAATACGCTATAATAAGCTCTACTTATAGCTGTTCTAAAAGCTTCCTCTGATTTTTGCTGGTGGAGTTCCTCAGCAAATTCAATAAACTTTTTCCAATCAAAGCTCATAACGGTTCTTCTGTATAGTTCAACCTATTACCAACCTTGTGAATTATACGACTAAACCATATATCAAATAGTTTTTTTTCACGATTTATCGCTTCTTCTGCCGGTAGAGAGCTTTTTATTAAAATAAAAAGCTCATCCCAGCCTTCTTCAGGGTCGCTGTGAAGTTCAAGATAAATAGGAACTCTACCAAAAACTCTGTAAATATAATCTGGTGCTTCTTTTAATACCGGGATTAAATCTTTATTTAATAGCAAAAATGTTTTTATTTCCTGAGGGTTTTCATAAATGTAGATTCTTTTAAGTTCATCAATTAATTTATATGGCAAAAGATAAACAGATACCTCTGTATACCCAATTTCCTGCAATGCTGCTAAATGAACTTTTATAGCTTTTTCTTTTGTCAAAGAGAAACCAATTTCTCCTAAAGCTGGAGCTGGATATGGATGATATTCATTATTTGTCACTGTTAGCTGCATTATTCACCTCTTGAAAGAGTTCCCTTGCCTTATCCGTAATACATGATTCGAAAGCATATTCAACTCTTTCATGCGCTTTATTAATCCAGAATGAAACACCATCAAAGGTAATCTTCTCCGGTGTAACCATCACATAGTCAATATCTAATGTAATTTTAAGCAAATTTGGCCTTTTAGGGGCGATTGTCCCCAAGGTCAATATCAATCGTTCATCTTCATAAGGAATTTCAACTCTACTTAAAAATGTATCAATTTGTTTTGGCAAAACCTCAGGAATAGAAGGATAATAACAAAAGTAATCTGTTAATTCTATATTTACTTTATTCAGATCCAGAACATTTATATATCTTAACCCTATTCTTCTAAACCCTTTTGGCTTGGCAACCTCTCTATAAACTTCCAAATTTTCCAGAATTACAGGCTTGAAACCTTCCCATGACGGATAAGGTTGAAGACAATTAACTGCTAAAAGATCCGGTGCCAATTGGACTAAAGGAGTCCCACCAGGTTTAAAAAATCGAACCTTAGGTGGAACAGGGACTATCTTTTGTTCAATACCCCTATCGGTCATTTGCAATTGAAAATCTACACCAGCTTGCTCTTCTTTTTCTGGAAATTCGTTTTTTATTTTCTCATAGAGCAACCCTGGTATAGTCAAATCATATGGCTCTTGCGGAATAAATTGAAATTCACACAGTGCTTCCACTAATGGTGGATTTTTATATTTTCTTCCCATTATTTGCCCCAAGTTCTAATTTTATCACTTTATTTGTATCATTCCCAAATACATCAACGACTTTGACCATTATCTGATATTCTCCCGCACTTTCATAGCTATGTTTAGCCTCATAATCTACTTTCGGGTTTTTCTTTACCCTAAAGCTCTGCCACTGGTTATGAAATGTATCACCTTTATAATCCCAATCTATCGCCCAGTAATCTATAAGCTCTCTCGAATCCTTTACCTTACTGGCAATCTCTGCAAGTTCAGCAATAGACGGTATTTGAAAGTCGGTAATCTTTAGTACAACCTCATTGCCATTTACTTTTATTTTAATCTCCAGATATGCAACCTCAACAAATTTTATGTGCGGTAATAGTTCTTTTTGTATCGCTTCCTCAGGAACTTTCAACAGCTGCAAGTCAAAACCAACCAGCGATGACTTTATCTCGTTGAGTGATGGTATCTGGATAAGTTTCAAATCAACACCACTTTTCTTCCCTAATACTCTGGCGAGCTCATTGACTTCATAGCTCCACTCCCAACCCAAGACATCGGCTTTATTGAAGTTGTTAGCCCTGCACTCGATAACCACTTTTTCAACTTCTTCCATCGTAACGGGAGCATTCAGGGGTCCAACATGAACTGCTCTTTCTCCTTTTCTGCCATGCAGATATCTAAAACCAGTTAAAGGTTGAGCTTGATAGAGTTTGAGCATAAAAGCAAGGTATTCACCCTGCTTCTCCTGCCAGTAAACTGTTTCATAATTTCCGATATTCCAGAGTTCAAAGGGTCTCGCTGGTCTATCATATTTTTTTTGAACCATATTTGCCTCTTATACAAACCTTTTTAACAAGTCAGATTTAGCTTATTATTAAAGAGAATTGCTGAACAGTTACCACGAAAAAGATTCCTTGACATTCTGACCTTAATAAATTCAACACCAAATAACCTGATGGAAATAAACACTTTAATGCTCTCTATGCTTTCGATAATCCTTTTGGCTTTTTATCCTACTTAATGAATCAATCATGATCATCAGATTCAAATAGTGATGGCTGTATACTTTCTGATACATCCATAGTCTCTGGTTTGATCTTTTGAAGTTGCTTAAGGAACTCTGATTTGGCATTATCGTCTTTTATATCAACCATATACCCGACCTTAATTTCATAATGCATACATTCTTTAGCCGGACTTTTTAAGGTACCTTCTATTTTTTTTAAAAAAGTCCGGACTAACTTCCTCAAACATTTTTTTGCTTCATTATCATCCCAAAGACTATAAATTCCGAAAGTCGCATCATTTAGAAATTTTTCAGTTTTAATGTATGTTTTGATAGGAACATCGGCCCCGCCGATATCAGTGATAAAGAATTCTAATATCCGTTCAAATAGCACACGTCTCGAAAATTCCTTCTCTTCCGCCGTCTGGTTTATATTTGGATCATAAGGAATGAAATATAGAGGTCTTGGGTCTGTATCTTCTTCCAATTTCATTATTTGTAGTGGCGAATCTATCTTGAGACTGAGTAGTTCCTTAACCTCTAGTGAATATTCTAATGTGATCACTGATTCATCGGCAGATATTTCAAAACAGCCAAAAGGGCCTGGTTCAAGGCCAATACTTTCTATTTCTTCTTTAAGCTCTAAAAGTGTAGTTCCCAACATCGAGTTTTGGTTAGGCCCGGTCATATAACAAAGCACTCCAGCGTTTTGCCGTCTAGATCCCATTCCTAAAACTTCAGAAATAATTGGACCTGCAATTAATAATAAGGTTCTTGCCTGTTCGGCTGTTGAAGAACCACTCCCAAACGAAGAACCTTTACACTCTAGCAAACAATACCTATTTAGCTCTTTTTTTTCCAATATTAAATCTGGCCTTATACTGTCTTTAAAATTTATCTTTCCTTTAATAGCAAGTTTTATATCTAGCGGTAAAGTGAGTAAAGGGCCTATTGAATAAATACTCAGACCTGATTTGTAAAATATAGGATCGACACAAACATTATCTGCATGTTGTGGCTGAGTCAGCCATATAGCCAAGTTCAATTGAAACAAAGGATCCTTACAAAGTGAATTAATATCCAGTTTCATATTTAATTTCCTTGGAAGATTCGTCAACCAGACTCTTATATTCCTTGTCTCCAATATACGCTTTTGCCGACGGGTCAATATATTTTTGAATGTTGCAGATAAGACGATGAATAGTATTCCCGCAGGTTCCCTTCGGCACAATAGCTATCAAGTGCTTATTTGTTAATTCAAGGAAGATGGGCTTCCACAGATGTTTGTCTACACCATAAACATGAACTTTTGTCGGTCCCAAGACTATTGGATTACCCCATAATCTAAATTTGTTGTTAATATGCCCAAAAGTTGATTTTATCCAGTAATCAAACGTTTCTTTGCTTAATGGCTCACCAAAGTCTATCGTCACGGGAGCACCGATTAGCTTCTGAAATTCCCCAGGCACTGATACCTTCTCCTTATCTAGAGAATACCAAGCTCTTTCTTCCGTTCTTTTCATTAGCTCATCATATATACGTTGAACATATAAAATATGAGACCTATGATCTCTGAAATCACCGCTTCTATTAGTGACCTTGCCATTATCATAAAAATCATGCCCCCCTCGACCTATGGGAGAGGGAAATCGCAGTTGACTTATTGCATAAAGAGGCAAATACAATTCTTGAAGTTTGTCTAATTTTTCTTGTACAACAGAAACCTTGTCAACTAGCTTAAACTTTGCAGCTCTCCTTTCAATAATTTCCACCACATCTCTATCAGGCAATGCCGACTGGGCCTCATCATGTTCATTTTCATCGCGCTCAGGTTCATTCGCTTTTGAATCGATTTCGTAGATACTCTCATGAACAAACAGTAAACTTACATATCGGTAAGGTTTGCTTAACTGTATCACTCTTTTCCACAAAACGTTAAAGGTCAGTCCGCTTAGCCATATATGATCCAGGTCAGGAGAATTTAAAACTAGGAATTTTACCCAGCTGTCAGCTATATCGCTTGGTTGACTTGTGTAAAATACGAAGTACCTGGGAGTAAATACTTCAACGAACCCCATATATCCATTACCATTGTTTGTATCTAACACACGATATAAATTCTCATCAATTTTTTCAGTTATTATCCCCGACATTCCTAAGACCATGGATATATCCTTCTGCTTCTGACTGTCTCCTACATGTTCAAGCATATAGCTTTTAACCAAGGGTCGCTTCGTACTTTTCTTACCTAACTCTTCCATTCGTTCGGCAGCGTAACCATCAAAATAGCGGATCATTTTTTCACGAGAATCAATAGATTTGATCTCTTTTGACATATCAATATTCATTTCAATCCTCTATCAAATTCTTTGAATTATGAATATCCAGAAGCCTCTTTCTCGTAACCTGTATGGCAAACTTGGATAAATCACTCCCAATCCATCGCCTGCCTAATTTCTCTGCCACCGCTAAAGTTGTCCCAGAGCCACAGAAGAAATCGGCAACGATGTCCCCTTCGTTTGAGGACACAAGGATGATACGTTTTAGGAGGGCCTCGGGTTTTTGGGTGTCAAAATATAACTTTTCGTAATCTGTTGGACTTGTGACTAATCCAATGTCTGACCACCAATCATTTACTGGAGTACCTTCTTGTCTAAGCCCCATTTCAGCGTATTTCCCTTTAACCTTAGTTCGGCCTCTTTGAACTGTTCCTACAGAATATTGTCTATATTGTGTATTAAAAATCCATGTTTTACTTTTTGTATAAAAGAATATCACATCATGCTTATGAGGATATTCATCTCTTGGAATGCCTCCACCCGCATAACACCAACTAATCTCATTCCTAAAATTCTCGTATCCAAAAATTTCATCCATTATCACTTTGACATAATGCCCCACATGCCAGTCAAGATGAACATAAATGGAACCGTTTTCAGCCAGTAAATCCCTCATCAAAACCAACCGCTCATACATATACTTGAGATAAGAGGCAATCCCACCGCTCCAAGTGTCTCTATAAGCACGCTCTTCTATAATGGAAGGCTCCTTTTCTATCTGCTCATCGCCCAATGTAGTTCTAACCGTGAAATCTGAACCTGTGAAAAACGGAGGATCAATGTAAATGAGATTTATTTTCCCAGCCCAACCTTGCTTAATTAAAGAAGACATCACCAGTTTGTTATCACCCCAGATAAGAAGGTTCTTCCAGTCTTTTGGGTAATCCTTTGGCCATTCGTCTTCGGGGAAAAGCGGTATATCTATTCCACCTTTGATTCTCGGCTTGTTTACAGTCTCAACGGTCTGAAATGGGAGATTTGGCTTTTCTATAGGAGTTTTTTCTCCCAAGTCTAATTTGTCATATTTTTGATGCCAGAGGAGTTCTACATATTTTTTATTTTCAGCCATGTTTTTGTCTCCTTATGGTGTCATAAAGGCAGCCTTCATAATATTCTTTTCCGTTCGTTCGTGCCATACACCCACCGATTTCACTTAACACGTTAATAAATGAAATTGCCACAATTACTATACTATATTCTAAAATCTCTGCGCCGTCTATATCCCGCCATTGATCCGGCTTTATCACTTTTGCTAGCTCTAAAGAAAGCCGTGTGGATTACTTTGTTGTCATATACAAGTGCGAAACTGTCTTGGTTCATAAGGAAATTGAATTTTTGACCCTTTCAATAAGGATAAATATCTCCGATTTTTGATAGAGTGATTTACCTTTTTTTGACGTTTTTATGGATAGCCTCCATTTTAATTTTACCATGAAACCGTTCGATTTTACCATTGCTCTGAGGATAATATACGGAAGTGCGCACCTATTTCAAAACGCATCCCCGCAAAAATTCCTTGAAATCCATGGCGACAAACGGTTAGCGCTTACAAAAATTTTCTCTTGTTTATAAATTAAAATTTTACCACTTCCAAGTGAATCAAAACACTGTCTCCTCTTTAAATCCATTATTTCCCCTAATGGGTTGCATTCATAAAAAATTAGCCAACAATATGAACCAATTCGCGTTCTTTTGTTTTTCAAATATATAACCATTTAGGGATGCTGAATCCAATATTTAGTCCAAATAGAAAAAAGGGAGAAAAATGTACTAGAATGAATCTGCATTTTTAATCACCTCTTCTTTTACTTTGGTTTTTTTACCACTAATGTATTTTCCATACGTGAATATAGCGGATAACGATTTAAATGCCAAAATTAATCTGCTCATTTATAACAACTGGGCATTGATATGCAAAGAAAAAATTTATCACCAGAGTGCAACCAGCATTTTTCGCAATAATTTTATGTCGTTCAGGAAACTCGCCAGCGATCTTTCCTCGCGAAATTACTAATATAAAAATCAGTAAGTTTTTGGATTAAAGATATACTGTTGGATTGAACTTAGAAGTTTTTTAGCGGACGAGGCGTCCGATTCGCCACCAGCGAATTTTTTTATCAAGCTGGTAAAGCGGTCGTTCTTTATCCCAGGACATATACGTAATCAATCCCCGTCCCATAACGGCATCGAACGGCACGAAGCCCCAGAACCGGCTATCCCAGCTATTATCGCGGTTATCGCCCATCATGAAGTAATGATCCTGTTCAGCGATATAATAGTCAGCCGGTTTACCGTCAATGTACATTTTCCCCTGATAAATGCGGAAGGTGTGACCTTTCAGTTCCGCCGCATTTTCGATTATGCCGGTTTGAATCTGGCCGAAACGAAGCGTATCGCCTCTGGCCGGAACGTATATCGGTCCGTAATTATCTTTATTGCCGATGCCGTCGGGAAATATCTCCGGATCATTCCAACCATTGGGTGCAATATATCGTGAAATAAATTTCGAATGTTTAGGATTTGGGAAGATTTCACCGTCCACATAGACAACTTTATTGTGGATTTCAACGGATTGCCCGGGTCCCGCGATACAGCGCTTGACATAATTCAGCGATGGGTCAACTGGATACTTGAAAATCACCACTTCACCCTGTTCCGGCTTTTTAAAAGATGGCAACCGAAACCAGGGAATATGAAAACCAATTTTCGTCCAGGGAATCCCAATCCAATCCGGCATCCGACTGCCATAAATGAATTTTATACCGAGAATAAAATCGCCGGTCAGGATCGTATTTTCCATAGAGCCGGTTGGTATTTGATAGGCTTCGATGATGGTAGCTTTCAAGCCTAAAGCTATGAGCAGGACGATTCCCCAGGACTTGACCTCCTGCCAGAATTTGCTCTCACCTGTCTTCTTTTCTTGCTTTTGTTCTTTCATAATTTTAATGGGGAAAATTTACAACCTTTAACTCGGAGAACCAATGATAGTTCATAAAAATATTCAGAATGTCTGTCTGGATTAGAACTCTAAATTAAAACTATCTTGTTAATCTTGTCTAAAAATCTTTTACGACCTTACCATTTTATTGGACGACGATGCTGACGATTTTATTCTTTACGACAACTGTCTTGGCAATCGTGCGCCCTTCGAGGTAACGCCGGACATTATCAATCTGCAGAGCCTTTTCAATGCATGCCTGGTCCTCGGAATCACGTTCAATATCGAAAGTAGCACGAATTTTTCCATTAACCTGCACTGCCATAGTAACAAGATCATCAATAATTAAACTTGGGTCATAGGTTGGCCAGTCCAAGTACGTCAGGCTTTGATCATTGCCCAGCAAATTCCAAATGTGTTCGCTAATGTGAGGTGCGAATGGATTCAATAAATGCAGAAATGTCTCCATCACCGATAGCGGTTTAACCGCCAATTTGGCGATTTCATTGACAAATATCATCATTTGCGAAATGGCGGTATTGAAGCGCAGATTCTCTATGTCATCCGTAATTTTGAATATGGTTTTATGCAAAATAGAATTAGTCGAAGCCTCAGGGGTAATATCTTGAATATCAGGGCTAATCGAACCTTCTTCGGTTAGGTAGAGATTCCATACTCGATTTAAAAACCGAAAAATGCCTTCAATGCTGGAAGTATTCCAGGGTTTGACGCGCGTCAGTGGTCCCATAAACATTTCATACATACGAAAAGTATCCGCGCCATAGGTCTCAATGATTTCGTCTGGGTTAATGACATTGCCGCGCGACTTGCTCATTTTCTCGCCGTCTTCGCCCAGAATCATACCCTGATTGACTAATTTCATAAAAGGTTCAGGCGTCGAGACATAGCCCAGATCATATAAAACTTTATGCCAGAAGCGAGAATATAGCAAATGCAAAACAGCGTGCTCAGCGCCGCCGATATACAAATCAACCGGCATCCATAATTTTTCTTTTTCTTTGTCGCAAAACGCTTGATCGTTGTGCGGATCAATAAAACGCAGATAGTACCAGCACGAGCCCGCCCATTGCGGCATAGTGTTGGTATCATAGCGGCAATGTTTACCGGTTTCCGGATCTATAAAATCAACCCACTCCGGCAGATTAGCCAGCGGAGATTCTCCCGTTCCGCTGGGTTCGTATTTTTCCAGAGGTGGCAACTCCAGCGGTAGCTTCGATTCATCTATAAGGTGAATATTATTATCTTCATCATAATATAACGGGAACGGTTCACCCCAATAGCGTTGGCGGGAAAATACCCAATCGCGCAATTTGTATTGAACTCGCGACTGACCGATTCCCTTTTCACTTAGCCAGTTAATGATTCGGCGTTGCGCCTCAGCCACATTTAATCCGTTCAAAAATCCTGAATTAACTAATATACCGTCGCCGACATAAGCTTCTTTGGTAATATCGCCTCCGGAAATGACCTCGACGATCTCGAGTCCGAATTTCTTAGCAAATTCCCAGTCGCGCTGATCGTGACCGGGAACCGCCATTATTGCTCCGGTTCCATAGGACATCAGTACATAATCGGAAGTCCAGATCGGAATGCGGCGCTCATTGGCCGGGTTGATCGCATATAAACCGGTGAATACGCCGGTTTTCTCCTTCGCCAGTTCGGTGCGGTCTAGGTCGCTTTTGGAAGCAGCCGCTTGCTGATAAGCTTCTACCGTTTTCCGGTATTCCGGTGGTACTAAAGTCTTCAAAATCGGATGTTCGGGCGCTAAAACCATATAAGTCGCCCCAAATAAAGTATCCGGTCGAGTGGTGAAAACCCTGATAGTCTGATCTGAACCTTCAATTTTAAAATCTATATCGGCGCCTTCGCTCCTTCCAATCCAGTTGCGTTGCATTTCCTTGATACTTTCCGGAAAATCAACTAGATCAAGGTCTGCCAGAAGACGATCGGCATAGGCGGTGATTCTCAACATCCACTGCCGCATCGGAATCCGAATGACGGGATAGCCACCGCGTTCGGATTTGCCATTTATGACTTCTTCATTTGCCAGAACGGTTTTAAGTTCCGGACACCAATTGACCGGCACTTCTGCCAGATAAGCCAGCCCCATTTTGTAGATTTGCTGAAAAATCCACTGCGTCCATTTGTAGTATTTGGGATCGGTGGTGTTAATTTCGCGATCCCAGTCATACGAAAATCCAAACGACTTAATCTGGCGCCGAAAGGTATTGATGTTTCTTTCGGTAGTTATTTTCGGATGAGTACCGGTTTGGAGCGCATAGTTCTCAGCCGGTAATCCGAAAGCGTCCCATCCCATCGGATGCAAAACGTTAAAACCTTTTTTCCGTTTATAACGAGCGATGATGTCGGAAGCGATATAGCCCTCCGGGTGTCCGACATGCAGACCGGCTCCCGATGGATAGGGAAACATATCCAGTACATAGTATTTAGGTTTATTAGATTTATCTGGGGTTTTAAAAGTCTTGTTCTCTTCCCAATATCTCTGCCATTTCGGTTCAATTTCTTTGAAAGGATACATTAATTACTCGTCTCTAAGTTTGGAAAAATCAGTATAAAACTCTGAATTTGATCGTATTCGGTATATTCATTATTTCAAGGAGCGCTTCATTATCGTGATTTTTTTCAATATCGGTGATCACGTAACCGATGTCTTCCGTGGTTTTTAAATATTGTCCGACGATATTAATTCCATGATTGGCTAAAATGTGGTTGATTTGGGATAAGATGCCGGGGACATTGTAATGGACGTGGATAAGCCGGTGAGCATCATTAAATTGTGGCAATTGCAAATTGGGAAAATTCACACTCATAATCGTGTTGCCCGAGTTGATAAAGCTGATAATTTTCGAGGGAACGAATTGCGCAATATTTTCCTGCGCTTCTTCGGTATTTCCACCGATATGGGGTGTGATAATTGTATTCGGCAAATGGCACAACTGGCAGTAGAATTTCTCCTGATTATTTAACGGTTCATCCGGAAAAACGTCAATAGCCGCTCCTCGGATATGTCCATTTTGAATGTTCACCGCTAGAGCCTCGATATCAACAACATGACCACGACTGAGATTGAGAAATAAAACGCCTGGCTTCATCTTCTTGAATTGTTCGGCGCCAATTAGATGGAAATTTTCCTTGCGACCATCAACGTGAACCGATACTACATCGGCAATAGCGAAAAGTTCATCAAGGGAATTGCATTTCCGGGCATTGCCAAGTGCTAATTTTTCGACAATATCATAATAGTAAACCTGCATACCCATATCTTCAGCCAAAATTGACAGTTGCGCACCAATTTTACCATAACCGATTATGCCAATTTTCTTCCCGCGGACTTCATTGCTATTTTTGGAATTTTTATCCCAGACTCCTGCGTGAAGTTTCTGGCTTTTATCGAAAATACCGCGAAAAAGCATAATGATTTCACCGATAGCCAGTTCAACCACACTGCGCGTATTGCTGAAAGGAGCGTTAAAAACAGCCACTCCTTTCTGCGAACAGGCTTTCAGGTCAATCTGGTTAGTACCGATGCAAAACGCTCCAATAGCCAGCAAATTTCCAGCATTTTCCAGTATTTCGGCATCAACAACTGTCTTGGAACGGATTCCAAGAACCGCAACATGTTTGATCTTATCTTTCAGAACTTCATGTGGGACACTACCGGAAAGCGATTCGACCGGAAAACCTTCCGTCTGAAAAAGGCGCTGGGCTGTCGGAGAAATATTTTCCAATAATAACACATTGGTTTTACTTTTTTGAAAGGTTATATCCATATTATTATCCATTTTTTCAGCCTCAAATTTAAAACAATTTAATACTTTTTCACCGTTTGAGTGAATCCAATTTTAAATATTTTTTGAATTATTAAAATAGTTTAGTGATTAAAGAATCTAGCTCACCAAGTATCTTCTTATGATTTCCGATAATTAATTGGGTAGCTTGATCAATATAATGGGCGAGACTTTCGCCGATGTCAGCCGGTAATTCATTTTCATCAAGCACACTCACTTCGCCCCGCGGCGAAATAAAAACGTCCACAACCAAATCCCGCCACTCGAATTGGAAACTACTCAAGCGAATCTTATCGGCTACATTAAAATAATCTCCCAAATGTTCACCTTGCCGATCAAACCAGCGATACAAATTAAATGGTCGCGACTCCCAGTAGAAAGCATAAGTCTGTGTGTGCTCCGGCAAAATCAGATTATTGACAAGGTATGGTTTTTCGAGAATATATCTTAATATTCCAAGGTTTTTATTCAGAGCAATTAACTCGCAGTCAAAGGTGCGGACTTCGCCGGACAATAAATGTTTGACTTCGCGACAAGTGGGATAAATCATTTCAATTTCGTTCAAGCAATAAGATGCTCAATCAAAATTTTCAAACCAATAGCAATCAGGATGATTCCACCGACTACTTCCACTTTTTTACCAAGATAACGTCCAATCCGTTTGCCAATTAGTATGCCGGTAAAAGAAATAATAAAAGTGACAGCTCCAATAACAATGGCAGGTATTGCAATTTCAATTTCCAGAAAAGCAAAGGTAATTCCGACCGCCAGCGCATCAATGCTAGTAGCCAGCGACAAACCAAATATATAGTGATTATTCGACGGATCAAATGCGGGCGCACATTCCTTTTTCGAGAAAGCCTCATAAATCATCCGAATCCCGATAAAAGCTAATAGGCCAAAAGCAATCCAGTGATCGAAATTCGCCAGGTAATTCTGCAGAGTCTGACCAGCCAGCCAGCCGATAACCGGCATTAACGCCTGAAAACCGCCGAAAGCCAGCGGGACTTTCAGAAACTTATACTTATTATGAGGCTGAATCGCCAAACCGCAGGTAATCGAAATGGCAAAGGCATCCATTGAAAGACCGATTGCAATTAATATTAATGCCAACAAATCCAACTATTCCTGCTCAGGCTCTTCTTCGTTAGTCACATTAAGATAATTGACTTCTTGTTCAGGCGGTAGTTCTTCTTTTTCGCCCAGCTCGACTTTGGCAATTTTCTCAAACGAATTGGAAATTTTATTGGAAGTCGTATGAATGTCCTTGACGTCTTTTTGAACCGTGTCTATGTGGGCGGATAATTTATTCCAGCGATCACGATAGCGACGGAATTCCTCCGACAATTTCATAATTTCCTGCTGAATAATGTCGGCATATTTGCGGCGCTCTATATCACGCAAGACAAGTTGAACCGTATTCAAAACTGCCATAAAAGTCGTCGGCGAAGTCAACCAAACTCGACGGGAGTGGGCATATTTTATTAAATCGTCATGGTAGGCATACAATTCAGCAAAAACCGCTTCCGCCGGGATGAACATAATCGCCTGGTTGGAGGTTTCGCCCGGCAAAATGTACTTATCGGCAATGTCGTCAATCTGCTTCTTGACGTCAGCTTTGAATAGTTTCGTAGCCGCAATATGTTCAGCTTCGGATAAGTTCTTGTCAATCGAGCGCTTATAATTATCCAGCGTAAATTTGGCATCAATCGGTATATTGCCGATTGGCTCCGGCAAAAACAGGATGGCATCCACAGTTTTATCATTACTGAGCGTATATTGAATCTGGAATATTTTATCGTTCTTTTCACCAAAAATGGCATAGAGAACCTGGTTGAGCTGCACTTCGCCGAAAATGCCCCGGCTTTTCTTATCGCTTAAAATTTCCTGAAGTGAGACGACATTAGTCGAGAGGCTTTCGATATTTTTCTGGGCTTCATCAATTTTTGCCAATCGCTCAATCACACTGGTGAATGTCTCATTAGTTTTTTTGAAACCTTCACTGAGGTTTTCCTGGACTTTATTATTAATCGCATCTAATTTTTCTGCAACATTTTTAGTCAAATGCTCAAAGTCGTCCGACACTGCCTTTTTGAAAGTATCTTTGAACTGGTTGAAATCTTCAGTTTGTTTTTTACTGGTCTCACCGAGTGATTTGGTGATTTCTACTTGAAAGTTGCCGAATTTTTCGATCATCTCACGATTTTTAGTAGAAACATTATCGGTAAATTCGGTGAAACGCTTCTGAACGATGTCCGCCGTCTGGGACTGCATCAACTCTGGAAAAATATTCAACTGCGATTCCAGGGCAATAATTTTTTCTTTCAAAGCCTCCAGCGCGACATTGTCGGATTGATTCGCCTTTTTTCTTACCATCGTCAGGATAATTACCAGTATACTGATAATAACTAAGCCACCAATTATTATTAATAAGTTCGTGTTCATAAATACTGCCTTTTAATTATCTGCCATACGGATTTTATTGAAAAATGAATTTAATAGAGCCCGGCATATTTCGGCCTTGACCCCGCCCTTGACCATGGCTCTATGATTCAGCAGGTTTTGGTCGCAAAGGTTTTCGACCGAACCGCACATTCCGGCTGCATCGTCATAGGCGCCGAAAACGACTCGCGGAATTCTGGCATTCAGAATAGCACCGGCACACATCGGACAGGGTTCCAGGGTAACATATAAAGTACAATCCTCCAACTGCCAGGAATCTAAAAAAGTCGCCGCGGAAGTGATTGCCAACATTTCAGCATGGGCGGTCGGGTCTTTCAAGCATTCCCGTTGATTATGACCTTTGCCGATGATTTTATCGGCGTGAACGATGATGGCTCCGACAGGTATTTCACCGGCATCTAGCGCCTTTTCGGCCTCCTTTATCGCGAAATCCATCCAATATTCATCGGAATTCACAATCAAACCCATAATAAAATTTAAATAAACTTTCCGACGAAAAATAACCATATCCAGACTTTCACCGATTTTTTTAGTAAAATGCCAATTAATTGGAATACGATTTACCTCTTGCCTGCTATCGAGTTTTTTTCTATCCAAAAAGACACGAGGGCACGGAAACGAGGTTAAGGTCGAGAAAAGAGAAAATGTAGGTCGAGTTGCCAACTCGACCAGTGGTGATTGGAAAAGCCTTTTGAACCACAAAGGCTCTAAGACACAAAGCGCCCTTGACTTAAGGCGGCGCCTGATGACTTGAGTTAATCACAACGAAAGCATTTTTTACCACAGAGGGCACAGAGAATATGAGGGTTTCTATGTAAGTAAATTTCGAATATAAAATTCCAATGTTCTAAGTAAAAAATTTACACATCGCCAGACTGTCCTTACTTTATATTTTGGTAATTTGGATTTTGGAATTTTATTTACATAGTTCTTAGCGAACTTGGTGGCTTTATCTTTTAACCACAAAGACACGAAGGCGCGAAGATTTTTGCCCTATTTTAGTATAACTTGATATTCAAGAAGATATGCTTTCTCCAAGCTAATTTTGGTGGAGAATTCTGAACCATAGTCTTTGATTAATTGCCTCTTTTTCCGTATAATTCGACCGTAAAAATTTGAAAATTCGATTAATCTTTTGGTAGTAATATTTCATTTTCGACGTTTTACATACCAAACCAATTTAACCTGCCTGCGGCGGGTCGGAAATTGGTTTTGACGCATGCTAACTTGAAAATAAATTGTTAAGGAAAGCATAATGGACAACTCGCAATTGCAACAGAAATTATCAGCGACGGCTTTAAATGCCGCTCTCGAGGCTGGCAAAATTCTCAAACAAAAAGTCAATACCGCCTTGAAAATTGACTATAAGGGGCGCGTCAACCTAATAACCGAAGCCGATCGTATGTCTGAAAAAACTATTATTGAAACAATCCGCCGTCAATTTCCTGAACATCAGATTCTATCTGAAGAGAGCCCATTGATAGAAACTTCTTCCGATTACAAATGGATCATAGACCCGCTGGACGGCACAACCAATTTTGTGCACGGCTTTGCCTTCTTTTCCGTTTCAATTGGGCTGGAATATCAAAAAGAATTGTTATTAGGCGTTGTTCACGCTCCTTTACTGGGCGAGACTTTTACCGCTTTTAAAAATCAAGGCGCATTTCTCAATGGACAACCGATTCGAGTTTCGCAGAACAAGAAACTTTCCGATAGTCTATTAGCTACCGGTTTCCCTTATGAGAATAATACCACTTTTCAGCGCAACTTCGATCTTTTCCGGAGGATATATCCACTTACTCAAGGTGTTCGACGCGTCGGTTCGGCGGCAGTTGATTTGTGTTATACCGCCTGTGGCCGCTTCGATGGATTCTGGGAATTGGATTTAAACGCCTGGGACGTGGCGGCTGGAGCGCTTATCGTTCAGGAAGCCGGTGGAAAAACAGTGAATATGGACGGCTCGGATTTTTCAGTTTATGCCCGCCAGTGTTTGGCAACGAACGGTTTAATCGAAGCCGAATTATTGCCGATTTTCAAAGAATAAATTCTAATCAGTCACACCGGTCGGCTCATTTTTCCGAATAGCAACTTCATGGATTACGCGCTGGGAAGCGCGCAAAACTGTCAGTGTAACGTTCGGCAGATTTAATTTTTCACCGGGACGCGGAATTTTTTGCAAGTGAGTAATAATAAGCCCGCCAATCGTTTCGTAGTCGCCTTCCGGTAAATTCAGTCCAAATTTGTCATTTAGCTCCTGAATTTCCATTTTGCCGGAGGCAATAATCGTCCCGTCCTTCTGAATTTTATAGCGAAGACGAACCTGGTCATATTCATCTTCTAATTTGCCGACCACCTCTTCCAGAATATCTTCAATCGTCACAATGCCCTCTGCTCCGCCATATTCGTCAACAATTATCGCCATATTATTGCCGCTTTTTTTCATTTGCTCGAACAAAACATGGATACTCATATTAGGCGGGACATAAAAAGCTGGACGAATGAATCCCCTGATTGGGTTATTATTATTTTCACCAATGACATCAAAACTATTCAATATGCCAATAATATTGTCAACCCGCTCCCGATACACCGGCAAACGGCGATGCTTACTTTCGGAAATAATTTGCACCGCTTCCTGAACAATGGCGTCTTCTGGCAAAGCAGTGACTTGAATTAGTGGTACCATAACATCTTCAGCCTTTTTTTCTTTGAATGATAAAAGTCGGCCGATCATTTTGCGTTCGTTTGGGTCAACATTAGTCTTATCGCTTATTTTCATCAAGATTTTAAGTTCTTCCTTACTGATAAATGGTAATTTATGGCTAAGTTCGCCGCCAAGTGCGGTGGTGATATAAGAGGCGATTCCCGAAAACAATCGAACCAAAGGCGTCAGTATTAGAGACATTATCCTTAATGGACGAGCAATTTTCGGGGCAATCACGTCGGCATATTGTTGAAAAATACTTTTTGGAACGATTTCGGCAAAAATCCAGTTGATTAAACTCATACAGAAAATTGCGACGAATACACCGGCGCCTTGCAAATATTTATAGCTCAAAGCCGTTGCCAGCATCGTACTGGTCACGGTGCAAATATTCGTGCCGATTATAGTCGTTCCTAAAACCCATTCCGGTTGCTTTAGAAGGCTAGCGACCAATTTGGCATCTTTTTGTCCCCTTTTAGCATTATGTCGCAAGCTAATCCGATCCACTGAAACCAGCGCCATTTCCGAACCGGAGAAAAACCCTTCCCCCAGAACACAAACTGCAATGATCAGAATCGCTAAACCCGTCGGTATCATAATCTTTTCACCAGCAAGATTTCGATCCGGTTATTTTCGATTTTCTCGACGGTGAATTGCCAGCTGTCGTAAATCCTTTGAGCGTTAACAGCCGGTAATTCATCAAATAAACTGGAGACAAATCCACCGATAGTTTCAAATTCATCTACCGGAATGCAGGCTTTTAATAATTCGTTGAAACGGGTTATCGGCAAAGTTCCACGTACTCGATAGATTTGATCGTTAATTTTCTCAAATTCCTCTTTTTTTACTTCAAATTCATCTGAAATCTCACCGAAAATTTCCTCCAGTAAATCCTCAATGGTTATCAAGCCCTGCACTTTGCCGTCTTCATCCCGAACGATAGCCATTGAAATTCGCTTACTTTGAAAAACATGGAATAATTCATCTACTCGCTTAGTTTTGGGTACAAAAAACGGTGGACGCAGAAGATTTCGAAGATTCCCCGGCGTAGCTTCGCTATCCGTAGCATTTACCGAAATGCCAACCAGATCAGTAGCAAACAATATTCCGATAATATTATCAGGACTATCTTCATAAATCGGAACCTTAGATATATGCCTATTCTTGATTGCGACGACAATTTCCGGTAGAGGCATATTGACCGGCAAACTAAAAATTAAACTGCGCGGTGTCATAACATCGGCGGCAATCAAATCACCAAAATCGAAAACATTGGAAATCATTTCGCTTTCATCGGAATCAATAACGCCTTCTTTTTCGCTGTCTTCCAGCAATGACCGAATGACATCCTCGGTCAAAATATTTTCACGCTGGTTTACATCTGATACAACCAGGTTGACGATTCGGTCGGAAATATTCCTGATAAACCAGCGGATTGGCGTAAAAATTACCATAATTTGCGAAAGCGGTCGGGCAATTTTTAAGGACAATCGTTCGTTATTCTTGATAGCCAGGGTCTTAGGCGTTATTTCACCCAGCAACAGAACTAATGGCAAGGCAATTAAATAATTCGCCCACGGTAAAACCGTTCCGGCAATCTGGATAACAATCAGGGTAAACAAAGATGAAAAACAAATATTTACGAATTCATTACCCAGCAGAATCGTGATAATCAGCGCGCGGGGTGTATTAAGAAGATCATTGATGATTTTACCATGGGCGGGATTGCTCGCTTGAATTTTCTCCCGCTGGACTTTCGATAATGAAAAAAGAGCCGTTTCCGAGCTGGAAAAGAATCCGGATAACCCCAGCAAAATAATCAGTATAATTATTTCAATCGTAACCAAAACCACAAATTAATATAATAAATCCGTAAGAAATAAAATACCGACCAGAAAATAATCAGGACTTTCCCCAATTATCTAGAATATTGAACTTTTGCGAGGTAGGAATAGCCAAACCAATTTCCGCCACGTCACAGGCAGGGCTAAATTGGTTTCGGCACATCTCGATAAGCGTATTTTTAGACAAGATTAACTCCGAAGGCTCCGGAGGAGTCTCAGAAGAGAGAGTCCCGCTCGGCGGGACCAGATTATTTTTTGATAATGAATAATGGGCAAGGTGATGTAAAATGGCTGAGTTTATTAGACAAAATTAATTCTGAAGGCGTCCCTCTCGGCAGGACAAGATTTTTTTTACCTTTTTCTCATACCGCGTTAAGGTTTTGTAGAGATCATTAAGTCAAAAAATTTATTCCCAGGATGGGATAGAGAAGTCTACCTTACCACAAATAAACATAGGAAATATTCGGGGTTTCCCTGGTAAATAATCATTCCAGTCTAAATTCTAATAGTAGAGATTTAGCGATAGTCCGATATTATTACCTGCCAGGTCCATTTGTGAAATGTCGGCGTCTTTAAAGCGTTGGGTGGCTTTATTATCAACATTCATCAATTTGTAATTCATACTACAATGATTCCAGTCAAATGCTAATCCGAGGAATTTAAACGGACGGAGCTCGGCGCCAACTCCATACATTAAACCCCAGCTGTGAAAAATTGGACCGTTGAACAATTCATTATCTTCAACCGCATCTATGATTAACACATCATATCCGAATCCGACATTGAAATAAGGATAAAATAAAGGAAAACGAATCGGCGCTAAACGCAGGTTCAAATGCACCGTCGGCATCCAGAATATTAATGCAGGATCCGAGTAAGTGCCGTCGAAATTCTTAATCCATTGCGTAAAATTACCACGATAAATGCCCAGCCCGAAATCGAATCCGACTGCTTCGTCTGACTGCCTCAAGTTGGATAACTCGACGCCTGAAAGACTTTCGATCTCGTCGAAAACGTATGCTTCGGGTTGTCTCCGATGAAAAAGTTCATACCCTTCCGCCATTTTGGCATTCATTAGCCGCACTTGTTTGTTGATTTTATCAACATTATGAAAATCGGAATAACGAATTTTAAAACCTGTTTTGAATTGACGTTTCGGCTTTTCGGCTACATTCTTCCTAACCGGTTGGGGTTTTTTTGAAAGAGCCACATTAATTTCCAGGACTTGATCCTTTTTTATATCGTAATAATGTTCCCATTTCTCATAACCTTCATTGATTATGGTCAATTTATGAGTGATATTTGGAACGATTTCAACCTCTATGGGAGCGATGCCATAGTAGAGATCATCTACAAACACTGAAGCGCCCCAGGGTTGAGTGCTTATTTTGAAGGCAGATTTTTTACCTTTTACTTCTTTAGTCGGTTGCTCAAGACCGGAAATCTGACGGGCTACAGCTGGAATTGCCTCGGTCAAAACCGTTCCAAGCGTTCCCTCAATGTCTTCAATAGCCGTCGCTTCAATCTGGCTGGTTTCGACATCAATTAATCGGACACTCACCGAATAAATTTCGCCGACTTTACTGACGCAACCGGCGATAATTTTCCTGACGCCTACAATTTTGCCGACTTCGACAACACATTCATCGGAAGTACACCCACTCATCTGAAATTCCATTTCATCCAAAATCCTGTTCATTTTATCACGTTCCATAACTAGGAAAATGCCAGCATTGAAAAGCTCAATTCGCAAGCGATCAGTCAGTGCTTTTGCTTCCGCCGCAGAAACTCCATTGGCATCTAATTCCATAACTGCGATGGCGATTTTTTCCGATTCTGGAATGTTGGAAGGTTCAATTCGAGTTCCCTTAGTCCAAATGGTTTCCTCACTAGCATTTAATTTGTATTTACTATCACCATATTCCTGAGATTCGGCCGGTTCCAATAAGAAAAAAACCAATGCCGTTACTAAAATTAAGCTAGTTATATTGAACATCTCTCCCTCATAAACCAATCGTATATCCTCTTAATTTTTCCGGGTAATATAACCGCAATCGGTATTTGTAGATATGATATTTCTCACACTTTTTACTACTATGATTTATCAAATCTCGAGATTATTTCGATTGTAATTAATCGCTTCCGGCCCCTAATCCAAAAAATCTCAGATTAGACATTTATAACCTACTGCCTCTTTTATTCTGAATACTATTGGCAATATTCACTTGATTAACAAACATTTTCGAGCTTCAAAAAAATCACCCGCCTGAAGGCGATAGAAATAAATGCCAGAAGAAAATCTCGATGCGTCCCACATGATTTGGTAATCGCCAGGTTCCTGCAACCTGTCAACCAACGTCTCAAGCAAATTACCATTTATATCAATCACCTGAATTTTAACCATTGATTTGGTCGGTATGGAATATTTAATATTAGTGGATGGATTGAAGGGATTCGGGTAATTATGACAAAGTTGATAACAATCCGGAAACTTCTTAAAAAATTCAGTAATGGCACTAAAGCTCTTATATTTAAATAAGCTATTGGCCTCATTCAAAACGAAGGTGGCATTATTTGTTGCTGAAGTAATCACCGCCAAAGCAGTATCTTGTGAAATTGTACTTGATAGCCAGTTATAACCGCCGTCATTAGTCTGCCAGATTACTCCATTATTCGCAATAACCCATCCAGTCAGCGAATCGAGAAAAGAAATATCAACAGCACAATCCACTTCATCTTCAAAAATCTGTTTACAGAAAATCCAGGACTCGCCATAATCCCTTGTTTTCTGTATTTGACCGTCCCGACTCAATACCCAACCATAACCATTATCAATGAAAGAACATTTGATATAACTCCGATCTTCGTTATGGGTGATATGCCAGGTTTTCCCCGAATCAGCCGATACTGCAACTCCACCTCTTCCTGTAGCGCAAGCTTTCCCAGCAGAAAGAACCACCCCATAATAAACCGTATCAATAAAACCATTTTCCGGATTAATGATCGAACAATTCCAGGTATTCCCGCCATCTAAGGTTATGGCAATTGTACTTTCCGTCCCCGTTATGATTCCAAAGGCAGTGTCGGCAAAAGAAACTGATTGAAGATCGGACAATCCCCTATATATGTCAAAATCAAACAGGGAATCGGCAACTCTAACCCATTCTTTACCGCCATTAGAAGTTTTAAACAAACAATGTAATCCAGCTGCCCAACCATTCAAACTATCAACGAAATCAATATTATTAAACCAGGAATATTCCGGATTTAGGAACTGCTCCGACCAGGTTTGACCTCCATCTTTAGTATTTAATACTACTCCTACTGGTCCGGTTGTTTGTCCGCCTGCCCAACCATTCAAAGAATCAGAAAATGATAAAGTATAAATCCGATAATTTTCAGGAAAAACAAAAATTTTATCCCATAATTCATTTTGAGCATCTAGGCGCTGGGTAAGGAAAATAAAATTAATAGTCAGCATTAAAACCAATAATAACTTTTTCACATTACCTCCTCTGCTTTTATTAAAACATTTGTTAATTCACATCGTTAGAATAATGCAATTATCACCTGTTAAAATGAACATTTTCATATTACTAAAACTAAGTAAATATATCAAGTCTATTTTTTATCCTGAGTTATTCATAGCCACTAAGGCACCAAGCCTCAAAGTGATGATTAAAAATAAAGATAAAAAGGCAAGGTATAAATTTTGATTTGTTTCGTATATTTCAACATCTACATATTATTAACTCTTAGAGCCTTAGTGTCTTTGTGGTAAGATTTGTGAATTAAACAGGTTATAAACAGAATTCTGGCATCTAATAAAAAAGGATAAAATCAAAACTATGAGAATCAGGTAGAAATTATGGTCTCATTAAAACTGATCAAATATTTCTCCATCTTCGAGCGTATGTAATAAAAATTATAATCACAATTTTTACAATTGGTGAATTGACGACTATTACTCCGGCTATAGAGCCGTGCTAGCTAGACTTTCCTTTTAGTATTCACCTTTGAAATTATGAATAAAAGCACATAATATCTCATTATCCGAGCGAAAATCCGTAAAGTCTTTCCCGGCTTAGTAGATTTGTATTCTTAAAAGTCAAATGTAAAAAAATCCTCAGCCACGGTGATATGCTTAGCCAGCGACGACCCGAACCGCTCGGTTATATCTAGATTGTCAACTTCCGGCGGTAAATGCGTCAAGACAACTTGTTCGGGTTGAGTGGCTTCGATTACCGTTTTAATTTGCTCGGGGTTCAAATGACCGGCTACCGGAATTTTGGAAAGATTACCACACTCGATCAAAAGCAGATCAACGTTGCGGCTGGCATCAATCAATATTTCGTCTAATCCGGCATCTCCCGTATAAAGCAAAGATTCGCCGTCAGTTCCGATGAATCGGTACATCAGACTTTCCGGAGCATGATTCGATGGAAAAACCTGAACCTGGTAACCAGAAAAATCATGCATCCCAGGCGTAATCGGAGAAAAATAAGTCGGATAATCGGGATCAACCGTCCATTTTTCAAACATTCTAGTGAGATTATCGAAATAGTAGGCAAAATCAGGGTGGGCGTGAATATAAAGCGGTGCAGTCGGACGTTGCGGTTTATAATATTTGCGCGTAAATAGCAAAGGTAAAAAATCGGCAATGTGATCGAGATGAAAATGGCTATAAAAAACCCGCCCAACTTCCAGCACCGAACGTTCGGCATTGACGATTTGCCGCAGAGTTCCCGAGCCGCCGTCCAACAGGATTGTCTCCTCGCCAATATCCAGTAAATAGCCGGAGCAGTTGCGTTTTTCATTCGGTAAAAATGAGCCGGAACCCAGAATCGTTAGATGCATACTTTTCCTCCTTTATTAATTCATAGACTCATTTACATTACTAAAATTTTAAAATATCAATTGTTGAAAACAATATATAAAATTTTGTGGTAATCGCAATTTTTTTATATTTTCCGACAATCAATATGGAGATTGAATGAACAAAAATAACTTTGGCGAGATAATCCGGGCGATGCCGAAAATCGAATTGCACCTCCATTTGGAAGGGGCTTTTCCGCTCGAATCCCTTTTACGTTTAATCCAAAAATATGGCAGTAACGAAGTGCGTAATCTTGAAGAATTACAACGGAAGTTCGTTTTCACTGATTTCACTCATTTTATCGAAACCTGGTACTGGAAGAGTGATTTTTATCGTGAGCCGGCCGATATTGAAGAAATGGCTTATTCTACGATAGTGAGCTTATCCCAACAAAACATTATTTACGCCGAAGTCTATTTTTCACCATTTGATTTCATCAAACCGCAAATGCCTTTTCCGGCAGTGACTGAGGCCGTAATCTCCGGCGTACGACGCGCTGAATCCGAATATCCGATTCGGATCGGGCTAATTGCCGACATCGTTCGCAATCACGGTCATGAAACCGCTCTGGCACGATTGAATAAAATTATGCAATACAAAAATGATGTCCTGGGCATCGGTCTCGGCGGCAGTGAAAAGGAATTCCCGGCCAAGTTGTTCGCTGAGGTTTACACTGAGGCGCAAAAACGCGGTTTCCGGTTAGTCGCCCACGCCGGCGAAGTTGACGGCCCAAATTCCATCTGGGATGCTTTGCGTCTTCTGCACGCCGAGAGAATTGGTCATGGCGTTCGGGCAGTCGAAGACCCCAAGCTAATGGAATATTTGCGATCGAACCAGATTCCGCTCGAAGTTTGCGTTACCAGCAATCTCAAAACGAAAATATTCAATTCTGCGGCTGAACATCCGGTGCGGCGATTATTCGACTATGGACTGCTGGTAACGATTAACTCAGACGATCCCACTATGTTTGGTTCAAATCTAACCGACGAATTTAATTTTATTGCGAAGGAATATAACTTTACCTTACCGGAAATTAAAAAGCTGACTCAAAACGCGATTCAAGCCAGTTTCGCCGAAGACAGTTTTAAACAGCAACTCACCCTAAAAAATAATGAATACTGGGATTCGATTGGTCTGAATGAATGACCTTTCTGGGTAACGGTAACATTTAATCATTTTCCCTTCAGTAAAAAAATCCCAAATATTTCTCTTGCAATTAAAAACGCTATCTAATAATTTTTAGCCGTTCTTTTTAGTTGGATTGAAAATGCCGATTCAAAGGCATTTTAAGCAGAGAAGCACAACAGGGAAGCTCGTGAAAATCGGGCACAGCCCCGCTACTGTAATCGCGGACGTTTCTGCCTATGCCACGGATCATTCGATCTGGAAGGCGCAGAACAACGGATGATGCGTAAGTCAGGATACCTGGTGTTTTTCTGGCCAATCTGGAGTACGCGGGTTATTAAGGATTAGGCAGGTGTGTCGCTTATTACTCAAAATACATAGATTTTTTCCGCCTTGGTTATTCCCTATTGCGCTGTGGGCAATGGAGTTTTCCAGCGGTTTTATTTGCGATCAGAATAATCAACCCATTCCTTATGTATTTATTTATAATAAAACTAAAGACAACTTTATTGTCAGTGATGAAAACGGCGTATGCCTCTTCCCTGCCAGTTATCAATGTGGCGATTCTCTACTTTTTACACGTATCGGCTACTATAAGCAGGAAATTGTGCTGGGAAATTCGCCCGAGCCGTTAAAAATCATTCTCCCTTTCAGTCCAGTAAATTTAGATTCAATAACTGTAGATGGACAAATTTCTCCACGCCAATTTTCCGGAATCAATTTCAGTCGAGTCGAACGCACTGAAGACCTCGGAACCGTCGAACATCGCCGATTATGGACGACTATTCCCGGACTATATCTGAAATCCTACGGCGGACCGACCGGTATCAGCACTTTAAGCCTAGACGGTTCGCCATCAACTCATACCAAAGTCATAATTGCGGGCTTCGACTTGACCAGCGCTCAGAACGGTCAAATGGACATTTCGCAACTGCCACCGACCTTCATCGCCGGTATTAGTTATTCACCCGACTATGCCGGTAATAACAGCGCTGAAAACTCGGAAGGTTTGTTAAATATCGAACCCAATATGTCGCCTACCGGTTTTACCTGCTCAGCCGGCAGTTACGGCAAATTAAACCTGAGCGCCAATCTCGATATTCGCAAAACTTTATGGAATTCTAATGTATTATTAGGGCACAACTATTACCGCGGCGATTATAAAGTCACCTGGCGCGATCAAAATTTCAAACGCACAAATAATTCTCTGCAACAAAACTATTTTAGCTGGCAGTCCAGTTACATTTTCCAATCGAAGGCATTTGCACGCCTGATAGCTTTTTATTCAGAACAGGAACGCGGCGTAGCCGGATTGGTCTGGAATCCCTCGCCGAATGCCTTTCGGCAGGATGCGCTGGGATTTATCGGTCTGAAAATCGGCTGGACCGGTACTAGAAGCTTCTCCAGAATTCAGATGTTACACCGCCGTTCCAACGAGAAATACGTCAATCCCCAAATTGCAATCAATAGTCGGCACATTGTCACTACCGATCAGTTCATTTACAATACAAATCAGTCAATCCTAAATTTTAATCTTGAGTTTACTTCCGACCTTAAATTCGACCGATTACAGAGTAAACAAGCCGGCCATCACTCACGAACTACTTTGGCAAATATTCTGGCTTTGCCCTGGAATTTCTCCCCAAATTACGAATTACGTCCATGGATAAAATTCGAGTATTCTCCGGATTTGTATCAAAAAGCGACTTGGGGTGGACGGATTGCTTTTCGTGGATCAAGGCTACTCAATTCCTTCTCTGGCAGCTATGGCCAATATTACGCTTATCCGACGTTCAATGATTTATACTGGCAACCGGGTGGCAATCCCAATCTGAAACCGGATGAAACGACTAAATATGAAATTGATATTGCCCTCCAAATCCGCCCAGAGCTTAATATTGTTTTAAACAGCTATTATAAACAGGATAAAAACCTGATTCAGTGGACGCCGGTTCAATCCTACTGGCAACCTTCGAATATTGCCAAAGCTGAGCGAAAAGGCGCTAAAGCCATTCTCAACTGGTCGCTACCCAATTTGCCGATTGACGGCTTTCTACAAGGCGTCGTGACCCATTCTTGCAACTTGACCAAAGGTGATAATTACCAAAAGCCTTTACGTTATACTCCGAAGGAATCTTATGCCGCCGGGTTGAATTTTAATTTCAAACATATTGCTTTCCATAGCACAATTGAATACGTCGGCGCCAGAATTGCAATGTACAACTGGCCGGAAGACATTATGCTATCCGAATATTTTATCATCAACACTAATCTGTCTTATAAAATCGAAAACCGCCTGGGGCATTTTACCCTCGTTTGCGGCATTGATAATTTGACCGATGAATCGTTCGAAAGTATGCAAGGCTACCCGGAGCCTGGACGGGCTTTTACCGGAACAATTGGATATAACATTAAATAATTTTTGGAGGAAAAAGTGAAATCGAGATTTGCTGTTCTGACTATTTTGCTAATATTTAAAATTGGATTAGCCGACGATTTTACCTTCATTCTTTGCGAAGGTAATTTCAATTCGACTAATGCTTCACTCTGGCAATTGACTGGCACGAACGAGCTGATTGGTCCTGTTCATTGGAACTTTGACGATAAACCACTAGGCGACGTAGCTCAAAATCTAAAGATTTATCGCAACAAACTATTTATTGTAGTGAATAATTCCAATTCGCTGGAAGTTATGAGCTTAGCCAATGGTGTGACTTACGAGCGGACGATCAGTTTGCCCTCAGCCGGACCGCGCGACATTGCCTTCGTGAACGATCATGCTTACATCACCTGCTGGTATTTACCGGGTATACTCTCGCTGGATTTAAACACCTGGCAGATAGACGACACAATTGCCATCAATGGTTTGCCGGATAACATCATTGCGGATAAGGGAAAATTATATACCTCAATTGCGATGAATTCCGACTGGTCGTCAGCTGATAAAGTGCTGGTTTTGGAATATGTCTCCGGCGAATTTGTCCCCAGCGATACTTTCACTGTCATTTCCGGTCCGAATCAGCTATTACTGCACGAAAATAGGCTCTACGTACTCAGTACCTACTATGACGATGCCTGGAATACCTATACGGGAACATCGTGCATTAACCTCGAAACCAACCAGGTAATCAAACGCGATCAGGGATCATCGTTCAATTTTTGCGACGACATTGCTCTAATAAACGATAAAATATATCGCAGTTATAACGGCGGTGTAGCGCCACTGACTGATTCGCTAACAATTGACACGAACAAAATTATCGGCAATTTTTCCGGTATCTATTCAATGGCTTTCGACGGAAAATATATTTTCATCGGACTGAGCGATTATTCCGCACCGGATCAGGTGATAATTCTCGATACTCTCGGCAACGAAATCAATACCCTGAATGTGGGCGTCTGCCCCGGTTCATTCGCTTTTTATAAACAACCAAATGCGGAAATATTTAGTGGCGAAAACAGCGCTATTCAATCTGATTTTTTGTTAATGGCAAATTACCCTAATCCATTCAATAGCAATACGATCATCCCCTTTTACCTCAAGCATAAAAATCTTGTCCAGCTCACAATCTATAATCTCAAAGGTGAGCTAATCGCCAAACTGACAAACGATTATTTTGCCTCTGGTTATCATTCGGTAATATGGGATGGACGTGACCAATGCGGGCGATTATCACCCGCCGGAATTTATTTTGTCGAAATCAGAATTCAGGGTCAAATTCAAACTCATAAAATGCTGTTTATAAAGTAAACTCAGGTTCGCTTTATTAATTCAACTCTTTTCAAGCCGAAAAGGTATTCAAGTTCTGCCGGAATTTTGCAGTCACAATTTATAGATCAGGCTGAGCTCAATATTGCGATGTTTACTATTAGGCAGAAAATAAAACACATCAGTTTTATTAAAAATATAATTGAAACCATGATAGTAAGCCGCGCGGATTCCAAATGATTTAAATATCATAAAATCCAGTCCGGCTTTCAATCCATAATCCCAATTAATATTTGTTGGTGGAACATCTTCTGTTTCTTCGATTTCTTCATCTGATAATTCGCCAGATTCTATTTTTAAGGTTGCCTTTCGACTGATACAATCACCCGTTTCCAAACCGCCAAAAATTCTTACTCTTTTAATCACAGGAACAGATAACAGACCGTAGAAAGATATATAATTATAATTGTCAATTATATTAAAATCAAATAAATGGATATCCGGATCCATAGTTGCTTCCAATAAATAGTTAGCACCGCGCTGGTCAAAAGCCATTCCGGTAACAATCCATCCAAACCTTGATTCGATCCCGATCTTGTATCCGGACTTCCTCTTAACAACTTTATCCTGTAATTCTTGTTCCGCCAGGCGGATATCTGAAATATTAATACCGGCAATAACAGAAATGGGATTTTCGGGGAGATTAATATTTTGAGCTTCGGTTTCACTCGGTCTAAATTTACAATCAACATTATTCAGGGTAAAAGTCCAGGATTTGAATTTCGTACCTGCTCTGGGAGTCCAGGAGTCGTAGTAGTTGTCATAAATAATTTTTGAATGATTGTAGCTAACCGTCAAATGCTCTGAAATCTGGTTGATTAAATCGCATTGAGTTGCATATCCAATCAAACGCAATAATCCGGTACTGTAAAAACTATAACCGGTTCTCCGTTCTTTATTGTCACCGCCAAGGTCTAAATACCTTCCCCATCGAAGTGCGTAAAAATCCAGAAAAACTACCTCTTGTCCCCACGAAATCTCTACCTCCTCGTTACCTTGATAATCAAGGACATTTTTCACAAAATCAATATCGCCCAGTCCGCTCTGATATTGAAATGGTGGATTACCATCATTCCGGGGATGGTATAAAACATCGCCCGCTGATCTTCCCTGCCGGTACCCAATCAAATTCAAACCGTTAGTCAATGCCAGATTCATTGTAAGCGAAAGCCCAACTCGGGCATATCTGGGAGCCGGAACCGCAAAATCAGGAGACTTGAAATAGATTTCTTTACCGATATTCGAGATACTATACCCGAAAGCCGGTATGATATCCAATTTTGTATTACTTTTCAATCTAATTTTCAACGGTGATGATAATAATACACCGGCATCATAGAAAACATTATTTGATTTACCGGAATCACCGGGCGCAAAATCAAAATCATAGACAACCTTTTTCATCGTCATTCCGGCCGAAATGTCAACCGGTATTTTAATAAAGGTATTTTTATAACGAGATGCAAATGAAAAAGCATCTAAGGTTAATAATGGGTGATGCCTATAAATTAAATTACCATCTTCATCTGTAGGAGTTGACATTCCAAAGTCAAAAATTGTCTTATACAAACTAAATACCATTTGTAAAGGTAAACCTTTCGGTAAAATGCTCAGACCCAAAACAGAGTTACCAAATTCAAAGTTAGATACTAGTTCTGGTAACCAATCAGTCTTATATCCTGAGTAAGCAAGCGAAAGTCCGCGATAGCCATAAATTCCATTAGCCGGATTAAAGTAACCAGCATAAATATCATCGGAGGGCAAGCATACTCCAATTTCACCCATACCGTTTAATGTCGGTGAAACCGGGATCAACAACCAAGATGCTCCTACCTGTGAAAATTTATTAGAGGATAATCCAAATTCCTGCATCCCTAACAAAAGTAGTAATCCAACTATTATTTTCTTCATCACTTCCCTCAAATTATTTCATCTGATTATGGAAAAATAAACATCATTACATTAAACTTTAAAATAACATTTCTATATTAATGAATACCTCACTAAAAATCAAGTTTGGTAATCCGGGACATCCCCCAATTTTTAGAAAGTTTAACCTCAATGAGGTACAGATATTTTTTGATAAAACCAATTAGATTCCACTTCGTTTCACCGTAAATTGGTTTCTCCCAATACCACACCAGTTTACGAATATATCAAACCAATTTCCGACTCACCGCAGGTGGGGCTAAATTGGTTCTGGCGCATTATCCTATTTAATCGCCTCAAATCGGCGAATGATTTCATCTATCAATCGGTCAAAATTTCCATCAACTGCTCTTCGTGATGGATCGGCATCATACCATTCGATAATTTCCTTTGCGCCTTGCTTAAAAGGAATAGTTGCCTCGAAATCCGGCACCAATCGTTTGACCTTGGAATTATCGAAAATTACACTGTGCATTTTATCGCCCAGCAGGCTATCGCCCCATTCGGCATCATATCTGGCAATGACCTCCGACGGCACATGAACAATTTCCGCTTGCGTTCCAGCCGCTTCGGCAATTATCTCAAAAATTTGATTCCAAGTCAGCAATTCATCGGAGGTAATATGAAAACTTTCGCCGATGGTCTTTGGATTTCCCAATAAACCGAGAAATCCTCTGGCAAAATCGCGATGATGTGTCAGAACCCAGAGCGAACTACCATCGCCGTGGACGATGACTTTCTTCCCCTGACGCATACGATTGACAACGGTGTACCTTCCTTCCATCGGTAAACTTGTGCAATCGTAAGTGTGTGATGGTCTGACAATTGTAATTGGGAACTGCTCTTCTTGAAAAGCCTTTAGCAAACGCTTTTCACAGGCAATTTTATTACGTGAATATTCCCAGTACGGATTATCAAGCGGAGTTTCTTCCGTAATTGGCAATTTCTCAGGCGGTTTTTGATAAGCAGAAGCAGAACTGATAAATACATATTGTTCGGTGCGTCCCTTAAATGATTCTAAATCGGATTCGATTTGATCCGGTGTATAGGCTACCCACTCCACAACTGAATCGAAATTCATCTTACCGATTGCGGCTTTAACCGATTCTCTAACGCGAATATCAGCCTGAAGATGATGCGCACCTTTAGGGATTGGCCGAAAACATTGGCCGCGATTAAGTAAATATAGCTCGATTCCCCGTTCTATTGCCAACTGAGAACAGGCGGAACTGATAATACCAGTTCCGCCGATAAATAAAACCTTCATAAGTAATTAGCTCTATTTGACTAACAGCATTTTACGTGATTCTACGGCTACTTGCCTACCTACTGCCATATTTAGCTGATAAACATAAACACCCGAGGTAGCTTTTTGACCGGTAATCGTTTCTCCATTCCAGACTGCCACATACTCACCGGCAGTTTTATAATTATTCTCCAGAACGGAAACCAATTGCCCCATCAAATTATATACTTTTAATTCAACATGCGCCGGCGCTTTTAGAGCATAGCGGATAGTAGTGGTAGCATTGAAGGGATTCGGATAATTCGGATAAAGGCTCAAAGCGCTGATGAGATTAGCCGGTTCAGCCTCGATCGCATTCGAAACGCTCCGCGTAATGGTCACTAATTCAATTCCGGTACCGGATTCGGGATCGAGATTACGGGAGTATTGCATTTCAGTGGCATTATTCCAATGTTCATGAACGCCCAGGCTGGCAAATAAAACTCCATCGTTATCCGGGTCATAGACGATTCCTTCCGGCCAATTCGCAGAATCAGCCGCTTGATGCAAGTAATCATCCACGCCGTCCATCTGGACATAAGTGCCAGCGGCAGGAACCCGCTCAGCGGTGAATTCCGAACGCAGAAAATCATATCCGACAGACTCGATCGCCACCGGATCAAAAGAAGCAAAAATAGACGAGGTAAAGTCATTATTGAACGGCGCCATCTGCCACTTGAGCGGTTTACTGAGTTCATAGTCGGTTGCCCATAAGGCATCCATTAAATATAACAGGTTCTTATCACCCAATAATGAATGACACATAATGTCAACTTGTACCCGATATTGACCGTATCCTGGACGGGTAACTCCCAGTTCCATTTCACGCGGCGCTACCAATCCATTGTGCAGATGTCCGGCATCGGGTCTGGTATGCGAACCAAAATGATTCTTGGCAAACATCGTTACTCCGCCGCGCCGGTGACCTTTTAACATAGGTATATTAATCAAATATTCGGCATCTTCGAGAATAGCGTACACATTATCGTCATAAACGGGACCTTCTCCCGGCCGGTTGGCATCCCAGACATTTTCTCGTAAAACCGTTCCTTTGTCGGAATAGTAAATCTTGGTCGTTGTGCCGACCTGCGCCTGTTCACGACCTAAATTAGCATAATTGGCATCGTGATCCAGATAATGAACACTGTCAAATTCGCTATGCCAGTAATCGTATAGATGTTTATAGATGTGTTTCATCGGATCACCGATATAAATATCGCTTTCGGCAACGCCGACAACATTGACCAGATGGCGTAAAACCGTCATCACTACCGCCGGTGAAGTCTCAGAAATTCCGTAACTCGAGTTTTTGGCACAGGACAAATCAGTAGTGCTGTAGTTACCACCCCAGCCACTGGTGGCATTTATTTTGATGAAAATTTTCTCACCAGGCGAATAATCAACTGCGCCTTTTTCCCGAGTTGTATTGTGATATTTGAATATCGCAACCCAGGCGGCACTATCGCTGGTTTCACCGGTCAAAGACTGGATTGCCGAAGAAACCATACTATCAACTATCACTTGATTATTATTCTGCGGCAAAAACCAGGCTTTTCCAGCCCGATAAGTAGTATATTTACCCCCCCACGAACTAACGGTCGAATCCGGTACACAATTCTCGTTAGTGGCATCGGGATTATGCACCCAGACCACCCGACCGGGGAAAATGCCCTTAGCCGTTCCAATCGATAGATTTGCCTCCTTTTTGATGGTTGCATAGCTGGCGTAAGCCGTATCGCGGGAATTGTGAAAGATAAGCAAAGAAGCCAATAATCCCAGAATAACAAAGCCAGTTGCTAAAAGGTAACGTGATTTAGCTACCATTTTTTTGGCTTTCATAAAAGCGGTCGCGGAGGCGATTACCCCAATTAAATAAACGATAAATCCCGAAGCTAGCGGCATAGCTACACGCATACAGGGGTAGGTCGCCCGAGTCGGCTTGGGAATCACCCGGACTAACACCCAGATTAATGCTAACAAACCAGTTATTGGAAATAATAACTTCGACCAACCACTAAGCGGTTTAATTCCTCTGACTTTGCCGGTTTTTGGGCAAATCAAAAAGAATCGTTGCAGGATCTTCTTCATCAGTTTCTCTCTTTCAGATTGTTAGTGATTATCAAATAATTTCATTCTGCATTTATCAGCAAAATAAAAATTTTATTGCATTTCTACAACAACTTTATTTTCGTTCTGAATTATATCCAGCGGTATTAGATTTCCGGTTAATTCTTGATTGTTTATAATTAGTTTTCGAATGCCTTTTTGAGCACCGTTCGGGTTTTTTATTAAAATATTAAACATTTTATTCCGAAAACGCCTTTTAATCCTCACTTCTTTCCAGTTTGAAGGGAGGCATGGATCAATCCGCAAACCGAAATAATCCGGCTGAATGCCGAGAATATACTGAGTGGTAGTATAATACGACCAGGCGGCGGCTCCGGTGAGCCACGGCAAACGTGAAGCCCCCGCGCGTGGACTATAGCGACTATTCGTAAACTGACAATAAACATAAGGTTCAATCTGCCGGATTTCAGCTCTGGTATTATAAGCCGCCGGTAGATAAGCCCGTAAATACTGGTAAGCTCGATCGCCGTGTCCCAACATAGTTTCAGCGATTATCGCCCAACCCTGAGTATGCGAGAAAATCGAGCCGTTTTCTTTCATACCGGCATTGAAAAGCGGCGCTTTGACGATGCGATGGTCGGTTTTGATATACGGCGGGGCTAAAATCATCAAACCATATTCGGTTGCCAAGCGCTCATAAACAGCTTGCATCGCCGTCTCCGCCTCATCTTTATCGGCAAACCCGCTGATTACAGCCCATGACTGTGGATTGAGCCAGATCGAACCCTCTTCATCAGTATGCGAACCATATTTCAGACCATCATAGCGGTAAGCCCGGAGAAACCACTGTCCGTCCCAGGCATATTTGCGCAAATTTTCATCCAATTTTGGCAACTGCTCCACTGCCCACTTTTTCTCACTGGGGCGCTCGAGCAGTTCACAAATTTCAATATAAGTCTTTAGGGCATAACGCAATTGAAAAGCGACGAAAATCGTCTCGCCACGCTGACCGAGTTCCAGACAATCATTCCAGTCGGCATAAAGTCCACAGGGCAAACCGTGAGTGCCGGTTCGTTCTAAATTAAATTCAATCGCCCGTCGTAAATGACCGAGCACCGTAGCTTCGCCTTTATCAGCAAAAGGTAAAACCTTATCGAAAAAAGCTAAATCGCCGGTTTCTTTAACATAAGCCGGAACCGTGTTGAATAACCACATACAGTCATCCGAACGGTATTCTTCCTCTTTTGGCGGAATTTCCTGCCCGGGATGATGATCAAACGGCTTCACTACCGACATAGCGCCACCGGTGGAAACCTGACCGGTCAGCATCAATTCGAGACGTTCACCGGCTTCTTCCGGAATCAAGGGCAGAACTCCCAGTAAATCCTGCACCGTATCACGATAGCCGAGCCCGTCGCGTTCACCACTATAAATCAAGCTCGCGGCTCTCGACCAGGCGTAAGTAATCAAACAATTGAACGGGCTCCAGACATTGGTCATACTATCGAATTCAGAATCCGGAGTCTGCACCAAAAAACTTTGCAGACGTCTATGCCAGTGCTCTTTTAGTTTTTCAAATTCGAGGTGAATATTATCTAGGTTTTGAAATTCACTACAAACCTTCCGCCCTTCGACCTCCGCCTTTCCAATACCCATCAGAACAGCCAGTTCGCGCGATTCGCCCGGTTTGAGTTCAAGCTCAATCTGCAAAACGCCCACGCCATTATCACCAACGGCGATGGAATTACGACATTTGCCCTTTTCCACTACAATGGGATTATGGTAACTACGATAGTTACCCAAAAATATTTCGCGGTCGGTATCGAAACCACTGACTTCCGCGCCCACGACTCCCATAAAAGTATGCTTATTACCGTCATGATGCCAGAGATCGCCACTATCGTCCGCCAGATTGACATTGATCCCGTGGTCAATGATATTTCCGACCACATTCATTCTGAGAATGAACTGGGTATATTGCAAATTAAAAGTGTCCTGCCAAACGTGCCAATTATTGGAATATTCAACGAAAGTAAATAGACGCAGATGTCTTGTAACATTATCACGGTTTTTAATTTTCAATAGCCAGCACTCAAAATGCCGGTTCAAAGGCACAAAATAAGTCGTCTCCGTCAATATATTATCATATTCCGATTCGATAATCGTATAAGCTGTACCGTGCCGACAGATGGTTTTGTATTGATCAAGTGATTTGCCAACCGGTTGCCAGGAAGCCGACCAATAGTCATGCTGGTCAAGGTCATGGATATAAAAATAGCGCCCCGGTTGATCCATCGGAATAGCATTGAACCGCAGGCGCATGAATCGTCCTTGCGCCGCCGACTGAAAAAAACTGTAACCTCCAGCATTGTTAGTGATGATCGCACCGTACTCGGTCGAACCGAGATAATTGCTCCAACTGCGGGGAGTATCCGGCCGATTGATTACATATTCTTTATTCTCATCATCAAAATGACCAAACTGCATAATTGAATTACTCCAATATGATAATTATAATTTAGAATTTTAAACTGCTCCCCGTCGAGCTTCCAGGGCCAACCGAATTTCAGCGCATTTTTGCTTGGTAAGATCCACTCGAGTAATGAAAATAATTACCAAAATTAAACCCACAACAGGAATACAGGCCAGCATTGCCCGAATCCAGAAAATGGTTTCTGGTGCCTGCACCGCAAGACTAGAATCGAAATGGGCAAAATTGAGGACGCTTCCGGCTAAAAATCCCCCCAGTGAATTACCCAACTTAAGGATATATGATGAACAACCGGTGAATGAACCTTCGCGACGTTTCCCGGTATCAAGTTCATCGTAATCAATAATATCAGCACCGATTGAGCCGTGAAGCATCCAGAGACCTGCTGATGAAAGTCCCATTATACCGGATGCAATTGTCTGAAGCCAGGGAATCAGCGGCGTATAAAGAAACCAGGACCCGCCGTAGCCGATAATTCCTATAATTGCCGCAACGATTACGGCTTTGCGCTTTTCCAGATAATAGGCGACTCGGTTCAGGATCGGACCTCCCAGCAACCCCCCAATCATAAAAGCAATGCCCATCCAGAAATTCCAATTATCGCCAACAATGTTAT
>ERZ795052.32-NODE-32-length-182651-cov-58.021276_pt1 | contig 182651 bp, 139 predicted proteins | sample MGYA00375136_ERZ795052 | MGnify/ENA primary metagenome ERZ795052 (study PRJEB30181, sample SAMN05720156) | activated sludge metagenome | isolation source: Anaerobic digester | place: Japan | collected 2015-05-26 ...
GCCTCGTCGGCCGTCAGCGAAATCGTAACGTCCATGCCGTCAAAGGCTCGAAGATTGGCGGCGGCGATGTATCCACCGCTGACCAACTCGCGCCGCGATACAGTCGGTGGCAGAGGCTGCCCGCGTGCGGTCAAGTCACGCGAAAATACCCCTGCATCGCGGAAATGAGCTTCGGCGCGTTCTGGAAATCCGGCTGCCGGGGCTGCCAGGAGGTTAGGAGGACCACGCAGAAAACGACGGCTACCGCGAGGACCGCGGCGAGGATGGCTTAAAGACGTCGAGGTTTCATGCGCGCTCTGATACTGGCTAACGATCAGCATCAGCGGCGGCGTGAAGCACCGTCCGCTGCATGCTGTTGTTGGACTCTGTTACCTCTTCCGGCTCTTGCATCGGCCAATACGCTTTGCCTCGTACGCTGTGAACTTCTGTTCAATGTTCGCACCGATTGGTGTTCCCTTCTCTATCTGCGTGCGAACCCACACCCCGAGCTTAAGAATCAACCCAAACTCCTGTGGAAGATAGTCCCACCGGTAATTATTGCATGTCTTGTGAGCCGGGAGGTAGTTATCAACCGTATGCTGCCCGCCTGCACTATGCGCCAAGACGTGATCAGCGTGCCAATATCCGGTAATGTCGCCCCCGCAAATGTGGCACCTGCCACCTGTTTTCTCCAGAACTTGCGCCCGCTCGGAAGCATTGAGGCGATGCTGCCTCGGTCGCCGATTAGCATCTTTCATCTGCTGGCGCAGACGGCGCAACTCAACGATTCGATGCCGCAAGTCGGTCAGGTTCGACGGGTCATATTTCTGCACTTCGGACCTCGTGTGGCTAACACTCTGCGTCAGGCGCGCTGGACCCCTGACTCAGAAATGAACCCACGGCGCAACCCAGCGTCGCCTGCACGCAGTTGTTCGGCTCGCCTGCAGGCATACAATCAGGCCAGAGCGGCCCCGAACTTGAGAAGGTCTCGGGCGGCCTGGTAGTCGTCGTCCCGCAGAACCCAGAGTTCCGTGGCAAACGGCATGCCTATCTCGGTTTGGGAGACGGCTTCGTTGCGAACTTCCCACTCAATGCCTGCCGCATCAAGCAGGCTTTGAGCTAACCCGATCCGGGCCGGGTCAGGTGAAGATAACAGGTATTTCATAGAAGCGATTTGATACGAGCGAACGCCTGAGCTCAGCTGACGACAACCCGCGTAGCAAGTCAGCGCCCGGTTACCCGAGCTGTTAGCTGCTGGTACCGGCTAGCCATTGCCTACCCTTGTCACTTATTTCCCAAATGCCTCGACGGCTGGTACTTTTCATGAGCCCTTTCTTGACCATGGAGTTGCGCGCCCACTGCGCAGCATTTCTCCACCGCGGCATGTCTGGATCTGATGCAAGTGGGACAAAGTCAACGTCCTTCAGGGTACCTTTCATCGCGGCGAGAACTTTGTCCAAGACATCTGACATTTGCGCTGAACCACCAAGCTGTGTGATTACGCTTAGGATAGGCTGGTAATAGGCCTCCTCGCGCGTGCGCAGGCCGCGACGGAGCCGCCCAAGGTTACGACGCTCGGAATGCGCTTCCGTGCCCACCTCGTCAGCATCGGATGAGAACAGAGCTTCCCATTCTTGGCGCAAGTCATCGGCCTTGTCCCGGAATCCAGATACCTGGGCAGCACGTTCCAATGCTTCTTTGGCCTTGTCGTAGTTACAATCTTCGAACGCCTTGGCCCCAATCCGATTGACAAATTCAATCTCGGCTTCGATTTCTTCGAGCAGCATTTCAAACGCTGCAACCACACTGGTCGGGTTGTTCTCTATCACGACGGATCTCCTGAGGCAGCTAACATGTGCTTATACGGGTCTGGGTAACATCCCGTTTTGGGGTGTTTACCCAAACACCCAGCCTCCGCGGATGGCAGGCTGTCCTTCATCGGAGGCATTGATACGCTGCGGGCCTGCTGCGGTCAAGCCCGCGGTTAACAGGTCTTCCAGCTTGCGCACAGGCCGGAGCTCGCCCGACGGGGGCTCGTCTCCGCCCGAGAGAAGGCGGTGCGAGCCCTTCATAATCCCATGCCGCAGGTTGCCAGAGAAACCTGGGCAGCCTTTGAGCGGCGGCGGAGCGGGCGGGAGTGCCAGCGGCCCAGCCCTGGAGGCCAAAATGAACGGCAAACAGTTCAAGACCAACACCGTCCTGGCCCCCAAACTGGTCCGGGCCGCCACCCGGGCCCGATTGCGTCCGAATCGGGATTTAGCCCGACTCCTCCAGCCGAGCTGCCCCACGGAAAACCAAGCCGGAGTTCCCGCCTCGAGCCCCGCCCAGCGGAAGCAGAAAAAGCTCCCGCAAAAATTACTATTGCCTATTGGAGCCGCGGGCTTGATAGGGATTCGGCTTCCTATCGTTCGAGGATAAGCAAGCTCTCGGTCTCGCTCTCGATAAACTGGCGAATAATCTCATAGCGCGATCTCAGAAGATTTGTGATCAAGCTCGTGGGGCAATTGCCGACGCGCAGCCAAATGAACTTGGGCGGATGGCCGAACACAATAGCTCTGGGGTAGAAATCCGTATCTTTGGAGGCAATCGCAAATCCATGCTGTTGGGCCCAATCCCAAATGACGCTGTCGCCGGCCTCCTTGAGGCCGACCGACTTGATGTGCGTGGAGCCGGGAAACAAGTCCGCGATCTGCGGCACGACCCTGTCCGAGATATTCTCATCCAGAAGCAGCTTCATGCGGGTGCTACGAAAAGCTTCCGCTCGCGATCTGCGGCGAACGCCAAGCACGCCTTAATGTCGTCCTGCGTGAGCTCGGAAAAATCGTGGAGAATCTCATCCTCGGTCATGCCGCCCGCCAGATATTCCAGGATGTCTTGAACGGTGATGCGCAGGCCGCGAATACACGGTTTGCCGCTACGCTTGCCTGCCTCAATCGTGATGATCGCCGAATAGTTCATGTACCAATGCTATGTCCGGAGTCCAGGCCGGTCAATGTCTCGCTGCCGATGCGCAAGCCGCCGAACCCGTGATTATACAGGTCTGGATAACATCCCGTTTGGGGGTGTTATCCAAACGCCCAGCCTCCGCGGATGGCAGGCTGTCCTTCATCGGAGGCATTGATACGCTGCGGGCCTGCTGCGGTCAAGCCCGCGGTTAACAGGTCTTCCAGCTTGCGCACAGGCCGGAGCTCGCCCGACGGGGGCTCGTCTCCGCCCGAGAGAAGGCGGTGCGAGCCCTTCATAATCCCATGCCGCAGGTTGCCAGAGAAACCTGGGCAGCCTTTGAGCGGCGGCGGGAGCGGGCGGGAGTGCCAGCGCCCCAGCGCCCAGACTCCCATAAATGGACCCATTTCAATCTGGACTTCGACCACCAATACGACCACCCGCTGGGTCAGGCCGTAGTTCCTGGCCCCCCGATATCCATGAAGTTCTTGTAAAGGGCCGGCAACTTAAGGTTCAGGTTCTCATCAGCCAGGTGGTCATCAATGAACTGCCAAAAGTCCTGCGCATGCTGATTAGCGCCGCAGCCCCGGGAGCTACCGAGCCCCAACGTAACCTCGGAACGGCCGGACACTTTGGAGCCTCCGCCCCGGCGACCCGTCCGCTGTAAAACAGGAGCTCCGCCTTCCGTGCGGGGCCGCCGGCGGTCCTTTGAGGGGAGAACCCCGGGGTTTACTGACGTGGGTTTCTGGGCCGCTTTCAGTGTTCTATAAGCAAAGCGGATTGGATTGGCTCCTTGGCGCAGGCAGCCCTGACTGCTTTTGCAGCCGAGTGGGATTTGGAGGTTGTGGGGAAGGGCTATTCGCCGGCGCGCGGGCCTCTGGCCCGCTTTCAGCGTTCTATCAACCAAGCGGGTTGGATTAGTTCCTTGGCGCAGGCAGCCCTGACTGCTTTTGCATCCGGGCGGGATTTGGAGGTTGTGGGGAATGCCAATTTGCCGAATTACTGACTGTAGTCCCGCTGCTGTTAGTAGAACATTGAAAGCGGGCCGGAGGCCCGCGCGCCGATATGAAAATAGTATATTTAGCCTGATTTTTCGCGTATAGGGCGAAGATTTAAGATGCGTTAACGTTAATGGTGCTCTAAACTGGAGCGATTCAGTTGGAAAATTCAATGGCGTGACGTCATTTCACCGGAATCTGGATGGGAATGGCCGTCCAGACTGTAGTCTCCTTAGACCTTTTGGTTGGCGATTTCCATGATATAACCGTCGAATCCACGTTGCCTTTCGGCTGTAAAATCAGTGATTTATGATTGTAGGCAGGAACGAAATCGGGGCGGAACCCAAATCATTCCGGCTTGAGCACACCTTCATCCAAATACCTTGATTTTTCCCTACTTCTACGCCGTGTACAAGGGGTGTACAAGGGATGCCCATCGGGTGTACCAGCTAAAATCCCATGGACTCCCGGTGAGCATCCCTTGTACACCCCTTGTACATGACTTGTTTATGGCTGTTTTGGAGCGGGGAAGGAGTGGGATTGGGCAAGGGGGATGGCGCGGGATGATAGGAGAAATGGAGGGGAACCAGGGGGAAGTTTTGGGGAGTGTCCAATTATTGGACACTTTTGTTTATGGGGGCTGCGGGTGTGGGGGGAGGGAGGGCTGCTGACGGCAGGGGTTATTGCCAGTAGAAGCTGAGAATCTGCACGTCGCGCTGGTTGTTGCGGCCGAGGATGGCGAAGAAGGTGCGTTTATAGCCGCCGACGTCGGCATCTATCTGGACCTGGAAGGTTTTGCTGCGCACGTCGCAGAATGGCTGGATCAGCCGCACCAGTTCGAGCGGGACATCGGGGAGAGATCGGAGTTGGTCCACGGTGCGAAAGGGGCCGGTCAGGCCGCTGATGTCGCTGGGTTCCATGGCGCGGCTGTGGATGGCGTTGGCGATGATTTCGTTGACGCCGGGGAGGACCATGAGGACTTCGACGGGGGCGGTGTTGACATTGACCCGGCCGGTGGAGATCGGGGTAAAGAGATCGGTCAGGCCGACCGCCACGGTTGGCACCGGGGAGCGGCCCCGGACGAAGCGGTTGCGCTGCTGGCTGTAGTAGCTGGGCTGGTAGTTGGTGGAGCTCAGGCCGTAGTAGATTTCGGGGGTCATCCCTTTGACGAAGAGCAATTCGGCCATGTCGTCAATGGGGCCGTTCTTGGCGAAGTAGGGCGGGTCCGAGCTTTCGTAGTAGCGGGATTCGGCGCCTTCGACGTGGGTTTGGTCATCGCGATCCGTCCAGTCCAGGATGGAGTTGATCAGGGCGGTGGATTCGCCCGGGGAGACGCCCATGAGGTTGAGGGCCTGGGGGAGGATTTGCTGCAGGACGGGTTCGGGCGAGTTGATGTTGAATTTGCGTTCGAGGTCGGTGATGGTCCAGGTAAAGGAGCCGCGCCCGAGCTCGATGGTCTTTTGCACTTCGCCGATGGGGTTGTTGGTGGGGCCGAGGATGCCGTAGCCGGTGGCCCAGGGTTGATCGAGGCTGTCATAGGGTTGCTGGGGATTGAGCAGGGAATTGCCCAGAACCCAGCGGGCGTATTCGACGCCGGAACGGCCCAGCCATTCCAGGTCGGCCTCGCTGTTGGCGTTGCGGGCCAGCTTGGTCTCGACTTTCATGGAGAAGGCAAATCCCGCCGCCAGCACGCTCAAGACCATGATCGAGATCATGACGATGACCATGGCGATGCCGGGCGGGGCGGGGCGGGGGGCGGCGCGGGCGCGGGGCCGGGAGGCGGGCAGGGCGGTTCGCATGGCCTTAGTTGGGATTGGGGGCCGGCGCCCCGGGCGGGGGCGGGTTGGCGAGGCCCTGGGGCATTTGCCACATGGGCTGCACGGTCACGGCCGGCAGGCTGATGATGCGGGTGATTTCCTCGGTGATGCGCGACGAGCGGGGGTTGTCGGCCAGCCGGAGGGAGATCATGACCATCGCGGGCAACTGGTTGGTTTTTTGTTCCCGCCACTCGTCCACCCAGTCGGGCGGGTTTTTATCGGTGGCCCAGAACAGCATTTCGAATTCTTTGACGTTTTTGGCCAGCACCACGGGATGTTCCTGCTCGTCGCGGTCCACTTCCATGACCAGCGGGTTTTGGCGCAACACCAGTTGGCGGCCGCCGTCCGGGGCGGGCTCGACCGAGAACGTCACGCGGCGGACGTCCAGGTCGCCAAATTTGCCGCTGCGGGGGAAGGATTTGGAGAGCCGGGCCACAAAGCTCAGGTAGGCGTCGCTGCCGTTTTCGGCGGCGAAGTAGTAGAGGGGGAGGTTGGCGGCGAAGGATTGCGCCGAGCCGAGCGAGTCTTCCAGGACGCGGACGGTGACGCGGGCGCGCTGGGCGGAGGCGGCGGCGTCGAGGCCGGTCTTGGAGGCGCGGAGGATGGCGGTCCAGCTCGAATAGATCCCGGCGAGGATGAAGGAGAAGATCCCGATGGCGATCATGATCTCGACGAGCGTAAAGGCCCGGCGGCCGGGCGGGGCGGCGGCGGGGCGCGCGGGGCGCGGGCGGCGGGGCGCGCGGGAGGGGATTGGGGGCCGGCTCATCGCATCCCCCGTTTGGGCGAGTCGGGGCGGAACAGGAAGATGCTCATCGCATCCACCGGCTTCGCCAGGCCGCGGCGGAGCACCACGATGTCCACCTGGAACAAGCCGTTGGTGGCCGCTTCGTGGATTTCGGCCTCCCAGGAGTAGCCGGGATACCATTGGCCAAAGTCGCCGGATTGCACGCCTTCGTAGAGTTTGTTGGTGTTGCCGATCTGGGCGGCGACCATGCCGGCATCCAGCTCGGCGTGGCGCAGGCCGCGCGCGTTGCGCAACAGGCTGGTCACCAGCGCCAGGATGGCGAAGATGGCCATGAAGAAGATGCCGCCGGCGATCATGACCTCCAGCAACGAGAAGGCGGCGCGGGCGCGCCGGGCGCGGGAGGCGGCGGGGCGCGGGGCGCGGGCGGGCGGGGGCGGCGCCGGAACGCGCGGGGCGGTTCCCGGGGGGCGGTTCATCGGCGCATCCATTCCCGCAGGGGGTTGGGCACGACGTTGGCCAGGCCCGTGGTGATCTCCAGTTCGATGCCGGTGCGCTCGCGGCCGTCGAACAGGATCATGCGCATCTCGTCGGAGACGCCGTTGGGATAAAACCGGATGCGGGCTTCCTCGGCGTCGTTGTACTCGATGCCGGACATGTTGATGTCCAGGGTTTCGATGATGACGTCCTCGGGGAGCTGGGCGGCCAGGCCGCTGCCGGCGGCGGGCGGCGCGTTGGGGATGGCGTGGGCTTCGGCCTCGGCGGCGGGGCGCGCGGCGACGGCGGCGCCGGCGACGCCCAGGCGGTTGTCCCGGGGGTAGAGAATGACTTCCACGGTGGTTCCCTGCAGGATGGCGCGGGCGCGGGCGCGGCTGAAGACCTCGACCACGCTGCTCACGGCCTGGCGCATGGGCGCTTTGCGCCAAACCTTGTAAACCACGGGCGCGCTCATCGCCATGACGGTGCCCATGATGCCCACGACGATCATGAGCTCGATCAGCGTAAAGGCGCGGGGCGGGCGCGGGGCGGGGCCGCCCGCTCCGCCGGGAGCCGCCCGGGGCCCGGAAACTGGAAACCGGAAGCTCATCTTCTCAGCGCGCGATGTTGGCCGTCATGGCGAACATGGCCGAGAGCACGCTGAGCAGGAGGAACCCGACGCCAACGGCCATGACGATAATCAGCACCGGCTCGATCATGTTGGTCATGACGCGCAGGGCGATGCTCAGCTCGTTTTCGTAGGTGTCGGCGACGTTTTTGAGCGCGCCCGGCACGTCGCCGGTGTCCTCGCCGATCTTGACGAGGTCCACCATGAGCTGGGGGAAGATTTTGCTGCGGGCGAGCGGCTGGGCGATGGTTTTGCCATCGGTGACCTCTTCGCGGGTTTTGGCGATGGCTTCCTTGACGACGGTGTTGGGGATGATTTGCTCGGTGATCTTGAGCGCCGTGAGCACAGGCACGCCGTTTTCGAGGAGGGTGGAGAGCGTGCGGGCGAACTGGCCGAAGATGTTGAGCTTGATGGCTTTGCCGAAGATGGGGGCCTGCATGCGCCACAGGTCAATCCGGCGGCGGCCTTCGGGAGTGGCCTGGAAGCGTTTGAACACGATGACGGCGGCGATGATCAGCGCGAGCATGAGCCACCAGTAGCGGGAGAACACATGGCTGATCTTGACCAGGAGCTGGGTCATCATCGGCAGCGGGACTTTCATGTCCTCGAAGATGGAGAGGAACTTGGGCAGCATGTAGCTCATGAAGAAGAACATGATGGCGATGCCCACCACGGAGACGAAGGCCGGATAGACCAGCGCGGAGGAGAACTTGGACTGCACCTGCGCGAACCGCTCGAAGTGGTCGGCCATGCGGCGGAGGACTTCGACCAGGGCGCCGCTGGATTCGCCCGCGCGCACCATGTTGACGTACAGGTCGGAGAAGATGCGCGGCTGCTTGGCCATGGAGTCGGAGAGGCTGCGGCCTTCCATGACGTCCTGCTTGAGGTTCCGGCTGACTTCGGCGGGGATGCCCTTGGTTTCCAGGTGCGTCATGCTGTTGAGCGCGACGGTCAGCGGCATGCCGGAGTTGAGCAGGTTGGCCAGCTGCTGGGTAAAGGTGCTGAGCTCCTGCAGTTTGGGCTTGCGTTTGCGGGTCAGCACCTCCCGCAACGCCGGCGGCAGCAGGGCGCCCCAGTCCCGCTTCTGGCGATCAGCGCGCTCGGCGGCGTGGGCCTGCCCGCCTTTGGCCGCATCCACCGCCACCGGGAACAGCCCCAGGCGTTCAATTTGCACCAGGGCCGCCGAGCGATCGGCAACCTCCAGCACGCCCTCGACGACTTCACCCGTCCGGCGGCGCGCTTTATATGAGAATTGAGGCATAAAGCGGGACTGCTTCTTTCTTTAACCCACAGTGTAGCCAAAAGTTGCGGTTTTCCAAGCAGCAATTTGGGCCGGCGCGAACGGCCCGGCCCGCGGGGCGGGAGCGGCGGCGCGGCGGGCGGGCCGCGGGGAAAATGATCGGGTCACGCCGCTTGCGGGCGCGGCGCGGGCGGCGGGCGGGACGCCGCGTCCGCGGCGTCGGCAAGCGGCAGGACTTCGTTGGCGCTGCCCCGGCGGTAGCCCTGGAGATCGAGGGTGACGTGCGCATAGCCAAACTTTTTGAGCGCCGCCGCTACTTTTGCCGACCCGCCATTCTCCAGCAGTTTGGGCATTTCGCCGGCGCCGACCTCGATGCGGGCCAAATGGAGGGAGGTGGCCAGCAAGGCGGATTTCCGCAGCTCGTGATGGCGCACGCGGACATCGTAGAACCCCAGGTCGCGCAGGAAGTCCTCGGCCTGCTCGATCATCCGGAGCTTCTCCGGGGTGACCGCCTCGCCATAGGGAATCCGGGAGCTGAGGCAGGCCATCTGGGGTTTGTCGGCGGTGGGCAGGCCGAGCCGGGCCGAGAGCGCGCGAATGTCCGCCTTGGTCAGGCCGGCTTCCTTGAGGGGGGCGCGCGCCTGGAATTGCGCGGCGGCCTGGGCGCCGGGGCGGTAATCGCCGAGGTCGCTGGCGTTTTCCCCGTAGGCAATGCAGGCCAGCCCCTCCGCCCGCGCCAGGGGGACCAGCTCGGTGAACAGGTCGTGCTTGCAGAAGAAGCAGCGGTTGTTCGGGTTGGCCAGGTAGTTGGGGTTTTGGAATTCGCGGGTCTGGATGACCCGGAGCGGCAACTGGTATTGCCGGGCCAGGGCCAGGGCCTGGTCCAACTCGCGCCGGGGCAGACTGGGGGTGTCGGCGATGACCGCCAGCGACTTCTCGCCCAGCATCGCGTGCGCGACATAGGCCAGGAAAAACGAGTCCACCCCGCCCGAGTAGGCGACCAGGCAGGAGCCATAGGAGCGCAGCAACCCGCACAACCGTTCGTATTTTTCAGAAACCACGTCCTCAAACTCGCACGCCGCGCGGGGGTTGTCGAGGGGCGGCCGCGGGGGCGGCGGGGAAACCCGGGCGTCCGCCGGGGAGCCGAAAAAGCGTCATCCGGGCTTGACGGTTTCGGTAAATGTGATTGCATGGGGGCCATGAAAACGAAGATAGCAGCAGGTTTACTCGGGGCGCTGGTGCTGGCGGCGGGCTGCGTACGAACGGTCAATGACCGCCATCATTTTGCGCTCTCGCCGGGCCGGGACAAATTCGAAAGCCGCTACGAGCGGACGGTGGAGCAGGTTTATAGCGCTTCGACCGCGGTGCTCCGGCGCAACGGCACCATTGGCCGGGAGAGCATCATCAACACCACCACCAACCAGGTCCGGGCGATCGAAGGCCAGATCAACAACCGGAATGTTTTCGTCCGCGTGGAACCGGTGGACCCGGTCGTAACTTCCGTCAAAGTCCAGGTGCGCAGCAAGGGCGGCGGCACGGACTTGACCCTCACGCAGGAAATCCAGAAGCAGATCGCCATCGAGCTAGCGACGCGGTAAATCCCGTTTCAGGCCGAGGTTTTGCTCATAGACCCCCAGCTTGACGGTGGGGGTTGCGGCGCCGGCCTTCAATTCGAGCTTCAGCCGGGCCAGCCGCTGGCGGGCAAGCTCGGCATGGACGGATTGCGGCGCGCGCGCCTCAATCCGGTGGAGGGTTTGCCGGATCGCCTCCTCGCCCGCCCCGGTCCGAATCTGCAAGTCCGCCAGCCGGTTCAGCCAGTGCGCCGCCTGCTTCTCCGGCAGGTTGGGCAGCGCGATCAACTGCTCCAGCTCGGCGGTGGCCAGGTCCAGCCGGCCGCAGCAATCGGCGTAAAGAATCGCCAGCCGCTCCCGCGCCTCGGTGTCCAACGGATGCTGCGTCAGGTGCCGGACCCATTTCGCCACCTCTTGCTCCCCATCGTCGGCGGCCGGCGGATCGGGCTCCCCGCGGCTACGGAGGCCGATATTCGTCGGGCCCGCAACCACGGTAAACTTCTTCGGTTCGTGCGGCGCCAGCCGCATTTCGAGGTGGTCCAGGTGGGCAATCCGATGCGCCGCCGCCCGGGCGAATTCCGAATCCGGCAGCCGCGCGATGACCTGTTCCAGGACGCGCTGCGCCGCCGCGCGGTCCTGGGCGAGCCGAAGATGCCAATCCGCCAGCGAGAACAGGGCGAAGGCAAGGTTCGCCGGCGCGTGGCCGGGCTGGGCGCAGAAGCGCGTGAGGGTGAGCTCGGCGGCGGCCAGGTCCTTCAGGTCTTCGGCTTGAATCTGCGCCAGCAGCATTTGCCCCTCCCGGTCGGTGGGGAAGCGTTCGAGTTGCCGCCAGATTTCGCGCGCCGCCTCCGCATACCGGCCCTTTTTCTGCAAAGACTGGGCCCGGGAATACACCGGCTGCGGCGCCGGCTCCTCCTGGCCGCCGTCATAGAGCGAACTCAGCGGCCGGGCGGCCCAAAGCCCGATGCTGCGTCCCCAAATAATCGCCAGCACCAGCCCTACCGCCGCGACGAGCGGGACGCCCAGCATGGGATGGATCCGACCCTCTCCCACCGCGGGGAATCCCCAAAAAACCAGGACGCCAAGGAGCAGCGCGCTCAGGACCCACTTGAAGACCAGCCGCGCGGGATCGTCGCTGCGTTTGAGGCACCGAAAGCCCCACCAGCCAACTCCCCCGGCCACCACCACCAGCACCGCCGCGCGCAGCACCCATTGCCAGACCGGTGAATTCATGACATGACTTTGACCGGGCAGCGCCCCAAACCGCACGCGGAAACTGCCCGCGCCCGCGCCTGACCCGGCCCCGGGCAACGGCGGGACAACGGAACCGGGACGCCCGCCGCTTCCTCCGCCCGCTTCAGGCCAGCTTCTGGCGGATGCTCTCCGGATGGCGGGCGCGGCTGATGGCGGTTTCGTAGGTGATCCGGCATTGGCAGTAAAGCTCGTAGAGGCAGTTATCCATCAGCACCATGCCCTCTTTGCGCCCGGTCTGCATGACATTCTCCAACTGGTGAAGCTGGTTTTCGCGGATCAGGTTGCGCACCGCGTTATTGGCCGCGATCATCTCGTAAGCCAGCACGCGCCGGGTGCGGTCAACGGCGGGCAGCAATTCCTGCGCGATGATCCCCTGCAGGGCGTTGGACAACTGCAGAATGATCTGCCGCTGCGCGCTGCCCTCGAACACGCCCACGATCCGCTCCAACGCGTGCAGGATATTGGGCGAATGCATGGTGGCCAGCACCAGGTGCCCGGTCTCGGCGGCGGTCAGCGCCGTCGCGATGGCCTCGAAATCGCGCGTCTCGCCGATCACCAGCACGTCCGGGTCCTGCCGCAGGACGTGGATCAGCGCCCGGTTGAACGACCGCACATCGGTGAGCACTTCCTGCTGCACCACGATCGCCCGCTGGTTCTCATGCACGAACTCGATGGGGTCTTCGATGGTGACAATCTTGCACCGGCGCTCGCGGTTGATCAGGTCCACCAGGTAGTTGAGCGTGGTCGTTTTGCCCGCGCCGGTGGGGCCGGTGATCAACACCAGTCCGTTGGGCTTGCGCGCCCAATCGTCCAGTTTCTCAGGCAGCCCCAGGGCCTCCCGGCTCTCGATGCGGTCGCCGCAAAAGCGGAAGCTCAGCTCCGGGTACCCGTTGCGCCGGTAGAACGTCGCGCGCACCCGCCCGGCGGCGGGATGCCGCAGCGAAATGCATAACTCCCATTCCTCGTCGAATTTCCGCCGCTGCTGCGCGTTGAGCAGCGCGCCGGCGATTTCCGCCAGGGCCGCCTCCGCCAGGGCATCCTCCTCGGCGAGGATAATCTCGCCGTTCACCCGGTAGGCCGGGGGCACGCCCGCCACGAGGTGCAGGTCGGACGCGTCGAACTCCGCGGCGGCGGCAAACAGGCGCTCCAGGGTTCGCGTGCTCATCCGTTCCCCCAGCGGCGCCACCAGCCGCGCCAGCGCGCCCCGATTCCCATCCGGCCCACCCGGGCCAGCGCCAGCCCGGCGGCGGGGCAATTTTGATTAAGCTGCCGCGCCTGCTCGAAGGAATGGCGGGCCGGGCCGGCCAGCCCCAGCGCCTCCTGGCAGCGCCCCAGCTCCAGCCACACCAGGAAATGGGTGGCATTCCACTCCACCGCCTGCTGCAACAACTTCAGCGCCAGCGCGAACTGGCGATAATAGCAGCGCACGCGCGCCCCCAGCCACGCCACCTGCCAATCACGCGGCGCCAGCAGCAGGGCCTTGTCAAAACAGTAATCCGCCCGCGCCTCCCGGCGCGCCAGCAACACATCCCCCCGCGCCAGCCACACATACGCCAGGTCTCCGCGCTCCTCGAGGGCCGAATCCGAAAACGCCAGCGCCCCCGGCAAATCCCCGCCCCGGCCCAGCGCGACGCCCTTGGCGGCGAGCAACTCCGGGTCGTGGGGAAAGCGCTCCAGTGCCAGATCCGCCCATCGTCCCGCCTCGTGAAAGCGCCCCAACTCGATCAGCATCCGCACCTGCCCAACCCACGCCACGGGATTCTGCGGGTTGCACTCGAGCACCTTCCCATACAGCCGCAGCGCCGGCTCGAACTCGCCGTTCGCCAGGGTCGCCTGCGCCGCGGCGCAGTAATAGGCCTCGTCCTTCACCGGCGCCCCGGGCGGCGGGGGCCGGTCTTTGGGCGCGCCGTCCAGCTCGAGATTAACAAAGCGGCTCACGGCAGCGGCCGGACGCGTATCTTGCGGTAGGCGACCGGCCCATGATTGCCCTGGAACATCAGCGGCCCGCGCGCCTTCTCCCGGCCATCCAGGCCCCCGGGGGTCGGCTTCGGCATTTCCAGGTTCTCATGGATCACCCGCCCGTTCAGGATGACTTTGAGGAACTTCGCCGGGGCGGTCTTGTTGCCCGCGGCATCAAACCGGGGCGCCCGCCAATGAATCTCATACCGGCTCCATTCCCCCGGCGGACGATACTTCGGATTCCTCGGCGGCTGCGCGTCATAGATGGCCCCCATGTCGCCGGGGCCGGGATGAGCATCCTTGCCGAAACTGTCCAGCACCTGCACTTCGTATTCGCCCATGACGTAAATGCCGCTGTTGGACTTCTCCGGCACCATCACCTCCAGCGTGATGACCGCGTCGCCAAACACCGCGGTGCTGTACAGGTCCAGGCTTTGCCCATGCCCCCGGGTGTCGTTGATCAGCTCGTGGCCGCCGGGCGTCACGGCCAGCTCCCGGGGATTGGCCGGGGAGAGTTTCGCGCGCCCGACCTTCCACTGGCTCGGGGTGTTCCCCTCGGCGCGCGCCTTCCAGCCCGTCAAGTCCTTGCCGTTGAATGGCCGGCTCGTTTCTCCGGGCAACCGGCAGGTCGCGCCAAGCCCCACCGCCACGATGACTAGGAATACGCTGGTTTTCATAAACGGTTCGGCATCTATGCTTCCGCTTGTACTGAAATTGGCGCGGGCGGCAAAGGCTTAATTCAACTCCCCCATCCCGCCCCGGCCCCGCACGCGGGTGATGCGGTATTGCCCAAAGCCGCTCTCCGGGTCAAGTGAGGCTGCGAGGGTCTAAGGAGCAGCCCGAAATCTCCGGCAAGACCCTCAACTATCGTGGCCTGCTATGGCGCATCTGCAAAAACTGCGCCGGCCGCTCCGCGGACGGTTCTTAAGGTTTAAGTTGCCAAAGTTTAAGATTCAAGCACCCAAGGATTAAGTATACCCAGCCTACGGAGGGGACCCTCCCTCCAACACACACCGAAACCCAACAACGATGTCGCGACAACCGGGCGTGCGGCCGTCGCGGTACGAGGACAACAGAGGGTCGGGGTCGTTGATGAGCCACGAAGCCCCGCGCAAAACGCGGAATTTCTGGTCGGTGTCATACCAGTCCTCACACCATTGCCACACATTGCCGCCCATGTCATATAACCCATACTGATTGGCCTTGAAGCTCCCCACCGGCGAGGTGCGCGCATAGGCGTCCCGATATCCCTCGAGGGGGTTCCAGTCCGCAGGCCAATCTCTGTCCCGGGCTTCGATCCCCGCATAGTTCCCCGCCCCAGACGGCGGCGGCCACCCACTGCCCCACGGATAAACGCCTTTGACCTTCCCACTCTTCTCCCGGGGCGTTGCACCCAATAACGAATGTAACCCATAACGAATGTCTTTGACCTTCCCACTCTTCTCCCGGGGCGTTGCACCACTTTCGGCCGGCAACCCCACCGCCACGCTCCATTCCGCATCCGTCGGCAACCGGTAGCACTGGCCCGCTCCTATCCGGCCCTCCACCCGCTCCTTCCGCGTCAGCCACGCGCAGAACGCCTGCGCATCCTCCCAGCTCACACACACCACCGGATGCTCGTCGCTCTGCGCAAAACCCGGATCGTTCCAACCATATTCCCAGCCCCGCGGCTTCCAGTCGTCACTCTTCAGGATGAAAGGCTGGCTCCCTTTCTGGTATTCCCAGCCGCCGTTGCCCGCCCGATCCTGCGCAAAGGCCCGGAAGTCCCGCACCCGCACATCCCACACCCCAAACAACACCGTCGTCCCCGCCACCGGCACAAACTTCATCCCCAGGCTGTTCTCCCACGGATGATCCCGTGAAGCTAACCCCCACCAATACCAAGTCCCCAGGCACACTGCCACCAGCGCCAAGAGCCCCCCGGCCCACGCCAGCCGCTTCCTCAGCTTCCGGTGGCGCTGCTGCCGCCGGGCCTGCCCAACCCGGGCCAATCTGTCAAGCCCTCCTGAAATAGCTCCCACGCACCCTTGGCCGCCCGTTTTCACGGCCACGCCGTACTGGCTTTAGCCGGAATGATTCAGATTTCCACTTCCATTCGGCTTCACCAAAGGAGCAAGTCCCTGGTTGTATAGGCGAAAGACATTTACAAACCCGCGGCCAGACCGCTGAGTCCGCCAGCCAAACAGTTCGTTGAGGCTGCCCGCTGGCCTGTCAGGCCCATTTCGGCTCCAATGGAACAGAGGCGCACGGCTGAACTATGCCACGGCAACGTTTCAGGCAAGGCATTTGCGAAGCCAAAAGCCATCCGGGCATCAGCTCGCCCCGGAAAAACCCAATCCCGCCAGCCCCGGATTCATAACTAACTGTTTTTACTGAACTTATTACTCATCGTTCCGTTTCTCCTCGCCGTTCAGGCCTTTTCCGGCATCCGCAGCCACTATCCAGATACCGTGGATATACCCTGCCTTCAGGCCGTGTACAAGGGGTGTACAAGGGATGCCCACCGGGTGTACCAGCTAAAATCCCATGAACTCCCGGTGAGCATCCCTTGTACACCCCTTGTACACGGTCTGAAGGCAGGGTAAGTGCAGGGTAAGCCGAAGCCGGCATGACTGCGGTTTTGCCTCTGTTTTGCCCCTCTCTATGCCTGAATCCTTGATTTTACCGGCGAAAGGCCCTGGATTCAGCGGTTCTGCCCTTGGATTCGCCAAACAAGGGGCTTGCCGGGGCTATGGCTTGGGCGGTTGGGCTCGTCCGGGTTCCGATGTGGCGGGGGTGGGCGGTTGGATTGCCCAACGGTATCGTTTTGGAGCCGGATGCTGCCAAGGCCCTCCCAAGGGAGATTTATGGCCCGGGGGTCATTGATGGCTACGCGCGGTTAGACTTCCACGGTTTCGCCGGGCTGGGGCACGATGACTTTACTGCGGGGGAGCCGGGCGCGAATCTGGTCGGCAAACCACTGGATGGAATCGGCCTCGCCGTGGGTGAGCAGCACGGCGCGCGGTTCGACCTCGCAGACAAAGTCCAGCAGGTCTTCCCGGCTGGCGTGGGCGGTGAGGGAGAAATCCTCGACTTCGCACTGCCGGCGCACCTGGCCGGTCAGGGGGCTGAAGAGGAAGGGTTCCCCGGGGAGGGAGGCTTTGAGCCGTCCGCCCGGGGTGTCGGGGTCGGCATAACCGACGAAGAAGATGGCGTGTTTTTCGTCGGCGAACAGGCGCCGCGCCAGGTGGCAGGAGGCGGTGTGCTCGCTCATCATGCCGGAGGTGATGACGAAGATGCGGCTGCCGGCCAGTTTCAGGTTTTCCACCTGTTCCTGGCCGAGCACCACCAGGTTCAGCGCGTCGCGTAATTGCAGGTTGGGGTATTGGCGATGCGCGCGGTGCGCTTCCAGGTCGTAGATTTCCGTGAACACGCGCCCCAGGCCGCCGATGTAGATGGGCTGGGGTTTGAGGCGGCCCTGGCGCGTCAGCAGGGCCAGCAGGGCCAGGATTTCCTGCGTGCGCCCCATCGCGAAGGCCGGGATGAGAATGGAGCCGCGGCGGCGGAGGACGCGCAGGATGGCCTGGCTGAGGCGTTCCACTTCGGCGTCGCGGGTGAAGCCGGGGGACAGCGGGCGGTTGCCGCGCGTGGTTTCCATGATGAGCACGTCGGCCTTCACGCCCGCGAACCGGGCGCCCCGCAGAATCGTCTGGTCATGAAAGCAGACATCGCCGGTGTAGAAGAGGGTCTCTTTCCGGCCGCACACCCGGATGCCGGCGGAGCCGAGGGTGTGGCCGGCGTCAAAGAATTCCAGGGTGGGGGAGATGAACCCGGCGCGCGTCTTGCGGAACGCGGCCCAATCCACCTCGCGGTTGTATTTGAAGCCCTGAATGCGGGGCGCCAGTTCGTCCACTTCGTCGTGGTGGTACAGCGGGTATTCCTTCAGCCCGAGCTCGTCGCGCTGGCGCTTCATGACGTTGACCGAATTATGGAGCATGCGCTCGATGAGGAAATAGCTCAACTCGGTCGTCAGGATGTGGGCCTGCGGGAAATAGCGCTGCGCCACCGGCAGGGACCCGACGTGGTCGTGGTGGCTGTGCGAGATGGCGATGGCGTCCAATTCCTCGCGCTGGATCAGCTCGTACCGGGGCAGCGCGGCGCGGCCTTCGCGGCGGGGGTGGAGGCCGGCGTCCAGCAGCAGCCGGTGCCCCTCGAGGTCAACAAACCAGGCCGACGCGCCGATGCCGCAGTCGGGGTTGAGGTTGAGGATCCTCACTTCAACAAGCCGTACCCGGCCGGCACCTCGAACTGCGCGGCGGCGGGGGGAGCGAACTGGATGCGGGAGAAGCGCAGGCGCACGGTGTTCTGCTTTTCTTTGAGCTCGATTTGCACGGGGAACTCCCGGAGGTCGGCGGCGTTCCAGGTGACGGCGGTCAAAACCCGCTCCTGGCCGCGCTTGACCACCACCTGGTTCTTCACGCAGGCATGGCCGTCCAGGGTCTCCCGGCCCAGTTCCTTCCTTTCCAGCTTCAGATCCTTTTCCGACGCCGCCGCCTCCGCCGGCTCCAGGGGGACGACCTGATACGACTGCACGCCGGGGTAAATCATAAACGTCGCCTTTTTCTCGGGGCGGAAGACGCTGATGATGCGGCTCATGCCCGCCTGCTTCAGGGTGGTCGCCGAGCCCGCCGGAAAATCCCGCCCGCTCACGTCCTCCAGGTTAATCTCCAGGCGAACCTGGCCGTCCCGGACGGCCCAGTCCATCCGCATCAGCACCGCCTCTTTTTGCTGGGCGTCAAAGACGCGCGCCTCGGTTTTGGCCGTGAACGCCTTCACGCCGCCAAACAGCTTCACAAAGGCCGTGTTGATGCCCGCCGGCGACGCGGCCACCGGCACCTGGCCCGGCGCGGGGCCGAGGGCGGCCCCGAGCACCGCGAGCACCGCAAACAACCGCAGGGGCAAGGCAAGTATTCTCATGGCAGTGATTTTTCTCCACTATACGCACCCGGGCGGCGTTCGGCAAACAAGGTTTGCGGCGGCCCGCGGCCCCGCGGATTGCGGCGGCCCCGGCGGGAGAACCCGGGGCCGCGCGGGCGCCCTCCTCCCGGGCCGGGTGGGGAAGGGCTGGGTGGCCCGGGGAAGCCGGCGCGCGCGGCGGGGAGCGGGGGGATTTTCGCGCGGCTTGCTATTGGCAGGCGGGCCCGGGCCGTTTAGGTTGTGCGCACGAGCATGAAAGAGTTTCAAGCACATCGCCGCCGCCCGGCGCGCCGCGGGCGGGTTCTGGCCCGGTTTATTTTGGCCCTGGCGCTGCCGGGGGCGCTGCCGGGGGCGGGGCAGCAGGTTCCGGTGGAGGAGGAGCACCTGGCCAACGGGATGCGGGTGCTGCTGGTGCCGCGGCACGACGAGCCGACGGTGGCGGGGGGCTGGGTGGCGCATGTGGGCAGCGCGAACGAGCGGCCGGGCGTGACCGGCATCACGCATCTCTTCGAGCACATGATGTTCAAGGGCACCCGGACGATCGGCACCACGAATTACGCGCGCGACCTGGAGATTATCGCCGCGCAGGAGCGGGTCCGCGAGGCGATGCGGCAGGAGGAGCGGCAAATGCGCGCCGCCCACCTGCAGGGCGCGGGGGCGGATCCGCGCCAGCCCGAGAGCCGCACCGCCCGCTACCGCGAGCTGGAAAAGGAGTTTCGCCGGCTGGTGGACGAGCAGCGCGCGCTGCTGGTTAAAAACGAGTTTGACCGCCTGTATAGCGGCGAGGGCGGTTCGGGGATGAACGCCTTTACCACCCAGGACCTGACGGCCTATTTCATTGTCGTGCCGGCCAACAAGCTGGAGTTGTGGGCGTGGATGGAGTCCGAGCGGCTGCTCCACCCGGTTTTCCGCGAGTTTTACGCCGAGCGGGATGTGGTGCTTGAAGAGCGGCGGCTGCGGATCGAATCCACGCCGCTGGGCAAGTTCGAGGAGCAGTTCAACGCCATGTTCTGGGAATCCTCGCCCTACGCCTGGCCGGTGATCGGCTGGCCCTCGGATTTGCTGGCCATTTCCAAGGCGCAGGCGGATGAGTTCTACGCCACGTATTATTCGCCCCAGAACATCACACTCATCCTGGTGGGCGATTTCGCGCCCGCCGCGGCCCGGGCGCTGGTGCGCAAATACTTCGAGCGCATCCCGCGCGGCCCCCGGACGCCGCCGGACGTGGTCACACCGGAAGTGGCGCAGGCGGCCGAAAAGCGCATGTACGCCGAGGCCGAGACGAATCCGCAGGTGGATATCCTGTGGCATACCGTGCCTTTCCGGCACCGGGATTCGTATGCGCTGGAAATCCTCAGCCAGATTCTGGCCACGCGCACCGGCCGGCTGTACAAGGGGCTGGTGCTGGGCAGCGGCCGGGCCACCGAGACCTGGGCCCAGCAGGTTTCCTGGAAATGGGAAGGCTTCTTCAACATCGGCGGCGAGGCCCGCGACGGCCACCGCCCCGAGCAAGTGGAGCAGGAAATCTACGCGCTGCTCGCGGCGCTGCAGCGGGAGCCGGTGCCGCCCGAGGAATTGCAGAAGGTGAAAAACCACTTCGCGGCGACGGCCTACCGGCGGCTTTCCTCCAACTACCCGATTCTGCTCCATCTCATCCGCAACGACGGCGCCGGCCACTGGCGCGAAATCAACGAGGCCGGGCCGAAGATACAGGCCGTCACCGCCGCCGACGTGCAGCGCGTGGCCAGCCAGTACTTCACCCGGGAGAACCGGACGGTGGCCATTTACACGCGCCCCGCCGCCGCCGCCCCCACCCCCGCCGCAACCCCGCAAAAACCATGAAGAACCCGGATTCCGCACCGCTCGACGCGAACCCCGGCGCCCCGGCGATGGCCGCCGGCCAAACCCCGAAACCTCCGCGCCCCGGTTTCCGGCTCGGGTGCCTCCTGGCCGGCGGCGCCGCGCTGCTGGCAGCGGCCAGCCTCACGCCCGCCCGGGCGCAGGGGGACATCCCCGCCCGGCCCGAGCAGCTCACCTATGCGCCGCTGGTTTATGAACCGCCGGCGCCGGAGAAGTTCCGCGTCCCGCTGGCCAGCGGGCCGGTGGCCTACGTGGTGCCGGATCGCGAGCTGCCGCTGATCCAGGTGGTGGTGTATATCCGCGTTGGCGCCTACCTGGAGCCGGCCGGGCGGGAAGGGCTGGCCGGCCTGGCCGGCTACCTGCTGGCCCGGGGCGGCACGGAGTCGCAGAGCGCGGAAGCCCTCGAGGAGCGGCTGGCGTTCCTGGCCGCCCGGCTGGAATCCAGCATCGGCCCCGACCAGGGCAGCGTCAGCCTGAACCTGCTCGCCAAGGATGCGGACGAGGGCCTGGCCCTCCTGCGCGAGGTTCTGGCGGCGCCCCGTTTCCAGGAGGACAAGATTGCGCTGCGGCGGCAGCAACTGCGGCAGGACATGCAGCAGCGCAACGACCAGTCCGCCGCCATTGAAGAGCGGGAAAAGAACTTCCTGGCCTTTGGCGAAAACTTCTGGGCCAACCGGCTGCCCACGGCGGCCTCCGTGGACGCGATCACCCGCGCCGACCTGGTGCGTTTCCACCGCCAATGGTTTCACCCCGCCAACTTCGTGGTCGCGGCCAGCGGCGATTTCGACCGCGACCAGATGACGAAAAAGCTCACGGCGCTGTTTGCGGACTGGCCGTTCGCGGGGGCAACGCCGCCGCCCATCCCGACCAACACGGTCTTCGCCGCCCCCGGCGTTTACCTGGTCAACAAGGACGTCAACCAGGGGCGCGCGGCCCTGCTGCTGCCGGGCATTCAGCGCGACAACCCGGACTACTTCGCGGTGGGGGTGATGAACGATATCCTCGGCGGGGGCGGGTTCACCTCGCGCATCATGAACCGGGTGCGTTCCGACGAGGGGCTGGCCTACGACGCGCACTCCCGTTTCCCGGGCGGCATCTACTACCCGCTGGTTTTCGAGGCCGGGTTCCAATCCAAATCGCGCACCGTCGCCTATGCGGCGTCGCTGGTGCTCGACGAAATGAAGCGCATCGCCGCCGCGCCGGTCTCCGCCGCCGAGTTGAACGTCTCCCGGCGCGGGTTCATTGAGCGCTTTCCGCGCATCTTCGCGACCAAGGCGCAGATCGCCAGCACCCTGGCTCAGGACGAATTCACCGGGCGCTACGCCCGGCAGCCGGACTTCTGGAAAACCTACCGCGCGCGCCTGGAGGCCCTGGGCCCGGACGACGTGCTGCGCGTGGCCCGGAAATATCTGACCCCCGAAAAGCTGGTCCTGCTCATCGTGGGGCAAAAAGACCCGGTGCTGCTCGGCCACCCGGATCACCCGGTGCGGCTGGCGGAGCTGGCGGGCGGGCGCCTGACGGAGCTGCCCCTGCGCGACCCGCTGACCCTGCAGCCGCTTCCGCTGGCCTCCAACCCGCCGCCGGCGGCGCCGTAGCCGGCCGTCCGGCGAAGGGCTTTAGTTGCGGGCGGTGAGCAAATTGCCTTTCGGCAGCAGGGAAAGGTAATCCCGGAGTATCTGCTGCGCCTCGAGCATGGGCGCGTCCGGGGCCGGCGCGCGCGACTCCGCCGCCTCGTCGTCCGGGTCGTCGGAATCGAGGTCGGCGGTGGCGGTCGTGGTGGCGTTGGTGGCGGCGAGCGGGGGCGGCAGGCCGGGCTGCGCCGCCTGCTGGAGGGTTATTTCATACACCTTTTCCCGCGGTTCCGGGCGCGCCCGGCGTTCGCGCTCGCGCGCTTTCTGGCGGGCCTCGGCATCCTGCTGTTCCTTGAGCCGCTGCTGCAAGTTCAGCGAAAGGGTCTTGTCGGCCTGCTGTTTTTGGAACAGGGCGATGTCCTCGCGCACATAATCGTAGTCCTTGCTGGCGGCGACGCGGGCGGCGGAGCGCTCGCGGAGCTCGGACAGGTAGGGCTTGACGAGGTCGAAGCGGTCGTAGCGGGCGCTGCGGATGGTGCTCCAGGGCAGCGGGTTGTCGAGCGCGCTTTCCCCGATGTCTTTGGACTCGTTGGCAACGGCGGGCAGGATGATGTCCGGCACGACGCCGCGCAACTGGGTGGATTTGCCGCTGGGCCGGAAGAACGTCTTGATGGTCAGCTTCAGGGCGCCGGGGTCGTTGGTGAGCGACGGGACGGGATAGCGAATGTAGGGGCGCAACTGGTTGACGCTCTGGACCGTGCCCTTGCCGTGCGTCGAGGATTCGCCGACGATGAGCGCCCGGCCATAGTCCTGCAGGGCGCCGGCCACAATCTCGGACGCGGAGGCGCTGTGGCGGCTGGTCAGCACCACCAGCGGGCCGTCATACGCCACCAGCGGGTCGGTGTCCACGGCCTCCTGGATCTGGCCGTCGGTCTCGCGCACCTGCACCACCGAGTTGGTCTTGACGAACAGGCCGGTCAGCCGGATGGCCTCCTCCAGCGAGCCGCCGCCGTTGTTGCGCAAATCGAGCAGGAGGCCGGCGATCTTCTCCTGCTTCAGCTTGTCGAGGAGCTTGATGACGTCGTCGGTGGTGCTTTTGGGCTCCGGCTTGTCCTTGGTGTTTTGGGGATCGAAGGTGGCGTAAAAGGACGGCAGGTCAATCACGCCCAGCCGGAGATTTTGGCCGTTCGCATCCGGCCCCTCGATGATCCGGGCCTTGGCCGCCGACTCGGTCAGCGGGATTTCGTCCCGGATCAGGCTCACGACGTTGCGCGTGGCGGACTCGGCGCCGTCGGGAATGATGGTCAGGCGCACTTCCGTGCCCTTGGGGCCGCGGATCAACTGCACCGCCTTGGTCAGGCTCATATCCACAATATCCACGGGCGGCTGGTCGCCTTGCGCCACGGCGACAATGCGGTCGTTGACCTTGATGAGCTTGCTCTTGATGGCCGGCCCGCCGGGCAGCAGCCGGCGAATCTTGCAGTAGCCGTCCACGGATTGCAGCTCGGCGCCGATGCCGAACAGGCTCAAGCTCATGCTGATGGAAAACTGCTCAAGCTGCGCGTGGCCGAAGTAGTCCGAGTGCGGGTCATAGGTGCGGGCCAGCGCGGTCAGATAAAGTTGCAGCACGTCGTCGTTGTTCCAATCGGCGAAAAAGCGCCGGTTGCGCTGATACCGGTGGCGGAGCGTCTCGATGATTTCCTCGTCGTCGCTCTTCTTCGGGGACGCGGCCGGGCCCGTGGCGGCGGACGCCGCGGAGTCCGCTTTCGCGCGGATGCCTTCGATCGCCACCGGCGCGAATACAGCCGGCCGGTCGGTGTCCGCGCGCGCGCCCGCCGCGGAGTCCTTGTCTTTGGGTGAGGCCAGCCGCGTGGGCGATGACCCCCGGCCGGACGGCGGCGCGGCGGAGTGTGGAGGGCTGCCGTTCGTGCCGGCCGCCGATGGCGGGAGCGGGGCCGGCGGGGGCGCGTTGGTTTCCGCGGGCGCCGGTTTTTTGGCGGCGGCGGCCGGCTTCTTCTGGCGGGCGCTGATCTTGCCGAGCAGCTCCTGCAAATAATCGAAGCGCACCCGCTCGCGCCAGAGCTTCCGGGCTTCCTCCAAATCCGCCGGGTACGGCATTTCCTTGCGATTCAGCGTGATCCGCTCGTCGGTGGTGAAGGTGAACTTTTCCCGCTGGAGCAGGGCTTCCGAGTATTCCGCCCGCTGGGCAACCCGCTGCAGGTAGCGGTTGAAGATTTTGCAGGCGGGGGTGACGTCGCCCTCGCCGCGGCGTTTCCCCGCGAGCGTCAGGTGAGCCAGGTTGGCGCGGTAAGGCTCGAACTCCGCCAGGTCCGCCTGGGTGAAATGCAGGCGCATCGGGTCCAGGGTCTCGAAATAGCGATCGAAGAACCGGCTGGCGACCTTTTCATCGAAGGGCTGGCGCAAGTAGTGAAGGTTCTCCAGCATCGAGGCGCTCACGCTTGCAATCTGGCCGTCCACCGGCCCGGGTTTGATGACGGGCAGGGCGTTGGTGGCCGGCGCGGTCGCTTCCGCCGCCCGCGACGGCCCGGAGAGAAAAAGCCCCACAGCCAAAAACAGACCGCGGATGGCAAGGTGTCTAATCATGATGTGTTCTTACGATGCTTAACCATAGCACAGCCGGAGCGCAACCCCGCAAAACTCTTTACGGGGCGGCGGGGCGGTTCCGGGCAATGCGCTGCCGGGCCCACTGGCGGGCGGCGGCGCGGGTGGTGAGCTCGCCCTGCAACTGCTGGTCGCGCAGCTCGGCCAGCAGCGCCCCCAGGGCCGGGCCGGGCGGCTGGCCCAGGGCGATCAGGTCGTGGCCGGTCAGCAGCGGCGGCCGGATTTGGGGCTGCCGCGCCAGCAACCCGGCTTGCGCCACCAAATAATCATAGACCTCCAGCCGTCCATGGGAACCCAGGCAATCGAGCCGGTGCAGCTCCAGCTCCAGCGGGAACGTGGGGCGCAGCAGCAGGCGGCGCAGGGTGGCTTTGCGCATCTGCGGAGCGTCCTTGAACTGCATGTGGCGGCGCACCGCCTGCACGACCGTCTCGATGTGCTTGCGGGGAAACCGGAGGCGCCGCAGGATGACGCCGGCCATCTCCGCCCCGAGCCGCTCGTGGCCGTAGAAGTGGATGCTGCCGGTCGCCGGGTCGGTCGTGGCGGTGAGCGGCTTGGCCACATCATGCAGCAGGACCGCCCAGGGCAGGGCGGGATCGGGCGCGGGCGGCAAATGATGCAGCATCCGGCAAAGGTGGTTGAAGACGGAGCCTTCGGGATGAAACTCCGGGGATTGGCGGCAGGCGACGGTCGCCGCCACCTCCGGGAGGACGTGCTCGAGCAGCCCGCTCTGCCACAGCAACTCCAGCCCGCGCGCGGCGTGCGGCGGCTGGAACAGCTTGACCAGCTCCTCGCGAATGCGCTCGGCGCTGATGCGCCGGATCCGGGCCGCGTGGGCCCGCACCGCGGCGAAGGTTTCCGCTTCCAGGCGGAAGTCCAGTTGCGCGGCAAACCGCACCGCCCGCAGCAACCGCAGGTGGTCTTCGGCAAAGCGCTCCGCCGGCGCGCCGATGGTGCGGATGACCCGGGCGCGCAGATCCGCCGCGCCGCCCACCCAATCGTGCAACCGCCGGCGCACGGGATCATAAAACAGGCCGTTGACCGTGAAATCGCGGCGGAGCGCGTCCGCCCGGGCATCGCCAAACGCAACCCGCCCCGGACGCCGCCCATCCTGGTAATCAGCTTCGGCGCGGAAGGTGGCCACCTGGAACTGGCATCCCGCCTCGAGCACCACCATGACGCCAAACTTGCGCCCGACGGCAAGGGTGCGCGGGAAGAGCCGCTCGATCTGCTCCGGCCGGGCGGCGGTGGCGAGATCGTAATCGCCCGGCGGGCGCCCCAGCAGGGCATCGCGGACGCAGCCGCCCACCCAGAACGCCGGGTAGCCGGCTTCCTGCAGCCGCCGGGCAATGTCCCGCGCGGCGCGGCGCAGGATTCGGGCGGGCGGCGCGCTCATGGCCGTTGGCTTCGCGCGGACACGCTCAACCGGCGGGCGAATCCTCGCCCCAAATCCCCTTGAGATGCTCGATGCCGCGCCGGACTTCCGCGACGGGCAGGTTGGGGTTGAGCTCGAACACCTTGATCTGCTCCGGCCGGATAAACGGCTTGAGCGCGGCAAAATCCAGTGTGCCCGTCCCCGGCGCGCAGTGATCCCGGCCGGGGAATTGGACATCGTGGAGATGCAGCCCGAACAGGCGGTCGCGCAGCGACTCGACATGCATCGCGTGGTGCAAAAAGCCGAGGTTCTCCTTGATCTGGGCATGGCCGGTATCATGCCAATAGACGAAGGCGGGGCTGGCCAGTTCGCGAAACAGGAAGGAGAAATCACTGTCGAGCGGCAGCTCCTCCAGCGCCTGGCGGTTTTCCAGGCCCAGCTTGACGCCGTGGGCCTCGGCGGCCGGCCCGAGTTCCTTCAGAAGCGCGCTGAGCCGCTCCATAAACGGCCCCTTCCGGGCCTCGCGCCGGGTGTCCACCTCCTCGCACAGCCGGGCATACTTGTCCGCGACCTTCTCCCGGCGTGGGGCCAGCTCGAGCAGCTTGTCGGTGTAGTTCTTCAGCTCGAGGCTGCCGCAGTGCAGCACGACGGCGGCGGCTTTGACGCGCGCGGCAAACTCGATGGTCTTGAGCGTGTAGCGCCGCGCCAACTCGCGCTCGCGGGGGCGCTCGGCGGAGAACTGGTAGAGGTTGGGCGCGGCGTGGTTCACGCCCAGGGGCAGCGGACAAAAGTTATGCACGCTCGAAATCCGGATCTCCCCCGCCGCCACCGCCTCCAGGATGCCGGGCAAAAGGCTGATCCGGGTGCAGTGGCCCAACTCGGCGTAGTCGAACCCCAGGTCGCGAATCTCGCGCAGCATCTGGCGGCCGTCGGTGTGCCGATGCGAGTTCCAGCAAGTGGAAAGCGAATACATAGCGCCACCCCGGGAATCACGCCCGGCGGGCGCGCCGCGCGCCGCGCCCTCGCCCGCCGCCCGGCCCGGCCTCGCGCCGTCCGCCGGCCCCGCCCCATTCGCCCCGATTAAAGTGCATCCTGATCAAAACTTGCTTGCGTCCTTTCCGTCCCCCGGAAACCAACCGGGCCGGGCGGCCGATCATTCCCGCCCGGGTCGTTCGTCCAGCATACCGGGGCGCCGGCCCTTGTCAACCGGCCACACCGGAACGCGCTTGCCATCGGCCGGGGCCCGGTGCCATTCTTGGGCATGGGTTTACCCGATCAACCAATCTCGCTGACCCCGCCGCAAATCGCCGAATTGCACCGTCAGTTGACGAAAATGCGCCACGACATCAACAACCACCTGTCGCTGGTCACCGCCTCGCTGGAGTTGGTCCGCTACCGCCCGGAGAAATCCGAGCGCATGCTGGCCACCGTGGCCGAGCAACCCCCGCGCATCGCCGAGGCGCTGCTGCGGTTCTCGGCCGAATTCGAGCGCGCCCTGGGCATCACCGCCCCCTGATCACCGGCCGTCCGCCCGCGCCGCCGGCGCCGGCGAATCCGCGCTCTTCATGTGGCGGTGCACGAAAACGTAATACAACACCCCCACCACCCCAAGAAACCCCACCAGCCAGAAAGTGACCTTGTGCATCTCGCCGTGGCTGATATTGGCCCCGACTTTCACCCCCAGCCAGCACAGTATCCCCGACCAGATCGCCGAGCCGAACAGCGTATAGATCGAGAATTGCAGGTAATCCATGCGCACGATGCCCGCCGGGATGCCGATCAGGTGCCGCACCACGGGCAGCAGCCGCGACGCAAAAATGCCAAACGCGCCGTAGGTGGCCGCCCAGCGTTCCGCCCCCTCAATCTTGGCGGGCGGGATGAAAACATACCGGCCATAGCGCATCACCAGCGGCCGCCCCGCCAGCCGCGACGCCCAATACATGACCGTCGCCCCCAGCCACGACCCCACAGCCCCGGCAACCACCAGCCCCGCTTGCGCGGTCCAGCCGGTAAGCGGCAGCCCGAGAAAAACCAGCCCGTCGTTCCATGCCAGGTGCGCCGCCGGCGGAATGACAATTTCACTGGGCAACGGGACAATCGAGCTTTCAATGGCCATCATCAGGCCCACGACCCAGTAGCCGCCGCTTTTCAACGCTCCGGCATACCACTGCCAGAGCGCGTTGATACTTGCTTTAAGCATGAGCGAGCAGCTTATAGCGGAAAACCCGCGGGGAGGGAATGAGATTCTACGCGCCCCGGACCAACCCGCCAAGACCCTGGGTTTTTACCTCCTGAGCCCTGCCGTCACCCTCGGAAAAGCTCAGGCAGATTCGCGTTACTAGACACGCGGGGGGCCTTACCAATGGCCCCTGCCGAACTCCCTTCATCCCAAGGAATGGCCATATTGCGAGCGATGAGTGGAAGCGCCAAGGTCACCAGACATATAACCATTAAGAACCACATGACGACTCCAGGGCTCACCGAGACGTTGTTCATGAAGATAAACCCCAGTATGCCAAAGGGATTATCCTTCAGCTCATTCATGACCGTGTCTCTGGCACCCGCCAGGAGCATTCGGGCACCCGCGCTGAAAAAGATCGGAAACTGCGCCCCGAAAGCAAGCCAGACAGTGTTTAGCAAGGGCTCGTTCCTCTTGAAACCGAAGGCAAGCACACCCCAGACCAAGGTAAGAATGTAGTGGAGCTGCAAGCCAAGGACCGCCAAAGCGCAAAATACTAGGCCGGCATATGCAACCATGAAATCAACATCCTCCTCGAAGCTTTGGGAGTCCCTGATACCCTCATTAGGTCTTTGTGTCCGCTCGCCCTTGGATGCACTGTGAAACTGCGGAACAATTAAATCAAACATTGAAAAGTTCACCTTGCCTACGATTGGTATTGTCACGCGCACGTTCGGCAGAAAGAACGCCATCACGCTCAGTAAGCAAATCGCCGTCAGTGCCCATTGTTGCACTCTCCGCAACGGGGGTAAGCGCCCCACGACCTGACTGAAGCCTCCCTGACCTGCTTTCAATATCGGGCTATCGTACAGCGGCATCCACCTCGTTTCATCCTCGCTCCGATAAACCACATCCGCGGTGATGGTGCCGTTAGTCCACAAAGAGCGCAACTGTTCGCCCGTGTATGGTCCCTTCTCCCCTTCTTTGGACCTGTAAAAGTAGAACCGCCCCGGCACCTCATCCCTCCTTTTCTCGGCGTGTCTTGCTTCAATCGGCTCTGGCTCCGGCCCTGCTTTTGCAGTCGGCTGCGCTCGTGATGCCACCGGCACCTGCGGAACATACAGCCGTGTGTCGAGGCCGCAATGTGGACAAGCAACAACGATCCCGACCCGTCTTCTGTCATACTCGATGTGGCCAGAACAGGTCTGGCACAAGCACTTCACGAACTGAGAATCTGGCGTGCCCATACCTTTAACAAAAAGTCCGCCCATAGGCAGAACCTCTGTCGGGCTTGCAAACAAAATGAGCTTCCCGCGCCATGGCTGTTAAGCGGCACCCAGCCGCATATTTACCGGGATGCTATTGCCTGCCGGTGACCGAATCAAGCAACAAATTGCGTTATCTACAGTTACTTGGTCGCAGGCAACCTAGGCGGGGGCGTAGGTGTTTTTCTCTGTCGCCGGGCGAACGGCCCTCGAGCGCCGCGTGAGGGCACGCGGCCTACAGGAGAAGGAAGGACACCTCGGCAGGACACATGCCTTCCTGCAACACCTCACTCCCGGCAACCCACAGGCCTCCCCGCTCCATCCCGTCCCCTGTAGGCCGCGTGCCCACACGCGGCGCTTTGCACCGGCCTGCCACCACCAACCCCTAAAAATTGCACTTGCGCGAAGACCTTCCACCCGCCAGCCTTCCCGCATTACCTCGGGGCGGACTTCCAGCCCAAGGAGTGGCGGGAAGCCGAACCGCCTCCGGGCCGTAATAGGCAGACAATTAAAACAACAATTAGAGAGGACAGACGTTATGAAAGTACTCACATCTCCGCGCACGGGCAGTCTGGGCGCGGAAACATACTACCAATCCCCCTTCGGCGTGTGCGCCCGGCGGCGCACCGTGCCCCGGGACCGGCCTTCTAACCGCAAAGCGGCCGCACGGTCGTATTTCGGGATCTCCTCGCGGGAGTGGGGCCTCAAGCTCAGCGAAGCGCAGCGCGAGCGTTGGAACGCCGCGGCGCTGCACGTCCCCAGCCGGCCCTGGATGGGGCAGTATTCGCACTTAAGCGGGCAGCAGTTTTGCGTCCAGATCAACAGCACCCTGCGGGGGCTGGGTCTGGCGCCGGTGGAGGAACCGCCCGCCCCGGTGGTCTTCGGCCCCAATCCCGTCACCGGGTTGGAGATCGTCAATGACGCGGAAGACGGGGTTCGGCTGCGACTCAACGTCGGAGCCGTCCATGAAGACATCATGGTCTTTGGGCAGCCACCCTGCAGTGCGGGCCGGATGAAACCCCGCCGTGCCTATTACCTGGGCCTGTTGGGCCCAAGCCAGAACGGGCAAAGCGACATCACGGACCTCTACGCCGCCCGGTTTGGGCGACCCGCCCCGGGGCAGAAGGTGTTTATCGCCGTGGTTCAGACCCGGAACGGTTGGAAAGGCCAAAGCCGGGTTCACAACGCCATCGTTCCGCCGCCGCCGATGTTGAAATCTCAGCAAGCGGCTGAAACGGCAAGGGTTAAGAAATCGAAGCCCGCCGCCGCCCCGGCATCCACCGCCGCCCACAAGGCCGTCTCTTCTCCGTCCTTTCGAGCCATGTACAAGGGGAGTACATCGGAAGCCCGGCAGGAGCACATGGAAAATAAGCATGAGACCCCTTTGAGCCTCCTTTGTACCCCCGTTGTACACGACCTAATGGGAGCGTTAGGCTGGCTGGGGCGGGTGGGGCGGGTTTGGGCGCGGGCCTGAGCCGGAATGGAGGGATGGACGACTTGCGGATGATGTAAAAGGACGTTTCAAGGCGGGAGGAAGTGGACGTGAACGTTCGGCAACCCCGGAACGGGCGGTTGGGTGTTGCCACGCGTCCTGGTTTTTCGGGTTCATCCGGCGGGTTTGTTTTTGGGGCGGGGAGGGTAGTCTGGGTGGGTGAGCCAAAGTCTGCTTTATCATGCCTTTGGGGTGCGGGAAGGTTACGAGTATGTCCGCACCGAATATCGTCGCGGAACGGCCGGGTTTCACCTGACGGTGGCCCCTTGTTTGATGGTTTGTCCCCATTGCCAAGGGCGGGAGATCATCCGCAAGGGCAAGCGCTTTCGGCGCATCCAGACGGTGCCCATTGGGTTCAAGGCGGTGTTCTTGAATGAGAAACTGGACGAACTGCGGCGGGTGCGGGTTCGGGAAGCGGTCGGGACGAGGCGTCAGGCCACCAAGGGCACGCGCTACTATTCCCGCTGGAGTTGGCTGCGGCGGCGGGGTATTTTCGCGGCGGCTTTGTTTAGCACGATTATGCGTCAAATTACCGATAAGGCAGTGGTTGCCCTTCTGGGGTGTTTGCTGGCGGCGGCGATGGGTTCGGGGCAGGCGGCGGAGCCGGATGGCGGCTGGCAGTGGCATGATGCGCGGGGGCTGGTTCTGGAGGGGAAGGGGTGGCGGGATACCCGGCAGTATTACGACCGGCTGCCGGGGCGCGCGGAGGGGATCGTGCGCGGCGCGGTTTGGGGGTTGAGCCAGGATTCCGCGGGGCTGGCGGTGCGATTTGTCACGGACGCCACGGCGATTTCGGCGCGGTGGACGCTGCGGAGCGAGCGGCTGGCCATGGCGCACATGCCGGCCAGCGGGGTGAGCGGGGTGGATCTTTACGTCAAAGATAAAGGCCGGTGGCGCTGGCTGGGCGCCGGGCGCGCGGAGAAGTATCCGACCGAGGAGAAGACGCTGGCGCGGGAACTGCCGCCGATGCGGCGCGAGTATTTGCTTTACCTGCCTTTGTATAACGGCGTGACCGAGGTGCAAATCGGCCTTCCGGCCGGGGCGAAGCTGGAAGCCGCGCCGGCGCGGGAGCCGGGGCGGAAGCCGGTCGTGTTCTATGGCACCTCCATTTTGCAGGGCGGGTGCGCGGCGCGGCCGGGCATGGCGTATCCGGCGATCCTGGGCCGGCGCCTGGACCGGGAGGCGATCAACCTCGGGTTTTCGGGCAACGCGTGGGGCGAGCCGGAGATGGCGCGCCTGCTCGCGGAGCTGGATCCCGCGGCCTACGTGCTGGACCCGCTCCCCAACATGAAGGAGGAGTGGGTGGCGCCGCGGCTGCGGGAGTTCATTGCGATCCTGCGGAAGGCGCATCCGCGGACGCCCATCGTGCTGGTGGAGCACGCGGTTTATCCCGACAGCGAATCGCTGGGGCCGCAGGCCGGGCGCTGCGCGCGGTCCAATGCGCGGCTGCGCGAGCTGCACCGCCAGTGGGTCCGCGCGGGCGATCGGCAGCTGTGGTATGTGTCCGGGGCGGGTTTGACGGGCGATGACCGGGAGGGCACGGTGGACGGGGTGCACGCGACGGACCTGGGTTTTTATCGGATGGCCGGGGCCATCGAACCCACGCTGCGGCGGGCGTTGAAGTTCCACCGCTGACGGGCGGGCCGGCGGGCGCGGGGGGAAAGCGCGGGCGGGGGGCGGCCGGCAATTTTGCCGCGTTCCGGGTTTGACAACCCGCCGGAAGCCCGCAACACTGAGCCCCACGTTTTGACGTATGAAATACTATGCTTCATTGGCGGCGGTGCTATCGTTTCTGTCCCTGGCGCCGCTGCCGCTTCCGGCGGAATCCGCCGCCCCCGCGTTGATTTACGAAACCCCGCAGGAGTTTTTTGCCGGGGGCGACTTTGACCGGGACGGGCGCGCCGACCTGGTGATCGTGGACAAGAGCAGCGGGAAGTTCCGGCTGGGCTACCAGTTGGCGCCGGGGGTTTTTACGTGGGTGGATTGCCGGCCCAGCGGCCTCAAGGACGTCACCGGGTTCAGCCTCGGGCCGTTGCTGAAGAAGGACCAGGAGGCGCTGGCGTTCACCTCGCCCGACGCCAACGAGATCACGCTGGTGGATGTCTCCAGCGCGACGGCGCCGAGCAAGCCCGTGGCGTTGCCGTTCACCGCCGCTTTGGGCCCCAATACGATCGTCGCGGTGGATGTGGGCGGCGCGGGGAACACCGAGCTGGCGGACCTGGCCGTGGGCTCGATCTATAATTCGCCCGATCCAAACCTGGGCGTGCTGCTGCGCAATGATGGCGCGGAGTTTCCCAAGCTGGCGGAGGAGACGCTGCCCGGGGCGGCCGTGCGCGGCAACCGCGTGGCGCTCAAGGCGGGGTCGCGGGAGCTGGTCTGCGGTTTGGTGCAGGGGGACAATGGGGACATGCTGCGGGTGCTGGATGTGAGCGGCGCCAAGCCGGTGGTGGTGGCGTCGGCGGAAGGGCTGCCCGCCGGGTCGGATTATACCGTGGGGCGGTTTCGCGGCTCGCCGTTGTGCGAGTTCATCGTCTATAAGCCCGGGGAGAGCCGCGTGACGGTGCGGCCGGTGGAGGAGCCGGCGGCCGGGACGTTCCGGTTTGGCGCGGGCGCGAGTTTTGATCTCGGGCAGCCGGTGCGGCGGGTGGTGGCGCTCGAGGGCGGCGGCGCCCGGAAGCTGCTGGTCATTTTTGGGGAGGGCGAGAAGGCCGGGTTGTATGATTTTGACGGGACGCGGGCGCCGGCGCTGGCGCACCGCCTGCCGGCCAACAATGATTTGTTCACCTGCGCGGCGGCGGCGCCGGGCGGGTTCATCGTCTTTTCCCAGCCGGCGGGGGGCAAGTTTTCCACGCGCTATCAAATGTTCAAGGTCAGCGGCGGCGCCTGCGCTCCCGGCGCGGCCGGCAGCCTGGCTTCCCTGGCGGACAATGACAACGTCATTATTCCGGACATTCATGCGCGCATCGCCGCGCAGCCGGCGGTGGCGGGGCCGGAGGGGATGAAGCCGTACACCAACACCATCCCGGGGACGCAGGTGAGCTTTGTGATGGTGCCGATCCCCGGGGGCGAGTTTGTGATGGGCAGCCCGGCCGGCGAGGCGGGGCGCAAGCCGGACGAAGGCCCGCAGCACAAGGTGAAGATCGCCCCCTTCTGGATGGGCCAGTGCGAGGTCACCTGGAATGAGTATGAGCTGTTCATGTATCCGGACGAGGAGCGGCGCACCCGCGCCACCCTCCCGACCGATGCCGCCGGGGACAAGCTGGCGGACGCCGTCACGCACCCCTCCCGGCCGTATGTCGAGATGAGCTTTGGCATGGGCAAGGAAGGCTTCCCGGCCATCGCCATGACGCAGCATGCCGCCAACAAGTATTGCCAGTGGCTCAGCGCCAAGACCGGGCAGTTTTACCGCCTGCCGACCGAGGCGGAGTGGGAATACGCCGCGCGCGCGGGCACGACCACCGCTTATTTCTTCGGCGACGACCCGGCCAAGCTGGGCGAGTATGGCTGGTACGCGGAGAACAGCGATTTCAAGTATCAGAAGGTCGGCAAGAAAAAGCCCAACCCGTGGGGGCTGTATGACATGTGCGGCAACGTGGTGGAATGGGTGCTGGATCAATACGCCCCGGACTACTACCAGAAATGCGCCGCGGCGGGCGTCAGCGTGGAGCCGTGGAACAAGGCGACCCAGCCCTATCCCCACTCGGTGCGGGGCGGCTCGTGGGACGACGAGGCGGACCAGTGCCGCAGCGCGGCGCGGCGGGGCTCGGATCGGGCCTGGAAGATGCAGGACCCGCAGTTGCCCAAGAGCATCTGGTATTTCTCCGACGCGCAATGGGTCGGCTTCCGCCTCGTGCGCCCGCTGCAGGTGCCCACGATCGAGCAGATGCAGAAGTATTGGACCAGCGGCGTGGAAAAAGACTAGCGGCGCCGGGGCCGCCGGAACCCGCGCTTGAGATTTTAATGTTAAACCAACGCATCAAACTGAAAGGACCTATGCCTGATCATCTCTCCTCGTCTTCGACGGCGGTTTCGCGCCGCCAGTTCCTTAAGCACTCGACGGTTCTGGCCGCCTCGGCGGCGGCCGCGGCGAGCTTTCCGGCGGTGCTCCACGCCCAGAGCCCGCGGGTGATCAACGCCGTGATCATCGGCCTGGGGGGGCGCGGCAGCGGCGCGGGCCGGGACTTCCTGGAAGCGGCCAAGGCCGCCGGGGTGGAGGGCAAAATTGCGGGCGTGGCGGACATCTTTCCCGACGCCGCCCGGAAGGGCGTGGAGAACTTCGGCCTGTCCGAGGACAAGTGTTTCAGCGGCTTTGACGGCTTCCAGAAGGCGCTGGAGGTGCCGAATGTCCAGTATGCCATTCTGGCCACGCCGCCCGGTTTCCGGCCGGCGTATTTCCAGGCGGCCGTCGCGGCGGGCAAGCATGTGTTCATGGAGAAACCCGTGGCGGTGGACGGCCCCGGCTGCCGGATTATGTACGCGGCGGCGGCGGCGGCGCGGCAAAAGAACCTGAAGGTTGTCGCCGGGACGCAGCGCCGCCACCAGGGGGGCTATGTGGAGACGGTCCAGCGCCTCCGGGACGGCGCGATTGGCGACATCCACACGCTGCGCGCCTACTGGGTCAACGGCGGGCCGATCTGGCATCGCGGCGACCACGGCGCCACCGAGCTGGAGAAGCAGATTCGCAACTGGTATCACTATATCTGGCTGTGCGGCGACCATATTTGCGAGCAGCACGTGCATAATATAGATGTCTGCAACTGGATCGTGGGCGATCACCCGGTGAAATGCTGGGGGATGGGCGCGCGGCAGCAGTTGGACGGCAAGTCGGGCGAGATTTGGGATAACTTTGCCGTCGAGTATGAATACCCGAATGGCGCGCGGATGTTCAGCTACTGCGGCCAGATCAAGCGCGCGTGGTCTTCCGTCAGCGAAGCCGTGCAGGGCACCCGGGGCACCGCCGATCCCGGCGGGCGGATTCAGCCCCAGGGCGGCGCGGCCTGGCGCTACCGGAAAACGGGCGCCGAGGTGAGCCCCTACGTGCAGGAGCATATTGACCTCATCAACGCCATTCTCCGGGACGCCGATTTGAACGAGGGCAAGCAGGTGACGGACAGCACGCTGACCGCGATCATGGGGCGCGAGGCGGCCTACAGCGGCGCGGCCGGGGATTGGGAGGCGGCGCTGAACTCGACGTTCCGCTATGGCCCCGACCTGCTCTATACGGAGCCGGCGAAAATGACCTGGGGCGCCTTCCGAACCCTGCAGCCGCCCATGCCGGGTCTGCACGACATCTATAAGGATCCGCCGTCGGCGCCCACCGTCCAGATCTGATCGGCCGCCGGGCAGCGCCGGGGTTTCGGGCCGGCCGGGCCGGCCGGCCTTTTGTTGGGCCGGGTCGCGTATGAAGTTTTCCGCCGTTTCCGCGCCGGCGCCCGGGGGTGGGGGCGTCTCCCGGCGTTCGGGCTGGGGGTGGCGGGCGGGCGGCTGGGGCGCCGCGCTCCTGCTGCTGGCGGGTTGCTGTTCGACGCCGCGCGGCAAGCCGTTGCAGCGCTATGAGTTCACGCACCCGGCGATGGGCACCCTCATGCGCATCACCCTCTATGCGCCCGATCCCGGCGCGGCGCGGGCGGCGGCGGGCGCCGCGTTTCAGCGCATAGACGCCCTGGAGGACATCCTCAGCGATTACCAGGCGGACAGCGAGTTGAACCGCCTGCGGGATCACCCGAGCGGCACCCCGGTGCCGGTCAGCGCGGAGCTTTTTGACGTGCTCCAGCGCGCCTGCGAGGTGGCCCGGCTCTCGGACGGCGCCTTTGACCCCACCATCGGCCCCTTTGTCCGCCTGTGGCGGTTCTCCCGCAAGCGGGGCGTGCTTCCCACGGCGGCGGAGATTGCGGCCGCGCGGGCGGCGGTCGGCTGGCGGAAGCTCGCGCTGGATCCGCGCGCGCGGACGGTGACCTTGCGCGTGCCGGGAATGCGGCTGGACCTGGGCAGCATCGGCAAAGGCTACGCCGCCGACCAGGCCCTGCGGCTCCTGAAGGAAAGGGGCATTAACCGCGCCCTCGTCGCGGCCAGCGGCGACCTGGCCATCGGCGACCCGCCGCCGGGGCGGCGCGGCTGGCGGGTTGCGCTGGCCGGGTTCGCGGGCGACACCAACGGCCTCCCGGCGCCGCTCCGGCTGCGCAACGCGGGTGTTTCCACCGCCGGCGATGCGGAGCAGTTCATCGTCATTGACGGCGTCCGCTACTCGCACATTGTGGACCCGGCCACCGGCTTCGGCCTGACGCGCCGGATACAAACGACCGTGATCGGGCCGGACGCCACGACCTCGGACAGCCTGGATACGGCGGTGAGCCTGCTCGGCGTCAAACGCGGCCTGGCGTTGGTGGACTCCTGGCCGCGCGCGGCGGCGCTGATTCTCACGCAGGAAAACGGCCGGACGCAAAGCGTGGCCTCGCGCCGGTTCCGAAAGTTGGCGCCCTCCTGGCCGGCGTCTTCACCGGCGATGCGTGGGCGGCCCCGCCGCGGCCTCCCCGACCCGCCGCCGTAGCCGCCGGGAACCCGGAGGAGGAGCGGCGGCGGAATGGCCGGATGGCGGCGGCGGCGGAAGCGCGGCCGCGCCGCGCCGCGCGGGGATGGCGTATTTCCCGAAACTATGCCTTCGGAACGTGGAAGCCATTTCTCCGACCCGGCGGTTGCACCGGCTGCATCTCTTCATCGGGTTGCTGCCTGATCTCCTCGTCTGATTCCTGTTTTGAACGGCCCCGCCCATCGCCGGGGTTTCTCCGTTGGGGGAACGGTTGGGAAAGGAGGCGCGCCGGTTCGACCGCCCGCGGAGACTCGAACCTTGACGCCGGCCGGCCGGGGTTAAACAATCGGCGTCATCAAGCTTATGCGCGCGAAACAGGTTCTTCTCTTTACGCTTATTGCCGGCCTGGCCGGCCTGGCCCAGGCGTCAGCGCCGCAGACGGCGGAGGCGTTGCGGCAGCTTTACCAGCCGGCGAAGGCGCCCGCGCCGAAACGGCTGCTCCTGCGGCCCGGCGACCGGCTTGCCATTTGCGGCGATTCCATTACGGAGCAGAAAATGTATTCGCGCATCATCGAGGATTACCTGACGGTCTGCGTGCCGGAGTTGAACGTGTCGGTGCGGCAATATGGCTGGGGCGGCGAGCGGGCGCCGGGGTTCCTGGCGCGCATGACCAACGATTGCCTGCGGTTCCGGCCGACCCTGGCCACCACTTGCTACGGCATGAACGATCATGAGTATCGCGCTTACGAAGACCGCATCGGCCAGACCTATCGCGAGGCTTCCACCGCCATTGTGCGGGCGTTCAAAGCCCGCGGGGTGCGGGTGATTCAGGGGGCGCCCGGCATCGTGGGCAAGGTGCCGGGCTGGACCCGGCATACCAACGACACCCGGTTGGACTTGAATCGGAATCTCGGGCGCCTCCGCAATCTCGGCATCGAGATTGCAAAGGCGGAGCGCGTTGGGTTTGCCGATGTCTTCTGGGCCATGCTGACCGCCGACGCCACCGCGCGGCAGGTTTACGGCCCCGGCTACGCCCTGGCCGGGGAGGATGGCGTGCATCCCGGCTGGGCCGGCCACCTGGTGATGGCGTACGCCTTTTTGAAAGGCATGGGGCTTACGGGCGACATCGGCCGGTTTGAGGTCGAGTTGAAGAAGAACCGCATGACGCTCTCCCCGGGGCACCGGCTGGTGAGCGCCCGGGAGGGCGAGTTGGTGATTCAAAGCTCGCGCTACCCGTTCTGCGCCTGCGCGCCGGCCGGCCTGGGCGGGGCGTCGTATCCCGTCTGCGGCGCGGACGACCCCGCCACGGACAGCAGCATCCGGTCGGCGCTGAAGCTGGTTCCGTTTAACGAGGAGCTGAACCGGCTGACGCTCAAGGTGCGGAATGTCCGGAGCGGCAGGAGCTACCGGGTCACCTGGGGCGCGGAAGCCCGCACGTTCACGGGGGAGCAGTTGCGGCGCGGGGTTAACCTGGCGGCGGAATTCGCCCGCAATCCCTTTAGCGAAGCCTTTGCCCGGGTGGATGCCGCCGTGGCCGCCAAACAGGCGTACGAAACCACCCAGATCAAGACGCGCTTTCGCAGCCCCGAAGCGAAGGCCGATATGGAAGCCGTCGCCGCCCAAACCGAGCGGGAGCGCGAACCGCTGGCGGCCGCCATCCGGGCCGCTTTCGTGCCGGTGACGCATACCCTCAGGATTGAACGGGCGCCGTAGGGGCGCGGCATGGCCGGGACCGAACAGAGCGAGGCGGTTGGAGGCTCTGCCGGGGCTCCGGGATTGCTGGCCCGCCGGCAGTTTCTGACCCGGACGCTGGGATTCGCCGCGGGAATGTCCCTGCCGGGCCTGGCCCGGCGGGCGCGCGGCGCGGAGGCTCCCCCATTCCGCGCGGCCATTATCGGGCACACGGGCCGCGGGAACTATGGGCATGGCCATGAGCTGATTTTCACGGGGCGGCCGAATATCACCGTGGTAGCGGTCGCCGACCCGGATGAACCGGGTCGCCGCCAGGCGGCGGCGCGGGCGGGAGCCCGGCGGTCGTATGCCGACTACCGCCAAATGCTCGAGCGCGAAAAGCCGCACCTGGTGGTGGTTGCGCCGCGCTGGACCGGCGAGCATCACGCGATGGCGCGGGCGGCGTTGAGCGCCGGGGCGCATGTGTATTTGGAGAAACCCATCACGCAAACCCTGGCCGAGGCGGATGATTTGCTGGCGGCGGCGGCGCGCGGCGGGCTCAGGATCGTGGTGGCCCAGCAGGTGCGGCTGGCGCCCAATATTCTTTTCCTCAAACAATGCCTTGCCGACGGGCTGATGGGCGAGTTGCTGGAAATGCGCGCGCAGGGCAAGCAGGACCACCGCGCCGGGGGCGAGGATTTGGTTGTGCTGGGGGTGCATTTGTTTGACCTGCTGCGGTTCTTTGCGGGCGACCCGCTCTGGTGCGCGGCGCGCGTGCGGCAGGGCGGGCGCGAGATCACCCCCGCCGACGCCCACCCGGCCACGGAGGGCATCGGGCCGGTGGCGGGCGATGATCTCTGCGCGCAATTCGCTTTCCCGCAAGGCGTCAACGCCACCTTCACCAGCCGCATCCAAAACCGGGAACTGGCCGAGCCGTGGGGCCTGGAACTCATCGGCGCCCGGGGCGCCGTGAAGATTCTCATGGACATGGTGCCGCGGATTTATGTGCGGAAAGGCGGGAGCTGGACGGCCCAGGGCCAGGCCGGCGAATGGCGGGTTTGGGAGCAGGATCCCACGCGGGGGCTGTCCCGCGAGCAACGGAGCATGGCGGCCGCGAATCAGCGCGTGGTGGACGATTGGCTGGCGGCCATCGCGGATCGGCGGGAGCCGCTTTGCAGCGGTTATGCCGGCATGAAGGCGTTGGAGATGGCGATGGCGGTCTTTGCCGCCGGCCTGGCCCGCCAACGGGTCGCGTTCCCGCTGGCCAACCGAAACCATCCCCTGCGCGCGCCCGGCTCTTGAGCCGCCCCCGCCGCGCCGGGTGCAAGCCGGGCTTGCCTGGCGGGCGGTTTTAGGGTGATGCTGGGCGGGTGGTGAACAAACATTGCAGATTAGCGGCCGGGTTGCTGGCGCTGGCGGGCGCGGGGGCGTTGAATTTTTCCAGCGCCCGGGCGCAGCCGGCATCCGGCGTGGTGGCGGCCGTTCCGGCGCCGGCGGGGCCGGGCGTGGAGTTGCGCGAGGGCGGCATTATCCGGGGGCCGACGTCGGCCCGGCGGCTGGCCCTGGTATTTACGGGGCACAAGTATGCCGAGGGCGGGCCGCAGATTCTCGATGAACTGGCCAGGCATAAGGCGAAGGGGTCGTTCTTCTTCACCGGGAAGTTCCTTACCCGGGGCGAGTTCCAGCCGCTGATCCGGCGGCTCGTGGCGGAGGGGCATTATTTGGGGCCGCATTCCGATCGGCACGTGCTCTACTGCCCCTGGGATGGCCCCCGGAAGACGCTGATCAGCCGCGCGGAGTTCCGCGCCGACCTGGAGCGCAACCTGAAGAAGATCGAGCGCTGCGGGGTGAAGCGCGCGCAGGTCCGCTATTTTCTGCCCCCCTACGAGCATTACAACCAGGAGATCGTGGATTGGTCCGCGGAACTGGGGCTGACCGTGGTGAACTTCACCCCCGGCACGCGCGCCAACGCGGATTATACGGGCGAGGCGGACCGGAACTTCGTCTCCTCGGAGATCATATTCAACAGCATCCTCCGCAAGGAACAGCAGGATCCGCGGGGGCTGAACGGTTTTCTTCTGCTGATGCACATTGGCGCGGGGCCGGGGCGGACGGACAAGTTCGCCGCCCGGTTGGGCGAGCTGCTGGATTACCTGGCGGGCAAGGGCTACGCTTTTGTGCGCGTGGATGACTTGCTCGCGGCGCGGTAGCGGCGTCCCGGGGGAAGCCGGAAAAACCCGTTGCGTTTTGCGGCCCGGGTTCTACACTCCTTCGACATGCATCACTTTCATTATTCCGGCAACCGGCTTTACTGCGAGGGAGTGGCGGTGGAGTCGCTCATTCGCAAATATGGCACGCCCCTGTACGTCTATTCGCAACGCACCCTGACGGAGCGCTACCAGGCCCTGGCCCAGGCCCTGGCCGGGGTGGATTCCCTGATCTGCTTTGCCGTCAAGTCCAACTCCAACCTGGCCGTCCTGCGCGCGCTGGCGGACCTGGGCAGCGGGTTCGACATCGTCAGCGGGGGCGAGCTGGAGCGGGTGATCGCGGCGGGCGGCGACCCGCGCCGCTGCGCGTTTGCGGGCGTGGGCAAGACGGAAAGCGAGATCGAGTTCGCCCTGCGGCGGGGGATTTACACCTTCAACGCGGAGAGCGAGCCGGAACTGGAGCGCATCAACCGGGTCGCGGCGCGGCTGAAGCGGCGGGCGCCCGTGGCGGTGCGCGTGAATCCGAACGTGGAGGCGCGCACGCACAAGAAAATCACCACCGGGACTTACGAGAACAAGTTCGGCATTGCCTTCGAGCAGATCGAGGGCGTTTATGCGCGGGCGGCCCGGCTCAAACATCTGTGGTTGCGCGGGCTGCAAATGCACATCGGCTCGCAGATTACCGAGGTGGCCCCGTTCGAGCAGGCGGTGCGCAAGGTGCGCCCGCTGGTGGCGCGGCTCAAGGAGCGGCACGGGCTGGAGTTTTTCAGCATCGGGGGCGGGCTGGGGATAGTCTATCAGCCGGCGCTGGCGAGCGGGCCCGCCGCGTGGTGGCGTTCGTCCGCCGCCCGGGGCATGATTACGCCGCAACAATACGCGGCGCGGCTGCAGCCGCTGCTCCAGCCGCTGGGGCTGAAGATCCTGCTCGAACCCGGGCGCTTTATTTCGGGCAACGCGGGCCTATTGGTGACGCGGATCGAATACGTGAAGCGCACGGGGCGGAAGAACTTCCTGATTGTGGACGCGGCCATGAACGACCTCATCCGCCCGGCCTTTTATGAGGCGTACCATGAAATCGTGCCGGTGCGGCGCCGGGCCGGCGCGCAGATCCGCGCGGACGTGGTGGGGCCGATTTGCGAGTCGGGCGATTTCTTCTGCCAGGACCGGCCGCTGCCCAAAGCGGAGGCGGGGGATTACCTGGCCTTGCTGAGCGCCGGGGCCTACGCTTCGGTCATGGCCTCGAATTACAACACCCGCAGCCTGGCCGCGGAGGTCATGGTCAAGGGCCGCCAAGCCGCGCTGGTGCGCGCGCGCCAGCCGGTGAAAGCCATCTGGGCCGGCGAACAGATCGCGCCGTGGCAGCGCTAGGCCGCGCCCGTGCGATTGCGCGCTCCAGCTTCCCGCCCGGCGCATGTCGCGTGAGCCTGCTCTGCCCCCGTTCTGGGCGCCGGTCCCGCTGCAGATTGACTATGCGCGGGAGCTGAACGCGCAGCAATATGCCGCGGTGACGGCGCCGCCGGGGCCGTCCCTGGTGATTGCGGGGGCGGGTTCCGGCAAAACGCGCGCGCTCATCTACCGCGTGGCCTACCTGCTGGAGCAGGGCATTCCGCCGAACCGCATCCTGCTGCTTACGTTCACCAACAAGGCCGCGCAGGAAATGATGCGGCGGACGGCGGATTTGCTGGGGCGGGGGCTGGCGGCATTATGGGGCGGGACTTTTCACGCCCTGGGCAACCGGGTGCTGCGCCGGCATGCCGATCAGCTTGGCTATTCGCGGGACTTCACCATCCTGGACAGCGAGGACGCCCGCCGCCTGATCACCACCTGCATGACGGAGGCGGAGGTGAATGCCAAGGGCGGAAAGTTCCCCAAGGCCGAGGTGCTGGCCGACCTCTTTTCGCTGGCGGTGAACACGCGCCAGCCGCTGAGCGCGGTGCTGCGCGACCAACACGCCCGCTTCGCGCGGCTGGAGCCGCAGATCCGGGACCTGCAGCAGCGCTATGCGGCGCGCAAGCGGGCGATCAATGCGCTGGACTTTGATGACCTGCTGGCGCAGTGGCTGCGGCTCATGCGGGAGCACCCGGAGATCGGCGAACACTACCAGCGGCGATTCCAGTTCATCCTGGTGGATGAATACCAGGATACCAACCCGCTGCAGGGCGAGCTGATTGATCTGCTGGCCGCCCGGAACCAGAACGTGATGGCCGTGGGCGACGACGCACAAAGCATCTATGGCTGGCGCGGGGCGAGTTGCCTGAACATCCTGAAGTTCCCGGAGCGGTATCCGGCGGCGAAGGTTTATAAGATTGAAACCAACTACCGCAGCACCCCGGAGATTCTGCGCGTGGCCAACGCGGCGATTGCCGCCAATGTGCACCAGTTCGCCAAGAAACTGGCCCCGGCGCGCCCGGCGGGAGGCAAACCGTGGGTGGTCGCTTGCGCGGACGCAACGGAGCAGGGAGCTTTTGTGGCGCAGCGGGTGGCGCAGTTGCGGGCGGAAGGGGGGCGCCTGAGCCGGATGGCGGTGCTGTATCGCGCGCATTTTCATGCGCTGGAGCTGCAGCTTGAGCTGACGCACGGCGACATTCCGTTCATCATTACCAGCGGCATCCGCTTTTTCGAGCAGGCGCATATCAAGGACGTGATCGCTTACGTGAAGCTGGTGGCCAACCCGCGTGACGAGCTTTCCTTCAAGCGGCTGGCGTTGGCGCTGCCGGGCATTGGCGCCAAGGGGGCGGACAAGCTGTGGCGGGCATTCGCCGCCGGCGCGCCCACCCCGCCCCCCGCCCGCCCGGCGGCTCCTCCGGCGGACGGGCCGGACGCCCCCGGCATCCCGCCGCCGGAGCCTTCCCTGCCCCTGGCGGCCCGCCTGCGGGCCTGCGGCCGGGTCGTGCCGAAGAAAGCGGCGGCGGCCTGGGCGCAGCTCGCGGCAACCCTCGAGCAACTGGCGGCGGAAGACGTCCGGGACGACGTGGCGGCGATGATTGGCCTGGTCATGAAAGCGGGTTACGCGGAATACCTGGCCAGCAATTACACGAACCCCGAAACGCGGCTGGAGGAACTGGAGCAACTGGCGATTTTCGCGCGCCAGTTTCCCACCACCACGGATTTCCTGACCCAGTTGGCGCTGTTGACGAACCTGGAGGCGGAGAGCGAATCGCCAGCCCGGGCGGATGAGGACCGGCTGCGGCTCTCGACGATTCACCAGGCCAAGGGGCTTGAGTTTGATGTGGTGTTCGTCATCATGCTCTGCGACGGGCTGTTTCCCCTGGAGCGGGCGCTGGCGTCGCCCGCGGGCGAAGAAGAGGAGCGCCGCCTGATGTATGTGGCCATCACGCGGGCGCGGAATGAGCTTTACCTGTGCTACCCCCGCCAGCGCGCCGCCTATGGCAGCGGCGGGGGCCTGGCGCAATGGCCTTCGCGGTTCCTCCAGGAGATTCCGCGGAAGCTGCTCAAGGAGTGGGAGCTGCCGTCGTTTGAACGGGATGAGTGAGCCGGGCCCGGGAGCCGGGGCGGGTCAGCGCCGGGCGCCGGCGACCGCGGCGGGGCGCGCCCGGGCCGCCTCCGGGCGGGGCGGCGAAGCCGGGGGGCTGACGATTTGCACCAGGGCCTGCTGCAGCACCAAAGATTCCTCCAGCCCGCTGGAGACGAGGCGCAGGTTGCATTCGAACAGGAGGTCCATGGCGCGCACCAGCTCCGCCGGGCGGTAGCGTTTCACCTGGGGCAACGCCTTGAAGAGCATAAAGGGATGCAGGCTGCGCGGGTTGAACCGTTTGTCCTCGGGCAACTGGCCGGCCGGGATCCGCTCAAGCTGCGCCTTGAACCGGCTGAAATTCGCGTCCGGCTGGATCCAGCCTTCCCGGAGCAACTCCTTGAGCAGGAGCATGGCGCGCACCTTGTAAATCAGCCCGTAGAGCAGGCCAATCTCCGTCTTCTGCCGGTCCAGCTTCACTTCCCACAACGCCTCGTCGAGCCGGGCCAGCAGGCGGGGCAGGTCGCGGTCGCCCAGCGCGTCGCCCAGCGCAAACGCGCGCGCCGTCTTGTTGCGCGTGCAGATGGCCGCCACGTCCGCCCGCCCGATTTCCCGCCGTTCCCCGACATAGAGCGACACCTTTTCGATTTCGCTGTCCAGCAGGCCGGAATGGGGGCCGACGCGGCTGACCAGTTCGGCCAGGGCCTCATCGGAAATCTCCTTCTGCCGCGCCCGGAGGGCCTGGCGGGCCCACGCCTCCGCCTGCTCGGCCCAGTCGGGGTCGTCCGCCGACCACCCGGCAAAGCTCTCGACCGCGCCCAGCTTGTCGAGGGTCTTGTAGAAAGCCTTGCGCTTGTCCACCTTGCCGGCGCTGATGAGCAGGCGGACGTTTGCCCACGCAAACTCTTTGAGTTCCCGGGCCAGTTCCGCCAGCGCTTCCGTCACGTCCGGCGTGGCCGCGCGCTCGTCGCTCAGGAAATTGCAGTCCTTGAACCAGATGACCTTCCCGGAGCCGAAGAACGGCAGGGTCTGCAGGGCCTCCCGGAGTTTGGCCAGCGCCCGGAAGGCTTCGTCTTTCGTGGTGACGCTCGCATCTATCGTTTCGTGGTCCATCCCCCCCACTTCCGCCGTCCATTGCTGGTGGATTTGCCGGGCGCGCTGCTTGACGACAAAATCATCCTCGCCGCAGACCAGCTTGAGGGACGCGGCGGGTTGGGCAGCCGGCGGCGGCATGGGCCTATTCGGACTCGCTGTCGTTCTCGTTGATGCGTTCGAGCACCTCGCTCATGTCCTCGACCTGCTCGAAGAGCGAGTGGGTGACGAAGATGGGGCGCTTCTGGGCGGTGGCGAGCGCCAGGCAATCGCTGGGCCGGGCGTCAATCTCGACGATCTTGCGGCCCAGCTCGTTCTGCTGCTGCAGGATCAGCCGGGCAAAGTAGGTCGAGTTCTTCATCTCGGTGATGACGACGCGCTCAACGTTGATGCTGAAGCCCTTGAAGATGCTTTGAATGAGGTCGTGGGTCAGGGGCCGCTCCTTGGGCGTCTGCCGGAGAAACATCCCGATGACGGCGCCCATGTTCGGCTCGACGTTGATGACGAAGACTTTTTCCTCATTGCCCACGAACAGAGCGCACCCGCTGTTGGCGGGCAGGATGCCGCGAATCTGCACCGGAAGCACATCGTTCTTCATGTACCTAGTCTAGGACGCAAATCGGAAAAGACAAGCCTCCGCCCCGGGGGATTATTACGGACGGGCCGCTCCGAAGGCGGCCGGGTCGTAGTTCAGGTAGGGGCCCAGCCAGCGCTCGACGGCGGCCAACTCCATTTGCTTGCGCCGGTGATAATCGAGCACCTGGTCGCGGCCCAGCTTGCCCACGCCGAAGTACTTGGATTCCGGGTGGGCGAAGTAAAGCCCGCTGACGCTCGCGCCCGGCCACATGGCGCCGCTTTCCGTCAGTTTGATGCCGGTGTTCTTCTCCACATCGAGCAGCTTCCAGAGCGTCTGCTTCTCGGTGTGATCCGGGCAGGCGGGGTAGCCGGCGGCGGGCCGGATGCCGCGGTAGCGCTCGCGAATCAGATCGGCGTAGCTCAGGTTCTCGTCCCGGCCGTAGCCCCATTCCTGCCGGACCCGCTGGTGGAGGAACTCGGCAAACGCCTCCGCCAGGCGGTCCGCCAGCGCCTTGGTCATGATGGAATTGTAATCGTCCTGCGCGCGTTCGAATTCCTGGCACAACGCTTCGGTGCCGAACCCGGCGCTGACCGCGAAGGCGCCCAGGTAGTCCGGGAGCGGTTCGCCGCGCTCCGGGGGCCTGGGCGCAATATAATCGGCCAGGCAATGGTTGAACTGGCTGGCGGGTTTGTCCATCTGCTGCCGCAGGAAATGGAACGTGGCCAGCACCTCCGTCCGGGAGTCGTCGGTGTAAAGCTCGACGTCGTCGCCAACGGCATTGGCCGGGAAAAAGCCATACACGCCGCGCGCGACCAGCGCGGGGCGGCGGAGAATCTCCCGCAGCAAGGCCTGCGCATCGTCAAACAGCTTCTTCGCCTCGGGATTCTGCAGGATCTCCGGGTAGCGGCCGCGCAGTTCCCAGGTGTGGAAGAAGGGCGACCAGTCAATGAACGGAACCAGGTCCGCCAGGGCGATGGGCGAGACCGGTTGCGGGCCGCGCGCCGCGGGATCGGAGGCCAGGACGCGCCAGCCGGTAAAGGCGGGCCGGGGGAGGTCGCCGGCCCGCCACTCCAGCGGGTGGCGGCGGCGGCGGGCCTCGTCGAGGCTGAGAAGCGGCTTGGTCATCTGCCCGGCGTGCTGGGCGCGGAGCTTGTCGTAATCGGCCTGGATGCCCTCGAGGTAGGCGGGTTTAAGGCGGGCGTCGAGGAGGCTGTTCACCACGCTCACGGCGCGCGAGGCATCCAGCACGTGGACCACCGGCCCCGTGTAGGCCGGCGCGATTTTCACCGCCGTGTGAATCTTGCTGGTGGTGGCGCCGCCGATCAACAGGGGCAGGCGGAAGCCCAGGCGCTCCATTTCCTTCGCCACATGCGCCATCTCGTCCAGCGAGGGCGTGATCAACCCGCTCAGGCCGATCAGGTCGGCCTTCAGCTCCCGGGCGGACTGCAGGATTTTTTCCGCCGGCACCATCACCCCCAGGTCAATCACCTCGTAGTTGTTGCAGCCCAGCACCACGCCCACGATGTTCTTGCCGATGTCGTGGACGTCGCCCTTGACCGTGGCCGTCAGGATGCGCCCCTGGGCCGGGCGCGCCCCCGCCGCCGCCTTTTCCGCCTCCATGAACGGCAGCAGGTACGCGACGGCCTTCTTCATCACGCGCGCGCTCCGGACGACCTGGGGCAGGAACATCCGCCCCGAGCCGAACAGGTCGCCGACGACATTCATCCCCTGCATGAGCGGGCCCTCGATGACCTGCAACGGCCGCCCATACTTCTGCCGGGCTTCCTCGGTGTCCGCGTCAATGAAATCGGTGATGCCTTTGATGAGGGCGTGGCTGAGGCGTTGCTCGACCGTCCCCTGGCGCCATTCCGCCTCGGCCGCGGCGGTTTCGTCCTTCGGCTTGACGCCCTCGGCGAACCTGACCAGGCGCTCGGTGGCATCCGGCCGGCGGTTCAGGATCAAGTCCTCCACCAGCTCCCGGAGCGGCTGGGGAATCTCCTCATACACCTCCAGCAGGCCGGGGTTCACGATGCCCATGTCCAGCCCCGCGCGGATGGCGTGGTACAGGAAGGCCGAATGAATCGCCTCGCGCACCGCGTTATTGCCGCGGAACGAGAAGGAAATGTTGCTGATGCCGCCGCTCACGCGGGCCAGCGGCAGGTGTTCCTTGATCCACCGGGTCGCGCGGATGAAGTCCACGCCATAGTTGTTATGCTCCTCGATGCCGGTGCCCAGGGTGAGCACGTTCGGGTCGAAGATGATATCCTCCGGCGGAAACCCCGCCTGCTGCGTCAGGAGGCGGTACGAGCGCTCGCACACCTCGATCTTGCGCGCGAACGTATCCGCCTGGCCGCGCTCATCAAACGCCATCACCACCACCGCCGCCCCGTAGCGCCGGATCCGCTTCGCCTGCCATACCAGGTTCGCCTCGCCCTCCTTGAGGCTGATCGAGTTCACGACCCCCTTGCCCTGCAGGCACTTCAGCCCGGCCTCGATGACCGACCACTTCGAGCTGTCAATCATGATCGGCACGCGGGCAATGTCCGGTTCGGCGGCCACCAGGTTCAGAAACGTCGTCATCGCCGTCTCGGAATCCAGCATGCCCTCGTCCATGTTCACATCAATGATCTGCGCGCCGTTTTCAACCTGCTGCCGGGCGATGGCCACCGCCGCCTCGTAATTCCCGGCCAGGATCAGCTTGGCAAACCGGGGCGAGCCGGTCACGTTGGTCCGCTCGCCGATGTTGACGAAATTCGCCTCCGGGCGGATGGTCAGCGCCTCCAGCCCGCTCAGGCGGGTGGCCGGCGCGATCGGCGGCGGCACCCGCGGCGGCAGGCCGCGCACCGCCTCGGCCAGCGCCCGGATGTGCGCGGGCGTCGTGCCGCAGCAGCCGCCGACCAGGTTCAGCCACCCGTTCGCCGCCCATTCCCGGAGCTGCGGCGCCAGCGTCTCGGGCGTCTCGGGGAACCCCGTCGGCTGCATCGGGTCGGGCAGCCCCGCGTTCGGATAGGCGCTGACGCAGATGTTCGCGATCCGCGCCAGCTCTTCAATGAAGGGCCGCATCTCCCGGGGCCCCAGCGCGCAGTTGATGCCCACGCTCAACAGCTCGTGCTGCGCAATGGAGTTCCAATACGCCTCCACCGTCTGCCCCGACAGGGTGCGCCCGCTCAAGTCGGTAATGGTAAAGGAAACCATCACCGGCACCCGCTGGCCGCTCTCCTCGAAGAGCTGCGCGATCGCGAACAGCGCCGCCTTGGAGTTCAGCGAATCAAACACCGTCTCCAGCAGCAGCAGGTCCACCCCGCCCGCCAGCAGGCCGCGCGCCTGCTCGGTGTAGGCCGCGACCAGTTGATCAAAGGTGATGGCGCGGAACGCCGGGTTGTGCACGTCCGGCGACAGCGAGGCCGTCTTGTTGGTGGGCCCGAGCGCGCCGGCAACCCAGCACACGCGCCCGGGGTGCGCGGCCATCACCGCGTCCGCCTCCGCGCGCGCCAGCCGCCCCCCCGCCACATTCAGCTCATACGCCAGCTCCTCCAGCCCGTAATCCGCCAGCGAAATCGCCGTGGAGTTGAACGTGTTGGCCTCGATAATGTCCGCCCCCGCCTCCAGGTACTGGCGGTGAATGGCGCGAATGATCCGCGGCTGCGTCAGGTTCAGCAGGTCGTTATTGCCCTTCAAATCCCGGGGCCAATCCCGGAACCGCTCCCCGCGAAACGCCGCCTCGTCCAGGTGATGCGCCTGGATCATCGTGCCCATCGCGCCGTCCAGCAGCACGATCCGCTCGCGCAATTGCCGCTTCAGCTCCTGCGCCCGCGCCGTTCTGTTCTGCTCATCCGCCATAAGTGTGCTCCGCAATCCGGCTGCCTCCGCTAACGGGCAACCGTCGCAATCTAAGGGCTCGCGGCGCCGCGCGCAAATGATAAATCATCATATCCTGATACATAGATGATTACACCTCCACTACCTCCCGCCCCCGCGCCCGGGGGCGGGCAGACCCCGGGGGCCGGGGTCCAACCCGTCACTTCCGCCGCGGCCCGGCGGGCCGCGCCTGTCCTCCGGGGCGCCGCCGCGGCGGCCGCCCCGCGGCCGGGATAGGCGGACTAAGCCGCCACTTCGACGATCTTCTCCGACGGACAGTTGCGCATCACCGAGGCGATCCCGTTGTCGCACGCCGCCTCGGAGGAGTACATCTCGCTCTTGCCGATCACCTGGCCATTGGCGGCCTTGAGCACAAAGTAAGGCTCGTTCTTGACGGACATCTTCTTCTCGAAGGCCGCCGCGTTCACCCCGTTTTTCCGCACCGACTCAATGCCGTTGAGCGCCGCCGCCTTGGATTCATAAACCTCGCTGGTCAGGATGACCTCATGGTTTCCGGCCTTGAGGTTGAACATGGGTTTGCCCGTCGTCGTTGTCTTTAATTCGTAGTAACCATTCATAGCAGTATTGTTTGTTGTTTAATGTCCGTCCGGAAAAGGGCTTTGAACCACGCCGGTCGGTGGCATTAAGGCCGGCGCCGGCCGCCGGCCGCCAGATCGGCATCCCACGTTCATCGCGGGCTGACTCACCGCGCCGTTACCCGGCTGGCCGAGGTTTTCAGCCCCGCCAGTCATGGAACGAGTCTATCCCGCGCGCCGCCGGAAGGCAAGCGTTTTGCGGGCGGGGCGCGTGCGGGGCGCGGTCAGGCGCGGCGCTCCAGCTCTTGCTTGAGCACCACCGCCTCGTTGTGCTGCTGATCCCGGGCCGCGTAGATAAGGGCGATATCCCCCTGCCGGGCCAGGGCCCGCAGCTCGGACAGGGCGGGATTGGCCTTCAATTCCGCGCGATACCGTTTCTGGAACTCCGCCCATTTCTCCGGGTCATGCCCGAACCACTGGCGCAGCTCGGTGGAGGGCGCGAGGTCTTTCAGCCAGCGATCAATCTTCGCCTTGGCCTTGGTCAGTCCGCGGGGCCAGAGCCGGTCCACCAAAATGCGCTGGCCGTCGGTTTTTGCCGGCGGGTCATAGGCCCGCTTCAATATAATGCTCATAGTTTCCTTCCCTGCCCCGCGGCAGCCATCGCTCTGCCGGACGGGCGAACCTTCCTTCCCCGGGGGGCCGCCCACTCCGCCGCCGCCGCCCATGACAGGCTTCCTTTCATCAAGAATACCACTACTCCACCCGGCCGGCATCGTAAAGGCGCTTTCGGATCCGCCGCCCGCGGCACCGCCCGCCGCCCCGGCCGGTTGCTTAAACGCTCAGCCCCGGGCGTCGGGGCGCCCCGGGCCGCCGGCGCGCTCAGCGGCCGCGCTGCCCGGGCGCGTTCCGGGCCTTGAACGCCCGCAGGCGCTGGCGGTAAAAATGCAGCCGGATCCGCCCGTAGGTTCGTTCCACGCCGAGCCGGAGCAGGTCCTTCAGAAACCGGACATCGCCGCGCTGGTGGCGGACGATTTCGAGCCGCCCCAGGTTGGCGGCCCGTTCCAGCCCCCGCTGCAGCCAGCGCGGCGCGCCACGCTCGCGCGCCAGCCACAGGTTGCCATCCACCATGGTAAGCTCGCCCGCCGAGGTGACCTCCAGCCGCCGCCAGAAATCACGCGGCAGCCGGGGGGGAAAGACCCCGCAGGTGCGCAGCGCGCCCACGATCTCCAGCGTAATCATGGTCCGGATGCACTTGTTGCAAAAACCGCAGTTGCCGGCCCCGCCTTCCGTGACCAGGCAAACCCGCAAGCGCCGCAGCGCCTCCGGGTTTTGGCTCAGGGTCAGCGCGATCTTCTGCGCCCGCACATATTCGGCCCCGTCGTAAATGATTTCCTGGGCCTCGCTCGACCACATCGGATCGGTGACGGGATTGCTGGGGTTGATGACGAAATACCGCCAGGCGGGCCCGGCGGGAATCAACACCCGGCCCAGGCCCCGCGCCAGCGACAGTGCGATCGCCGCCAGCCCCGCGCCGTGATAATACCCTCCCCACCGCAGGGAAAAGCAGTCGCGCAAATTGGTGCGCCCGCAGATCGCCTGCTTGCCCCAGTGCCGCGCGGCCTCCTGAACCGCGGCAATGACCGGCCGCTCCCGCCCGTCCTCCCCCAGCCGCAGCGGGGACTCGAAGCCCGTCATATAGATTAAGTGCGTGAGCGGCGGGCCGCCCGCCGCGCCGTCCGCGTGGCGCAGCAAGGTGTCAAACGAATCCACGCCCAGGGAAAAAAACGCGCCCGTGCCGGTGTTCGCCGCCGGCGCCGCCTCCCGGAAATGCTCGGCCCGCACGGGCACGGGCGTCAGCGCCTCGGGATACCAGGCCGAGAGAATGTGCTGAATCAGGGGAAGATTCCGGTAGAGCCGCCGCGAAATCGGCAGCGGGATTTCCACCGGCTCCCGCGCCGCCATCGCGGGCAGCAGCAGCGCCGGCACAAACGGATCCGCATTTTCCACGACCAGGGGGGCGAACTCCTCGGGATACTCGAAAAACGCTTCCATGGGCTTCGAGTCCCCGCCCCGCAGAAAACGGCCCGACAGCCGCACCGCTCCCCGCGCCACTTTCTTTTCGATCGCCAGAAGTTTCATAAACAAATTAATAACGGCCCGCCGCGCGCCGCCTGGCCCCGCCCGCATTCCGGAAGCCCGCCCGCCGCGCGGTCAGCTCCGTGCCGCGCGCCTCCGCCGCCCACGGTTCGGGTTCAAATCGCAACTTAATCGGCCAGCTCCGGCTTTTCCGCAAAGGCGTAGCACACCAGGTGGCAAATGCCCATCTGCGCGTCCTCGACCCGCCCGTAGTGGGTCTCGTTGATCACGATCGCCTGCTCGGCGATTTCGGCCATGCGCCCGCGCCGGGCCCCCACCAGCGCGACGGTATGCAGCCCGTGCTGCCGCGCCCATTCCAGCGCCTTGACGCAGTTGGGCGAATCGCCGCTGACGCTGAGGCCGAGCGCCAGGTCCCCGGGCTGGCCGTAGTTCTGCAGTTGGCCGGCGAACACCTCCGCGTAGGCGTAATCGTTGGCCAGCGCGGTCAGCCAGCCCGTGTTGTCATTGAGCGAAAGCACCCGGAACCGCCGCCCGATCCGGTCCGAGGCGAGCTTGCCCAGGTCCGTGGCGAAGTGCGAGGCATTGGCCGCGCTGCCGCCGTTGCCAAAGACAAAAATCTGGCGCCCTTCCCGGAGCGCCACGCGCAGCTTCTCAATCAACTGCGCCACCGCCGCGAGGGGGATGGCATCCAGCGCCGCTTTCTGGGCCTGGACATACTGGGCAAGCCACTGTTTCATGCCCGCCATCTTCCGCCCTGCCCGCCGGTTTGTCAGGCCAATTTTAGCGCCCCCACCGGCACCGCGTCCTCCCCCAGCGCCGCCAGGGCCAGCCGGGGCCCGGGCGCGAACGCGGCCATCGTGTACGCGCCCAGCGCCTCCGCCACCGCCGCGCGCAAAGGCTCGCCCACCCCCGCCAGCCCCCCGCCCAGGATGATCAGCTCCGGGTGAAACAAATGGACCACATGCGACAACCCAAACGCCAGGTCTTCCGCCGTCTCCCGCAACAGCCGCCGCGCCGCCGGATCCCCCGCTTGCCACGCCGCCGCCAAATGCCGCGCTTCCCCGCCCGCCGTTGCCCCCGCCCGCCGCGCCAGCAAACTCTCCGGCTCCGTCACCCGCAACTCGCGAATCCGGGCGTCCACCGCCCACCCGGAGCAGCGCGCCTCCACAATCGTCCCGCGCCGATCCAGGCGCACATGGCCAATCTCCGCTTCGCCCGGCCGGGCGCCGTGGTAAATGCGCCCATCCACCACCAGCCCGCCCCCCACGCCGCTGCCGAGGGTCACGTAGAAAACCGGGTTGTGGCCCGCCCCGGCGCCGCACAGCGTTTCGCCCAGCGCCGCCACGTTGGCATCGTTGTCCACCGCCACCGGCGCCCCCGTGAGCTGCCGCAGCCAGCCGCCCAGGTCAAACTCCGACCAGCCCTCGACCTGGTGCGAGCGGCAGATGCGGCCGGTCTGCCAATCCACCGGCCCGCCAAAACCAACGCCCACCTTGCGAACCCGCCCCCCGCGCAGCAACTCCGGCAGCGCCTGCTCAATCTGTTGCCGGATGCCCGCCGCCCCCCGCGCCCGGTCAACCGCCAGCTTCCGCCGCGCGTGAATCCGCCCCGTCGTATCTCCCCGCACGAGTTGCAGCTTGGTGCCGCCAATTTCAATCCCGAGAAGCATGCCGGGAGGATGCCGAAGGCTGAAGAACAAAGGCAAAAGGAAAAAGCCCCCCGCCGGAAACGTGGCGGCGGCCAACCCGCCGCGTCCGCGCTCCCTCTCTCAACGCTCAGGGCGGAGGATTCCCCCGCGCGGCCGCAAAGCCGGCGGCGGAAACCGGGCGCGTTCTCGCATTTTGAAGAGAACGCTATCTTCGTTGACCGCCGCCTCCGGCCTGATACCCTTTTTCCGGTGGCTGGGGACAAACCGCTGCCCGGTTAACTGACCCGCGCGCGCGGGCCGCCGGGCCGCACTCCCGGCTTTGGATTACTATAACCATGGAAGTTTCTCGCTTATGAAATTACTCGATTCCCCGCGCTCCGGACGGCTCGGAGCTTATGTCTATTACTCGACGCCCTTTGGCCAATGTTGCCGGGCGTTAACCATGCCCCGCGACGCCCGGTCTCCCGCCCAGGCCCGCGCCCGCGCCAGCTTCGCGGCCTGCTCCCAGGCCTGGGGCCGGAGCCTGACCGAAGCCCAGCGCCAGCGCTGGGTGGCCGCGGCGCAAACCGTTCCCAGCCGGCCGTCGGTGGGCCAATACGGGCCCCTCAGCGGCCAGCAATTTTATGTCCGCATCAACAGCGTTCTGGACTGCATCGGCCAGCCGCCCGTCAGCGAACCCCCGGCCCCGGTGGTCTTCAGCCCCAATCTGGTCACCGGGCTGGAGATCGTGCAAGACCCGGAAGCCGGGCTGCGGCTGCGGTTGAACGTCGGGGTGGCCACGGAAGACATCATGGTCTTTGGGCAGGCGCCGTGCAGCCCGGGCCGGATGAAGCACCGTCGGGTTTACTATCTGGGCCTGTTGAGTCCGAGCCAGAACGGGCAGAGCGACATCACGGAGCTTTACACCGCCCGGTTTGGGCAACCGTCGCCGGGGCAGAAGGTGTTTATCGTCACCAGCCAGACGCGGAACGGCTGGAAGGGGCCGAACTGGGTCCACAGCGCCATCGTCCCGCCCCCGACCACAGCCAAATCTCAGCAAGCCACTGAAAAGGCACCAGTTAAAAAAGCGAAGCCCGCCTCTACCTCGCCCTCTTCCACCGCCCGCACGACCGTTTCTTCTTCGTCGTCTCAGGCTATGTACAAGGGGAGTACACCGGAGGCGCGGCAGGAGCGCATAGAAAATAAGCATGAACCCCCTTTGAGCATCCTTGGTACACCCCTTGTACACGGCCTATTGGGAGCCATAGGCTGGCTGGGGAGGCTGGGGCGGCTGGCGGCGGGAGCGGGTGCCTTATGAGACGCTAATCCGACCCTTGGTTGGCCCGAACGCCGCGTGCGGGCACGCGGCTGGCGGGAAAATGGGGAGGAGAACGCCTCCTTGAGGGACGCGTGTTTTCACGCGGGATTTCGCTTTTCCCTGCCGGACGCGGGTTTTCACGCAGCACTCCGCGCCACTTGGCAGGCGGTGTGTCCTCGTGCGGCGCACCATATCCCTCGCAGGCGGTGCGCTTTCACGCGCCGATATGGGGAAAAAGGGCGGGACGCTTGCGGGTTGCGTGGCGGCTTGCGGCAATGTTGGCGGCGTTGTGTCCCGGGACGCCGGGCGGAGGCCGGTTTCTTCGAGTCAGGGGCGGGTCGCGCCGGGCCGGCGGGATTGCCCGGGGGATGAACCGGGCTGCGGGCCGGCAAAGCCGGGGGGAAAGCGGCGTTTTGGGGGCCGGTTCCGGCGGCGTTGGGGCGCGGAAATCCGATGGGGGTTGGGCTTGACAGGAGGGCGGGTTTTGGTATTTTCCGCGCATTGTTTCGGAGGAAGACTTCCGGCGAAACCTGGTGAACTGAACGTTAGTACTGATTAGAGCAGAGACTTTATGGCGAAAACAACAAAATACGTATACCTGTTTGGAAACAAGAAGGCTGACGGCAACGGCAGCATGAAACCGCTGTTGGGCGGTAAAGGCGCAAACCTGGCAGAGATGAGCCGCATTGGCTTGCCGGTGCCGCCGGGCTTCACGATCACGACGGAAGTCTGCACCTACTACTACCAGCACAAGAAGACGTATCCCAAATCGCTCGAGCCCGCCGTCAAGGCCGGGGTTGCGTTCATCGAGAAGATCATGGGCACGAAGTTCGGGGATAAGAAAGCGATGCCGCTGCTGGTCTCGGTGCGGTCCGGGGCGCGGGATTCGATGCCGGGGATGATGGATACGATTTTGAACCTGGGGCTGAATGACGAGACCGTGCAGGCGCTGGCGGCGGCGACGAAGAACGATCGGTTTGCGTGGGATTGTTATCGCCGGTTCGTGCAGATGTATGGCGACGTGGTGATGGGGGTGCAGAAGCGCGCGAATGAGGATCACGAGCCGTTCGAGGTGGTGATTCATGGCTTCAAGCACGAGAAATACCACGCGGACGTGGAGGATTCCAAGCTGACAGCCGACGACCAGCGGGAGCTGGTGACGCGCTTCAAGGCGCTGATCAAGGAGCGGACGGGCAAGGAGTTTCCGCAGGATCCGTGGAAGCAGCTTTGGGGCGCGGCGGGCGCGGTGTTTGGGTCGTGGATGAACGACCGCGCGATTGTGTATCGCCGGAAGTACGGCATTCCGTCGGAGTGGGGAACGGCGGTCAACGTGCAGGCGATGGTCTATGGCAACACGGGCGACAATTCGGGTTCGGGCGTGGCGTTCACGCGCAACCCGGCCAACGGGGTGAAGGAGTTTTACGGCGAGTTCCTGTTGAACGCGCAGGGCGAGGACGTGGTGGCGGGCGTGCGCACGCCCGAGCCGGTGGCGCAACTGGCCAACCATCTGCCGCAGGCGTTCAAGGAGCTGAACCAGATCCGGGGGACGCTGGAGAAGCATTTCAAGGATGTGCAGGACTTCGAGTTCACGATCCAGGACGGCAAGGTTTTCATGCTCCAGACGCGCAACGGCAAGCGCACGGCGCTGGCCGCGCTCAAGATCTCGATGGACCTGGTCAAGGAGAAGCTCATTGACTGGAAGACGGCGATTCGCCGGAATCCGTCGGAGCAACTGGAGCAGCTCCTGGCGCCGATTTTCGACGCCAAGGCGGAGGCGGCGGCCAAGGTGATCGCGCGGGGGCTGCCCGCGGGCCCGGGCGCGGCGTCCGGCAAGATGTATTTGAACGCGGAGCGCGCGGTGGAAGCGGCGGGGCGGGGGGAGAAAGTCCTGCTGGTGCGCAACGAGACCACGCCCGAGGATTTGCGCGGGATGATTGCCGCCGAGGGCATTCTGACGGCCAAGGGCGGCGTGAGCTCGCACGCGGCGCTGGTGGCCCGCCAGATGGGCAAGGTGTGCGTGTGCGGCGCCGGGGCGCTGCAACTGGATTACGACGAGCGGACGCTGACCGTCAACGGCCAGACCTGGAAGGAGGGCGACTACCTGTCCATCAACGGCACGCTGGGCCACGTGTACGCCGGGGAAATCAAGACGGCCGCGTCGGAGATCGTGCAGGTGCTGATCGAGCAGACCCTCGCGGGCAAGGACAGCGAGACGTACCGGATGTACAAGACGCTGATGGATTGGTGCGCCAAGGTGACGCGCCTGCAGGTGCGCACCAACGCGGACACGCCGGAGCAGACCGAGAACGCCGTGGCGTTTGGCGCGACGGGCATTGGCCTGACGCGCACCGAGCACATGTTCTTCGAGGGCGACCGGATTGACGCGATGCGCGAGATGATTCTCGCCGACACCGTGGAGGAGCGCAAGAAGGCCCTGGCCAAGCTGCTGCCGTATCAGCGGGCCGACTTTGTGGGCATCTTCAAGGCGCTCAAGGGGTTCCCGGCCACCATTCGCTTCCTGGATCCGCCGCTGCATGAGTTCATTCCGCACGAGGAAGCCGCGCAGCGGGACCTGGCCGCCAAGATGGGCGTGCCGGTGGAGAAAATCGAGCAGCGCGTTCAGGAGCTGCATGAGTTCAACCCGATGCTGGGCTTCCGGGGCTGCCGCCTCGGGGTGGTGTACCCGGAAATCTCGGAGATGCAGGCCCGCGCCGTGTTTGAAGCCGCGGCCGAGGTGCAGAAAGCCGGCCTCAAGGCGAAGCCCGAAATCATGATCCCGCTGGTCGGGTTCAAGCGGGAGCTCGATTTGCAGGCCGAGGTGGTTCACCGCGTCGCCCGGGAAGTCATGGCCGAGCGGAAGGTGAAGATCCAGTACCTGGTCGGCACGATGATCGAGATTCCGCGCGGGGCGCTGACGGCCGATGAGATTGCGCAGACGGCGGAGTTCTTCAGCTTCGGGACCAATGACCTGACCCAGACCTGCCTGGGCATGAGCCGCGACGATTCCGGCACGTTCATCCCGGCCTACACGGAGGCGGAGGTGGTGAAGGCCAATCCGTTCGCCACGGTGGACCAGGTCGGCGTGGGCGAGTTGATGAAGATAGCGGTCCAGCGCGGCCGCCAGACCCGGCCGGACATCAAGCTGGGCATCTGCGGCGAACACGGCGGCGACCCGAACAGCGTGAAGTTCTGCCATCGCATCGGGCTGACCTACGTGAGCTGCTCTCCGTTCCGGGTGCCGGTGGCGCGGCTGGCCGCGGCGCAGGCGGCCCTGGAGGAAGAGGCGGAAGCCAAGGCCAAGGGCGCCCGGAAGGGCAAAAAGAAGTAGCCGGAGCCGCGCCGCGCAAACGCGGCGCGCCGGTCCCCCAATGACACGCCGCCCCGGTTGGCCGGGGCGGTTTTTTTATGGCCGGCCGGCGGCGGGGCGGCCGCGCCCGGGGCGCGGAAGGCGGGCGCCTATTTTTTGTCCGGGCCGAAGAGGCCCCGCAGCAGTTCGTTGACGGGCGCGGGATTGGTGGCGGGCGCGTTGGTGGCGGCGGGCGCGCCCGGGTCCGGGCGGGCGCCGCGGCCTTGCAAGAGGCGGCCGAGGTCGAGGCCGGGTTGCCGGGGGGCGGCGGGGGAGTTGGTGTCCCCGCCCGCGGCGGGCGGGCTTTTCCGGCTGTCCACCGCCTGCAACACGCCGCCGAGCAGGGCGGCTTTGTTGACGCTGGCTTTGGAGTTGCCGAGGGTGCCCTGCACCGTCAGGAAGTCGGGCAGCCGGGCATACACCGCGTTGGTGGGGGTGTCGCCGGCCAGGCCAAGGCGCTGGGCGAGGGTTCGTTCGAGGGAAATCGCGACGGGCAGGTGCAGCGGCGAATTGGTGAGGACCTCGGCCAACTGAATGGTTCCGGCGGCCTGGGCCGCAAAGGCGGAGCCTTGCAGGGTGGCGTTTTGCACATCCACACGCCCGCCGCCGGCCGCGGCGCGCAGGGCGACCGCTTCCAGGCGGGATTGCTTCAGCTCGGGAGCGCCGCCGCCGCTGGCGCTGCCTTTGCCCGTGAGCAGGGACAGGACGGCGCCCGCGGGGTTTTGGGCCAGCTCGGGGAGGGTGCCGATGACGTTGACCACGGTTTTGAGGACGCGGGTGTACCAGGTTTTGCCTTCGAGGCTGACGAGCGCGAAGTTGAGATTGGTGAGGGTCATATCGAACTGGCCGGCGAGGTGCTTTTGGAGGCTGGCGCCGGTGAAGCCCGTGCCGTTGAGGTTGCCCTGGGCGCTTGCCGTGCCGCTGAGCTGGCCTTTGAGGTCCGGCTGGAAGGAGTTGATCAGCGGCGGCAGCGGGAGGGCTTGCGCGTTGAACGCCAGGGCGTATTTCCAGCCGGGCACGCCGAGGTCCAGGTCGGCGGTGGCGTCGGCGGGCGCGCCGTTGAGCGTGAGTTGGCATGGGTTGACCACGACCCGGCCGCCGTCAATCCGGACGGTGGCCTGGGCGTCGGCGATTTCCAGTTCGCGCAGGTACAACCGGGAGATGGCCGCGTGGGCGGTGAAGTGGTGGAAGGGCAGCGTCAGGGCCTCGGGTTCCGGGCTGGCCGCCGCCGGCGCGGACGCGTCCGGGGCCGCGGGGGTTTCGCGCGCGGCGGCCGGGGTGTCGGCCATGAAAAGGTCGTAGTAGCGGGTCAGGTCCAGCGCCTCGGCCGTCAGTTTGAGGTCGCCCTGGAGGGCGTTGGTGCGGGACCAGTCCACCCAGCCGGTGAGCTGGAGCTGGTTGGTCGCGCGCGCGGTGGGCGTGAGCGCCAACTGGAACTGGCGCACCTCGGCTTTTTGCTGGCGCGCGGAGGCGTCCAGGCGCATCGTGGCCGCCAGCGGAGCGCCGGGGGCCGGCTGTTTCGGGTCGGCGACGACGAGGTTGGCCACTTGCAGGTCCGCCTTTACGGCGGACGCGCCGCGGGGATCGTATTGGGCGGTGGCCTGGGCGTTGATGTCCACGGACACCAGCTTTTGATTCGCCAGCAGCGGTTCGAGGAAGGGGCCCGCGCCGTGCTGGTTGAAATCCGTCAACCGGGCGGTCAGCTCAACGGTCTCTTTTTCCCGGTGATACTTCGCGGCCAGGTCGAAGCGCCCGCCGTCCCGGGCGTCCTGCGTCAGCGTGCCGGCGAGCTGGCGGACTTGGATTTCCCGCGGGGTCAGGCCCACGTCGAAATCCGCCCGGGCGCCCAGGTGGCGGACGGCGTTTTCGCCCCATTGGGCGGTGAGGTCGGCGAGGGTGGCCTGGCCGGCGAGCGTTTGCGACTGCGGCTGCCGGGCCAGGCGGGCGTTGAGCTCGAGCGTGCCGGAGGCGAGGTTGATTTCCGGTTGCGGCAGGGCCTGGAGCAGCGGGGCCAGCATCGCCCGGGCGGCAAGTTTCAGATCGGCGGTTTCGGCCGCCAAATCGCAGACGCCGGAGCCGGACGCCGCGGCCAGCATCTGGTTGCGGTGCGCGATTTCGAGTTTGAAGCTGGCGAGGTTGAATTGGTTGAGGTCGGTGGCCTGGCCGCTGGCCTGCAAGGTCACCGCGGCTTCCGCGAGCGGCTGGCCGCCGACCTGGGTTGCCAGGTGGTCAATTTGGGAGTCGAGGTTGAACGTGATTTGCCGGCCGCCCTGTTGCGAGAGGATCTGGGCGCGGGCGGTCACCCGGCCCGCGGTGGCCACTTCGTCCAGGAACGGTTTCCAGTCGGCCAGGTTGAGGTCCGTGAGCGTGAAGCTGAACGTCGAGTCGCCCAGGGAACTGTGGGTGTCTCCCCAGGAGAGGGGCATCGGGTGGGTGAGGTCGCCCTGGAGCAGCGGGCGGCCGTTCTGGGTGCCGGTCAGCGCCAGTTGGCGCGCCAGGGCGGTCTTTTGCCCGAAGTCCAGGGTGAGGTCGTATTCCTGGTGAAGATCGAATTGGGGCGTGGTCTGGCCGGCGCGGGTCACCTGAAAGCGGCTGACCTCCACCTGGCCGCGGGCGGTGATGTTCGTGCCGCCGCGGGACAGCTCGATTTGATGCGTCGAGCGGAGGGTGGTGGGGCCGAAGTCCAGGCCGTGCGGCGCGCCGAACAGGTTCAGGAGCTGGTGATCTATGCCGGTCAGGGAGAGGTCCAGGCGGCCTTCGAGCGCTTCGAGCGCGAGGGGGCCGCTGGCGCGCAGTTCGCCCAGGGACACGTCGTTTTTATGGATGCGCAGGGCTGCTTCTTTGACCTCGGTGGGCGTGACTTCCGCGTCGAGCGCGCCGTGGACCCCGGCGAAGCCGGCCAGGGCGTTTTCGGCGCGGCGGACGTCCAGTCGGGCGCTGCCCTTGAGGGAAGCCGGCTGTAAATCCGCCGCCAGGGCGAAGTCATAGCGGCCCTCCAGTTGCGCGTGCAGCAGGGCGTTGGAGCCGGTCAGGCGCAGGTCGCCCGCCAGGGTCAGCCGGCCCGGCTGGCCGTTTTTCAAATCCTCCACGGTGACGTTGACCCGGGCGAGTTCGAGGAGGTCGGGCGGGCCCTGGGCGTGGTTTTTGACCTGGCGAAAGGTGGCGTCCCGGAGGGCGAGCTGTTTCAGGTCCACCCGGAGCGGGCGGGCGGGCGCGGGGGCGGGCGGCGGCGATTTTTCGACCGGGGGGGCGGCGGGCGTTGCCCACAGCGGGTCCAGGTTGCTGGTGCCATCGGGGTTTTCGACCACGGTGATCGTGGGCGAAGCCAGCGTGAGTTCATCCACGCGGAAATTGCCGCCGAGGATGGCCAGGAGGTGGTAGCGCAGGCGCGCTTCGGCCACGGTGGCCAGCGGCTCCGCCCCGGTGGTCTGCACTTTGAGATCGTGCAGAACGACCTGCCGGAAAGGGCGGATTTCCGCCTTGCGCACAGTGATTTGGGCATTCATCGCGCGGCTGACGCGGGGCAGAATCACGCGCGTGAAGAAGCCGGAGCTGGTGGCGATGAAATAAACGAGGAGGAGCAGGGCGGCCAGTAGGCCGCCGCCCCAGGCCAGCGCCCGGAGCCAGCGGCGCGGTTTCCTGGAGGTTGAACCCGGTTGCATCTCAGTCATCATAATAAAGCGTTGAAGTTACTCTGGCGGGTTGTGGGCCGGGGCTGGTCGCGCCCGGCCCGGCCATTCTGATTCCGCGGACACGATAGCGCCGGTTGCGCGCCGGGCCAAGCGTTTGTTTGCTCCAGGCACGACGCGGCCGCGCCGGTGGATATTCAAGGCGCCGGCGGCGCCGGGGCGGGCGGCGGGGCGTTGGTGAGGAGCTTGAGTTGCGTTTTGCGGGTCAGCTCCATTTCGGCTTTGCCGTTGTAGTCAATGATTTTGCCGCTGACGGCGACGGCCTTGCCGCTGAGGTTGGGCAGATTCTCGAATTGATTGGTATGGCGGCTGCGAATGATCGCGGCGAAGGGGCTGGCGGGGTATTTCTTGTCAAAGTTCAGGAAGGTGATGCTGGGCCGGATGCTGACCTGGGCCACAACGCCGGTCACCGTGGCCTGCTTCCCGATGTATTCGCCGGCCTGGGCGGCGCTGAGGGTAAGGGCGGGCGCGTTGGTTTCATCGGCGCGGCTGGATCCGGCGCCGGGCAGGCACAGCACCAACGAAAGCAGAATGAGGAACTTCATACAACCCGCAGCATGAGCCGGGCGTTCGCCGGGATCAAGCAGGGAATCGCGCCGGGCTGGCCGCTTCCGGGCCGGCAAATGCCGGGTTCCCGGTTCCGGCGCGGGCCGTTAAGACGGTTTGCCTGGCCCGGCCTGGAGTTGCCGCAGAATCTTCCGGTGGGCGCCGGCAAAGGCCAGTTGGTTCAAGGCGCGCCGCTCCACCCACCGGGCGCCGGCCCGGGAGGGGGTGGTTTCACCGCGCCAGGCCGCCCGATATGCCGCCAGCGTGATGCGGTAGCGCGTGATGGTGTGTGGGAGGACGGCCAGCGGTTCCAGCGCCGCCGGCAATCTCCCGAGAGCTTTGCGCGCCGCCGCCCGCGCATCGGAATCTCCGGGCGCGACCTCGACATTGGGGAACTCCCACAGGCGCGCGTTCACCCCCCCGGCGGGGCGTTGCCGCACGAGAACCCGTCCGTGCCGATCCACCACAAACGCCATGAACCGCCGCGGCGTCGGCCGGGTTCGCCGCGGGCGCTCCGGCAGTTCCGCCACCCGGCCCGTGCGGTGCGCCACGCACGCGCCGGACACCGGGCATAGCGCGCACCGGGGCTGGCGCGGCGCGCATACGAGCGCCCCCAGTTCCATCAGCGACTGGTTCAACGCCGCGCAGCCGCGGCGCGCCCGGAGCCCGGCCGCGCGCCGCACCAGGGCTTCCGCCAGCTCCCACAATCGCGCGTTGGCCCGGCCCGCGCGCGGGTTTCCGGCGACGCCATAAAGCCGCGCCAGCACCCGCATCACGTTGCCATCCAGGACGGGCCGCGGCTGGTTGAAAGCGATGCTGCAGATGGCCCCGGCGGTGTAGCGCCCGATGCCCGGCAGCGCCCGCACCGCGTCGAAGTCGCGCGGGAAGCGGCCGTGGTGTTGTTGCTGGATGATTTGCGCCGCGCGCTGCAGGTTGCGCACCCGGGCGTAATAGCCGAGCCCCTCCCAGAGTTTGTGCAGGGTGGCGGGCGGGGCGTCCGCCAGGGCGGCGAGATGGGGCAGCGCCCGCAGCCAGCGCCGCCAATAGGGCAGGACGGTTTTGACCTGGGTTTGCTGGAGCATGATTTCGGAAACCCAGATGGCGTAGGGGTCGCGCGTGCGGCGCCAGGGCAGGTCGCGCGCGTGGCGCGCGAACCACGCCAGCAGCTTTTGGACGATGTCGCCATTCTTCATCGCGATGCCGAAGCCTAAGGCGGAAGGCCGGAATCGGAAATGCGAAAGAAGCGCGGCGCGGGAAGTTGCGCGCCGCGCCGGGGGCGTCCTTTGGCTTACGGCTGGCTTGCCCTGCCGCCGCCGTCGCTTTACGATGCCGGCATTCGTGTGAAACCGTTGACCTCCTATACCGGCAAGCTCACCGAGGCGCAGGCGGCCGCCCTCCGGAGCTGGCTGCAGGCGCATTTTTACCAGTTTCGGCCGGTGCCGTATGCGCGGTTTGCGGCGGACAAGGAGAAGACCAGCGTGGTTTTCTACGAGAGCGGCAAGCTGGTGGTGCAGGGCAAGGGCACGCAAGAGTTTGTCGAGTTTGTGCTGGAGCCGGAGATTCTCAAGGAGGCGCGGCTGGGATATGAGGCGGTGCTGAATCCCGATCTGCTGCTGCCGCGGCTGGGGGTGGACGAAAGCGGCAAAGGCGATTTCTTCGGGCCGCTTTGCATTGCCGGCGCCTACGCCAACGCGAGCGTCGTCAAGGCCTGGGCGGAGGCGGGGGTGCGCGACTCGAAGAACATCACCAGTGAAAAGCGCATCAAGGACCTGGCGGAACTGATTCGCAAAACGCCCGGCGGCGTCACGACGGTGGTGCCCATTGGCAACGAAGCCTACAACCGGCTGTATGGGAAGATGGGCAGCGTCAACGCCATTCTGGCCTGGGGGCACGCGCGGGTGATTGAGAACCTGATGCAGCAGCGGCAGCGGATGAATCCTCCGCCGGTGCGGGCCATCAGCGACCAGTTCGCCCACAGCAAGGAAACCGTGGCCCGGGCGCTGATGGGGTTGGGGCGGGAGATTGAGCTGGTGCAGAAACATCGGGCCGAGGAAGACCTCACCGTGGCGGCGGCTTCGATCCTGGCCCGGCATGAATTCGTCACCCGCCTGGGCGCGCTGGAGAAACAGTGCGGCCGGAAATTGCCCAAGGGCGCTTCGGCCGCGGTGGATGCGGCGGCGCGGGAGATCGTTGACCGGCTGGGCGCCGAAGGGCTGGCCAAGGTGGCGAAGATGCACTTCCGCACCGCCTATCGCGCCCAGGGGTTGCCCGAGCCGCCGAAAACCGAATGGCGGCGACGCGCGTAGCGCGTGGCCCCGGGCTATCTCCGCCGTTTCGTTGGACTGCGCAACCTCTGCGCAGTGGCGGGACGCAAGCGAGCAAAGCTTGCGCAGCGCCACGGCTAAACCTGCGAAATCCAAGGCCTTGGGCGCTTGGCACGCCATCTGCAATATACCACGGCATCGTGCGGCTCGAGACGGCGCGGACGCGCGTTTTGGCGCCGCATACAACCAAACCGTAAAAGAAATAAGTATGAAAATGAATCAATGGTTAGTGATGGCGGGGCTGGCGGCGGTGATGAGCCTGGGAGCCGATCAAGTCGTGGCGCAGCCGGGCGGCGCTCCTCCCGGCGGCCGGCCGGGGCGCGGCAATTTTGATCCGGCGCAATTCCAGCAACGCATGATGGAACGCACCCGGGAAATGCTGGAGGTGACCAGCGACGAGGAATGGAAGGCGATTCAACCGCGCGTGCAAAAGGTGCGGGATTTGCAGCGGGAAGCTTTCAGCGGCCTGGGCCGCGGGATGATGGGCCGCGGGCCGCGGCCGGGCGACGGCGCGCCGCCGAGCGATCCAGGCGCGGCGCGGCGCGGAGGGTTCTTTGGCGCGCCCAGCCCGGAAGCGGAGGCCTTGCAGAAGGCGATTGACGCCAAGGCGCCGAAGGCGGAGCTCAAGGCGGCGTTGGAGAAATACGCCGCTTCCCGCAAAGCCAAACAGGCGGAGATGGAGAAGGCCCAGGCGGCCCTGCGCGAGCTGCTGACGCCGCGGCAGGAAGCCATCGCGGTGCTCAACGGCTTGCTGTGAGCGGGCGCCCGGCGCGAAGCGCGGTCCGCGGAAAGACGGTTTGCCCCTTCCCCGCGCTTCCGCCTCCGGCCCCCGCGGCGAAGGTTCGCCCATGAGTGAATTGGCAGCCCAGGAAGCCGCCTGGAAGCAGTTGCTCGACCGGATGGTGGCCGCCCGCCAACTGGCGGCGGCTGACGCGGCGACCCTGCTGCGGCAAAACCCGGGCGGCACGCAGGCGCCCCTGCGCGAGGAGGCGGATGTGCTCCGCTGGCTGGCGCGGGAATACGACCTGGCGTATACGACCCTGGAGGATGTCGAGCCGGATCGCGAGTTGCTATCGCTGTTTCCCGCGCGGATTCTGTTAAAAGAGGGGTTGTTGCCGCTGCGGCGCAGCAATGGCGCCGTGGAAGTGGCCACCAGCCGCCTGTTCGCAACGCAGGGGCTGGATACGCTCAAGACCCTGACCGGGTTGCCGCTCAAGCCGGTGCTGGCCGCCAGTGAAGCCATCCAGCGGGAAATGAAAAAGCGGCTGGGGGTGGGCGCGGATACGCTGGGCACGCTGAACGAGGAAGCGTCCTTCATGGTGGTGGATGAGCGCCACGAGGAGGACACCGACCTGGACGCCGCCGCGGAGGAGGCGTCCATCATCCGCTTCGTCAACCAGGTGCTGCGGGATGCGATCGAGCTGCGGGCTTCGGACATCCATTTGGAGCCGTTCGAGGAGGAGTTCCGCATTCGCTACCGGATTGACGGCGTGCTGCAGGACGTGCCGGTGCCGGCGCAGATCAAGCGGTTCCAGCCGGCGATTGTTTCCCGGGTCAAGATTCTCAGCCACTTGAACATTGCTGAAAAGCGGCTGCCGCAGGATGGGCGCATCAAGGTCCGGATCGAGGAGGTGGAGGTGGACATCCGGGTTTCGGTGATTCCGATGCTGCATGGCGAGGCGCTGGTGCTGCGGTTGCTGCGGCAGAACGCAACCCTGCGCGGGATGGGCGAGCTGGGCATGGCCGAGCGTGAATTGGGCTGCTTCCGGCGCGTGCTGCAACTGCCGCACGGCATCATCCTGGTCACCGGCCCCACCGGCAGCGGCAAGACCTCGACCCTCTACACCGCGCTCAACGAGATCAATGACGCGGACCGCAAAATCATTACCATCGAAGACCCGGTGGAGTATCAACTGCGCGGCGTCAACCAGATACAGGTTTCGGAGAAGGCGGGCTTGACGTTCGCGCGGGGGCTGCGCTCGATACTGCGCCACGACCCGGACGTGATTCTGATTGGCGAAATCCGCGACCAGGAGACGGCGCAGATCGCGGTGCAGGCTTCGCTGACGGGGCACCTGGTGTTTTCGACCCTGCATACGAATGATGCGCCGGGGGCCCTGACGCGGCTGGTGGATATGGGGGTGGAGCCGTACCTGGTGGCTTCGTCGCTCGAAGCCGTGCTGGCGCAGCGGCTGGTGCGCGTGCTGTGCGAACGGTGCAAGCAGCCTGACGATTCCCCGGCGGCCCGGGCGTTCAAGGGGCAGGTGGGCATCCCCCTCGCCACCGTGATTTATCGTTCGGTCGGCTGCCCGGCGTGCCGCCAAACCGGCTTCTACGGCCGCCACGCCATTTTCGAGTGGATGGACAGCGACGACGAGATTCGGCAGTTGATCCTCAAGAATGCCTCGAGCGACGCGATCCGGGATGCCGCCCGCCGCGCGGGCATGCAAACCCTGGCCGAGGACGGCTGGCGCCTGGTTCGCCTGGGGCGCACGACCGTCGAGGAGGTGCTCAGCGTGACCACCGCCAAAGAGATTGAGCGCACCACGCAAAAGACGGCGCTGGCGGAGGCGGGCAAGGAACCGGCGGCCCGGTCCGCGCCGTAACGGATGCGGCCATGCCGTTCTTTCACTACAAAGCCTTGCAGGCCAACGGCGCGATGACCCAGGGCGAACTCGAAGCCGCGGGCCGGGCGGAGGCCTTCGCGCAAATGGTCGAGTTGGGGCTGCGCCCGGTCAGCCTTGCGGAAAAAGCGGGCGCGGACACCGGGGTTGCGCTGCCGGCCTCGCTGGCCGCGTTGTCGTTCGGCAAGCGGTCAGCCCGGGTTTCGAGCCGGGAGCTGGAGAACTTCACGCGGCTGCTCTCGAGTTTGCTGGCCGCCGGGGTGCCGCTGAGCCGCGCGCTGGTGATTCTTTACCGGGAGGCTTCCTCGCCCGCCGCCAACGCCAAGTGGAGGGAAATCCATGACCTGGTCGTGGACGGCATGTCTTTGGCGGATGCGATGGGGAAGTCGCCGGAGACGTTTCCGCGGGTTTATACCGCGATGGTGCAGGCGGGGGAGACGGGCGGGTTCCTGGACCTGGTGCTGGCGCAGATCGCCGACTTTCAGGCGCGCGAGAAGGAACTGCGCTCCAAGGTGCTGTCGGCGATGCTTTATCCGAGCATCCTGTTTGTGCTGGCGATCGGGGTGTTGATTTTTCTCCTCACGTTCTTCATTCCGCGCTTTCAGGGCATCTTCAAGGGGTTTAATGCCGCGCTGCCCCTGGCGACGCAGGTGGTGATCGGGGTGAGCAACCTGGTGCGGGGCTACGGGCTGTTCGTGGCCGTGGGATTGGGAGTGGCGGCGTTCATGCTGCGGACCTGGTTTGCCTCGGAGAAAGGCCGGCGCGTGTGGGAGGGGCTGGTGCTGCGGTCGCCGGTGGTGGGGCCGCTGGTGGCCCAGTTTGCCATGGCGCGGTTTTGCCGGATGCTGGGCACGTTGCTCGGCGCCGGGGTGCCGCTGGTGCAGGGGCTGAACGTGGCGCGCAAGTCCATCGGCAACCAGATTCTGGTGGACGCGGTCGCGCAATCCATCGAGCGCGTGCAGCAGGGCGGGGAGTTGGGGACGAGCCTGGCGGAGACGCGCGGCCTGTTCCCCGGCTCGGTGGTGGAAATGATTTCGGTGGCCGAGGAGAGCGGCCGGCTGGATCAGGAGCTGGTGCGGATCGCCAATGTCACCGAGGGCGACCTGGATCGGGAATTGAAGACGGCGGTGGCGCTGATGGAGCCGCTGATGCTGTTTTTCATCGCTGCGTTCATCGGCACGATCTTTATCAGCATGGTGCTCCCGATCTTTACGCTGCAAGACTACATTAAATGACCTACGACGAAGCTGACTTATGAGACTCAACCCATTAAACAAGAACCGAACGGCCGGCGGGCGAGCGCGGGGCTTCACGCTGGTGGAATTGCTGTTGGTGCTGGTGATCCTGGGCATCCTGGCGGCCATTGTGCTGCCCCGGTTTACGAATCGCACCCGGCAGGCCCAGATCGCCGCGACGCAAACCCAGATCGCCACCTTCAAAACGGCCCTGGAAGCCTACGAAGTGGACAATGGCTACTATCCCCGGGGCCGGAACGGGCTGATGGATTTGATCCAGCAGCCGCGCGATGCCCAGAACTGGCGCGGGCCGTATCTCCAGGCCGATGCCCTTCCCAAAGACCCGTGGGGCAACGATTACATCTACGAATGCCCGGGACGGCATAATCCCACCTCGTATGATTTGAGCTCTCCGGGGCCGCCGGGCGAAAACATGGTGATCGGCAACTGGACCCTCAAACGGTGAACGCGCAGCCAGACAACCGGGCGCGCATGCGCGCCGACGCGGGCGCGGGCGGAAACGGGCGCCGGCGGCCAAACGGGTTCACGCTTATCGAGTTGATCCTGGTGATGGCCCTGCTGACGGTGGTGGTCGCGTTGACCGCGCCGAAGCTCTCACGCTTTTTCCATGGCCGGACGCTGGATTCGGAAGCGCGCCGGTTGCTGGCGCTGACGCGCAGCGGCCAGAGCCGCGCGGTATCCGAGGGAGTGCCGATGGATTTATGGGTGGATGCGGCGGCGGGGGAATTTGGGCTGGCCGCGGAACCCAGTTATGAACCCAGCGATCCCAAAGCCGTGGAGTTTGCCCTCGACAGCGATTTGCAAATCAAGGTGATCGGCGGGACGGCGGCCGCGGCTCCGGCCAGCGCGCTGCCGCATTCCCGGGAAACCCGCCGGGCCAGCGCGCCGCGCGTGGCGCTCGCCCGGGCCCATCTGCCGGCGATTCGCTTTCTGCCGGACGGGACGGTCGGCGACACCAGCCCGGTGAAATTGCAACTGACCAGCCACGACGGCGGCTCGCTTTGGCTGGCGCAGTCGCGGGATGGATTGAACTATGAAATCCGCAGCGCCCATGACTAGCCGCCGGCGGCTCGCCGGCGCGAAAAGGCTATCCGAGGCAGCGTTCACGCTGGCGGAGATGCTGGCGGCGCTGCTGTTCATGGCGATCGTGATTCCGACCGCGCTCGGGGGGTTGCACATCGCCAGCCTGGCGGGGACCGTGGCGGAGCGCAAAGGCGAAGCCGTCCGCGTGGCGCAACGGCTGCTGGCCGAGAGCCTGCTGGCCACCAACTGGAACCAGTCGGTTCAAAGCGGCACCCTGACGGAGGCGCAGCGCCAGTTCCGGTGGACTCTCCAGAATGATCCCTGGGATCAGGACCCCAACCAGGAGGCGATGCGCCTGCTGACGGTGGAGGTGACCTACACGGCGCGCAACCGCGACTATTCCGTGCGCTTGAGCACGCTGGCGGACAGCACGCTGCCTTAGACAAACGGCTCATGAACCGGACGCGAAATCTGAAACTGAAGACCGCCCCGCGCCCGGGGCGCATCGCCGCCGTCCGGACGGGAAAAGCGGTTTCGCGCTCCGGCGCCCAGGCCTTTACGCTCATCGAGATGCTGCTGGCGCTGGCCATTTGCGCCATTGTCCTGGTGGCCATCAACGGGGTGTTTGCCACCGCCCTGCGCCTGCGGGACAATACCTCCGGCGCCCTCGAAGAATCGCTGCCGGTTAATCGGGCGCTGGCCCTGCTATACCAGGATTTGAAAGGAACGGTCAACCCGGGCAGGTCGCTGGCGGGCGATTTCCGGTGTGGGGTGCCGGCGGTCGGGGCCACGATGGGCTTGAGCGGCGAAGCCGGCAGCGCGGGGCTGGATTTCTACACCACAACCGGCACCCTTTCCGACCGCGCCCCCTGGGGCGATGTGCAGGAGGTTTTCTATGAATTGAAGGCCCCCGCGAACCGGGAGCAGGCCGGCATGGACTTGGTGCGCTGCGTGCATCGCAATTTGTTGGCCACCACCATTCTGGCCCCGGACATCCAGCGGCTGATGCGCGGGGTACAGACGCTGGAGTTTGATTGTTATGATGGCGCGCAATGGCGCGACACCTGGGATACCAGCACCACCGACACCAACCTGCCGGTGGCCGTGCGCGTCCGCATCCAGCTTGCGTCCCGCCCGGGCCAGGCGGGAGGCGAACCGTCTCCGATTGAGATGGTCGTCCCGCTGGCGCCGCAAACTCACGCCCGCGCGATGGCGGAGGAGTCCTTATGAGGCTGCGGGAAAAATCTCCGGCCTCCGGGTTCGCCCGGTCCGCGCGCCGCCGCCGCGCCGGTTCGGTGCTGGTGATCGTGTTGTGGATTGCCTTCGGCTTGGTAAGCCTGGCGTTGTATTTCGCCAACGCCATGAGCTTTGAACTGCGCGCCGCCGACAACCGGGTGTCGGCGCAAGCGGCGGACCAGGCAATTGAAGGCGCGGTTCGCTACCTGAACTACCTGCTGGCGGCGCAAATCAGCAATGGCTCCAACGGCGTGCTGCCGAGCCTGGAGGAGCCGCTGTGCCAGGCAGTCCCGGTCGGGGAAGCCCACTATTGGCTGATTAGCCGCGATACCAACAACCCGATCGGCCCGGGCCAATTATGCTTTGGCCTGGTGGACGAAGCCGCGAAACTCAACCTTAATTCCGCGGAGGGCGACACCCTGATCTGGCTGCCCCGCATGACCGAAGACCTGACCCAGGCCATCCTCGATTGGCGGGACACCAACGGCAATGGCCCCACCGTCATCTACTACGCCATGCAGCAGCCCGCCTACCAGTGCAAGTGCGATCTCTTTGAGACGGTGGACGAGTTGCGCCTGCTCTACGGCGCCGACATGGACACCCTGCTGGGCGAAGACGCGAATCGCAATGGCGTCCTGGATGCCGCTGAAACCGATGACAACCAGAATAACCTGCTCGATCCCGGGGTGCTGGAGTATTGCACCGTCTATAGCCGCGAGCCGAATACCCAGCGCGATGGGTCCGCCCGCATCAACGTCGCCAACCTCAACGGCTTCGCCGCGCAGCTCGGCTCGCTGCTGGCCACGAATTTTGGCGCGGCGCGCGCCGATCAAATCCTGGCAACGGTCGGCCTGGCGAGCAGCCGCCCGGGGCGCGCGCCCGGCGGCGGCGCCACGGGGACGCGCTTCACCAGCCCGCTCGCGTTTTACCTGGGCAGCGGCATGACGGCGGCGGAGTTTGCGCTCATCAGCACGAACCTGACCGCAACCGAGGGGGCGTACGTCACGGGCCGGGTCAACGTGAACACCGCCAGCGCGGCGGTGCTGGCCTGCTTGCTGGAGGGGGATGTCGCGGTGGCGGAAATGCTGGTCAACTATCGGCAATCCAATCCGGACGAACTGACCTCGATCGCCTGGGTGGCGGACGCCTTGCGGCAGAATTACCCGGAAGCCCTGCAAACCCTGGCCGCCCGCGATGTGCTCACCACGCAAAGCTACCAATTCACTGCGGATGTGGCGGCCCTGGGGCCATTTGGCCGCGGATACCGGCGCGTAAAATTCGTTTTCGACACCAGCAGCGGCAGTCCCGTGATCGTTTACCGGCAGGACCTGACGCATCTCGGCTGGGCCCTGGGGCCGGAGGTGCGCCAGGACTGGCTCTTAGCGGGGACACAACATGATTAAATTGAACCGACAAGACTGGTTCCGGCGCCAACGCCCTTCCGGGGTGCTGGGGCTGGCCCTGGACGGCAGCCGCCTCGAGGGCCTGGCCCTGCGGCGCGCCAACGGGGCCCTGCACGTTCACGGGGCGTTCTCCGTCTCGCTGTCGCTTGACCCGCTGACCAATGACCCCGAATTGGTGGGCCGGGAAATACGCAATCATCTGGAGGCCCAGGGGATTCGGGAGCGCCCCTGCGTGGTGGCCCTGCCGCTCAAGTGGGCGCTTACGACCCAGGTCGAAGTACCGGAACTGCCGGAGGCGGACGTTGCCAGCCTGCTGCAGATTGAAGCCGAACGGGGGTTTCCCTGCGATGTCCAGACGCTCCACATCGCGACGTCGCGCTTCCAGACCGCCGACGGCAAGCAACACGCCCTGTTGATCGGCATTCCGAAAAACCACCTGACCGCCCTGGAGCGGGCGCTGCGCGCAGCAAAGTTAAAGCCGCTGAGCTTCGCGCTGGGCGTCGCGGCCTTGCAACCCCCCGGCCTCGCGGCGGCGGACGGCGTGCTGGCGCTGGCGATCAGCGAAAGTCATGTGGGATTACAGCTTACGGCCGGCGGCGGGGTGGCAGCGCTGCGGGCGCTGGAAGGCGCGCTCGAAACCGAGGGAAGCCAGCGGCTGCTCCGGGCGGATGTCGTGGCCCGCGAAGTCCGCATCACCCTGGGGCAATTGCCGCCGGGCCTGCGGGAAACCGTGCGGCGCATCCGGGTATTTGGCCCGACCCACCTGAGCCGCCAATTGGCGGATGAGTTGGAATTGCGGCTGGAGGCGGCCGGCCTGGAAGTGGAGTCCGTGGAACGTTATGCCGCCAACGAATTCGGCAGCCCGGCGCCCCCGGATACGCCGGTCTCGCCCGCCTTCAGCCTGACGGCGGAACGGCTGGCCGAACGCCGCGCGGGATTCGAGTTTTTGCTGCCCACGCCGACGCCCTGGCAGCAATGGGCGGCGCGCTATTCTTCGGGCAAGCTGCGCACGGTGGCCATGGCGGCGGCGGCGGCGGCCCTGGTGGTGGGCGGGTTGTTCCTTTACCAGCAGGTCCGGCTCTGGCGCCTGGAATCGCAGTGGCGCGGGATGCAGACGGCGGTCCGCCAGTTGGAAGATTTGCAGGAACAAATCCGGCGTTATCGGCCCTGGCACGACAACTCGGTGCGCAGCCTGACCATCCTGCGGCATCTCACCGAAGCCTTCCCCGAGGACGGCGCCGTGACGGCCAAGACCGTGGAGATCCGGGGCTTAAACAACGTGACCTGCACCGGCACGGCGCGCAACTACCCGGCGCTGCTGAAGACGGTCGAAAACCTGCGCAAGGTCCGCCAATTCCGCGAGGTGGCCCTGGGACCAACCCGGGGCCAATCGCCCGCGCTGCAATTCACGTTCAACTTCCAGTGGAATGAGGGGGGCCAAAATGCCGATTAAAAACCGCCAGCAATTCCTCCTCATCGCCGCCGGGGCCGCCCTCGTCCTTTTGGCGGGAGACCGGCTCGTGCTGTCCCCGCTCCTGAAAGCCTGGGGCCAGCGGGCGGCCCGCCTCACCGAATTGCAGAAGCAAATTACCGACGGCCGCTTGCTCCAGCAGCGCGAGCCAAGCATCCGCAGCCGCTGGCAGCAAATATCCGAAAACACCCTGCCCGCCAACACCTCGGCGGCCGAGCAGCAGGTCTTCAAGGCAATTGATCTCTGGGCGCAAAACAGCGGGGTGACGATCGCGGCCATCACGCCCCAGTGGAAACAGGAGAGCGACGATTACAAGACCTTTGAATGCCGCGTGGACGTTGCTGGCGACCTGGGCAAGCTCAGCCGCTTTCTGTACAGCGTCGAGCGGGAGCCGATGGCGCTGAAACTCGAATCGGTGGAACTGGGCGCGCGCGACAAGGAAGGCCAGCAGCTTTCGCTGGGCCTGCAACTCAGCGCCCTGGTCCTCACTCCGCAGAAACCGTGAACCCGCTGCCGCGTATGAGCTTGCTGACCGAACGAATGAGTGCCAGGCGCTGCCGATGGCGGCGGGCCGCCGGCCGGGCGGCGGGCGGGATCCTCCTGGCGTTCCTCCTGGTCAGCGGGCCGCCGGCCGCCGCCCAGGAACCGGCCGCGGAAAACCATACGAATGACCTCAGCGACTCCGAGATGCTGGCCCGCCTTGGCGAGCTGCTTCAAGCCGTCGAATCCGGCCAGTTTGATAATCTGGAGCGGCCCGAAAACCTCAGCGCCACCAATGAGGTTTCCCCGGCCAGCCCGGCGGCCCCGGGCGCCAGCCGCCCCGCCACGGGAGCGGCGGCCACGAACGGCACGAACCGTTTCCCCGGTTCCAGCCGATCGCAGAAGGACGCACGCCATTTCCGCGGCCGCCGTTCCGCGCGGCCCAGTGATAACACGCGCAGCAGTTCACGCCCGGCCGGCGACCCCAGCCCGGAAGGCGACCGCCGCCCGGCCGCCGCACCCGCGGGAACCAACAGCCGCCCGGCCAGCCTTGACTTCTCCGCGTTCAAAATCATTGCGGACCGGAATATCTTTGACCCCAACCGCTACGCGCACCGGGCGGGGGAGCCCCGGGTTCGGCCCGCGCCCAAGGTCATTGATACCGTGACGCTGGTCGGCACCATGAGTTATGCGAAGGGCTGGTTCGCCTTTTTTGACGGAAGCAGTTCGGAGTTCCGGAAGGCGTTGCAACTGCGCGACACGATTGCCGGCTACCAGGTGGCCGGCATCGCGCCCGACAATGTGGCGCTGGCCGGGGAAACCAACCGGCTGGAATTGAAAGTGGGAACGCAGTTGCGCCGCGAAGATGGCGGGCCCTGGCGGCTCGCCAGCCCGGCGGAAGCCAACTCCACCCCGGCCGCTTCCACCGCGACCAACACCACCGCGACCGCGGCCGCCCCGGACGCGGCCCCCGCCGCCAGCGACGCGGAGAGCGACATCATCAAACGACTGATGCAAAAACGTCTGGAGGAATAATTGACAATGAAGACCATTCACCACCTGTTGTTGTTTGCCGGCTTAACCGCGGGCGTTTGCGTCGCCGGAGCGGCGCCCGCGCCGGACGAGACCCCAACCAACGCCCCCCCGGCGGCCCTGGCGGACACCAAGGCCGCCCCCACCGGCCCGCAACCGGCCGCGCCCGCTTCCCCCGCGGAGAACGCCGGCGCCCCGGCCGCCGGCACCAACGGCGTGGCCGCCGCGGCGGCCGCGCTGGAACCGCCAGTGCGGATTGAGCAAGGCACCAACGGCCTGCGGCTCAACTTCCATAACGCCCCGCTTAACCTGGTCCTGGACTACCTGAGCGACGCCGCCGGCTTTATCATCAACAAGGAGGCGGACGTGCGCGGCACGCTGGATGTCCAGGGCAAGGATCTGACCCGGGAGGAAGCGGTCGAAGTGCTGAACTCGGCCCTCAAGAAAAATGGCTACGCCGTCATCCGCAACGGGCGCATCCTGACCATTGTCGCGCAGGACTCCGCCAAAACCAAAGACCTTGAAATCGTGCAGGGCAACGACCCCGAGGCGGTGGAAAAATCCAATGAGGTCGTGACCCAAATCATCCCCGTGCGCCACGCCAACGTCAACCAACTGGTGCCCAACCTGGAATTGCTGCTGCCGTCCACGGCCACGCTCACCGCCAACGAAAGCGCCAGCTCGCTGATCCTGGTGGCGACCAAGACCGACATCAAACGCATGCTGAAAATCATCTCCGCCCTGGACACCTCGATTGCCAGCGTTTCCACCATCCGGGTGCTGCCGCTCAAATACGCGGACGCCAAAGAAACCGCGACGCTCATTACCCAGCTATTCGCCCCCCCGCCCGGAAGCCAAACCACCGGCCGCGGCGGCTTTTTCAGCATGTTTGGCGGCGGCGGTCCGCCCGGGTTTGGCGACCGCGGCCGCGGCAGCAGCAGCAACAACCGGAGCGGCCCCGGCAGCGGCGCGGCCGCCGCGCAGGTGGTGGCGGTGGGCGACGACCGCTCCAATTCGGTCGTGATCAGCGCGCCCGCGGACCTGCTGGCCACCATCGTGACCATGGTCATGGAAATTGACCAGGAGGTCACCGATGTCACCGAGTTGCGCGTCTTTCGCCTGGCCAACGCGGATCCCGCGGAAATCTCCGAGCAACTGGCCCTGCTGTTCCCCGAGCCCACCGGCGCTTCCGGCACCGGCAGCACGGGCTCCCAGATGCCCTTCTTTTTCCGCGGCAGCACCGCCACCCGCCGCGGCGGCGGCGCCAGCGACAGCGACCGCGCCAAAAAGATGGGCCGGGTGCTGGCCGTGGCCGACCCGCGCACCTCTTCCCTCATCGTGATGGCCTCCAAGACGCTCATGCCGCAGATCGCCGACATGATCGCGGAGCTGGATGCCGACAAAGGCCGCAAGGAGGTCGTGGGATTCTATGACCTGCAAAACGCGGACCCCCAGGATGTGCAAGCGGCGCTCGAGGACCTGTTCAACCGCAATACGCGCAGGAGCAGCAGCAGCCAAAACTCCCGGTTGGGGGATAACAATCCCCTGACCCGCCGGGCGACGCAAAACACGCAGGCCACTTCCGGCCGGACCGTCCGCAGCACCGGGGCTGCGACCCGGAATACCAGCGGCGGTTTTTAGCCGCCCGCGTCCCGGGACGGAAACCCTGAGCACGAACCACACCACGAGGTAATTATGAGAAAAACGAATATCCAATGGCGAGCGGGCCTGGCCGGAAGCCTGGCCCTGGCCCTGGCCCTGGCCTTCCCGCTCCACGCCCAGCAGCGCAGCGGCTTTGTCGGCGGCGCCCCGGGCGGCGCCGGCGCCCGCGGCGGCATGAGCGGCAGCAGCACCTCCCGGCAGTACCCCAACAACACCACCATCGGGGACGCCTATTTCTCGATTGATCCGGAAACCCGCCGCGTCGTGTATATCGCCGACGAAGCGACCGCGCAGCAAATCAGCCGGGTGCTCACCAACCTGGACCGCCCCAAGCCCCAGGTGCTCATCAAAGTCGTCTTCCTCGAAGTCTCGCATACGCGCGCGTCCGACATCGGCCTGGAAGGCGGCTGGGGCCGCCAGAATATGAGCGGCACCGTGCAGGACGCCAGCGCCGTCAACGGCTTTGGCCTGTCCGGCTTGAGCACGTCCGTCGGCACCAACCTCAACCGGTTCGGCCAGCCGTTTTCGAGCTTCTCGGCGGCGTCGCCGATCTCCCAGAACGGCGCGGGGCTGTACCAAATCCTCGGGCAGGATTACCAGGTCACCCTGCGGGCCATTGCGCAAGCCGGCAACGCCAAGGTGCTGTCCCGCCCCTCCATCCTCGCCCGCAACAATCAGCCCGCCACCATCACCGTCGGCCAGCAGGTGCCGTTAATCACCGGCGTCCGCTACGACAACTACGGCAATACCATCAACTCCGTCACCTACCGGGACGTGGGCGTGATTTTGAATGTGACCCCCTTCATCACCGCCGACGGCCTGGTGCAGATGATCGTCTCGCCCGAAATCTCCTCGGTGAATTTCACGGCCACCACCCAAATCTCGGCGGGCGTCAACGCCCCCACCATTGACATCCGCTCCGCCGACACCGTGGTGGTCACCGCCGACGGCCAGACGGTCATCATCGGCGGCCTCATCAACAGCACCAAAGCCCGCTCCGACACCAAAATCCCGGTGCTGGGCGACATCCCCCTGCTGGGAAACCTCTTCAAACGGCAGCAACGGAGCAGCAACCTGAACGAACTGCTCATTTTCCTCACCCCGCATATCGTGCAGGCGCCCACGGAACTGGCCGCGCTCACCGCCCGCGAGCGGGAAAACTCCAAAGTGCCCCAAGGGCTGACCGAGGAGGAGCTCAACCAGTTCCTGGACCAGTTGCCCGCGCAGAAACCGCTGCCGCGCTCGAATCCGCGGCCCGGCAAACGGGCGCCCGCCCCCCAGCCCGGCGATTCCTGACCGCTCCCGGCGTCCGCGCATGAAACCGCCCCACCCCGCCCGCCGATGGAACTGAGCCGCCGCAGCTTGCTGGTGTATGGCCTGCTCGGAGCCCTCTGGGTCCTGGTGCTGGGCTGGCAGACGCAGGAGCACGTGCGCGTCCGGGAGGCGGCCCGGACCGGCTTGCGCAACCGCGCCAAGGACATCGCCAACACGCTCAGCGCCATCATTCGCGGCATGCGCTTCCGCGGGGTCATTCCCCAGGAACGCCTGGAACCCGTCCTCAACGAACTGATCCACGGCCGCACCAACGAGCTGATCCAGTCCAGCGAACTGCTCTCCATCGTTTTGCTCAACGCCACCAACCAGCCCGTCGCCTCCGCCGGCCAGCCGATTGACCTCCAACGAAAAGACCTGCTGCAGGAAGGCGAGCACTGGGGCGCGCGGAGCGTCACGCTCGTCAACCCGGTGGACCTGGGCGCCAGCCTCAGCGCCCTGGGCGTGACCAATACCGTGATCCTGCCGCTCCCCGGCGAGTTCACCAACCGCGGCAGCGAGCTCGGCCATGAGTTCACCCGCCGGGGCCCCCCGCCCCCGGAAGAGATGCTCCCGCCGCGAACCCCGCCCCCGCCGGATGCGGGCGAGTTTCAGCCCGGCGGCCGGCCCGGCCGGACGCGCGAGCCGGGGAGCCGGCCGCGGCGGCCTTTCTGGCTGCGGGGCATGGCGGAGGAGGACTTTCAATCCCTGGTCGCCAAGCAAACCCTCCACGGGCTGGTGCTCACCCTGTCCACCGAGGGGCTGGCGGCGGCGATCACGCGGGATTTGTGGCTGCGGACCATCATCGTCGCGCTGGCCGGGCTCTCCGTCCTCGGCTCCGCCCTGGCCTGGCGAAACCTGGCCAAATCCTCCGAGCTGCAAATTCGCCTGGTGCGGACCAGCGAAATGAACACCCGCCTCAAGGAGATGAACCTCGCCGCCGCCGGGCTCGCCCACGAAACCCGCAACCCCCTCAACATCATCCGCGGCCTCGCCCAGATGATCTCCCGGCAAACCGCCGCCCCGGCGGAGATTCAGGAACGCTCGCGGGCGATCATTGCGGAGGCCGACAAAGTCGCCGCGCAGTTGAACGAGTTCATCAACTACTCCCGCCCGCGCGAAATCCGCCGCACCCGCCTCGCCCTCAACGCGGTGCTCAACGAAGTCGTCCGCGCCCTGAATTACGACCTGGAGGAAAAGCAGATCAACCTGCAGATCAAAGGCGAGCCCCTCACCGTCGAAGCCGACGAGCAGTCCTTCCGGCAGGCCCTCTTCAACCTGCTGCTCAACGCCATTCAAGCCGTCGAGCCCCGCGGGGAAATCCAGATCGCCGCCGAAAAACGCAATGCCGCCGAGGCCACGCTCGAAGTGCGCGACAACGGCCCCGGCGTCCCCCCCGGGCACCGGGCGGAAATCTTCAAACCCTATTTCACGACCCAGAAACAAGGCACCGGCCTGGGGCTCGCGGTCGTGCAGCAAATCGTGCTCGCGCATGGCTGGGAGGTGGAATGCCTGCCCCACGAACCGCGCGGCGCTATCTTCCGCATCTCCCACTTGAAACTCGCCGCCTGAGCCCCGCCGCCCGCCGCCGCCCGCGCCCGCGCCCGCCCCCGCCCGGGCCAACCCCGCCCCGCCCGAAACTCATCCCCGCTTCCCGTGCCGCCCCGGCTGGCCGCTGAACCGCGCCGGGCTAACGGCGCGCGCCCAGCCGCAGGGTGGCCACCACCGGGCAGTGGTCGCTCGGAAACTGGCCCTCGCGCGAGAAGGTGGCGATCTCGATGCGCTCGACCGCCACGTTGCCCCGGCTCAGGATCCAGTCAATGCGCGCCCCGTTCTTCTGCAGCGCCTTGAAATGATTCATGGTTCCAATCCCTTCATTCACCCGCTTCGGCGCGGCCACCCAGGTGTCGGTGAAGAATTGGTCGCCCGTGAGTATGGAATAGGCCTTGTTGCTCCCGGCGGCGGCGTTGAAATCGCCCACCAGCAAAACCGGCAGTTGATGCTTGAAGGCGGCCACGCGGTCGCGGATGAGCTGGGCGCCTTTCTCGCGGGCCGCCTGCACCTCGTGGTCGAGATGCGTGTTGACGAAAACAAATTGCTCCCCGGACTGCCGATCCCGGAATTGCACCCACGTCACCATGCGGGCCAGCCGGGGGCCCCAGGTCTTCGAGCCGATGCTTTCCGGCGTGTCCGACAGCCAGAAATGATCAAACGCCACCGGCTCCAGCCGCGCCGGGCGATAAAACACCGCCATGAACTCGCCGCGGCTGCCGCCGTCGCGCCCCATCCCAATCCACTGATACGCCGGCAGGTCCGCGGCGAGATCTTGCAACTGGCTATAAATCCCCTCCTGCGTCCCCATCACATCCGGCGCCAGCTTTTGAATCAGCTCAACCATCAACGGCCGGCGCACCGGCCAGGCATTGGGGGGAGTCGGGCTGGCAAACCGCAGGTTGTAGGACACCACCGTCAACGCGCCGGACGCCGCCGCCGAGGCCGCGCCCTGGGCCCCCGCCCGGAGCGGGAGCAGGCCGGAGCCGCCAACGGCGAGGATGAGGATGGCCGCGAGATAATGAATGGAAGCGCTTCGTTTCATATCCCGCAGTCTAGCCCATCACGGGCGGCAGGCAAGCCTCTCCGCGGCGGCCCGGGTTGATTGCCCGGGAAAGGGACCGCGCCGGGCCGGGAACACCGCCGTTTGCGCCCGGGCACGGTGGCGGGCGAACCCCCTGCCCCCGCCGCCCGCTGGCGCGTGATTTGCTCTCTGCCAATTGTGCCGAAAGTGATTTATACAGCCAATGAAGCCAATCGCGGCTTCATCAGCGCCATGCTGGCGCCGGTGGATGCCCGGCGCGAACCCCGGTTTGGAATGCGTCAAGCCCTGTGGGCCGCGACCTTCGTTGTGGGAGCAATGGTTCTGATGCGCCTGCTGCTGGCCGGTTAGCCCGCCGCAGGCCACCAAAAACATCTACCGCCGGGGCCGCCGCGCCCCGGCCGGCCGGAGTGCCCCGATTCGGGCGCACCCTCCGCGTCCCTGTCTCAATTCAGGACACTCAAGCCCCGCTGGCCGCCGCGTACAGGGCGTCCAGATTGGCCAGCGGCGCGGCCGCCGGCACGTCGCACCCGGAGGAAAGCACATAATTGCGATGAGCGCCCGCCCGGGATAAAAGCTCCGCGGCGCGCGCCCGCACTTCCGCGGGGGCTAATTGGCAAAAGACGCCGGCCGGATCCAGGTTGCCGCACAGCACCACCCCGGGCGGCACCTTGCCCAGCGCGGACGGCAAGTCCATGGGCGCGCCGAAGTGGAAAGCGCTCAGCCCCGTCTCCAGGATGGCCGCCAGGTGCAGCTCCTTGGCGGCGCAATTATGCAAGATCAACCCGAAGTCCTCGCCGCCGGCCGCCGCGGCGATATGCCGGATATACCCGGAGGAATGAGCCGCGACGCCGCGCGGCGACAACAGCCCCGCGGCCGGCTCGGCCATGATCAAGCCATCGGCTCCGGCCTGCCGGAAAGCGCGCGCATAAGCGGCCAGGAAGGCCGTGCTCTTCTCCAGCACCACCGCCATGAGTTCCGGCTCCGCCAGCGTCATTTCCAGCGCCTCGCTCACCCCCACCAGCCGCGAAGCCAGCGAAAACGGGCCAATGCACCCTCCCAGCACCAAAGGCCGCGACGGCAGTTGCTTCAGCCGCCGCACCGTCTCCAAGTACACCGCCGTGCGCCGGTCTCCCGGCTGCGGCACCGGCAGCGCCCGGGCTTGCTCCAGGGTCGTCACCAGCCGCCCGGTCACCGAGGGGATTTCGTTGTCCGCCAGGTGCAGCGCGCACCCGAAAGCCTCGGCTTCGGCGCTGAGGTCCATCGCGGACAACACGACCGGCGTCCGGTAGCGCTCGTGAAGCGCCGCGACCGCCTCAAACTGCGCCGAGGCATCATTGACCGCCTGCCGCACCGTTGCCCCCGTTAACGCCAGGCCCGGATACGTCGCAATCGGCAGCACCAGGCGGCGCGGCAACCCCAGAACCAACCGGTTAAAGCGATGAGTCGTCATCGCGGAAGTCTTTAGACTCGCTCGCGCAGCCGCAAGCAATCTTTCACGCTAGCCAGGCTCTATTCCCGGAAAGAACCCCGCCCCAACCCGTCCCCGCTCCACAAAAATCCAGAGAAAGCCGCCAACAATCCCCCCGCCCACCCCCGTCCTCCCCCCGTCTTTTCTAGCCGTGTACAAGGGGTGTACAAGGGATGCTCATCGGAAGTCCATGGGATTTTAGCTAGTACATCCGATGAGCATCCCTTGTACACCCCTTGTACACGGCCAGGAGGGAGCCATGAAGTAGCTTGAAAAAATGAAGTTAGCGAGAATCGTAGGACGACTGGGTATTTTGAGGAGTTTGAGGTGGAAGTGGGCTTTTAAGGGCTGAATTGGGGGGAGTGTCCAATAAATGGACAGTCTGGCGGGGATGCGATGGGAAAGGGTATTGGCGGGCGGGAGGCTGTCGGGGCGGTATGGGCGTGCGAGGGTGTGGGTTATTCGGGAGAGGCCTTTGGAGGCGCTGTCTTGGCTTGCGTTCGGGGTTGGGTTGGATTACAACCGCTCACGCGAAATGAATACGAACAATGGACTTCCTTTAATCGCACCACGAGTCACACCTGTATTGGATCCGGCTTTCCGCCCGGCGGTGCTGGCCAATCGCGCTTTTCGGGCGCTGGCCCGGGCCACCGCCGGTTCGGGGATGGTTCGACTGGCGTTGGAACAGACCGACGGCACCGTGTCCCATTATAGTTCGGAGATTCTGCCCGACAGCCATCCGCAGGCCGCGGGCAATTTTGCCTACCTGGAGCGCATTGCCAAATTCCTGCTGTGGTCACGCGGCGGGTTTCGCATTCATGTGGAAGGGCCGGCGGCGTTGGCGGCGAAGCTGGCGGCGCATTACCGGGAGACGCCCACCGGCAAGTTTGACTCGCATCTCGTGGGCGAGCGGATGTTTGATCAGCCGATCGAGGTGGTCCATGCCCAGACTTTGCCGCCGGAACGGCACGGCGCGACGTCGCTGGGCCGGCATCTGGACGGCTGCCGCATCGGCTTTGACCTGGGGGGCAGCGACCGGAAGGTGGCGGCGGTCATTGACGGCAAGGTGGTGTTCAGCGAAGAGACGGTCTGGGACCCCTACTTCCAGCCCGACCCGCAGTATCACTATGACGGCATCATGGATTCCCTCAAGAAAGCCGCCGCGCATCTGCCGCGGGTGGACGCCATCGGCGGCAGCGCGGCGGGGGTGTATGTGAACAACCGGGTCAAGGTCGCCTCGCTTTTCCGGGGCGTGCCCGCCGACGTGTTCACCCGGCGGGTGCGGGATTTGTTTCTGGAAATCCGCAAGGCCTGGAACCAGATTCCGCTGGAGGTGGTCAACGACGGCGAGGTCACGGCGCTGGCGGGCTCGATGTCGCTGGGCCAGAACCGCATCCTGGGGATTTCGCTCGGCACCAGCACCGCCGGCGGCTACGTCAACGCCGAGGGCAACATCACCTCGTGGCTGAACGAGCTGGCCTTTGTGCCGGTGGATCTCAACCCGGCCGCGCCGACCGATGAGTGGTCCGGCGACTATGGCTGCGGGGTGCAGTATTTCTCGCAGCAGTGCGTGGGGCGGCTGCTCGCGCCCGCGGGCATCGAGGTGGATCCGAAGCTGCCGCTGCCCGAGAAGCTCAAGCACGTGCAGCAGCTCATGAACCAGGGCGATTACCGCGCCCGCAAGATTTATGAGACCATCGGCGCCTACCTGGGCTATGCCATCGCGCATTTCACGGACTTCTATGACCTGGCGAATGTGCTGATCCTGGGCCGGGTCACCTCGGGGCCGGGCGGCGACGTCATTCTGGCCGGGGCCCGGGAAGTCCTGAAAGTGGAGTTCCCCGAGCTGGCCCGCCAGATCGCGTTCCACATTCCCGATGAGAAAGACAAGCGCCACGGCCAGGCGGTCGCGGCGGCGAGCCTGCCGAAGGTGGGGTAGCGGGCGGGCGGGAAAGCGCGTGCCATGTCCATCCGGCTTTGCGCATGAACGGGCGGGAATCCAGCGCGCGCGCCGCGCGGCGGCCGGGCGGGGCGCGGCAGTTTTTTAGCGGATCATCGGCCCCGGGGCTGTTCCCGGAGCGGACTTTTTGTTGTTGCACTCCTCCAAACCTTCAACCGTGAATAGATGTATATGACTCCTTATCATCAACTCGTATCTGATTATGCGCGCCTGCTCAAGCAGGGCCGCGCGCTTCCCCTCGGCACCTTTCCCCCCGCGGCGCGGCCGGAGATAGCCCCCCACGCGCCCAAGGCGCTGTTCTTTGCCCCGCACCCGGACGATGAGTGCATCGTCGGCGCCCTGGCGGTGCGTTTGATGCGCCAGGCGCGCATGAACCTCATCAACGTCGCCGTCACGCTGGGCAGCAAGAAGGAGCGGCAGCAGGAGCGGCTGCGCGAGCTGCAGGCGGCCTGTCATTACCTTGGCTTTACCCTGGTGACCACGGCGCCCAATGGGCTGGAGCGGATCACGCCCAAAACCCGCGAGCAGGACCCGCAATACTGGGCGGCGTGCGTCGGGGTGATTAAGAACATCCTGGAGCAGCATCAGCCCAAAGTGGTGCTGTGCCCGCACGATCGCGATTGGAACGGGACGCACATAGGCACCCACCACCTCGTGGTGGATGCCTTGAAGCAGATGCCCGCCAGCTATGCCTGCTACCTGGTCGAGACCGAGTTTTGGGGCGCGATGACGGATCCGAACCTGATGGTGGAAGTCAGCGCCGAAGACCTGGCGGATATGATCGCGGCGACCAGCTTCCACGTGGGCGAGGTGAAGCGCAATCCCTACCATCTGCTGCTGCCGCCGTGGATGATGGACAACGTGCGCCGGGGCGGCGAGGTCGTCGGGGGGCAGGGCGGGGCGGCGCCGGATTACACGTTTGCGGTGCTCTATCGGTTGCGCAAGTGGAGCCAGGGCCAGGCGGTGAGGTTTTATGAGGGCGGCAAACAGGCGCCGCTGTCTTTGAACATCGCCGAGCTGTTTGCCTGAGCCGGTTCCCCGGCGCCGGAGCGGGCATGCACGAGAAATTCATGCGGGCGGCGATCCGCCTGTCGGTGCAAAAGATGCGCCAGGGCCAGGGCGGTCCCTTCGGGGCGGTGGTGGTGCGCCGGGGGAAGATCGTGGGCCGCGGCTGGAACCGGGTGACCACGGCCAACGACCCGACCGCGCACGCGGAGATCGCCGCCATTCGGGAGGCGTGCCGGCGGTTGCGGAGCTTCCAGCTTGACGAGTGCGATCTGTACACCAGTTGCGAGCCCTGCCCGATGTGCCTGGCGGCCATCTATTGGGCGCGCCTGCGGCAGGTCTTTTACGGCAATACCCGCCGGGACGCCGCCCGGATTGGCTTTGACGACGACTTCATCTACCGCGAGGTTGCGTTGCCCATCGGGAAGCGCCAGCGCCGGCTCCGGCAGCTCCTGCGCCCGGAGGCCCTGGCCGCCTTCCGGGAGTGGGAGCGCAAGCCGGACAAGGTTTGCTACTGAGCGCCGCGCGCGGGGGGCTTCCGGCGGCGGGGGAGCGGGCCGGCCGCCGGGGCGGGAGAGCGCGGGCGATCGGGGCGGCCGGGCGGCGGACAATAATTTGCATTTTGTGCTTGCAGCGGCGCGGCAGACAGCGTTAATTCGCGCTTAGTCGAAAGACTTCAGGCAGCAACTAACAACAATAAACAAGACAGTTATTATGGCTAAAGCACTCTCTAAATCTCAAATCGCCGCCGCGATCGCTGAAAAGAACGATATCTCCAAAAAGCAAGCCGTCCAGATCCTCGAATCCATCTGTGAGCTGGCTTACAAGCAGGCCAAGAACACCTTTACCTTCCCGGGCCTGGGCAAGCTCGTGCTGGTGAATCGCGCCGCCCGCACCGGGCGCAATCCCGCGACGGGCGCCACCATTCAAATCCCCGCCAAGCGCGTGGTGAAGTTCCGCGTCTCCAAGGCCGCCAAGGATGCGATCCTGGGCGCCAAATAGTTTCCCCGTGGTTGTTGCGGCACCCGGGCGCGCCCAGGGTGCCTTTTTGGTCGGACGGTGAAGATCGCAGTCGTCGGCTGCGGAGCGGTGGGCAGCTATTACGGCGCCCAGTTGGCGCGGGCCGGGCATGCGGTTCATTTCCTTTTGCGGTCGGATTATGAAGCCGTGCGCCGCCAGGGCGTGCGGATTCAGAGTCCGGAGGGCCAGTTCCAGGTCCACCCGCATTGTGCCCGGCGCCCGGAGGAAATCGGCCCCGCCGACCTGGTTCTCATCGGGCTCAAGACCACCGCCAACGGGCAGTTTCCCGCGCTGCTTCCGCCGTTGGTGGGGCCGGAGAGCGCCGTGCTCACGCTCCAGAACGGTTTGGGCAATGAAGAACAGCTTGCCCGCCTTTTCCCGGCGGCGCAGATCCTGGGCGGGCTGTGCTTCGTCTGTTTGAACCGGATCGCGCCGGGCGTCATTCGGCATATCGGGTTCGGACAGGTGGTCCTGGGCGAATTCCAGCGTCCGCCGGCGCCGCGCACGCGCGCGATTGCGGCTCGCTTCGCCGAGGCGGGCGTTCCCTGCACCGTCACGGACGACCTGGCGCGGACGCATTGGGAGAAGCTGGTGTGGAACATCCCTTTTAATGGTCTGGGCGTGGCGGGGGCGGCGGGCCCGGAAGTGCTGCACCAGCTTGCGGGTTCGGAAGGTTCCGCGGAGGATGCCCTCCCGCCGGGATCGCCGCCGGGCGGCTGTCTCACCACTGACATTCTTTTGGCGGATGCGCGCTGGAGCCGGCTGGTGCGCGAGTTGATGCGCGAAGTCATAGCCGCCGCGCGCGCGCTGGGGCACGCGGTCCCGGATGATTTTGCCGGCCCGCTGATCGAGCGCACCCGGGCGATGGGCGCCTACAAGGCTTCGACGTTGATTGATTTCGAACGCGGCCAGCCGCTCGAGTTGCAGAGCCTTTTCCAGGAGCCTCTCCGCCAGGCCCTTCGCGCGGGCGTGGCCGTTCCGCGGCTTGCGGCCCTGTGCCAGGTGCTGGAGCGCCTGGCGGACCGCCAGCCGGCGGCGGGGTGATCCCGAGGCGATCCGTTTCGCCGGGCCGGGGCGCGGGGCAACGCATTGGGGGCGGCGTGATTTGCCCTTGCGGGCGCGGCGCAAAACCCATACTGTGGCAGTGGTTGCGCGGTTAGCTCAGTGGTAGAGCACTTCCTTGACACGGAAGGGGTCAGAGGTTCAAACCCTCTATCGCGCACCATCCTCAAACCATTCTCCCCGGAAAGCGGCTTGGGCGGCGTTCTGCCCGGGGCGCGGGTTGCCGGGCGGCTCTGCCGGTCAGTCCTGGGATTGCCGGTGCAGCCCATGCTGCTGCACGCTGAACACGTATTTGGCGAAGCGCCGGTGGGGCGAGCTTAACCCGGCCACCAGTTGCCGCAGCCAGGGCGGCATGGGGCCGGTGACCTTCACTTCGAGCACGACGTTGTTTCCACAGAGCGGCTGCGGGTTTCGCATCGCGGTGGTCAGGCGCAACGCGGTGACGGGCTCGGACCGGACATCGCGATCCAGGGTCACCCGCACGGCGTTGCTGTTTTTCGAGACGTAGGCCTCGCGGCGGTAGGCGATGTGCAGCTTTGGCCCGGCGTCCAGTTTTAGCAATTTGCCGATGAAATGCTGCAGGGCGCGGGAGTGGCCTTCGGGGGCGGTTTCGCCGGCGAGCGGGCCGGGGACGCGCCCGGCAATCACGGCGCCCAACTGGTCCCGCCGCACCGGGCAGCGCCGTTTGATGGTCTGGCCTCCCTCGCGGGTTTTTACTTCGACGTAGGCGGGCGCGGCATGGTCGTCATCGTAGAACCGGATTCGCAGCTTGGCGCGGTCTTTTTCTTTTTTGAGCGCCGCCCAGTAGGTATGCAGCCGGTTGGAATCCAGGTAAACGCTGTGGACATCGTAGCCGGCGTCGGGGTGCGCCGCGCCGTGCGCGTCCAGCGCCAGGCGCCGCCGCAGGAGGGGCCGGAGCTGGCGGGCCTGGTCGTGGCTGAGCAGGTATTTCGCTTCCACGCGGAGCTCTTGCAGTTCCTGGCGGCTCGATTTCATTCCGGGTTCGTTTGGTTTATCGCATCATTAAACCACCTGCGGATGATCTCGCCGGCGTAATCCGCAGGTGGGGCCAGGCTTGGTTGCGTTCACCAGGCAGCAGGCTGCATTCGGGCAGCCCCGACCGGGGATCGTCGTCTCGGCTCAACGCCACTGCCAGGCCAAATTTTCGTCCGGCCTACCCTCCCGCCTCATGCTAGTTTTATGCCAACACAGTTGAGCCGGTGGCGGGAGGGTTTGGCGCTGCTGGCGTCCGGGTGGCGGAACATTTCGTTTCACTGCCGGTGCAAACCGTGCCGGCGCGCTGTGGGAAGGAGGCCCGATCTGACCGGCCGCGCGCCGGGCCGGGCCGGGCGCGCCGGCTGGCCGCCGCCGGGGAGCGCCCCGTGAGCGGGCATCCTCAAATCCGGCGGTTGCGGATTTGAGGATGTTCGCGGCGAAGCCGCAGGCGGTCCCGGGGCCGGCCGGTTTGCGGGCGGACGGGCCCGCCGGGCGCGGGATTACAGGTGGTAATGCTTGGCCGCCTCGGGCTGGTACAAGACCTTGAGGACCTTGAGCCGCACCCGGCCGGCGGGAACTTCCCAATCAAATTCGTCCCCTTCGCGCTGGCCGAGCATGGCGGTTCCGATGGGGGCCAGCACCGAAATCCGGTCCTGCTCGGGATTCGCCTTTTCCGGGAAGACCAGGGTGAAGGTCATGACCTCTTTGCTTTCCAGGTCGCGGAGCTGGGCCTGGGAGTTCATGGTGATGACATCGGCGGGCAAGTCGGCCGGCTCGACCACGCGCGCGTGATCCAGCTCGCTGCGCAGGCTGTCCAGGTCGTCCCGGCCATGCTTGGGGGAGGCGACCAGCGAGCGCAGGCGGATCATATCCGCGTTGGTGATGTAGATAGTGCGTTTAGCAGGAGCGGTCATTGTGTTTTTCCTTTCCGTTCAAGTGAGGTTCGTTCGCGAGCAGAGAATCAGGTGGCAAGCCAGAAGGCCATGTCCGTGATTTGTTTTTGCGTGCCCAGGACCAGCAACCGGTCGCCCGCCTTGAGGGTGTCGAACTTTCCGACCGTGAGGCGCGTATCGCCTTCGCGTTCGAGTCCGACCACCTGGATGCCCAGTTGCTGCGTGAGTTTGAGTTCGCCCAGCGATTTGCCGATATGCCGGGAGGAGGCCGGCACCAGGAGCGGCTCGAGGCACAGGTCCGCGAAGGAGGGCTCGCGGCCGTTTCCCGATGCGAGTTGGGGTTCCAGGGCGCTGAGCCAGCGTTCGGCCTGGCGCAGGTCTTTTTCCGCGCCCAGGAGCAGCAGCTTGTCGTTGGGGTATAAAACCGTGTTCGGCTCGGGGTTGGGCAGATGGTAGCCCTGCCGCTCGATGCCGACGATATTGGCGGAAAACATCTGGCGCAGCGGCAGGTCATGGATGGCTTTGCCCGCCGCCCGGGTTTGCTCGCCCACGACATGCTCGCGGGCGCGCAAATGCCAGCGCTCGCTGTGCTGCTGCCAGTTTGCGCGGGACACGCCCGGGGCGGCGAACGCGGAACCCTGCAGGTGCGCGCGCAGGTCAATCTGGAAACGGCTGTGCCAGCGGACCAGCTTGCGCCAGAAGAGGAGGGTCAGGGCCACCGCCACCGCCAGGAAGGCGAACAGGCTTTTCCGGGGCAGCGATTCATACGGGACGAAGATCGAGACCCAGGCCAGGATCAGCACGTAAGCCGCCCCGTGCAGCAGTTTCTCGAAAGCCGGCTGCAGCTTGTCCCGGTGCCGGTGCCCGCGGGTTGCGGCTTCGGCGCAAATCATGGAAATCACTTCCACCGTGCGCCACAGCGCCACGAGCGGCACCAGGAGCAACAGGAGGAACCCCAGCCAGAAAAGAGCCGGCAAGCCGATCGGCGCGGGCCAATCCGGGGAGAGCCATTGGGCGATCAGGCGATACCCCGGTTGCGCGAAGATCAACAGGCCGGAAATGAACAGGACTTCGCCGGCAAGCTGGAGCCAGCGGGGGCCGGTCAGCCGCCAGAACAGGCTCGAGCGCTGGCGATGGCGGAAGCTTTCCACCCAATCGTGATAGAACTCCACCGCTTTGCGCACAAACTCCGGCTGCCAGCGTTCGAACCCGTCGCTGAACCGGCCGGGGTGGCGGATGATGATCGGTGTCGTCAGGGTGCTGAGGAGGCACAGGCCGATGGCCAGGGCGTAGAACCAATCCGGCACGATCCGGGCCTGGACGGCTGCCAGCGCGATGATGAGGGAAAATTCGCCGATTGGCGTCAGGCAGATTCCCGCGCGCACCGCGTCGCCGGTCTGCTGCCCCACCACCAGCAGCGCCAGGCTGGAGGCGAAGCTCCGCCAGAGCAGCGCGAAAGCAAACACCAGCAACACCAGCGGCCAGACGCCCGCCAGCAGCTTGAGTTCGAAGAGCATTCCCACCGCCACAAAGAACAGGGCGCCAAACACCTCGCACAGCCCGCCCAGGGATTGCTCGACTTGCGCCTTGTGGCCGGTGCTGGCCACGACGCTCCCGAGCAGGAACGCGCCAATCGCGGCCGAGAAGCCGGCCTTCGTGGACAGCAGCGCCATCGCCAGCAGCAGGCCCACGATGAAGAGCGTGCGCAGCTCGCCGGAGGTGTTGCGGTTGAGCCGCTTAATCAGCGGCGGCACCGCCAGGAGCGCCACGATGAGCATGGTCGCCATGACCGCCGCCAGCCGGAAGATGGTCTCCAGCAGCGCGCCGGGGGCCACGGCCGCGGACGTTTGTATGACGCTGAGCAGCGTCAGCATCACCACCGCCACCAAATCATCCAGCGCGGTCACGGTCAGCGCCGTCTGGCCGAAGATGCTGTGCAGGGCGTTATTTTCGCGCAGGGTTTTTCCGATAATGGCGGTGCTTGAAACCATCAGCATGCCGGCCAGGACCAGGCCGTAAACGGGCGGCCAGCCCAGCAGGTACGCCAGCAGCCGGCTGCCGTTGAACACGAAGATGGCAATGATGAAGGTTGCCAGGACCAGGGGCAGACCCATGCTTTTTAATCGCTGCAACTGAAGGCCCTGGCCAATCTGGAAAATCAAAAAGACCAGCCCGACCTGGGCCAGCGCGTGGATCCGGTTGGTGTCATCCACCATGACGAAGAACGGCATGTGCGGGCCAATCAGAATCCCCGCCGTGATGTAGCCCAGGATCAAGGGAAGCCCCAGCCGCCGGCACAGCCAGCCGGCAGTGGCGGCTACCAGCATGACCAGCCCCAAATCCTGAATGAAATCAATGCCAACCATAGCGAGAGGGGAGCGAGGCCCGGAGACCCTTATTGCCTGGGATGGGAGAGGTCAATCGCCGCCGCCGCGCCGGGGACCGGGGAGGGGGCCGGGAATTGTGGTTCCGGGCCGGGGCACAATAGGACCCGGACGGAGGCTGGCCGCACATGGGGCTCGCATCCGCTTCCTGCCGCGATTGCACCGAAGTTCACCATTCGCGACCTACCATACTCGTTAATGGCCGCAATGCCAATCGCGATTTTCATTTCACGGCGGTCTTTTTCCTGGCTTAAATATCGCCCGCAATGAGCAAGCGAACCAAGACCGGCGCCGCCGCCGCGGCTGAATCAGGCGTCGGGGACGCCTCCGGGTGGGCGTGGCTGAGGCGGCCGGGCGTGCTGTGCCTGTTGCTGGCACTGGCGACCCTGGCGGTCTTTCTGCCGGTGGCGTGGCATGGCTTCGTCAACTATGACGACGCGGACTACGTCACCGAGAACGCGCAGGTTCAGGGCGGGCTGAAGTGGGCGAGTATTGTTTGGGCTTTTACCACCGGCCACGCCAGCAACTGGCACCCGCTGACCTGGATTTCTCACATGGCGGATTGCCAGCTTTTTGGCCTCCAGGCCGGCGGGCACCATCTCGTGAGCGTGGGCCTGCATATTGCCAATGCGCTCCTGCTGTTCGGGTTGTTGCGGCGCATGACGGGCGCGCTCTGGCGCAGCGCGTTGGTGGCCGCCCTGTTTGCGTTGCATCCGCTGCATGTGGAATCGGTGGCCTGGGCGTCCGAGCGCAAGGACGTGCTCAGCACGTTATTCTTTCTGCTGACGCTGTGGGCGTATACGGCCTACGCCGAAGGCCGGCGGCCGGAAGCGAGACCGGGCCGCGCGCGCCGCCCCGTCGCGAACTATCTCCTGGCCCTGGGTTGTTTCGCCCTGGGCCTGATGAGCAAGCCGATGCTGGTGACGCTGCCGTTCGTGTTGTTGCTCCTGGACTACTGGCCGCTGCAGCGATGGCCGCGCCGGGCGCCCGCGGCGCAACCGGACACGGCGACCGGCCGGCCGCGCCCGGGTTTATTTTCCCTCCTGCTGGAAAAGGCGCCGTTCTTTGCGCTGGCGGCCGCTTCCAGCATCGTCACCTACTTCGTGCAGCGGCACGGCGGCGCTGTTTCGACCAGCCTGACGTTTGGCGAGCGGGTCGCCAACGCGCTCATTTCCTACGCTCGCTATATCGGCAAGACGTTCTGGCCGTTGGACCTTTCGATTCTCTACCCGCATCCGGGCCGCTGGCCGCTGGGAGCGGGGGCGGGGGCGGCGGTGCTGCTGCTGGCCATCTCGGTGGTGGTGGCCCGGCGAGCGCGAAAGCAGCCCTACCTGGCCGTGGGCTGGCTGTGGTTCTGCGGCACGCTGGTGCCGGTGATTGGGCTGGTGCAGGTGGGCATCCAATCCATGGCGGATCGCTATACGTATGTGCCCTTGATCGGCGGGTTCATCATGCTGGTGTGGGGCGTTGACGCGCTGGTGCCGGCGCGGCCCGGGCGCGGCAAAGCCCTGGCGCTGGGGGCGGGGCTGGGGTTGGCCGCTTGCGCCTTGCTGGCCGCGCGGCAGGTCCGATTCTGGCGCAATAGCGAGGCGCTCTTCAGCCATGCCGTCCGGGTGACGCGCGACAACTACCTGGCCCACAACAACCTGGGCTACTATCTGAACGGCCAGGGCCGGACGGCCGAAGCGGTGGAGCATTACCGCCGGGCCCTGCAGATCAAGCCGACCTACGAGGATGCGCTCAACAATCTCGGCTATGCGCTGGCCGCCCAGCGGCAGTTTGCCGAAGCCATCTCCCTCTACGAGGCGGCGCTGCGCTCCCGGCCCAAACATATCGAGGTCCACAACAACCTGGGCAATGCGCTCTCCGAGGTGGGCCGGATTGACGAGGCCATCCAGCACTACTCGTTCGTCCTCCAACAAAAACCCGGCCACGCGGACGCGCACAACAACCTGGGCATTGCCCTGGCCATGCAGGGCAAACTGGACGAAGCCATCCCCCATTTCCACGAAGCCATCCGGGCCAAAACCAATTACGCCAGCGCCCACAGCAACCTCGGCAACGCGCTGGCGGCGCAACACAAACTGGACGAGGCCATCCAGGAATATCAGATCGCCCTGCGGCTCAAGCCGCAAGACCCCCAGGCCCACAACAACCTGGGCAACGTGCTGGCGGAGCAGGGCAAGATCCCGGAGGCGATCGCGCAGTATCGGGAGGCGTTGCGCCTGCGGGCCGACAACCCCGAAGCCCACTTCAATCTCGCGCTGGGACTGCTCCGCCAAGGCCACCGCGAAGAGGCGGCGGAGCACCTGCGGGCGGCGTTGCGGCTTCGGCCCGACTACCCTGACGCCCGGCGTCACCTCGAGGCCCTGGCTCCCGCCGACCAAAATTGAGGCCGGGCGGCAGTCCGGCCGGCCGGCGCCGGATGGCGCCGAACGCCGCCGCCGCACCTTCGGATTGACTCGGCGGCTCGCGGCCCGAATCCTCCGGCGCATGTCCGAACTGTTTTGGTTCGTGGCCCACACCCGGCCGCGCAGAGAAAAGAAGCTGGCGGAGCATTGTCGGCGGCAGCAACTGGCCGTCGTCCTGCCGTGCTACCGCTCGGCGCATAAATACCGGGGCAAGACCGTCGTTTTCGATAAGCCGCTCTTTCCGGGCTATGTCTTTCTCCAGTTGGAGCCTGAACAAAAGGCCGCGGTGCGGCAAAACGACCATGTGGCCAACCTGCTCGAAGTCTATGACCAGGCGACCTTCCAGCGGCAGTTGCAGGCCATTCTCCTGGCCCTCGAGGCGAAGGTGGGCGTGCGCCTGGCGCCCGCCATTGGCGCGGGCATGCGCGTGCGGATCAAAACCGGCCCGCTGCAAGGCATCGAGGGCTGGGTCGAGCGGCGTTCCGGCATGAGCACCGTGCTGCTGCGGCTGGACTTCATCAACCAGGCCGCGGCCGTCAAACTGGACGCCGACGCGCTCGAACTCATTTAAGCGCGGCGCTCCGTGTCCTCCCCCGGGATGCTCCCCCGCTCCGCTACCTCCTGCAAGGTTCCCGCCGGGCGTCAAGGCAGTGACGGAGCCCTGGGGAAGCCCGGGGCGCCGGGCGCAATTTCGGCCCTTGGTTGGCCCGGCGCGTTCGCCGCGGCGTCCGCGCCCGGCGCGCTTCCGGGACGAAGGCCGCGCCCGCGCCGGACCTGGGCGCCGCTTCGTTCTTGTGAATACCCGGTGATTAAGATTCAATAACTCAGATTCGCTCACAACCGGAACATCACGTTTGGTAGCGGCATGACAAACGCAAACACAGAAGGCAATAGCGGCGCGCCCAAGGATTTGCACCGGGCGCCGCGCCGCTCATCGTCCGCCGCGAGCCGGGCCCGGGTTGATCGGCTGCCGCCGCATTCGCCGGAAGCCGAGCAGGGCGTGCTGGGCTGCATTCTGCTCTCGCCCAACGAATGCCTGGGCGAGTGCATCGGGAAGTTCAAGCGCGGCGCGGAGGCCTTTTACGACCTGCGGCACCAGACCATTTTTAGCGCGCTGATCGAGATGTATGACGCCCGCCAGGCGATTGACCTCATCACGTTGCAGCAGCACCTCAAAAACCGGCAACTGCTCGAAGAAGTCGGCGGCCTCGCCTACCTCGGCAGCTTGTCCGACGCGGTGCCGTCGGCGGCCAACCTGGCGTATTACCTGGACATCGTGCAGGAGAAATACCTGCTGCGCAAAATGGTCCAGGTCTGCACGGAAACGGTCAACCGCGTCTATGAGCACGAGGGGGAAGTGGATCAATTGATGGACGAGATTGAGCGCAACATCCTGCGTGTCAGCGAATCCCGGGTCCAGTCGCAGACGGTCAAAATCAAGGAACTGGTGCACCAGGCCATCAACATCATCGAGAAATTCCACGAGGGGAAGGGGCAGCTCAGCGGCCTGGGAACCGGCTTTACCGACCTGGACCGGATAACCAGCGGGCTGCACGGCGGCGAAATGATCGTCATCGCGGCGCGCCCCAGCATGGGCAAGACCTCCCTGGCGATGAACATCGCCGAGCACGTCGCCCTCGAGCAGCGCCAACCGGTCGGCGTCTTCAGCCTGGAAATGACCGCGGAATCGCTCGTGCTGCGCATGTTGTGCTCGCGCGCGCGGGTGAACCTGCGCAGCATACGCGAAGGCTTCCTGGCGGAGCGCGATTTTCCCAAGCTCACCGCCGCCGCGGGCAAACTCTCCAACGCGCCGCTGTTCATTGAAGACTCCTCCGCCCTCTCGATCCTGCAACTGCGCGCCCAGGCCCGCCGCCTGGCCCAGCAATACGGCATCAAACTGTTTGTAGTTGACTATCTCCAACTGCTCCATTCTACTTCCCGTCGCGCCGAAAACCGGCAGCAGGAAATCGCCGACATCTCCAGCGGCCTCAAGGCCCTGGCCAAGGAACTGATGGTGCCGGTGGTGGTCCTGAGCCAGTTGAATCGGGAGATCGAGCGCGAAAAAGGCCGCCCGCCGCGGTTGTCGGACCTGCGGGAATCGGGCGCGATCGAACAGGACGCCGACGTGGTCGGGCTGCTCTACAAGCCGAAAGCGAGCGGCGACGACGAGGACGGCGGCGGCGCGGTGGAAGAAGACGCCGTGCCGGTGAACCTGTTGATTGCCAAGCAGCGCAACGGGCCGACCGGCGATGTGAATTTGATGTTCCTGAAATCCTATACGCGGTTTGAAAGCGCCGCCAAAGTCAGCGACGAAGACGTGCCGAATTGAATCCGCACCCATGAAACTCCTGCTTCGCCTTTGCGTGCCGCTCCTGCTGCTGGCCTGGCTGCCAGCCGGGTGGGGCCAGCCTGCCGCCGCCAAAATCCAGGCCATCCGCATCCAGCACATCGGCCCGCCCGCCACCAGCGATGAGCTGGTGCGCGCCCAGTTGCGCACGAAGGTCGGGGACAGCTACCTCCCGGCCGCGGTGGATGACGACGTGCGCAACCTCTACGCCACCGGCTTCTTCTACAACGTCCAGGTCACCGCCGACACCACCGCCGAGGGCATGACCCTGACCTACAAGGTGCAGGGCCGGCCGCGCCTGACGGAAATCAAGTTCCAGGGCAATACCCGGTTCAAGGACGCCCAACTGCTCAAGAAGCTCTCCTCGAAAGCCGGCGAGCCGCTGGACCTGCGCAAATTATTCACCGACACCCAGGAGCTCCAGAAGCTGTATCAAAAGAAAGGCTATTCGCGGACGGAAGCCAAATATGAATACCACCTGGACGAGCCGTCGGGCCTGGCCACCGCGACCTTTCTCATCACTGAAAGCCCCAAAATCAAAATCGTCGAGGTGGACTTCGTTGGCGCCAAGGCGTTCCCCCTGAAAAAACTGCGGAAGGTCATCAAGACCCGGAAGCACTGGATGTTTTCCTGGCTCACCCGCCGGGGCGTCTTCAAGGAAGAGCAGTTCGAGGAGGACAAGGAAAAGCTGGCGGAGTTCTACCGCAAGGCCGGCTACATTGATTTCGCCATCAAGGACGTGCAGTTCGTCAACCCCACCCCGCGCACCCTGATCGTCCGGTTCACCCTGTTTGAAGGCAACCAGTACAAGGTCGGCGCGATCAAGTTCACCGGCAACAAGCTGTTCAGCACCCCGGAGATTGTCGCCGGGTTGCAAGCCGGGCATAAGCGCAGCCGCAGCAAGGCCGCCCTCGGCCCCAACGGCCTGCCGATGGACGTGGGCGGCGTATTCACCGCCGGCGGCCTCGCCAAGGACGTGGAGGCGATTGAGGACTTCTACGGCGCCAAAGGATACATTGACGTGCAGGAGTCGTCCCGCAATTTGCGGGTGGTCAAAATCCCCAACACCGAAACGGGCACGATGGACCTCGAGTTCCAGATTGAGGAAGGGCAGCCGTCCTATATCGAGAAGATTGAAATTCGCGGCAACACCCGCACCAAGGACAAGGTCATCCGGCGCGAACTGGCCGTTGCGCCCGGCGAGTTGTTCGACATGGTGCGCGTCAAACTCAGCAAATCGCGCCTCGAAGGCCTGAGCTATTTCGACCGCGTGGAAGCCCGGCCCGAGCCCACGGATGTCCCGAATCGCAAGAACCTCGTCTTCGATGTGGAGGACAAGCGAACCGGAAACGTGATGCTGGGCGCGGGGTTCAGCAGCGTGGACGCGCTGGTCGGCTATGTCGAACTCTACGAAGGCAACTTCAATTTATCCCATCCCTTCCAACCGCCCTGGTTCCGGGGCGGCGGCCAGAAACTCCGCCTGCGGGCCATGATCGGCACCCGGCGCCAGGATTACCAGGTCACCTTCATCGAGCCCTGGTTCCTGGATCGTAAACTCCAATTGAGCGTTGACCTGTACTATCACGAATACAGCTTCCTGAGCCCCAAAGACCTGTATGACGAAACCCGCGTCGGCGGGCGCGTGGGCCTGGAGCGCGCGCTGGGCAGCGAGTTCCTGCGCGGCGGCGTCAACTACACGCTCGAGAACGTCAACATTGACCTGACCCATAAAGCCGTGACCGAAGGCCCCCGCGCCAATGTGCCGGATGACATTCGGGACGCCAGGGGCGACCACCTCCTGTCCCGCGTGGGCACCTCGCTCGCGTACGACACGCGCAACAGCGTCCGGCTGCCCAACAAAGGCCAGCGCACCGAGCTGACGGCCCAAATCACCACCGGCTCGGACACCTTCTACAAGCTGGAACTGACCAGCGCCTGGTACTTCCGCGGCCTGTTCCCGGGCCATGTGCTCGAACTGGGTGGCCGGTCGGGCGTGGCCGAAGCCCTGGGCGGGACGGACGACGTGCCGTTCTTCGAGCGCTACTACCTGGGCGGACTCTACAACCTGCGCGGCTTTAAGTACCGCTACATCAGCCCGCGCCAGAAACCCGAGCTGCGCGGGAATGAGCCCATCGGCGGCGACACGTACTGGTTCGGCTCGGCGGAATACAGCCTCCCCATCTTCGAGCAGGATCGCGGCATCGGGGTGCGCTTCGCGATCTTCTACGACATCGGCAGCGTGGACCGCCGTTCATACCGCCTCAACCTGAGCGACTTCAGCGACAACTGGGGCCTCGGCCTGCGCCTGAACCTGCCCATCGGCCCGCTGCGGCTCGACTATGGCTTCCCCATCCACCACGACAAATACAATAGCGGCTCCGGCAAATTCCAGTTTGGCGTCGGCTGGGAGCGCATGTTCTGATTTTCCCCGACCCGGATCGAACGCGGACGCCGCGCCGTTGTCTCATGCTTGAGACGCCGGCCGCCACAGGCAGTTTCGAGTTGCCGGCTTGCGAAAACTCTGATTGGCTCAATTCACAATGAAAAGTCTGTTAAAACAAACTCTTCCGGCGTTGCTGCTGGTTGCCTTGCTGGGCAATTCCGCCTGGGCGCAAGGGCGTATCGCCACCGTAGATCTGCGCAAGCTCTTCGACAACTACTGGAAGACCAAACAAGCCGACGCCGCGCTCAAGGAACGCGCCGCCGACATCGAAAAAGACCACCAAACCATGATCGAGGACTGGAAAAAGGCCAAGGACGACTACCAGGCCCTGCTGGCTGACGCCAGCAACCAGACCCTTTCCGTCGAAGAACGCGATAAACGCAAAAAGTCCGCCGAGGAAAAGTTCAAGCAAATTAAAGATTCCGAAGAGGCCATTGCCCAATATGAGCGCCAGGCTCGCACCTCCCTGGACGAACAGCGCAAACGCATGCGGGACAAGCTCGTCGAGGAAATCCGCGCCGTCGTTAAAGCCAAGGCGGTCTCCGCCGGCTATGGAACCGTGTTCGACACCGCCGCCGAAAGCGCCAATGGCACTCCGATTCTGCTCTACGCCAGCGGCGAAAACGATCTGACCGACGCGCTCCTGGCGCAACTCAATGTGGGCGCGCCCGCGGAAACCGCCAAGACGGATGAAAAGACCGCGAACAAGCAGGACGAGAAGAAAAAGGACAAAAAATAGCGGTCTGGCCGCAAGACCGTGCGCGGGGAAAAGGCTTTTGGCCCCGGCAGCGGGCAATCGTTGCGGCCTGGTCGGTTCCCTGCGGAAATAAGCCTTTGCCCGGGCGGTAGTTGCACCTCTGGAAACGGGTTAAACGCCAACCGCGCGAAGGCGCCTCCATATTCAGGTTCCCCCCCGCCGAAGCTTTTGCGGCGGCCAGGCAAAGCGTTACCCCCCGCGCCCACCCGATAGATTAAACAGAGACATACCCTGAACTTACCCTGCCTCCAGGCCGTGTACAAGGGGTGTACAAGGGATGCTCACCGGGAGTCCATGGGATTTTAGCTGGTACATCCGATGGGCATCCCTTGTACACCCCTTGTACACGGCCTGGGGGCAGGGTGAATCCACGGTATTTGGATAGTGGACGAGGATGCTTGAAACGGCCGAAGCGAAGAGGGAGGTCGGAGTGGCGAGCAATAAGTTCGGTAAAAGCAGTTAGTTATAAATCCAAGGCTGGCGGGAATGGGTTTTTCAGGGAAGGGCGGGTGTCCGGGCAGGTTTTTGCTCCGCGAATGCCTTTCGCTTGTAAAATCAGGGGCTTACGTCTTCTTCGGGGGCGAATTGAAGTTGAAATCTGAATCGTTCCGGCTAAATGGGGGTGGGGCGTGCCAGAGCGAATGTTTAAGCTGGGTAGCCGGGGTGGAAGCGTTTGCTAAATACTGTGAAATCAGCAGCTATGCGCAAACCACCCCGCCGGAAGCGTCGCGAGAGGCATGGTTTTTGCCCGGGAAACGCCATTTGCCGTAATGGAGCGGCGGCCGATTCCCCGGTTTTTCGCGTTTTCGATGGGCTTTTATGCCGATTTGGATGCGGCGCCGGGGCTAAACCAGGGGATGTTTCCAGGGTTGGCGGTAGGGGCGGCGGAGGAGTTTGGTGGCGGCGCGATCCCCGACGACCTCGCGTTTCCGGGGGTCATAGACCAGTGCGCGCCCGAGTTGCATTGCCAGGTTGGCGAGGATGCAACTGGCGGTGGAGATGTGGCCCTCCTCGATATCGGCGATGGGCCGGCTCCGCTGTTCGATGGCGGCCAGGAAATCAAGCAGGTGGCGGCGGGTGGCGGGCGCGGCGTTGAGTTCAATCTCTTTTTCGGTCACGTCCTCGGGGTATTGCTCTTTTTCGTAAACACACTCGAAATGCCGGGGCGGGGAGTTCTTGTCCACCGGGACGAAGTCGGCGCGCAGGGTGCTGGCTTTGAGGACGCCTTTTTCACCGTGGATGAACAGCGCCCAGGGGTAGTCCGGGTCGGTGGGGGCGCCCCAGGTTCGATGTTGCCAGACGCAATGGAACTGGTCGTATTCGAAGGTTGCGGTCTGGGTATCGGAGATGTTGGACTTGCCTTCTTTTTGAACGTAGATGCCGCCGGCGGAGGAGATTCGTTTGGGCCAGCCCAGCCCCAGCATCCAGCGCACCGTATCGAGCATGTGGACGCACATATCGCCGACGATGCCGTTGCCGTATTCCATGAAGGTGCGCCACCAGCGGACGTGCGGGAGGCCGTCGTAGGGCCGCAGCGGGGCGGGGCCGGTCCACATTTCGTAGTCGAAGAAGTCGGGCACCGGCTCAACGGGCGGGTTGCCGTTGGCCCGCATGGGGAAGTAGCAGCACATGTCCACGTGGCCGATCCGGCCCAGCAAGCCGGCGTCCACGATTTGCCGTTTGGCTTCGATCAGATGGGGCGTGCTTTTGCGCTGGGTGCCGACCTGCACGACGCGGCGGTGGCGGCGGGCGGCGGCCAGCATGGCTTCGCCTTCCAGCACGTCCGCGCTGATGGGCTTTTGCACGTACACATCCGCCCCGGCCTCGAGGGCGGCGATGGTATGCAGGGCGTGCCAGTGATCCGGGCTGCCGACCAGGACGATGTCCAGGTCATGCGCGGCGAGCATTTGGCGGTAATCGCCGTAGGCGCGGGGCTTCTTTCCCGATTTCTGCCGTTGCCGGGCCATTTCGACCGCCTCGGCGAGCAACCGCTGGTCGGGGTCGCAGATGGAGACGATCTCGACCGGGGCCACCTGGACCAGGCGCCAGAGATCGCTTTTGCCATACCAGCCCGCGCCGATGAGCCCGACCCGCCGGGGCTTGCGCTGCACCAGGTCCAGCGCGTCCGCGCCGAGCGCCGGCAGGGCCGCCAGGGCGGCGCAGGCGGAAGCGGACTGGAGGAACCGGCGGCGGCTGATGTTGAACCGGGCGGGAGAGAACGGCGCAGACACTGGAGTTTGCATGGGCCCAGTATTAGGCGGGCCGGGCGGCGGAAGCAACCCCGGCGTGCGGCAATCCGCGGGCCGGGCACGGAGCCGGGCGCGGGGTCAGCCGCCCAGCAAGGTGCGGACGCGGGCTTCGAGGTCCGGATGCCTGACCAGGGTTTCGCCCACGAGGATGGCCCGGGCGCCGCACCGGGTCAGGCGCACGACATCGGCGCGGGTGCGGATGCCGCTTTCCGCGACCAGCAAGGGCGGAGGGCCGGCGGCGGGCGGCGCGGCGCGCAAGCGCGCGGCCAGGCGCTCGGTGGTTGCCAGGTCCACCTGAAAGGTTTTCAGGTCGCGGTTGTTGATGCCGATCAGCTCGGCGCCGGCGGCCCGGGCGCGGTCCAGCTCGGCTTCGTCATGCACTTCGACCAGGGCGGCCAGGCCCGCTTCGCGGGCCAACGCGTGCAAATGCCGCAACTGCGCGTCGTCCAGGATCGCGGCAATCAGCAGGACGGCGTCGGCGCCCCACTCGAGGGCCTCCAGCACCTGTCGCTCGTCAATGAGAAAATCCTTGCGCAACAGCGGCAGTTTCACCGCCGCGCGAATCTCCTTGAGATAGGACAGCGACCCCTGAAAGAAGCGCTCATCCGTCAGGACGGAAAGGCAGCTCGCTCCCGCCGCTTCGTAGGCCCGGGCAATCAGGACGGGATCGAAGTTCGGGCAGATGACGCCGGCGGAGGGGGAAGCCTTCTTGACCTCGGCGATCAGCGCGGGGCCGGGCGGCGGCGGGTTTCGCAGCGCGGCCAGGAAGTCCCGCCGCGGGCCGCCCGCCGCCTGCGCGGCGGCGATGGCGGCGGCCGAAACCGGGCGCTGCGGCAGGCGGGCGACTTCCCGCTGTTTTTGAGCGACGATGGTGTCCAGGATATTCATGTTAGCGAAAGGGCGTATTGCGCCGGGCCAGCCGGCTCCGCCGGTTCAAAGCGGGGGCGGGTTGGGGCGCGGGAAGCGGGAGACGGTCAGTCTTCTTCATCCCGGATTCCCTGCATCCGTTTATTGGGGCAGCCGGCGCGCAGCCAGGCGGTGATGAAGGGGTCGAGGTCTCCGTCCATGACGGCCTGGACGTTGCTGGTCTCGACGCCCGTGCGCAGGTCTTTGACCATGCGGTAGGGCTGGAAGACGTAGCTCCGGATCTGGTTGCCCCAGGAGATGCTGCCTTTTTCGCCGTAGAAGCGCTCCATCTCGGCCTTTTGCGCGTCCAGGCGCTGGGCGTAGATGCGCGAGAGCAGCAGTTTCATGGCGGCGGCGCGGTTTTGATGCTGCGAGCGCTGGCTTTGCGACGCCACCACCAGCCCGGTGGGCAGGTGCGTGATGCGGACGGCGGTTTCCACCTTGTTGACATTCTGGCCGCCTTTGCCGCCGGAGCGGAAGGTGTCAATCTGGAACTCGTTGGGCGGGATGGTGAGGTCGGCGTCGTTCTCCTCGATTTCGGCAATCACATCCACGCTGGCGAAACTGGTGTGGCGGCGTTTATTGGCGTCGAAGGGCGAGATGCGCACCAGGCGGTGGACGCCGCGCTCGGCCTTGGTGTAGCCGTAGGCTTTTTCCCCGCTGATGATGAGCGTGGCGCTCTTGATGCCCGCCGCTTCGCCCGGGAGCACGTCCTCGACTTCGACCCGCCAGCCGCGCATCTCGGCCCAGCGCTGGTACATGCGCAGCAGCATGCCCGCCCAATCGCAGGATTCCGTGCCGCCCGCCCCGGCGTTGATGCTGACGATGCAGTTGCGCTGGTCGTGGGGGCCGTTCAGGAAGGCCCGCAGTTCGAGCGCCTCGAGGTCCTTGAAAAACCCGGTGAGGTCCCGCTCCAGTTCCTGCCGGAGCTGGGGCTGGGCGGCTTCGGGCTCGGCTTCGCCCAGTTCCACCATGACCTCGAAGTCCTCGACCTGCCGTTCCGCTTTGAGCAGCGGCTCGATGCGGCTGCGGATCGAATTGGCCTCGTCAATGAGCTTCTGGGCCTGTTCGCGGTTGTTCCAGAAACTCTCGGCCGCCATCAGGGCGTTGATTTCCCCCAGGCGGCGCTGCGCGTTGGGCACGTCAAAGAAACCTCCGCAGATGAGCCAGCTTATCTGTGGCGGTGACCAACTCGGCTTTGATTGTCTCGAACATATCTGCAGGGTAGGGCGCGGCGGCGGGATATGCAAGTGGAACCGGGAACGGGAGGAGCGGCGGCGCGGGCGGCGGCCGGAGGGGGTTGCGTGTGTTGGGCGGCGGGGCCGGGGTCTTTCCGTCTTGAATCGCCTCGCCGGAAGCCCGAAGCTGGCGGGGATGAAATTCGCCATCTGCAACGAGATATTTCAAGGGTGGAATATGGAAGACATCCTGGCCTATGCCGCCCGGATCGGGTATGCCGGGGTGGAAATTGCCCCCTACACGCTCGCCCCGTCGGTGACGGATATTTCGGCGGGCGAGCGGCGCCGGCTCCGGGAATGCGCCGCGCGGCACGGGGTGGCGATCGTCGGCATCCATTGGGTGCTGGTCAAGCCCGAGGGGCTCTATCTCAATCATCCCGACCGCGCGCGGCGTGAGCGCACGGCCCAATACTTTTGCGACCTGGTGGATTTCTGCGCCGACCTCGGCGGCCAGGTGATGGTTGTCGGCTCGCCCAAACAGCGGAATATCCTGCCGGGCGTCTCCCCGGAACAGGCGCGGGAATGGGCGGCGGCGACGTTCCGCCCGGCGGTCGCCCGGGCGGAGCAGCGGGCGGTCACCATTTGCTTTGAGCCGCTGGCGCCGGCGGAGACCAACTTCATCAACACCGCCGCCGAGGCCCTTCAATTCATCCAGTTGGTCCCCTCGCCCCGGTTCCGGATCATCCTCGATGTGAAGGCGATGTGTTCGGAGGCCAAACCGATCCCGCAAATCATCCGCGAGTCCTGGCCGCACTTTGCCCACGTGCATGCCAATGACCGCAACCTCAAAGGCCCCGGCTTTGGGGAGGTGGATTTCCGGCCCATCGCCGCCGCGCTGCGGGAGGTGGGCTACCAGGGCTTCGTCTCGGTGGAAGTCTTCCAGTTCGAAGACGGCGCGGAGACCATCGCCGTCCGGAGCCTGGAGTATCTCCGGAGCGCGTTTGCCTGAAAGGGGCCGGGGCGGGGCGGCCCGCCGATTATGGGGCCGGGGCCGCCGGCGCGGCGGCGGCGGGCGGCGGGGCGTTTGCCTGCTTGGCCAGCGTCTGCTCGATCTCGGCCAGCAGCTCGTCGCTATTGATGGGCTTGTGGAAGAAGCCGGTGGCGCCGGCCGCCAGTGCCCGTTCCTTGCATTGGTCCGGGTCGCCGCCGGTAATGACCAGGATGGGAATGTTCCGGCCTTCTTCGAGCCGCCGCAGCCAGTTCATGATCAAATAGCCGTCCCAGGCCACGCCCCCGCCGTGGGCCACGTCGGGCGGGAAACTCAAATCGAGCAGGATGAGGTCGGGTTTGTGGCGCCGCACCGCGCCGATCGCCGCGCTGCCGTCTTCCGCCGTGACTACATCGTAGCCATGCACCGTCAATTTCATGGACAGGGTCTTCAAAATGACGGGGCTGTCATCCACAACCAGTATCTTTCGGTGTCTCATAAATAATTTAGCGCGTGCCGGGCACTGCCGCTCAGGCAGCAAAACATATTCCAACCGCCCGGCGGCGGGGGCGGATTCTGTTGGCCGAATCCGCGGAGTTGGCGCAAACTGGCGCGTCCGTGGCCAATATCTACTACGATCCCGGCGCCGCGCGCGCGGCGAAGGTGCAGGCGCTTTTCTCCCGCATCGCGCCGCGCTACGACTTGATCAACGATGTGCAGAGCCTGGGCCTCCACCGGCTTTGGAAGCGGCGCGTGATCCAACTGGCCCGGCCCCGGCCCGGGGAGCACGCGCTGGATTTATGCTGCGGCACCGGCGACCTGGCGCTGGCGCTGGCCCGGCGCGGCGCGCAGGTCATCGGCCTGGATTTCAACGAGCGCATGCTGGCCGCCGCCAAGCGGCGCGCCGCCGCCTTCCGCCCGCGCGCGGGGACGCCGCCTCCTTCTCCCGCCGCCCCCTCGGAGGCTCCGCCCGCGGCTTTGCGCTTTGTCCGCGGCGATGCGCAGTGCCTGCCTTTTCCGGATGCCTCCTTTGACCTCGTGACGATTGGCTACGGCTTGCGCAACCTGGCGAGCTGGGAAGCCGGCCTGGGCGAAATGCAGCGGGTCGCCCGCCCTGGCGGGCGGCTGGTGGTGCTGGATTTTGGCCGGCCGGACAACGCGCTCTGGCGGCGCCTCTACTTCGCGTATCTCCGGCGGTTGGTGCCCTGCCTGGGGTGGCTCTTTTGCGGCAGCGCCAGCGCCTACGCCTACATTCTGGAATCCCTCCAGCATTACCCGGCCCAGCACGGCGTGGCGGCGGCCATGCGCGGCCATGGCCTGGCCAACGTGCGGGTGCTTTCCCTGCTCGGCGGCGTGATGGCCATTAATTATGGCGAGAAACCCGGCCCCTCTCTCTCGCCTTGCCAAGGCCGAAATGGTCTGGCCAGAATGCCGGGGTGAACTTTCGCGGGAAGATCATTGCCTGGGATGAACTGCCGGCGTGGCGGGCCGCCCGGCGCGCCCGGGGCCAGCGCCTGGTGGTCACCAACGGCTGCTTCGACCTGCTCCACCTCGGCCACGTCACGTACCTGGAGACCGCCCGCAAGCAGGGCGACGCCCTCCTGGTCGGCGTCAATGGCGACGCGGCCGTGCGCCAGTTGAAAGGGCCGGAACGCCCGGTGACGCCCGCCGACGATCGCGCCGCCGTGCTGGCCGCGCTGGAGAGCGTGGACGGCGTCTGCATCTTTGCGGAAACCACCGCCACGCGCTTCCTGGCCGCCGCCCAGCCGGACATCTACGTCAAGGGCGGCGATTACACCTTGGAAACCCTCAACCAGGAGGAGCGCCGCACCGTCGAGCGCGCCGGCGGCCGGATTGTAATCATCCCCTTTGTGCCGGACCGATCCACGACGGCGACCCTCCGGAAAATCATGCGCCTGTAGCCCGGGCCGGGAATGAACATTCTGGTCATCTCACTGGCGGGCATCGGCGATACGCTGTTCGCCACGCCGCTGATTCACGAGTTGCGCGCCAATTTCCCCGCCGCCCGCCTGGACGCCCTGGTGCTGTGGCCCGGGGCGCGGGACTTGCTGGAGGGCAACCCCCATCTCAACACCGTTTATCAGAAGAACCTGCTCCGGGCGGGCAAGGCCGAGGCCCTGCGGTTCCTGTGGCACTTGCGCCGCCAGGGCTACGACCTCTCCCTCAACACCCACCCCCAAAGCCGGGTGCATTACCGCGCCGTGGCGCGCGTCATTAATGCCCGCGTCCGGATCAGTCACCAATACGACAACGCCTGCGCCCTGGACCGGCTGCTGGTCAATCGCACGCTGCCGCAGGACTACACCCGGCACGCCATCGAGAACAATCTCGCGCTGCTGGAAGCCGCCGGCGCCCGCCGCACCCTGCCGCGCCATGAATACGAAGTCTTCCTCACCGCCGCCGAAACCCAGTGGGCCGGGGACTACCTCGCCCGCCACCAGTGGGCCGGGCGGACGCTGCTCGGCGTCCATGTCGGCTCCGGCGGCACCAAAAACCTCCCCCTGCGGCGCTGGCCGCTCGACCATTACCTCGCCCTCTTCCAGGAACTGCGCCAGTCGCATCCCGAGCTGGGAATCCTGCTCCTGGGCGGGCCGGAGGAGGCCCAGCCTCATCAGCGCCTCGCGGCGCAGACATGCCATGAGCAGGTGCGGGTCGCCCAGACCGGCAGCCTGCGCCAGGCCGCCGCGCTGCTCCAGCGCTGCGCGGCTTTTCTCAGCGTGGACACGGCCCTCATGCACCTGGCCGCCGCCATGAAAGTGCCCCGGCTTGTGGTCATCGAAACGCCCACCTGGAATAAGCCCATCGAGCCTTACGGCCACCCCTTCACGCTCATCCCCAATCCCGCCGTCGCCGGGCGCAACCTTGACTACTATCGCTACGACGGACGCGGCATCCGCGGTTCGCCCGCCGAGCTGCTCCGCTGCATGTCCGCCGTCTCCGTTCCCGCCGTTGCCCAGGCCCTGCGCCGCCTGCTTTGACCGATGACCCCGCCCCCGCCACCCCCCGCGCCGCCGCCGCCGCTCCTTTCGGTCATCCTCCTCAACTACAACGGCGCCCGCTGGCTCGAACGCTGCCTCCAGTCGCTCCGCTCCCAGACCCTCTTCGACCAGCTCCAGGTGATTCTCGCCGACAATGCTTCCAGCGACAACTCGGAGCCGCTGGCCCGGCCCATCGTCGAAAGCTGGCCCAACGGCATGTTCCTCCCGCACGGCCAAAACCTCGGCTATTGCGAGGGCAACAACCGCGCCGCCGAACACGCGCGCGGCCAATACCTGCTTTTCCTCAACAACGACACCTGGCTTGAACCCCGCTGCCTGGAGGTGCTGCTCGCCGAAACGCAGCGCGCCGGCGCCGCCGCCGCCGGGCCGCTGGTTCTCGATTACGAAGACGACCGCTTCCAGTCGCTCGGGGCCTTCGGCTTTGACCTCTTTGGCCTGGCCAGCACGCGCGTCCCGGCCGCAACCACGCGCCCGGTGTTCATGCCGGAGGGGTGCGCCTACCTCATCCGGCGCGATCTCTTTCACCAGTTGGGCCGCTTCGATCCGCAGTTCTTCATGTTCGCGGATGAATACGATCTGTCCTGGCGGGTCTGGATTTCCGGGCACCAGGCGGTGGCGGTGCCGGCGGCGCGGCTGCACCATCGCGGCGCGGCGCAGGTCAACCCCGCCGGGGGCGGCGCGACCGTCGAGTTCCGCACCAGCGACACCAAGCGCTTCTACGCCAACCGCAACCATCTGCTGACGCTCCTCAAGAACGCCCGCGGCCTGCTCTTGCTGCTGGTGCCGCTCCAACTCGCCCTGCTCGCCCTCGAAGCCCTCGTCAGCCTGGTCCTCATCCGCCGCTGGACCTTCGTCCGGCGCGCCTACGGGGATGCCGTGATTGATTGCTGGCGGCTGCGGAAGCATATCCGGGCCGAGCGCCGCCGCATCCGCCAGTTCCGCCGCCGGGGCGACGGGTGGATGCTGCGTTTCCTCCGCGTGCGCTGCAACCGCTGGGACGAGCTCCAACGCCTGCGCCGCTTCGGCGTGCCCAAAGTCACCCCCCGCTGAACGGGAGCCGGGCAAAAATCCCCGGCGGCACTGCGGACTACCCGGCTCACGGATGAGCAGGTCGCCATTGCCGAGGCCGGGTTCAAACGGCTGGAGCGCGACCAGGACTTGCTCACCGCCATTGACCATTGGCTGCGGACTGGGAAACCGTCGGTGGTCAAGGAGTCGCCACGGCTGGATGATGCGTTGAAGGAATACACCACCTGGATGGATGCCACGGAGGAGTTGCGCCTGCAGACGAAGTTGAACCTGCGGCGGCGCGTGACCAACTTCGTCAAGGGGGTGGGCAACAAGCGGGTGATTGATGTGGTGCCCGAGCATGTCGAGCAATACCTGGCCAGCCGGAATGTGTCGCCGATTACCAAGGATGCGGACCGGCGGGCGGTGTCGAGCTTCTTCGTATGGTGCATGAAGGGCAAACGGCACTGGGCGATCAACAACCCGTGCTATGCGGTGGAGATCGAGGGCATGGCGACCAACGGTGACCATGAGCCGGCGGTGTTGGCGGTGGATGACTGCGAGAAGTTGCTGCGAGCGGCTGAGGGATTCGAGGACGGGAGGTTGGTGCCGTATATCGCCCTGTGCATGTTCGGCGGTCTCCGGCCACATGAGGCGGTGAGGGTGACGTGGGAGCAGATCAACCTGGCGGACTGCGAGCTGCGCCTGCGGGCAAGCCAGACGAAGACGGGCACGGGGCGAACGGTGCAGATTTGCCCGGCGTTGCGGGCGTGGTTACGGCGTTACAAAGGGGTGGATGAGATATACCGTCCGTATTTTGACGAGAAACTGCGGGAGGTGCGGACCGGCCTGGGTTATGGAAGGCCGACGAAGGAAAAGCCCGACCTCAGGCCCTGGGTGCCGGATGTGCTGCGACACACGGCGATCTCGCATTACTTCCGCAGCACAGGCAGCTACGGCAGAACGGCGGAGCAGTTCGGGAATTCGGAGAGCATCATCAAGAAACATTACCAGAGCCGGGTGAGCAGCAAGGATGCGAAACGGTTCTATGCGCTGAGGCCGGTGCCGGTGAAGCCGGCAAAGGGGCTGGCCGGGGCACGGCGGCGCACACGGAAGGCAACTTCACCGGCGGCGAATGTGGTGGCGCTGCCGGTGCAGGCGGCGGCGTAGGTGTGCTACGCGAATGCAATGGCTGGGCTCGCCGCTGCGGCGGTATCAGCCGCCGTAGGCGGCAATTTTCCTCCGCCCACTTGCCTCAGCTTATATCTCCAGTTGCGCTTGGCCTGCACCGGGGTGTTGAAGGCGGAGTTGCCGGGGCATGCGGACAGCCCATCGAAGGCCCAACCCACCGGCAACCAAAACATGAACCAAACTATGGGCTAACCCGTTTCGTTTCCCCGTTTCCAGTGGGACCTACGCCACAATGTTAGTGAGGCCCGCGCTTGGGAGCATGAGGACGAAGTTGCTCAATCAACGACTCGACGTAGTCCGGGATTCCGTCGGCATCATCGTCAGCGGGCAGAATTTGGCCGCGCAATTCGCCCCGTGGGTACTGTTCCGTGGAGATGTTCAGGAACAGTTCCCCGCACTTGAGTTGAGCTGTTTGCCTGTCGGTGAGCATGAGCGCACCGCTGGACAGGATTTGTCCCGGCGCGCCCGGCTGTCCCGGAATACCCCACTCCGGAATGACCACGGAGGCGGTTGTGTCCAGGGTGAACACCGGGCTGTGAGGTGGCGACGGATGACGCGCCGGCCCGAACGCGGCGATGGTCCGCGCCCCGAAGTCGGCATCGAGGGCTATTGCGTGAAACAAGTAGCTCCCGGTTAAGACAAACGAAGCGTGAGGTGGCGACGGATGACGCGCCGGCCCGAACGCGGCGATGGTCCGCGCCCCGAAGTCGGCATCGAGGGCTATTGCGTGAAACAAGTAGCTCCCGGTTAAGACAAACGAAGCGTTGGCTTGCCGCGCGCTGCCGTTGGGCGGGACGGCCGCACGCCCGTTCAGCGTGGCGTCAAGTTGCGCGGGATAAGCAGGAATGATCTGGCCCCGGAGCTCCCCGCGCGGGAGGCTCGCGGACGCGAGATTCACGTAAAGGTGTCCGCTCAGCAGTTGGATGATCTGGGGTGGTTTGAGCTGGATCTGTCCCCGGTAAACGACCGCGCCGGGGAATGCGGGCCAGCGCGTGTCGGGCAGCACCAGGGGTGGCGGGACGTTGGAGATGCTGAAGCTGCCGAGGCGCGCAACCAAACGGCCCGAGTCTTTTCCCGGAGCCGCCGGGCCGAAAATCCCCGCTGCCGTGGGGCGAAATGAGTAGTCCAGTTGCAGCTCGTAAAGCAGGGTGTTGCGGGCGAGGGAGAATGTGCCAGTGCCGGAATGGGGGCTGACGACGTCCGGATCCTGATTCGCGCCGCTCAAAGCCGCTGTGAATGCCAACGTGCCGGGCGAGGACGTGGCTGTCTGGCCAGCTACAATCGGCACGCCGGGACGGGTTTCGCACGCGTATTCGTAAACGATGCCGCCGCCCAGCCAAGAAAGTTCCTGAACTTTGATCCAGCCAAAATGCGGCTCTCCGTCCACGTAGAACTTCAGGCCCGCGTAGGCGAGTTGCGATCGAAACAGGCCGATGTCGCCGCTGAAACTGTAGCTTGCGAAACTCGCCTTGTTGTCACCCGAACAAATCCACCAGTCGTCCTCCGCAGGTAAATCGTTTGTAATGAGAACGCCCGCCGGGAGAGGGCGTATAAAGCCGCCAATGTCATTCCCGCCTGTGAGCTGTATCCACACAGAATTTGAACCGGAGCCCTCAATGTAGAATCCATGTGTCGGACCGCTGTCCGTGTCCACCCGAAAATCCATGATGCCGTCGTGGTTCAGGTCAACCGGCAAGGAATGAGTGAATGGAGGGCGCCCATAGATGGGGGCGCCGAATTCGTGGGTGAACAGCGGGGCGGGCGCGCCGGGCGGCGGATTGGTGATCGCGCCGTACGCTGGATTACGGACAACCGTGTGGATGATGGTATTGCCCTGTGCAAGTGCCTGCTGGCCGGAAAGCAGCCAACAGGCGGACGCGGTGAGCGCAACCAGTCGTGGGAGGGCGACACGCATACGCCTCATCGCACGCGGGCCACACGGTAGAACCGGGTATCGCCGCTCATTGAAACCTCGACCGCGACGTTGGTTCTCGTGGCGCTGATTTCTCCGGTCGCCGCAGTCCAGGTCCCAGAATCCACAGCAGCGCGGGACTGCACCTGATAGACCCGCCCAACGTTCGCAGGCCACTGCATCGCGACGGGGCTGCCCCCAGTTCGCGCGATCTTCTCGATCAGGAGTGCCGGTTCCGCCTGCCGCACGTTACCTGAAACAAAGATCGAAATCCATTGGGCCGCCGTAGCGCCGGTGTCGTCCTTAAGCGTTCCTTTGTGCGTGACGCGGACGGTGTAAACTCCATTCGTCACTGGGTTCACGACGACCACTTGCTCCACGTTGTCGGTGTCGTTGTCGCCTGTGGTTGCAGCGCTGGCAGGAGAGGCGGGATTGAGCTTGTACGGGAAGTTCGTCACGCCGCTGCGAGTTACGCGCAGGTCAAAGTCGTTGACCAGCATCCGGTTGGTTGGGGCCAAGGCGTAAACCGGCGTGCCTGCGGGATCGGTCCAGCAAATCGTGACCACCAGTGGTTCTCCGCCTTTCGCGACAGGGGAGAACTCCACGGAGTCGCCATTGGGCACTTTGACCTCCTTAATGAAAGGTATCGAACCGCTGGCAAAGTTGTTGGTGATGAGCCTCGCCGCCTTGAGCGCGTTGACCAGACCCCAACCAAAGCGATAGTCCGGCCCGGCGTTTGTGCCCGCCTCATCCGCAGTGTGAATCGCCAGCCCGCGCAAAGTAGAAGACAACATTGGTTGATTCGTGCCCACATAGCGGTTGTGGAGCTGAACAAGCAGGTTCAACGAGCCACATACATTGGGGCTGGCCATGCTCGTGCCGGAGTCAGCGTAGTAGTGGCTGTTGGAGGCCGCGCCTGTGGAATAGAGGTTCACACCATCACCTACCACATCGGGTTTAATTCGTCCATCGTCTGCCGGGCCAAAACTGCTGAACGTGGACATCCCGACGCTATTCGACCCTGAGTAGCCTCCGATAATGTTGCTCACAGCGCCGACCGTAAGGCAGTTTTTGGAAACCGCATCTGGCGGCAGACAATCGTACCCGCTTGTGCCACCATCGTCAGGCCGCTGGTAGCTTGGCGGGAAGTAGTAATTGACGCCTTGATAGAAGGCGAGGTGTCCGTTGGCCTGGCTTATCGCCGGCTTGCCCGCGGGGCCGCGCTCGTTTCCGGCTGCACGAACGGGGAGATAGTATCGGGAAGCGTAAACAACGCGATCAAGGTTTGACGATCCAGCATCGTAAATTCCAAAGTACCAATCCTCGGTTGCACTGACGTAATGGTCACCGTACCACTGAGGATAATTCGTGCCCAAGTAGTTGCCGATGCCATACCAGCCGATGGTGGCGAGGCCGTAAGAGTGATTGGACAATCTGAACTGGTTTGTGGCGAACTCGGTCGCCATTTCGGCATAGTCACTGATGAAATCATTAGCAAGAACCACTGCGCGGTTAGCCATTCCTTTCGCCGCGTTGGTTACTCCATACGCGCCCAGCGTCCCTGCCACATGGGTCGGATGGTTGTTGGTGCCGCGTGAGCTTGGCCCGTCCATGATAAAGGCCCGCGTCGAGTTCGTTGTGAATTCGCGGTGGGCGACCCGCGGGTCGCCGTCGTCCCACATCGCGACCTGCGTTCCGTCGCCATTGAGATTCAGCCCGGAATTGCCGTTGGTCCAAAGTTCGTCGCTGCCAAGGGTGTCGGCAGCGTTGAGGTTGTAAGCCCCGAGGTACATCGGCCTGCCGCTCTCCACGCGCACCAATACAGCGCTCGAACCGTCGTCGTTTGTGATGACCAAGGGCCAGCCGTTCTCGTAAGCAAAGTTGGTAGCTGCCGTAAGTTGCTCGGCCTGCATGGTGCCCAGTTCTTCACCCAGTTGCAGCAGAGCTGGCACGGCATTGGACTGCCAGCTTTCAAAACTCTCGGAAATGGGCTCGCCTCCCTCCGTAAGTCCGTTCGGATGCAACCACGGCAGGAATTGTTCACGGTTCTGCGCCCAAGCGGCTTCTTGCGCTGCCTGTTGCGCCGCTTGGGTGGCCTGGGCGAGGAGTGGATTGCTGGCGATTGCCGCGGCTCGGTCCCGCTCGGCTTGGCGGGCTTGTCTGGCGGCGGCTTGCTCCGGGGTGTCGGGGATGCCTGTGTCATCCACGATGTAAACGCCCTTTTCGACCTCGACTACCTCCAATTCCGGGTGAGGGTTGAACGGCAGAGGGGGCAGGTCCGGGTCTTTGGCGGAGTGGAATGAGCCGTGAACCGGGGCTTTCTGATCCGCCGCGTGGACGCTCCCAGCGAGGGTGAAAGCGATAGCAGCGATGATTAACGGCGTGGCAAGTGTGGCGCTTCTTTGAATAGAAAAGTTCATAGGTTCCATGTGTTTGTTTATGTTAAACTACTGTTCCGTTGGCCCTACGTCAACGAGGCTAATATAGCCCGCGTGGGGTCGGGCGCAAGCGCGGAATGGCAAGTAAACAGGGGGGGGTAGTGGGTTCCGTCGGATGCTTGGAATCTCACCCCAAGGTTCAGGTCTCCTTTATACTGGACACGGTACCGCAGGCCCACGACTGATGGCTATTTCAAGGTGACCACCGTGTTTGTTTGGGACAACAGCGGGGGAGACAGGACGAGCGGGGGTTAGGGCTGCGGTTCGTTGCCGGAAACAAGAAGCGAAAGTCTTTGGAAGTTGACCTGGTTGGATGAGTTCACCAGGTTTTCTTTGTGTGTGACGCGCACCAAGTAGGTCCCTCTAGCAGGAGTGGGGATGGAGACTTGCTCTACGTTGTCTACGGTATTGTCGGTTTTTGTCGGGACACTCACCAGCGAGCTGCATTCAGCACCCAGGGGAAGTTGGTTGTGCCATTCGGGCAAACAACTCTGAGCAAGAATTCATTGACCAGCATCAGGCTGGTCAGTCCGGCTCGGACGCGGCGGGGGGTTCACCCATCGCTTCCAGCCGCTTCTCCAGTTCCTTGACCCGGCGCAGCAGCTCGGGCAGTTGCTGCAAGGCGATCATCTGCCGCTTGGCCTGGCGGTCGGGCTGGGCGGGCGTCCAGAGCCACTTTTCGCCGTCGGGGATATTGTGCATTACGCCGGACTGGGCGACTTGTTGAGTGCGGGGATTACAGGGGATGGGGGTGTCACGCCGCTGATCGCGACTGAGAGCTTTTGGACCGAGGGTGTCGGATTGCCTGGCAGTCCGCCCGAGTGTGTAACGGTGATGCGATACTGTCCCGCCGCCGGGGCGGCAATTGAACTGAACTGATAAGAATTTGCTTTTTGCGCGCCCGCATGTACTCAGTGCTGCGCGGGTGATTGGTTGACCGGGTTCAGGGTTTGAACAAGCGATAGAAGCGGTTGCCTGTGGGCGGACTGATGATGACGGTCTTATGCGTGCCGTCATCCACCGGAGTCGTCACCACGTTGCTCCAGTTCACACTCGCCACGCTGTTGGTGTTCTGTTGCAGTATCCACCCGGTTGAGGGTGAGGGCCACCAGACGGCTACGGTGTTGGTGGCCGTGCGGGCAATGGAAAGCAATGGCGCGCCGGGCGTTTGCACCGCTTGCAGCGCCCAGAACCCGCCCGTCACCGAATAAACTCCACCGGTCATGGCGGTGCTACTGGCGTCCGGCTGACCGATGGTGCCGGTGACCGCAAAGACGCCGCCGGTGCTGGTGCCGCCCCCGCCGTCGATGGTCCACCAGTCAATCGAGTAGCTCTGCGCGAACGACACGCTCGGGCCGAGCAGCAGCAGAACCGCAGCGACGCCGAGGCGCAGAGGTTGGACGGGCCAGTCTTGGCGGGTTCCGACTGGTAACAAAAAGAGCACCAGCCGGCACCAGTCGGCGGGCGCCCTGGCTGCCGTTCCGAAGTTTCCGATGTTCCCGGATTTTTTGAGCTCAACTTTCCAGTTTTTCATAAGGCGCATCCGTGTTGTGTTCTTGCCATGGGTTTCAGTTGCAGGGCCGCGGTTTACCAACTCACATCCGCCGCATCCACGCGCGCCACCCAACGAACTGTCGTCAGGAAGCCTGAACTGCTGGTATTTCCACTCGCGTCTATGGTCAATTTGTTGCCCGCAAGAAGGAGTTGCACCGACCAAGCCACTGGATCAGTGCCCAACGTGGTGTAGGTCGGACTGCCCACAAATGTTGCGGTTCCATTCATGTCCTTGACGACGCCAGTAATGTGAAATCCGAGTGAATCCGTGCCCGGTGGCACGTTCGGGTTGGCCCGAGCCACCAGCAGAATGTCAAAAGCCAGCGTTTGATTGGGCTGGATGGCGAGCATGGTGCCACCGCCGTCCAGTGCCATTTGGGTCGTCGGGGTGGCGGGATCGGTGAGCCCACGCAGGATGAAGATCGAGTGTTGCGCATCGCCGGGATTAATAAACATGCCCGCGGCATGCGCCAATTGCCCGTATTGCGATGGTTTTGCTTCCCGTCCGCCCGGTACGGTGGCGTAAGGACCGTCGCTCAGGTTATTCGCGCCGCCCCCGATGGTCGCGGCTTCCCCGTGGGCGTAATTACCCACGCCGCCACCCACGGTGGCATACTGGCGCAAAGCGGCATTCTCGGCTCCGCCGCTGACAGTGGAAGCGGAAGAGTCCGCCGCATTGTAAAAGCCGCCACCCACCGTCGCCGATCCACCCAGCGATTGGTTGCCGGTGCCACCGCTGGCGGTGGCCCACTTTCCTAAGGCGGTGTTTCGTTCGCCGCCGCCCACGGTGGCGGACTCTCCGTCGGCGGAGTTTTCGCGTCCGCCGCTGATTACGCTCCAACTGCCGGACGCGCGGTTGGTGAGCAGCGTCCCCAGGTTCGGATCCAATCCGCCACCGCCCGCAATGGTGGCGGCGTAGCCACTCACATGGTTGTAGCCGCCGCCTGACGCCGTGGCAAACGTGTTGGTGGCCAGATTCAGCCGGCCGCCACCGACGACGCTCCAATTGCCTCGAGCTTGGTTGCCATAAATATCTCCGGATGTCGGATCCGCTCCGCCGCCGCCCCCGACCACCGCCGCGTAACCGTGAGCTTGGTTGTAGCTCCCGCCCGCAATCGTGCCGAACTCGCCCGTTACGTCATTGAACTTGCCCCCGCCAACCGTGGAATGATTTCCCTGGGCAATGCCCGCTTCACCACCACCGATCGCCGCCTGCTGACCGCTGGCGAAGTTGCCGACGCCGCCGCCAACCACGGAGTTTGTGCCCACCGTATTGCCGATGCCGCCGCCAATAACGCCATAGTCGCCGGTGGCTTGATTGGGAAAGACATTTTCTCCGCCGCCGCCGATCACATTGCCCGAACCGCTGGCACTATTGGCGGAATGACCGCCAATCCAGTTCGGCGTGCCGCCGGGCGGCACGCTCGGTTCCACCAGTAGCGCGCGTTCGTTGTTGACGCGCAGTTCCAAAGGGTTGGGATCGGCAGTGCCGAGGTAATCCATGCCGGCCACAATGCCGACGTTGCCGCCAGTCTGCCAAAACCGATCCGCTGGCAGACCGTTAAAAGTCATCGCATCCACGCCCGTCAGACCCGAACCATCCCCTTGAAAGCTACCGTGGAATTGATTGCCCGGATCGGTGAATTGCACGCTGCCCGGATAACCGCCCAGCAAGGCGGAAGGCGGCAGTGTCCCAACGACGTCGGCGGCATTCACCTGTCCGGCGTGGATTGCGTAGGGCGTGGGCGTGATGGTCTGTCGCGGCGTCAAGGTGGTGAACGCGCCGCCGCTATTGGTGCGTACGGCGATTTCCAGCCAGCGCGCGCTGCCGTCAAACACGCCCGCGCCCGGATCGAGCGTGACGGTGAACCGGCCGTTGTTCACGGCCGCAGCGGTGTTGGTGACGGCGTTGCCTTTCTGCGCGCCGCCGGTCAGGGCATTATAAACGGTCAGGCGCAAGTCGTAACTGCCGTTGGCCGGGTTGGTGCCGTCGTTGAGCATTCCCTGGTAAGTGAACGCCGTGCCTTGGGCCAGGGCGGTCCCCGTTGGCAGGCTGAGGGTTAAGCCCAGCGCCAGGCTGAGCAGTGGTAGTGTGATTTTGGTTTTCATAAGTTTGTGGTTTCAGACTTGGTTCTTGTTGTTGTGGTTTGGTTGACGTTGGTTAATTGAATTCAAGGTTTGCCAATGGTCGCCCAGCCCGCTCGCGTGGCGCGCAAACTGACAGGGTACTGATAACTGATAGGAAATTGCTTTTTACGCGCCCGCATGTACCCAGCGCTGCGCGGGTGATTAGCTGCATTGCCGGTTGCGCATAAACCGAGTTTATTATACGGAGAATATAAGTCAATTACCGGGTTGACCAGCCGAGCCGTCGCCGCCGGAAATCCCGTGTTTCCAAAAGCTTCTCAGCCTGCGGACATCCTGACCGATTAGGCCCGGAATCTTGGCCGGCGTGCCGGCTTCGCGGAGATGAAAAGCCCCTGGACCACAACGATTCAGTTGGGCAGTTCAACCGCCCTCCCTCCCTCCATCAGTTTCTGGGCGGACCTGACCCCAAAAACCGGAGCTTCGGCAATCCCGTTGTTTAGCGGATTCAAGGGCTTGGCTGCTGAATCCCGGGTCTTCCGCCGGTAAAATCAATGGCTTAGGCTTAAAAAGGGTTAAAATAGGGGCAAAACTTGAGCCATACCGGCTTCGGCACGCTCTGGACACACCTTGGAAATACCTTGGATTTACCCTGCCAACAGGCCGTGTACAAGGGGTGTACAAGGGATGCCCATCAGGTGTACCAGCTAAAATCCCATGGACTCCCGGTGAGCATCCCTTGTACACCCCTTGTACACGGCCTGAAGTCAGGGTATTTCAAGGGCTTCTGGATAATGGGCAGGGATGTTTGGAAAGGCCGAAACGAGGGGAGAGAATGGGAGAATAATTGCTAAGCTCGGTAAAAGCAGATAGTTAAGAATCCAGGGCTGATAAAAGGCGGCTTTTTGAGAGCGGGAGGGCGTCTGGATGGTTTTTGAATGTCTTCTCTGAAACGTTGACGTTGCGTAGTTCAGCCGTATGCCTTCGTTCCGTTGGAGCCGAGACGGGCCTGATAAGCTCGTGGCTGAGTATGCGGCGCAGTGCAAGAAGGTGCTGGGGCGGTTCGTGAACTTCGTCCAGGCGCAGAATCCGAAGGCGGTCGAGATTGCGCTGGTGACGCGCAAGCTCGCCCAGGCTTTTATGGACGCGGAGGCGGAGCGAGGGGTTGGCGCGAAGACCTGGAATGACACGCTCAAGCTGCTCCGCGCCACGTTCAAATATCTGCTGCCCGCCGGCGCGGGGAATCCGTTTTACAACATGGTGACGAAGGATGCCGAGACGGTCTTCCGCAAGCCGTTCACGCCGGAGGAACTGAAGGCCATTCTGGACGCGGCCCAGGATGATGATTTCATCCGGCCCATTATCATCACCGGGATGTGCACCGCGATGCGCCGGGGGGACTGCTGCCGGCTCAAGTGGAAGGATGTGGATCTGGCGCGGCGGTTTATCACGGTGAAGACGGCCAAGACCGGCCAGACGGTGAGCATCCCCATTTTTCCGCTGTTGCTGGGCGAGTTGGCCAGCCTGCCGACGCAAGGCGGGGAACTGGTGTTCCCGGAGCAGGCGGAGATGTATAAGACTGATAGGAAATTGCTTTTTACGCGCCCGCATGTACTCAGCGCTGCGCGGGTGAGCTCATCGCGGCGCGCGAATTCCAGCGGCAGCCGCGGCTGCTGATCGCGGCCCAGCCCACGCGCGGTGTGGGCGTTGGCGCCATTGAGTCCATTCACACACGCATTGTGCGCGCCCGCAACGAAGGCGCTGGCGTTCTGCTCGTGTCCTCCGAACTGGACGAAGTCCTGACCCTGTCCGACCGCATCCTCGTAATGTTCGAAGGTCGCATGGTGGGTAAATTCCGCCGTGGCGAAGTCACCGAGCGCGAACTGGGCCTCAAGATGGGAGGGGCGTGAATTGGAGGGATAGTGGAGCCGATGGGCGCCGAATGCCTGCCCGCCTGAATGCCATCGGGTTGCGAGTGCAAGCAGGCGTGCTGTTTATCATGGCAAAGGTGCAGCCGTCAGATGGCGTCTAATGCCCTTACTGGCTTTCTCCAAGGCGTATTCGCCTTGTATGCCTGGAAGGCGGAGGCAGCCACAACTCCGGAGGGTGATCCGGTGTCACGTGCCGCTGTGGCATTCTTGCCTTCATCAACCTTTCGGGGTCGGGAGGCCTCGCGCAGCATCAAACCTGGCCTGTTCACTCCGGAGGATGTTAGTCGCTTAACGAAAAAATGTCGCGCAAAATGCGCAACATTTTCCGTGCAATCGTGAGTCGGGTTATGCATGATGACGACGCTCAGATTGAGCAATGTTTACGCGCCTCTGGCGCTCGTTCACCTGCAAGCGCAGGAACATCGGATGGCAATGTGAGAAGGCAAACATTGCCGTCACTCTTGACAGGCCGATGGCTATGCATACCTGGATTTTCAGATTTTAACTCTTGGTTCCGGCTACGCCGGGTTAGGTATCAATATAGTATAAAGATTAAATATTTACTAAATGCGCCGAGTTTATCACAGGCCAAAACCTGAGTCAGACATGAAAAAATTTAGGGTTAATCAGCAGATCCGCGTGCCGGAGGTTTTTTTAATTGATGAAAACGGCCAGAGCATTGGCGTCATGCCGACAGCCAAAGCTTTAAGCTTGGCGCTAGAAGCCGGTTTAGATGTCGTCGAGGTTAACCCTAAAGTTCAACCGCCCGTAGTTAAAATTATAGATTACGGGCAATGCAGATATAAAAAAGAGAAAGAAGCCCAGAAACAGAAAGTCACCCGCGCAGCGCTGAGTACAGGTGGGCGCAAAAAGCAAATCAGTTCCGGGCGCTCCGAGTCCAAGACGGCGGTACAAAAGGCTCTGTCGTGTCCGTTCCGCTGCCGTCTTAAACTGAGCCGCGCACTGATGATTGCTGCGGCTTTCAGCCCGGTCACATCCTTGGCTGGTTGGCGCAGGATTCTTTCGCGGCGTTGGTTGAAGAAACAGTGGCGGATTCTTCAATGCCGCATCCGCCGACGCCTGTTTTGCAGTGCAACAGTCATTGCCGTCACGGGAAGTTGCGGCAAGACCAGCACAACGCACTTTTTGGGCAAGATTCTCTCCGCCGAACACTCATGCCGCATCGGCATCTCAGATAATGGTCAGGAAGCAATGCTGGAAAACTTGCGCCGGTTAAACCGTTCACATCGGTTTGTGCTCCAGGAAACAGGGGTCAATGGCCCGGGGTCTTTGAACGAGATAGTGCCGATCCTCCGTCCGCATATCGGAATTGTGACGAGCATCGGCCAGGATCATTACCGGAACTTCCGAACATTGGAAGCGACTGCCGCCGAAAAGGGGATTTTGATCGAATCTCTTCCTGATTCGGGGGTTGCCGTACTCAATGCGGATGATCCATATGTGATTGCAATGGCCTCTAGAACCAAGGCGCGCATACTGACCTACGGTCTGTCCGACAGGGCAGATGTTCGCGCCACCGATATACGCAGTACATGGCCGGAGCGCCTTTCACTGACTGTGACCTATCAGGGTACATCTATCCGTATTGAGACTGGGCTGTTCGGAACACTGCTGTCCAACTCTGTTCTGGCAGCGGTTTCAGGAGCCCTTGCAGCAGGCATCGGCCTGAAGCAGTGCGCCGCTGCGTTGAAATCCGTCGAGACATTCTCACGAAGGATGGCGATCCACTCCACATCCCGGCGTGTCTGGTATATCTTGGACACGGTAAAAGCCCCCTATTGGAGTATCGGTAAAGTTCTTGCGCTTATGGCCGATGTTGATGCCCCCAGAAAAACAGTCGTGATCGGTTCTTTTTCCGACGCTCCGGGATCGGATTCAGACAAGTACCGCTGCCTAGCTAGAGACGCCTTGAACATTGCGGATCGGGTACTTTTTGTCGGTCGCAAGGCTATCCACATCAATAAGATGCTGACTGCTGAGACGCATGGCCGCCTTTTTGCCATGGAATCCCTCCAGGAAGCCGCCAAACTGTTGGCTGACGATGTTGTGGCCGACGAGGTCGTTTTGATAAAATCCGGAAACCTGGAGCATGCTGAACGTCTGTATTTCAGCCAGGACAACCTCTTGAGGTGCTGGAAGCCAAGCTGCCGCTTCCGCTCCAGCTGCGAGTACTGCACGGAAAGTGGGCTGTCAGGATAAACTAACTACTGATAGGAAATTGCTTTTTACGCGCCCGCATGTACTCAGCGCTGCGCGGGTGAGGGAGAATTGGTTTTTGAGCTCACCAAGCATGTGGCGGCCTTATCAGGAGCCGGCTGGGACGTCAACGCATTTATTTGCCTTTTCTTGCGGCAATTTTTGCCCACCTGGAAGCTCCCAACGGCCCATCTTGGGCGCGGAGGGTGTCGCGGGGTGTGAATGGAGCCCAAAGGGCCCGGTGCATGGGCGCACCTCACCCCGAGCCGTCTGAGGCGGCGGCAGTTGTTTCAGTCGGTCAGCACGTTCTCGTAGTCGGGCATGGGGTCCACGTCGTCACAGGGTTCGTAGGTGTAGGGCCCCGGCACCCGCTGCGGAGGCGGCCTGGGGGGAGGGTCATGCCAGGCGCCGAGGTGGCGGAGAATCTTCTCCGCCACCCGTCGGTCATCAATGACGGCGATGACGCGCATGGGGTTCTGGCAGACGGGGCAGCGGAGCGGGTTCATGTGCCAGACGTGCAGAATAAGGGCGCGCCAGCGTTTGGTGGGAAGCTTGACCGACGGCGGCGAATGTGGTGGCGCTGCCGGCAGAGGCGGCGGTATGAGGGGCAGGCGCCCGCACCCGTCGCGTGTGTTTCAACCGCGTCGCGTGCGGTTACGCAACCAGAAAAGGATGCCGCCAACGGTTAGCGGGGCTGAAGCGGATGGCTCGGGGATGGCGCCGCCAGGATGGAGGCATCGGGGCGCGTATCCCACGCCCACGCTTCAATGCTTCCTGCCGGATAATCGGAAGCGACATTCAGCAGCACCCACCATAATGCGTAGCGCCGCCGCATCCGCCAGTTCCGCCGCCGGGGCGACGGGTGGATGCTGCGTTTCCTCCGCGTGCGCTGCAACCGCTGGGACGAGCTCCAGCGCCTGCGCCGCTTCGGCGTGCCCCAAGTCACCCCCCGCTGAACGGGTGCCGGGCAAAAATCTCCGGCGGCGCGGCCGTCCGGGGCGCCCGCGGCTAGGACGTGGGCGGCGGGTCGGCGGCGGGAGGTTCGCCCATCGCTTCCAGCCGCTTCTCCAGTTCCTTGACCCGGCGCAGCAGCTCGGGCAGTTGCTGCAAGGCGATCATCTGCCGCTTGGCCTGGCGGTCGGGCTGGGCGGGCGTCCAGAGCCACTTTTCGCCGTCGGGGATATTGTGCATTACGCCGGACTGGGCGGCGACCGCGACGCGGTTGCCGATGCGCAAGTGCCCGGCCAGGCCGACCTGGCCGCCGAGCACCACGTAGTTCCCCAGCCGGGTGCTGCCCGAGATGCCCACTTGCGAAACGATGATGCAATGCTCGCCGAGCGTCACGTTATGCGCGATTTGCACCAGGTTATCCACCTTGGTGCCCCGCCCGATAAAGGTCGGCCCCAGCGCCCCGCGGTCCACCGTCACATTCGCCCCCAATTCCACGTCGTCGCAAATAATGACATTCCCAATCTGCGGCACCTTGCGGTGGACGCCGTTGTCCAGCACGTAGCCAAAGCCGTCCGCGCCCACCACGGTGCCGGCGTGAATCCGCACGCGGTGGCCGACCTCGGTGCGCGGGTAAAGGGTGACGTTGGGGAACAGGTTGACTTCCTCGCCCAGCACGCAGTTCGCCCCGATATGATTCAGCCCCTGCAGCACGGAGCGCGCCCCGATCCGCACCTGCTCGCCCAGCACGCAGTAAGGCCCGATGTGGGCCGTGGGATCCACCTGGGCGCTCGCCGGCACCAGGGCCGTGGGGTGGATGCCCGGCGCGAAGGGCGTTTCCGGGAAAAACAAGGGGAGCACTTTGGCAAACGCCACGCGGGCGTTGGGCACCCGGATGAGCGTCTTGCCGCGCGAGGTATAGGCGCTGTCCACCAGGATGGCCGACGCCGCGCTTTGCTCGGCGCGGGCAAAGTAATTCGCGTTTTCGGCAAACGTCAGGTCGCCCGGCTGGGAACGATCCGCCGGCGCAAACCCGTTCAGCACCAGCGACGCGTCTCCCGTGATTTCACCCCCGGTTAATCGGGCAATGTCAGCTACAGTATAAGGCATAAGCGGTTGACTGGGACAACGCGGGCCATTATAAAAACCACGGCCGCGCATTCAACCTTTAACTGCGGGTTGAAGCAGCCGGGGCGTTCGGGCCGTGAGCCCGGGCCGCCCGCCCGGCAGGCTGCGGATCCATTCGGGCGGCAAAAACAAACAGTAACAAAGACACAATCCAGGAGCATCAATATGTCGAACAGACCTCTGAATGTCGGTTTAGTCGGCGGCGGCAAAGGCGCCTTCATCGTTCACCCCCACCAGCGAGCCATTCACTTTGACGGCACGCGGCGCGTCGTCGCCGGCGCGCTCTTCCCCGATCCCCGGATCGCGCGCGCCGAAGCCGCCCAGTGGCCCTATCCCCTCAAGGGCTACGGTTCCTACGATGAAATGATCGCCGCCAACGCCCAACTCCCCGAAGCCGAGAAGCTGGACTACATCCTGATCGTCACCCCCAACTTCGTCCACTTCGACCCGGCGATGAAAGCCATGAAAGCCGGCATCGCCGTGTTCTGCGAAAAGCCCCTGTGCCTGAACCTCAAGGAGGCCGCCGCCCTGGTGAAAACCGCGCGCCAGCTCAACATCCCCTTCTGCGTCGCCCATACCTACGTCGGCCACTGGACCAGCCGCCTGAGCCGCTATATCGTCCGCAGCGGCCTGCTGGGCGAGGTGCGCTGGGTGGATAGTTCCTACCTCCAGGGCTGGCTGGCGACCCGGCTCGAAGCCACCGGCCAGCAACAGGCCTCCTGGCGCGTGGACCCCAAACGCGCCGGCGGCTCCGGCTGCGGCGGCGACATCGGCACCCACGCCCTCATGCAACTCCGCTACGTCACCGGCCTTGAGGTCACCGCGCTGAGCGCCCAGCTCGAGACCTTCGTCCAGGGCCGCCAGTTGGACGACCACTTCACGATCTATTGCCAGCTCAGCAACGGCGGCAAAGCCCTCGTCCGCGCCTCCCAAATCTGCATCGGCTACAAGAACGACCTCGGCATCGTCGTCGCCGGCACCAAAGGCACGCTTTGCTGGCGCCAGGAAGAACCCGAGTCCGTCACCATCAAGCTCCCCGGCCAGCCCGACCGCGTCTATTGGCGCGGCGCGGTCACGCCCGGCGACGGCTTCCTGCCCAAAAACGTCCCGGCGGATCTCATGGCCGAGCCGACCATCCCCTCGGGCCATCCCGAAGCCTTCCACGACGCCTTCGCGCGCCTGCATCGCTGCTTCGAGGCCGACGTGCGGAAGTGGAAAGCCGGCAAAGCCTTCAAGTGCGACGGCGCCAAATACGCCAACGTCGAAGACGGCTGGACCGGCATTGCCTTCATCGAAACCTGCGTCAAGAGCAGCAAAAAGAAGGGCGCCTGGACGCCCATGCCCAAAGCGATCTAACCGTCGCCTGGCACAAATCTCTGGGCCAGCCCGGGCCGGGAGCGCGGCCGCTCCGGAGAACCCGGGTTGCCCGGCTTTAAGAAATGAGGGAGCCGGCGCGGCCTCGCCCAATGGCGCACCCCGCAACCGGCCACCCCGCCCGCCTCGCGCCGCCGCTGCCATTTACACCTGCCGGGTGAATCGGAGGCGCTCCCCGGCGCCATAGCCGGCCACGCCCCTCGTCTTCCCTCCCATTCCCGCGGGCCGGGATCATTGCGCGGACAGGTTCATCCGCCGCCCGCCCGCTTCGCCGTTTATCGGCGGCAAATCCTCCTGCCAATTATTTTATCCGTACTTATACGGAACTGACGGTAATTGTCCTACCCATGGTTCTAAGCTGGGCGAAAACAAATTGAACCTATGACGATAACAAACACGCAACTGGAACTGAGCTTGGGAAACCGTCAAACCCATCGGCTGCCGTCCGCCACGTCCAATTCGTCCGGCCACCGCGCCCAGTGGTGGTTCCGGCGGATGCGGCAGATCGTGGACTGTGCGCTGGACTGGCAGCCCGCCCCTCCGCCCCGGCCGCAGCAGACTTCCTTCGCAAGCATGGATTTCAGCGCCTGGACGGCCTGAGTTCATTCCACCGCCACACGCCTGGGTTAGCGTGACCGCGAGTCAATAACCCTCCGGCAGCTTTCTTCGCTGCCATCCTTCCCTCACGTCCGGGCCTGGCCCGGACTGTCCATTTATTGGACACTCTCCCATTCCCAGCTTCCGGCAACCCCTTTTCTCCCTTCGCCCGCCAGAAAGCCCTTTCACCGCCTACCGCAGCTTCTGGCCGCCTTCGGGCTGCTTTCAAGCCGTGTACAAGGGGTGTACAACGGGTGTACCAGGGGTGCCCACCGGAAAAACAAGGGAAAATCCGTAGTACATCCGGGGTGCATCCGTTGTACACCCCTTGTACACGGCGCATTGGGATGGGGAGAATGGCGGGATTGCGGGACGGGATGGGCTGGCTTTTGGGCTTTTGGGGGGAGCGGAAAGGGGCGGCGGCGGGGCGGCGGGAAGTTCGTCCTTGACGGAAGGGGGTTATCCGGGTGCGATAGAGGCAGACTGAGAACAATCGCAATCGCAGATACACCTTACTATGAGCAATCAACTGGCAATTAACGGCGGCCCCAAGGCCGTGACCAATAAACTGCAGAGCTGGCCCCAGTTCGACGAAAACGCCATTAAAGCGGTCGAGACGGTTTTACGGTCCGGCAAGGTGAATTACTGGACCGGCAAGCAGGGCATGGAGTTCGAGAAGCAGTTTGCCGCGTGGCAGGGCAGCAAATATGCCGTCAGCGTGGCCACGGGCACGGCGGCGCTGCATGTCGCGCTTAATTCGCTGGGCATCGGCCCCGGGGACGAGGTGATCGTGCCGAGCTATACGTTTATCGCCAGCAGCTTTTCGATCGTGCAGGCGGGCGCGATTCCGCGGTTCGCGGATGTGAACCTGGAGGATCACTGCCTCAGCGTGGCGTCGGCGGAGAAGCTGGTGACGAAGCGGACGCGGGCCATCATGCCGGTGCATCTCTATGGCAACGTTTGCGATATGGACCAGATTCAGGCGTTTGCCCGGCGGCATAACCTGTATGTGATCGAGGATAACGCCGAGGCGTTCGGCGGCGTGTATAAGGGCCGCAAGACCGGCACGCTGAGCCACCTGGCCGGCTGCAGTTTTTGCCAGAACAAGACGTTCACCACCGGCGGCGAGGGGGGGATGGTGACGACGGACGACGAGGACCTGGCCTGGAAGGCGCGCAGTTTCCGCGATCATGGCTACGATGTGAAGCAGCGGTTGAGCCTGCTCGAACTGGAGCAGAAGCTGCCCTACATCCATAACATGGTGGGCTGGAACTACCGGATGACGGAGATGCAATCGGCGATCGGACTGGCCGAGTTGGCGCGCATGGATACCTGGAACCTGCCGCGGCGGCGGCGCAACGCGCAGATCTTAATCAATGCGCTCAAGACGTCGGAGCATATCAAGTATTTTCCCATTGATACGCCGGAACGGCAAAACGGGTGGTATGTGCTGGCCTTCTCGCTGGAGGTGGAACGGATGAAGTGCGACATCAAGCAGTTTGTCGCCGCCGTCGCCGCCGAGGGCGCGCCGGTCTGGAAAGTTTTCTGGCCCCAGTGCCACACCGAGCGGGCGTTTCAGGAGCACCATGCCTTTGGCCGCACCGGGTTTCCGTTCAAGTCCCGGGAATATGCGGACCCGGCGAGTGTGGACTACCGGGAGGTGGAGGTGCCCAATGCCCGCTGGCATGAGGCCCACACGTTCACGTGCTTTGCCTATCCCACCTTTACCGAGTCCGACATGGAGCAGATCGCCGAGGCGATCCTGAAGGTGATCAAGGCGTACGCGGCGTAGCGGCGCCGGCGAGCCGGTGCTGGCAGGCTTCCTGGAAGACCTTGCCGGGGTCGTACCCGAGCTGGTCGGGCGCGTCGGCGCGCCCCGACCAGGCGTATTCGGCGGCGAGCACGAACGCGGCGAACTGCTGGGGCTGGCTTTCCAGGGCGCGTTCGTCGGGGAAGAATCCCATCCAGGTGGTCTGCAGGAGGCCTTCGACGCCGGCCTGGAGGGCGGCCTGGGAGAGGCGGCGGATGTTTTCCGGCGTGTACCAACTGGCGGCGATGACGCGGAAGCCCGCTTCGTGCAGGAGCTTGAAGCTGCGGTCATCGGCGGCGGCCGCGTAATGCCAGTCCACAATGGTGATCCGCTTGTTGATTTGCGCGCGCCGCTGTTGGGCTTCGGCCCGGGTTTTGGCGTGCGTGGCGTCGCTGGCCTCGCCGGGCCCGAGCAGCATGTCGCCCCAGATCATGCTTTGCACGCCCCGCCGCTCCAGCCACCGGGCGAGGCGGTTGGCGTGCTCGACCACCAGGGTGGTGACCGTTTCATCCCGGCAGCGCGGACATTCCGGGTTGGGGAAGCGCCCGCGCATGGTGACTTCGTCATGGCCGATGTGGCAGGATTGGGACTGGAAGATCGGCAGGCATTCTTTGAGCACGTCGCGGATGAAGCGGAAGCTGTGGGGATGGCGGACGCAATAGGCGTAGGGGGTCTGCGGGTCTTCGGCGAAGTCCAGGTTGCTGTGGTTGCGGAATATCCATTCGGCGTGGCCGGGGACGTTGATGAGCGGGACGGGCTCCTGGTAATGGGCGCGGCACAGCTCGACCAGGTGGCGCAGGTCCGGCTTGGAGATGGCGTTGGGGGCCGTAATTTCCGGGTGCTTGTCCCAGCGGGCCGCCTCGCATTGGATGAGGCTGTGGTTGAATTTCAACGCGCTGAAGACGTTGGTGATGAGCCGCTGGTGCATCGGCGCGCCGGAGGCGCTGGGAAACCAGTGCGCCCCGCGAAAGCGCAGGGCCGGCCAGTCGTCCACTTCGAGCGCCGGGCAGGTGCGCGCGCGGCCGGCGGGCGCCCAAAGCTGCGCCAGCGTTTGCAGGCCGTAGAAGGCCCCCTGCGCCGTTGAGGCGAGGATGGCCAGCCCGCCGGGTTCCACCACCAGCCGGTAGCCCTCGGGGTCCTGCGCCCAGCGGGCTTGCCCGGCGGGGAAAACGGTCTGGCGGGGCGAGCCGATTTGCAGGACGACGCCCGGCGAGCGGCTGCGGGTGAAGGCGCCCGGGGCGCCGGGGAACGCGGCTTCCGCCGCCTGCCAGAGCCGCGGGTCGCGCGCCGCCGCCCGGAGGGTCCATTTCATTCCCGGTTCCAGCCGGAAGGTTCCCGCGCCCAGGCGCAGCGATTTGGGCTGGGGGATGATGAGCGGTTTGCCGGGCGCGGAGACGGGAGCCGCCGCCGGGGCCGGCGGGGCCGCCAGCAACAGCGGGACGCAGAGACCGATGGACAGCAGGGAGACGCAGTATTTCATGATGCGGCCGTTTATACGCCAACGGCGCGGCAGGCGCACGCCCGAATCACCGGGCCCGCAGCATGAGGACGGGCACGCTGAGGCTGTGCTGGACGCGGATGGCGGTCGTGCCGAGCACCAGGTCGGCCATGAACTGGTGGCCGTGCGTGCTCATGGCGACCAGGTCGCAGCCCTTGCGCTTGACCCACTTGACGATTTCCCTGGCCGGTTCGCCGTAGGCGAGTTCGGCGCTGGCCGGGATGCCGGCCGCGTTGAGCTCGGCCCGGACTTGCTCCAACCAGGCCTTGCTCTCTTCGATTTCTTTGCCCGCGGCGTCGGTCCGGTGGTATTTGGCCGGCACGCCGCTGGCGACATGGAGCAGGACGACCCGGCTGCGCATGGTTTTAGCCAGGGGCTTGATGTGCTCGATGATCGCCCGGTCGGTGGGAGTACCTTCCATGGGGACGAGGATGGTCTTGTAGAGGCTCATAGGTTGACAGGAGTTAAGGGATGGGATGCATGGGAGATTATCGGCCCAGGAGGATGCGCCAGGCGGTCTGGAGCGACTCGGGCAGGCTATAGAGGTCCAGGGTGGTAATCAGCAGAACGCTGCCCCAGCCCAGGAGCCCCAGGAACCAGCCGTTGGCCCATGGGCCCATGCGCCGGCGCGAGGAGGTAAAGATCAGCAGGGGAAACAAGGCCAGGGGCAGGACGAGGCAGAGGCTCACCTGGCTGAGGTTGACGAGGTCGGTCACGCTGCGGGTGCCGCGGATGCTGACGATCCAGATGGCCGGGATGACGGCCAGGAGCCGGGACAGCATGCGCCGGATCCAGGGGCGCAGGCGCCAGCGCATGAAGCCCTCCATGACGACTTGCCCGGCCAGCGTGCCGGTGATGGTGCTGCTTTGGCCGCTGGCCAGGAGCGCCACGGCAAAGAGGGTGCTGGCCAGGCTGGTGCCCAGCAGCGGGGCCAGCGTCAGGTGCGCGAGGCGGATCCAGTCGCTGTCCGCGGTGAACCGCACCATTTCGCCACCGGGGAGGGTCACGCTGTCCTTGCCGTAGAAGACCAGGGCGGCCAGCACGAGGATGCCGGCGTTGATGAGGAAGGCCAGCGACAGGGCCACGGCGGAATCCAGCGTGTTGAACCGGATGGCGCTGCGGATGGAGGGTTCGTCGCGCTGCAGTTTGCGGGACTGCACCAGCGCCGAATGCAGGAAGAGATTGTGCGGCATGACGGTGGCGCCGATGATGCCGATGGCGATGACGAGCATGCCGCGCTCGCGCAGGCCGGGTTGGAGCAGGGCCTGGCCCATCTCCGCGAAATCGGGCTGGGTTTGCGGCAGCGCGAAGATCTCGATGGCATAGCAGATGCCGATGGTCGCGACGAAGACCGCCACCACCGCTTCGAGCATGCGCATCCCCAGCCCTTGCAGGGCCAGCAGCAGCAGCACGTCCAGGGCGGTGATGAGGATGCCCCATTGCAGCGGGATGTGGAACAACAGGTTCAGCGCCACCGCACTGCCGAGCAGTTCGGCGAGGTCCGTGGCGGCGACGGCCAGTTCCATCGCCAGCCAATTGGGCCAGCGAGTCCAGGCTGGAAACCAATCGCGGCAGCATTGGGCGAGGTCTTTGCCGGTGGCGATGCCCAGCCGCGCGGCGATGACCTGGAGGATGACGGCCATGAAGCTGGCCAGCCCCACCACCCACAGCAGGCCGTATTTGAACTGCGCCCCGGCCGCCAAATCGGTGCCCCAGTTGCCCGGGTCCATATAACCCACGCTGACGAGTATGGCCGGGCCGACAAAGGCGCGCCACTGCCGCCAGAAACCGGCGTGGGGCGGGGGCACGGTGACCGTGCTGTGGATGCCCTCCAGCGAGACGTGGGAGCCGGACGCGCCCGGCGCCGGGGCGGCAGGCGGCGCGGGCGCGGGCGAATCAGGGGGCGGCGGGGGTTGGCTCATGGCGCGCCGTTATCGCCCGGTTTCCCCGCGCGGCGCCGGCCCTTGCCGAGCGTTGCTTCCCAGCTTTTCCATGATTCGCTTCTTAGCGTGCCGTGGGGGTGAAGTCAACCACCGCTTGCACGGCGCGGGGAGGGCGAGGTTTCGCCGGCCGCATTCCGCGCTGGCGGCCGGGGCGCAAATTGCGGTAGCCTGACCGCCGGTCTGGTCGTTTCCGTGGCGAAAACGCCGCGGCGGGCCGAAGCTATGTCAAACGATGGCAAACATTGCGGGATAAAGCGGGAAGAACCGCGGGAAGCGGGCTGGGAAAACCCCGCGCCCGCGCGCCCGCGCCCGGTGGGCGGTTCGCGGCGGTTCCGGTAGCAGGCCATGCCGCGCGACGACCAGAACGCCGCCCCTGGTTTGGCAGCGGTGCCCGAGGAAACCGGGGCGACGGGGTTGTTCCCCTGGCGGCAGACGTTTGCGGCGCTGCGGCATCGCAACTACCGGCTGTTCTTTTTCGGGCAGATGATTTCGCTGGTGGGCACCTGGATGGAAAACACGGCGCAAAGCTGGCTGGTGTATCAGCTCACCGGTTCCAAGCTGATGCTGGGCACCGTCGCCGCGGTGGGCTCCGCGCCGTTGCTGCTGTTCTCGACCTGGGGCGGTTCGGTGGCGGATCGGCATTCCAAGCGGACGGTGCTGTTATGGACGCAGAGCGGGATGATGCTGCTGGCGTTTGTGTTTGCCGGCCTGATTTGGAGCGGGCAGGTGCGGCCCTGGCACGTGCTGGTGCTGGCGGCGCTCGGGGGCGTGGCGATGGCGTTCGACATCCCGGCGCGGCAGGCGTTCGTGGTCGAGATCGCCGGCCGGGAGGACCTGTTGAACGCGGTTTCGCTCAACAGCTCGCTCTTCAACGGCGCGCGGGTGGTCGGGCCGGCGGTGGCGGGGTATCTGATTGCGCAGGTGGGGATGGCGATGTGCTTCTTTCTGAACGGGATCAGCTTTCTGGCGGTGCTGGCCGGGCTGATGCTGATGCGCCTGCCGGCCTTTGTGCCGCCCGCCGCGCCTGAATCCACCTGGCAGCACGCGCTGGAGGGGTTTGCCTACGTGGCCAAACACCGCCAGGTGCGCACGCTGCTGCTGCTGGTGGCCATTGTCGGGGTGTTCGGGTGGTCCTACTCGGTGCTGCTGCCGGCGTTTGCGACGGACGTGCTGCGCGTCGGCAGCCGCGAATACGGGATGCTGCTCAGCAGCAACGGGGTGGGCGCGTTTTGCGGGGCGCTGGTGGTGGCCACTTACGGCCGGCGGCTGCCCCTGCCGCGGATGATTTTCGGCGGCCTGGGGTTCTTTGCGCTGATGCTGTTGCTGCTGGCGGCGACGCAGAATTACTACGTGGCGCTGGTGTTCATGGGCGGCGCCGGCTGGGGCATGCTGCTTTACCTGTCCACCAGCAATACCGTGGTGCAGACGAGCGTAGCCGATGGCATGCGCGGGCGCGTCATGGGCATTTGGACGCTGATGTTCGGCGGCATGATGCCGGTGGGTGGATTGGAGGCGGGCCTTCTTTCCCACTGGATCGGCGTGCCGTGGGCGGTGGCCATTGGCGCGATGATTTGCGGCCTGGCGGCGCTGGCGGGATGGTGGCAGTTTCACCACCGCCCGCCCAAACCGGCATGAACGCCGCCCGCCCCCGGCCGCTGGCTTCCGGCAGGGCCAGTGGATCGCCCGCGCCGAGGATACGAACTCCGGGCTTTGGCGGATGCTTGTCCGAGGCTGGCCGGGCCGTTAACGCTTGCCGCCGGGCCTGAAGAAGCGGCGCCCCGTACGTATTAAAAGCCGGCACCGCGAAGGTGCCGGCTTGTTTTCAACAACTGCCTTCAGCCCCGCGCCGCCGCGGGCGGCGCCATTCCCCACGCGCGTCCGCGCGTTAGAAAGTGAACATTACCTCGGCCCGCAGGAAGGAAATCATCTTCTGGTGTTCGTAGTAGTCGCCGGGGAAGAGCAGTTCGCCCCAGAGATGACCCTTCATGTGCTTGCCGAAGGTGTATTCGACCATCGCCGCCGCGAGGTGGCCCCGGAAATGGTCGTCATTGCTGAAGAGGCCGGGTGCGCCGCGGGTTGCCGCCTTTTCCATGGCGAACAAGGCGTAGTAGCTGGAGACGAAGCGCATCCGATTCTTGATCGGGTCAATGGACCAGGTGGGGCCCAGGCGCAGCAGGTTGGCCTGCTGGCCAATGCGCGCTTCGGCGGCGACGCCGTAAAGGCCAATTTCGCACCAGCGCGGCCAGCGGCCCCACAGCGAGTCGAACATCTCATCCTGCCTGGTCTTCGGGTCGTCGCCGGAGAGCAGCTCGCCGGAGAGCGTGAGCTGATTATTCAGTTTGTCATTGAACTGGTAGGTCAGCCGGGCGTTGACGCCGTATGCCGACAGGTCGCGCGAGGCGGTGCTGGATCCGGCCGGGAACTGGACCCGGGGATCGGCTTTGCGGCCGAACTGGTAGGCGCCTTCGATCCAGTATTTCCAGTGATCATCGAGCAAACCGTTGATCCGCGCGCCGATCGTATAAATATCCGCGTCATCCCCCACCGTCGGGTAGTGGATCGAAACCCGGTCGTCGTTCTTGTAAATAAAGTAAGCGGCCATATTCGCGGACTTGTGGGAGGTGTTGGCGAGTTGCACCACCACGCCCTTTTCGCGCTGGTCGCCCTGCGGCAGGTTCTGGTTGTTGAGGGTCGGCAGCCAGCCGTCATCACGCGGGTCCTGGGCAATGCCCATCGCTTCAAAGGTGGTATTCTGTTCTTTGAACTCGTATTTGAGCCGCACCGCATCGAAGTAATAGGTCCAGGAACCATCCCCCGGCGTGCCATCCGCCAGCAACCAGCCGTCGCCGGCCAGTGAGTCCCGGCCCGGGATCAAGTCCTGCCGCCCCACCTTGATGGTCAACGGCAGTTCCGCGATGTTCTTATATTCCACCCACAGATTGTCAATGATGCCCTCCCGCATATCCAACCCCTTCCGGCCGGTCGTGGGCGAAGTTCGCATCGGCGTATAGCCGGCATCTTTCATCCACTCGCGGGGCTCCGCCGCCAGCCGCACCGAGAAGCTCAGGTCCTCCACCGGGGTGATGGTGGCCCAGAGACGCGCCCGGAACCGGAAATAGTCCTGTTCGTGCAATGGGTTATCCCGGTTCAACGTCAACAGGTTGTTGAAGTACTCATTGCGGATTCGCAGGTCGGCTCCCCAATTCAGCCAGGAGGTTGGATTTTTAATATCCTTAATCATCTGCTCCGTGGCGGAGAGCTTTGCGGGCGTGGCCCCCGTTTGCGCGGTTTGCGCCTGGGCGGACATGAGGGTAACCGCCAGTATGACGGCGGATATGATTACTGCGCGAGCCTTACTCATTTTTGGTCGTTCCTTTCAAGTCTTGCTGCTTTTAGTGGAAGCGAGCATTGATCAGTTGTTTAAGTTTCAGGTTCTTGCCTGCATTGCGGGGTTGGTTTGCATTGCTTTCCGCACCCACAATACAACGGCCCGGATTTTATGGTTTTAGGCCTGAATGTCCAGCTTTTTGCAAAGATTTTTTTCGGCCACGCCATTGGGCTACCAGCCCGTCTAATTCCATGATAGGGCAAAGTTATCTCCTTTCTGACAGTAAAATTAATTATACTTTTCGCCAGTCAGGCCCGAATCCGAGACCATGAACCCATTAAAACCGGGGAAGAATACTGGGCGCCCCAGTCTTGAACCCAATTCAACCCGCCAGCCTGGGAACCGGCGGCCGTTTCAGACTCCAACAATCACCCGATAAACATCCAGGGAATCCACATGGAGAAGGCGGGCATCATTGATATCCCCGATTTCAGTGCCCAAAAAAGACAGGCCGCATAGAGCCTCGCGCCGCTCCCAAACCGTCCTGCCAGGGCCATGCCCGATTCCCAACGCCGTTTTCCGTTTAACCCCCGTCATTCCAGCCACATATAACCCTACCATCAAGCTATGTACAAGGGGTGTACAAGGGATGCCCACCGGATGTTCATCAGATTTTCCGATGTTCATCCGGCGAGCATCCCTTGTACACCCCTTGTACACGACTATTTGGGAGGGGGAAAGGAGGGGGATGGGAGGCGGAAGTGAAGATTGGGCTGGGAAAAGGGTTGGGGGGCCGGGGAGGCAGGCTGCCAATGGGTTGGGGAGTCTTTATCCCGGGAGGCTCCGGGGTGGCGGGCGGGGGGCGGTTGTCGGGGCCGAGGGTGTTGGCGTTCGTTTTGGGTGGGGTAGACTGGACGCGGTGGGCGGGTGGGGGAATTATTTTTCGCGATTGGCATCCGGGGCGGGAATTGGCATACATGGGCGCGAAATCAATCAACCGATGTTTGCCGCCGTTCCAAGCAAGAGAGTTTGCGTGATGGCCTTGAGCCTGGCGATGCTGGGCGCGGGCTGTTCGCTCAAGCGCCTGGCCGTCAACCGGGTGGGCGATGCCCTGGCGGGCGGGGGCACGACGTTTGCCGCCGATGACGACCCGGAGCTGGTGCGGGCGGCGGTGCCGTTCAGCCTCAAGCTGATGGAGAGCCTGCTGGCCGAAAGCCCGCGCCATCAGGGACTGCTGCTGGCGGCGTGCAGCGGGTTCACCGAATATGCCTATGCCTTCGTCCAGCAGGATGCGGATGAGCTGGAGGACCAGGACTTTACCGCCGCCGAGGAGATGCGGGCGCGCGCCCGGCGCCTGTATTTGCGGGCGCGGAACTACGGCCTGCGCGGGCTGGAAGCGCGGCACCGGGGTTTGGCGCAGGCGCTGCGCGCCGATGCCCGGGGCGCCGTGGGCGGGGCGACGGTGAAAGACGTGCCGTTCCTTTACTGGACGGCGCTTTCGTGGGCGGCGGCGATTTCGCTGTCGAAGGATAATCCGGATTTGATCGCGGAGCTGCCGCAGGTCGAGGCGATGATGGACCGCGCCCTGGCGCTGGACGAGACCTTCGAGCACGGCGCGCTTCACACTTATTTCATTACCTACGAGATGGGCCGTTCGGGGGCGGCGGGCGATCCGGCCGCCCGGGCGCGGGCGCATTTCGAGCGGGCGCTGGCGCTCAGCGGCGGCCAACTGGCCGGCCCGCTGGTTTCCTACGCGGAGGCGGTATGCGTGCAGCAGCAGGACCTGAAGGAATTTACCGCCCGGCTGCGCCAGGCCCTGGCGATTGATCCCGGGGCGAAGCCGGAGTGGCGCCTGGCCAATCTCGTCATGCAACGCCGCGCCCGGTGGCTGCTGGGGCGCGCGGATCAGCTCTTCCTGCGCGCCGACCCGCCGCCGGGCAACTAACGTTTTTACCTGGAGTTTAATTACTGATGAATACCCCTTGCCTGTCTGTTTTATTCCGAATGCCGCGGGGGGCCGCGCGATCGGCCCGCGCCCGCTCCCTTCCCGGCCGGGCGCGCCGGGGCGGCCCGGCGCGGCGCCGGGCGGTGCTGCTGCTGGGCCTGGCCGCCGCGTGGGTGCTGGCGGCGCCCCGGCTCGCCGCCGCGGACAAGGTTGTCCGGCTGAAGCTGGGCACGCTCGCCCCGGCCGGCACCTCCTATCATAAGAGCGTTCAGATGATGGGCGAGAAGTGGCGCAAGGAGTCGGGCGGGGTGGTGCAATTGGTGGTGTTTCCGGGGGGCACGCAGGGCAGCGAGGCCGACATGGTCGGCCTGATGCAGACCGGCAACCTGGATGCGGCGATGATCACGACGGAGGGGCTGTCGCAAATTGACAAGGACGCGCTGGCGCTGCAGATCATGCCGCTGGCGTTTCGCAGCCTTGACGAGGTGGATTACCTGAGCGAGAAGCTGCGGCCGAAGCTCGAGGCGAAGCTGGCGGCCAAGGGATACCGGGTGCTGTTCTGGTGCGACTCGGGCTGGGTGCGGTTCTTTTCCAAGTCGCCCGTGGTGCATCCGGACGACTTGCGCAAGCTCAAGGTTTTTTCGTGGGCCGGCAACGCCACTCAATATGACTTGTGGAAGGCCAGCGGGTTCCACCCGGTAGCCCTCGAAACCTCCGGCATCGCGCAGGGCTTTCTGTCGGGCACCATCAGCGCGGTGCCCACGGTGCCGATCTTCGCCCTGGCGGCGCAACTGGACACCCAGGCCCGGCACATGCTGGAAATCAACTGGGGTCCGCTGGTGGGGGCGGCGGTGGTGACCCAGCGGAGCTGGGAGCGCGTGCCCGAGGCCGCCCGCGAGGCCATGCTCAAGATCGCCGATGAGGCCGGGCGCCAGATCCGGGCCGCCGGCCGCGCGGAGAACGACGCGGCGGTGGCGGCGATGGTGAAGCGCGGCCTGGTTGTGCATCCCATGACGCCCGCGGCCGAGGCCGAGTGGCTGGCCGTGGTTGACGGGGTGAAGGACCAGATTCGCGGCAAGGTGGTTCCGGCGGACGTGTTTGACGAGGCGCAGCGGCTGCTGCGGGAGCACCGTGCCGGGGGCGCCGGGAAATGAAAGGGGCGGGTTCAGGAGGCGGCGGGGGCCGCTCACTTGCCGGCCGGGGAAAGGGCGGCGCTCCGGGCCTGGCCGGCGTGGCGCCGTTGCCGGCGGAGCCGCGATGAGTCTTGAATCTCCAGCAAGCGCCGAGGCGCATCCGGGCGGCGGCCTGACGCCGCGCACGGGTTTCCGGCGGGTGGCGAGCCAGGCGGAGGATTTGCTGCTGGTGGTGGCGCTGGCGGCGATGCTGTTGCTGCCGGTGGTGGAGATTCTCCTGCGCCATGTCTTCCACACCGGCATTTCGGGTTCGAGCGCCATCGTGCAGCACCTGACGTTGATTGTGGGGATGCTCGGCGGGGCGGTGGCGGCGCGGGAGCGGCGGTTGCTGGCCTTGTCGCCCATCCAGACGCTGCTCCAGGGCCGGGCGCGGGCGGCGGCGCAGGTTTTCAGCAGCGGTTTTGCGGCGGCGGTTTGCCTGTTCCTGTGCGTTGCCAGCCTCGAGTATGTGCTGGCGGTCAAGCCGCTGGGGAAGATTCTGGTTTATGGCCTGCCGGTGTGGGTCGTGCAGCTCATTCTGCCGGTGGGCTTTGGGCTGGTCACGCTGCGGCTCATCTGGCATGCGACCGGCACCTGGCGGGGCCGCGGCCTGGCGCTGGCGCTGGCGGCGGCGCTGGCGGGGCTGGCGGCGTGGGGGCCGGTGCCGCCGGCGCGCCTGGAGATTCCGGGGCTGGTGGCGCTGGCGGTGGCGACGCTGCTGGGGGCGCCGGTGTTCACCGCGCTGGGCGGCGCGGCGCTGCTGCTGTTTTGGGGCAACGATCTGCCGATCCAGGCGGTGCCGCTCAAGCATTACAGCCTCACTACCAATGACCTGCTGCCCAGCATCCCGATCTTTACGCTGGCCGGTTATTTCCTCGCCGAGAGCGGCGCCTCCCGGCGGCTGGTGCGGGTGTTTCAGGCGCTGGTCGGCCAGTTCCGCGGCGGCCCGGCCATTGTCACCGCGCTGGTGTGCGCGTTTTTCACCTCGTTCACCGGCGCGTCGGGGGTGACGATTCTGGCGCTGGGCGGCGTGTTGATGCCGGTGCTGCTGGCCGCGCGCTATTCCGAGCGCCACGCCCTGGGGCTGCTGACGGGGGCGGGGTCGCTGGGCATGTTGTTTCCGCCCTGCCTGCCCCTGATTTTGTATGCCATCGTTGCCAACACCAGCGCGCAGGCGAACTTGAGCCTCAAGGAAATCTTTCTGGGCGGCATTGGCCCCGGCTTGCTGCTGGTGGCCATCACCGCCTGGTGGGGCATCCGCAAGGGTTCCCGGGAAGCGGCCGACCGGCCCGCCTTCCGGTGGGCCGAGGCCCGCGCGGCGCTCTGGGACGCCAAGTGGGAGCTGAGCATTCCGGTGGTGGCCGTCGGCTCGCTGTTCACCGTGCCGACCATCGTGGAGGCCGCGGCCGTGACCGCCACCACGGCGCTGGTGATTGCCATGGTCATCCACCGCGAGGTGCATCCGATTCGGGATTTGCCGCGCGTGATCACCCAATGCGGCCTGCTGGTCGGCGGCGTGCTGCTGATCCTGGGCGTCGCGCTGGGGTTCACCCACTACCTCGTGGATGCGCAACTGCCGGATAAACTGGTCGCCTGGGCGACCACGGCGGTGAAGTCGAAGTGGCTGTTTTTGCTCGGGCTGAACCTGGTGCTGCTGTTCGTCGGCGGGCTGGTGGAGATTTACGCGGCGATTATTGTGGTGGTCCCGCTGCTGGTGCCGCTGGGGGTGGCCTTCGGCATAGACCCGATTCACCTGGGGATTATCTTCCTGGCCAATATGGAACTGGGGTTCCTCTGCCCGCCCGTCGGCCTGAACCTGTTGCTTTCGTCCTACCGTTTCAACCGGCCGATGGCCGAGGTGATTCGCGCCGCCTTCCCGATGCTGCTGGTGTTGCTTCTCGGCGTGCTGCTCATCACTTACTTCCCGCCGCTGACGACCTTCCTGCCGCGGCTGTTCCGGTGACCGCCGGGCGGCCGGGCCCGGCCGGCGCCGGCGGGTATTTGCGGTTTTGGCCGCCGCCGCGCCTGTGCTACCTTGTTCTCCGTGAGCCGGTTGAAGCTGTTGGTTTGCCTGGGGGCCGCGTCCATAGGGGCGGCGGCCGCCGCCGGGGGCTGCTCGCGCGCTGCCGCGCCGGCCGCAGCCTCCCCGCCCGGCGCTGCTTCGCCGTCCGCCACCAATACTGTCATGCAAAACTTCCAGAAACCGTCCCGCGCCGAACTGCGGCAGAAACTGACGCCGCGGCAATTCGACGTCACCCAGCAGGCGGCGACCGAGCCGCCCTTTCGCAATGAGTATTGGGATCACCGGGCGCCGGGTCTTTACGTGGACGTGGTTTCCGGCGAGCCGCTGTTCAGCTCGCTGGACAAGTTTGATTCGGGCTGCGGTTGGCCCAGCTTCACGCGCCCGGTGGCGGCCGCGAGCGTGCGCGAGCGCCCGGACGATTCGCATGGCATGCGGCGCACCGAAATCCGCTCCGCGGCAGCCGATTCGCACCTGGGCCATGTTTTCGACGACGGCCCCGCCCCCGCCGGCCGGCGCTATTGCATCAATTCCGCCGCGCTGCGCTTCGTCCCCGTGGCGCAAATGGAAGCGGCGGGCTACGGCGCGTACCTGGAGCCGTTTATCCGGGCCGGGCTTCACCCGCCCGCGCCCGCGCGGCGCGATCCGCCGGCGGCGCGTTAACAGGATTGCCACCGGAAGGCCGTTGCCCCATGCTGCCCGTTGAACCGATAAAACCGTGCAAGCCTTGACCCGTTAATGCCATGCTTATTGTTCACGTTCATGTTCATGTAAAGCCGGAGTGCGTGGAGGCCTTCAAGCAGGCGAGCCTCGCCAATGCGCGGGAGAGCCTGAAGGAGGCCGGCATCGCGCGCTTTGATTGTGTGCAGCAGCAGGATGACCCGACGCGCTTCGTGCTGGTGGAAGCCTATCGCACCCCGCAGGCGCCCGCCGCCCACAAGGAAACCCGCCACTACCAGGCCTGGCGGGATGCCGTCGCGCCCATGATGGCCGAGCCGCGCTCGAGTGTGAAATATACGAACCTGTTCCCGGAAGACGCGGCCTGGTGACGGGCGGGCGGGGCGGTTTTTCCGCGCATGCGCTTTGAATTTGCCAGCGCCACGCGCATCCTCTTCGGGGCCGGCACCCTGCGCGAGGTTGGAGCGTTGGCGCGGGAGCTGGGGCAGCGCGCCCTGGTGGTGACGGGCGCCAGCTTGATCCGGGCGGAGCGCCTGCTTCACCTGTTGCGCGGGCACGGTTTGATCAGCACGATATTCTCGGTGACCCGCGAGCCGGAGATGGGGGTCATCACGCAGGGCGTGGCGCTCGCGCGGCAGCAGGGCTGCGAGATGGTCATCGCGTTCGGGGGCGGCAGCGTGCTGGATGCGGGCAAAGCCATCGCCGCCATGCTGACCAACCCGGGCGAGTTGCTCGATTACCTGGAAGTCATTGGCCGCGGCCAGGCGCTGACCCTGCCCGCGGCGCCGTTTGTGGCCATCCCGACCACCGCGGGCACCGGTTCAGAAGTCACCCGCAACGCCGTGCTGGCCTCGCCGGCGCATGGGGTGAAGGTCAGCCTGCGCAGCCCGCTGATGCTGCCGCGAATCGCCCTTGTGGATCCGGAACTGACCCGTGACGCGCCGCCCGCCGTCACCGCCAGCACCGGCCTGGACGCCCTCACGCAGCTTATCGAGCCTTATGTTTGCACCCGCGCCCAGCCAATGACGGATGCGCTGTGCGAGGAGGGGATTCGCCGCGCCGCCCGCTCTTTGCGAACCGCCTTCGCGCGCGGGCATGACTTGGCCGCGCGAACGGATATGGCCCTGGCCAGCCTGTTCGGCGGGCTGGCCCTGGCGAATGCCGGGCTGGGCGCGGCGCACGGGTTCGCCGGGCCGATCGGCGGCCAGTTTCCCGCGCCGCATGGCGCGCTTTGCGCCGCCCTGCTGCCCCACGTCATGGCCGCCAACCTGGACGCGCTCCGCCAGCGCCAGCCCGAGGCCGCCGCGTTGCGCCGCTATGATGAGGTCGCGCGTCTGCTGACCGGCCAGGCGGCGGCGACGGCCGAAACCGGCATCGCGTGGGTCCGCGAACTGGTTGCCGATTTGCGAATCCCGGGCCTGCGCCAATATGGCCTGAAGCCAGAACACATCGCCGACCTCGTCCGGAAAGCCTCCCAGGCCAGCAGCATGAAGGCGAACCCGATTGCGCTGACGCACGAGGAATTGGCCCACATACTGGAACAGGCGCTCTGATTCCAGCCCCGGCCCGCCGCGGCAGGCTTAACGCCGTTTGGAGGACCCGTACCCGGGGAGAGGATGCGCGGGCCTTGATTTTTCAGCATTTTCACTTTCCGCACCGCGCTCAAAACTATCCGCTGTAAACTTGCTCTTCTGCCAGGGGGAAAATGCTGGCTTTCTTTACACCACCCTTAATTAGAGCTAAGTGGTGTTGAATCAGTGAGATAAGGAGGCAATAAACCAGGGCTGCGCAATAGTTGTCGGCATCTTTAACACTTATGCGATGTCAGGAGAAGTACGGATTCAAAAATTGATAAGTTGTAAGTTGTTGTAAAGTATAAAGATATAAATCAATACAAGTTATTCAATGTGTTTGGCATGAGTAGTGCTAAGCCTATTTGTATAGTTAGTAACAATAAAAATAGTAAAATATGAAAAAGAGTATCATCATTGCAGCGATTTTGGGCGTAGCTAATATGGCCCTCGCGATAACTTCCATCACGACGACTTACGGCCCGATTGCTGGTCCCAAAGGGGTCAATTGGGACGGGTATTATGCCTATACCTGGGCGGTAGGAGCTCCGGCTTTGGCTGCGGATGAGGTCGTTATTGCGGCGACGCTATCCTTCAACAAGATTAATCTGACCTCGGGTTCTGGCAAGCTGTGGGTTGACTTTGGCACGGCTACCGCAAGCAAGTCGTACGTGGACTTTGATATTGCGGGTGATTATTTCGATGGGCGTGCCGGGTTTAATGCCGTGGATGTCGGCGTGCAGACGTGGACCAAAGCCGGCAGCAAGACCTGGAGTTGGGATATTACGGAACTGGCGGACCTGAACGTCCGCCTGCATGCGGGTGACCTGGGATTCCTGTTTGATCCGGACTGCACCTTCAAGGTTGGCAGCATCAGCTTTACATACACCACCGAGAAACGCGGCGGTGGCGGTGGCGGCGGGGTGCCTGATGGTGGAATGACCGCGATGCTCCTGGGCGCGACCCTGATGGGGTTGGGCTGGGCGAAGCGGAAAATCAGTGCCTGATCGCTAGCTCAGGCTGCATTTCCCAATCGAACTGGCGGGCTTTGGCCCGCCAGTTTTTTTGTACGAGAATCGGGTTTGGCAAGGGCGGGAACCGTGGGGACAGATTTGCTTTCACCTGCCCGGCGAACGATGCCGGCCAGAGGGCAAGCGGTAGTGGCCCGGGAGAATCCCGTAGATACAGGTCGCTGCTGCCGCATGTGGAAATCAGAGCCGACACCGCCCTCCGGCCGCCTGCTTTGCCTGAAAGCACGGCCATCTGCCGACTACGGCCGCAGCCATCGCCGCAGGCTTAATCGTCGTCGTCGGGCGCGGGGGGAACCAGTTTAAGCCCGAATTGTTTCAGTCCCCTGCCGTGGCCGCCGACGAACCGGGCGGGGTAGGGTTGGTCGCCCTTAATCGTCCACCAGATGTAGCGGTTGAAGAGGTCATCATTAATCCGGTCGGGCTTGCTGAAATCCATTTGGGCGAGTTGTTTGGCCCAGTATTGCTGTTTGCGCGAGGGGCGGGCCGTAGCGGCCACGCCTTCGTCCAGCGGGACGTTGTTGGGCCGGGCGGTGTAGGGCGTGAAGTTGGGCACGTTCGTGAAGCATTCGAACATCAACGGCGCCATGGCGTCGTGCTGGTTCATGGGCGGCAGGCCTAAAATGCGCTCCATGGTATGCAGCACGCCCGCCTGGTTGTAGAACGTGCTGATTACCTCGCCCCGCCTGGTGTAGGGGCTGATTACGAGGCAAATCGAGCGATGCGCGTCCACATGGTCATAGCCGCTTTGAGGGTCATCCTCGATGACGAAGATGACGGTATTGCTGCCGAAGACGCTGCGGGTGATGGCTTCCACCACGCGGCCCAGGGAAACGTCATTATCGGCCACCTGCGCCCGTGGCGAGGGCGGCCCGCCGGTATGATCATTGGGCAGGTAAAGAAAATGAAAGTCCTCCCAAACGCCAGTAGCCTCGGCTTGGCGCAGCTCTTTGATGAACCCGTCCGCGCGCACCACGTCGGGAATCCCGAGGTTCCACCCGGGGACGTTGGTGGAGCTGTAGGGCCGCAGCGAGGCGAGGCCGATTTTCTGCACGTAGCGGATGGCGCCCGTGCCGTCCAGCCAATCCTGGTAGATTTCCGCCCAGGACTTGGGGGGTGAAGTCGAGGCGTAATCCATCTCGCCATAGTTGCGAAAGGCCAGGCCGTGTTGCAGGACGTTGTTCCAGATGAACCCGGTGGAGGAATAGGTCAGCGGATCATCGCCGAAGGTATAGCTGCGGGTGAAGCCGCCAAAGGATTTCTCCAGATGATCGGTCACGTTGGCTTCGGTGCTCCAGGAATGGCCGTCCGCCGAGACCACGCCGTTGCAGTAAAAGTTATCGAGCAGGACGTATTCTTCCGCCAGGGCATGGTGGTTGGGCGAGACCCAGCGCGGATAGATGCAGAGGTTGGAAGCGCCGTTGCCCTGGGGCAGGTCTCCGAACATCTGGTCGTAGGTCTTGTTTTCTTTGAGGATATAGACGACGTGTTGAAATACGGAAGGCTCGCCCGTGCGCGCGGGCACCGGCACCGGCGGCTGGCCGGGGCGGAGAACCCGCTGGGTTTGCCGGATTTGCGGCACCCGGCCGTCCTCGAACACTTGCGCGGTGTATTTGGCGAGCGCCTCGGCATCGGGTATGGCGATCCGGTTGGCCGTGCCCAGGTGGGCGGAAATCTGCCAGGCCGTGACGGCGGGTTGCCCCAGCCGGCTGCCCAGGCCCTTCACGTTGGCGACATAGACGAAATCGCGGTCCGCCGCGACTGCGCCGGGATACCAATCGGTGGGCAGGAACCCCCGCAAGATGCTATGGGCATGTCGGGCGTTGGGCAGTTCCACGACCGCCACCGCGTTGTTGCCCCCGCTGGCTACGAACAACGTCTGGCCGTCCCGGCTCAAGGCCAGCCCGGTGCTGGCGCTGCCATAAGGAAAAGACGGGTCGGGCCGCACCAGAATGGTCTCCTTGACGCTCCGGGTCCGCGTGTCCAGGACCGTGATGGTGTCCGAGTTGGCGTTGGCCACATAAAGCGTCGCGCCGTCGGCGCTGAGTTCAAGGTCGCAGGGGTGCAAGTCCGTGCTTACCTGGGCGGTTTCCTGGCCGCGGGAAAGGTTGACCACGGACACCGCACCGCTGGCGGCGACGCCGCGGCTGTCCACAATCACCGGCGTGCCGGCGGAGGGGGCCGTCAGGTCGCCGGGCTGGGGGAAGCGCCCGCCCCAGTCCGAAACGTAAGCAGTGTTGCCATCCGGCGACAGCACGACATCCCAGGGCGCAATTCCGACGTTGATCTGCCGCACAACGCTGCCGCTGGACAGGTTCACCACGGCCAGCGTATTGGAGATGGAGAGGCATACATAAGCCGTGCTGCCGTCGCCGGCAATCGCCAGCCCGCACGGATAGGAACCGCCCGGGAGCGCGATGGTGCGGACGAAGGAAACCAGGTTATTGCTGGAAACCGCCCACTCATACAGCTCGTTGCCGGTGCCGGTCGCGTAAATATGCGAGCCGTCGGGGCTCACCGCCACTCCGTGCATCGAGGCGCCGCCGCCCGGGAAGGCCAGCGTCTGCCGAATCCACCACCCGGCGGCATCCACCACCAGCAAGTTGCGCATGTTCTTGATATAGACCGTCTGGCCGTCCGGCGACAAAACGAGGTCCACCGGCCGCCCGGCAAACTGAACTTGCCGCCCCGCCGCCCGCAGGATCTGCCGGGAAGGCAGGGACTGCTGCTCCTCCGGCAACTGGCCGACCTGGATCTCCGCCGGCGCCGGCTGCAGGCGGAAGCGGGTTTGCGCCGCGGTGATGGGGATGTGGATCTGCTGATTCGTCGTTGCGGGGAGAAAGTTCTGCCAATCGGGGGCGGCCGGGCGGATGGCTTGCTGGAGTTGCACGTCTTTCCCCAGGCCGCTCCAGGCCAGTTCGAGGGTCGAGGCATTGTGACCCAGCCCTTTGATTTTGAGCACGCTATTGCCGGGCGGAAGCCCCTCGGCGGTCGGCGCGCCCAGGGCCGCAATATCAGCCGGGGACATCCAGCCGTTGACAAACTGGAGGCTGCGCACAAAGCCGGCTTGCGCGAGTCCGGGCCGGCCCGCCGTGAAGAGCTGGACCGCCGGCCCCAGCGCAAAACGCCCGTCCACCCCGCCGCTCAGCGATTGCGCGCCGACGAGGACCCCGTTGATGTATTTCATGAGCTGCCGGCCCGCGGGCGCGGCGAGATTTACCGCAAACGCAAGGCGATACCACGTCCCCGCGGCCAGCGCGCCATGGAACTGCCCCTCGGCGCCAATGCCATTGGGGCTGGGGGCCGCCGCGGCGTCGCCCACATAAAACTCCGCCTCGTTGCCCTCCCGATTGAACGGATCGGTCTGCCACAGGGCGCGCCACTGTCCACTGCTGGCGGCCGGGAACATAACGTCCATAATCAACGTGTACTGGTTGACGAAATGCCCGCCGCCATTGGGCCGCCCGCCGTGGCGCAGGTAGAATCCCTGGCCGGCGCCATTGGCGCCAAAGGCCATCACCCGGGCGACTCGTCCCTGGATGTTCTTCAGCGGGAAAGAAACCTGCTGGGCGGTATTGCCGGCATATTCCAGATCGGCGCCCACGGTCGCGCGCAAATCGCCCTGCTGGAAATCCCATTGTCCCGTCACCTTCAACTCATAGAGGGTGAGGCTGGCCTCGCGGCTGAAAACCGCGCCCGTGCCGCTGCTGACCCGCACGGAGTACGCCCCTTGCCGGTCCACGGTGGCCGCCGGAATTACCAGCGTGGCGTTCGTGGCCCCCGGCAGGTTGACGCCGTTCCGGCGCCATTGGTAGGTGAGCGGGCCGCCGCCGCGGGCGTCCACACTAAAAACCGCGTCCAACCCGGGGGTCACGGCCAGGCTGGCCGGCTGCTGGATAATCACCGGTGGCACGCCGGGCACCGCCGCCGTCAGCGGCAAATGCCGCAGCCCCGCCGCGTAAATGCCCGAGACTTCCCGCGGCCCGAGCACCCGCGTCCAGATGCCGAGGTCGTCCACGTCGGCACTGCCGGAATAGGCGCCGCTGCCGCTGCTGCCGACAAGCGTGGCCAGCCCGGCATTCAGAGACGCCGCGCCGGAAGAGCCGAGGTTGCTGGAGCTGACGGGCACGCCGTCCCAATAGCCGATGACCTCGTTGGCCGGGCGGTTGAAGGTCACCGCGAGCAAATGCCAATGGCCATCGGAAAAAGCCGGGCTGAGCGCCAGATCGCGCCGCGGGCCGCCCGCGGCATTCCAGTTGATGTTTTTGGAGGCCATGCTGGAAATCACCCAGCCGACGTTGGCGCCTCCGCTCCAATTCTTATTGCCGATAAGGGCGCCGTCGCTGTTCGTGGTGACGCGCACCCAGAGCGATACGCTGAAGCTGTTGGAGTAAATCCATTCAAGATTGCCCAGCGACACCGCCCAATCGCCGGGCTGGCCGGAGACCGAGGCATTGGTGAAGGATGCCGCCGCGCCAATCATGCCGGGCGCATAACGCGGACCGGGTCCCGCTCCCCCGGGGTAGAGCGTTCCGTGATTGGTCGTGCCGGCCTGCGCGTTGAGGTGGCCATCGAAGCTCAAATACACCGCCAGGTTGTTGGTGACCGAAGCCGCCTGGCCGGGCGAAAGCACCGTCAGCTCGGGGGTGTCGCTGGTGGCGAGGACGCTCTGCTTCCCCACGGCAACGGTGGAATTGCCCGTGTTGTTCGTGCCGGGGGCCGCCCAGACGGAGGCTGCCGCCGCCAATCCGGCTGCCGCTAGAAAAGCCGCCCGCCATCGCATCGTGGACCTATGTTTTAGCCGTCGCATAGATGCTGGTGATGATGATTCTCTAACATTCGCCAGCTTGAGACAAGGCTCGGTTGATCCGGAACGGCTCAATCAGGTAAAATTCAACTGCCCGCCCTCGTTCCATCGGAGCCTGGGCAGGCCTAACCGCCCAAACCCAAGTCCCAACAAACCTTTTGTTTAGCGAATTCAAGGATATGGCTGCTGAATTAAGAACCTTTCGCTTGTAAAATCAATAGTTTATGTATCGAGAGGGATAAAACAGAGGCAGAATCATGCCGACTTCGGCATACCCTGAACTTACCCTGCCTATAGGCCGTGTACAAGGGGTGTACAAGGGATGCTCATCGGGTGTACCAGCTAAAATCTTATGAACTCCCGGTGGGCATCCCTTGTACACCCCTTGTACACGGCCTGATGGCAGGGTAAAAGTAAGGGGCCTGGATAATGGATATGGATGCCCGGAAAGGCCGAAACAATGAGAGGGAACGGGAGGATAATTACTAAGCTCTGTAAAAACAGGTAGTTATAAATCTGAGGCGGGCGGAAGTGAGTTTTTTAAGGGCGGGCGAGTGCCGGAATGGCTTTGGGCTTCGCCCATGTATTATCGAAAACGTTGACGTTGAGCGGTTCGACCGTGCTGGCTCGCTCCGTTGGGGTCAAAGCGGGCCTGACAGGCCGGCGGGGGGGCTCAATGAACCGTTTGGCTGGCGATTTCAACGGGCTAACAACCGGCTTGCGAATGCCTTTCGCCCGTAAAATCAGGGACTTGCGCGTTTCGTGGGGTCAAATTGAAGCTGAAACCTGAGTCGTTTGGGTTAAGCCAAATATCGCTGCGGCGGCGAGAGGAGGAGGTTTCACCGGGGCCGACCGATAATGGCAAGGCGGCGGCACTCCCTGCCCCCGTGCAGCGGTCCAGCTTTAACAGCCCTCCCCGGCCCAGCTATGCGGCCGCCGTTCGCAAAACCGGGAAAGCCGCTGATAAACAGAGGAGCGTCCTGGCTTGCTTCGCTGCGAAATCCAGTTGTCAGAAAGGGAGTAGCGAAATATCTTGCCAGAACGACCCCGTGCATGAGTTGTCTATTATGCAAAGCGCGCTGGGCCTCGCGCTGAAGCAGACGCGGGAGGCCGGGGGCGGGCGTGTGCATGTGATTCGCCTGCGCATAGGGGTGTTGAGCGGGGTGGTGCCGGATGCGCTGGAGTTTGCGTTTGGGGCCTTGGCGCCGGGAACCCCGGCCGAGGGCGCGCGCCTGGTCATAGAGTCCGTGCCGGCGCGGTTCTGGTGTGAAGCGTGCGCGCGGGAGTTCCAGTCCGAGGATCTGCTGGCGGAATGTCCCGATTGCCACCGCGCCAGCGGAGAGTTGCGCGCCGGCCGGGAAATGGAATTGGCTTCTTTGGAGATTGACTGATGTGTAATGATTGTGGATGCGGTTTGCCCGGGGAAAAGCCCGCGGGCGTTGGCGCTCATCATTCGGAGCCGGCTCATGAACATGGGCACGGCCATGAGCATGAGCATGACCATGAACACGGGCCGGGCCATCACCACGGGCACGACCATTCCCACCCGCACCGGCATCCGCATACCCATGCCGAGGCGCACGCGGAGCCGGGTCACGACGCCGCGCCCCCGGCCGAAAACGAGGCGCGGCGGACCGTCGAGGTGCGGCGCGCCATTTTGGAGAAGAACGAGCGGCTGGCCGAGCGCAACCGGGGTTTCTTCCGGGCGCGCGGCCTGTTGGTGTTGAACTTCCTTTCCTCGCCCGGGTCGGGCAAGACGACCTTTATCCGCGAGAGCGTGCGCCGGCTCGAGCCGGATCTCAAGGCGGGGGTGATTGTCGGCGACCTGGCGACGGATAATGACGCGCGGCGCTTGCGCGAATCCGGGGCGCCGGTGGTGCAGGTCACCACCGGCACGGTCTGCCATCTGGAAGCGGAAATGGTGGGCCGCGCCGTGCAGCAGCTTGATCTGCGCGACCGGAACGTGCTCATCATCGAGAATGTCGGCAACCTGGTCTGCCCGGCTTCCTACGACCTGGGCGAGGATTTGCGGGTTGTGCTGTTGTCCGTCACTGAGGGCGAGGACAAGCCGTTGAAATATCCGCCGATGTTTCAGTCCGCGGACGTGGTCATCATCAGCAAGATAGACCTGGCGGCGGCCTGCGGTTACGATCGGGCCGCGGCGTTGGCCAACCTCCGGCGGGTGTCTCCTCGGGCGCGGATATTTGAGACGTCGGCGCGGACGGGAGAGGGGATGGATGCCTGGCGCGAGTTTCTGTGCGAGCAGCAACGGGCGCGCCGAACACTTGGGCCCCTGGGTTAACGGCCGGGCGCGGTTGGCCATCCGGAGACGCCCGGCGGCGGACTTTCCCGCGTTTCGGGGTTGAAAACGGCGGCGGATCATGCTTTCTGGCCCCATGCAATCGTTGCCCTGCATTAGCCTTGCCTGGCTGGCGCTGGCCGGCGGGCTTGTTTATGCTTCCGCCGTGTCCTCGGAAACGCCGGCGGCCGACGAAGCCATGCTGGTCTATATCGGCACCTATACCGGCGCCCGCAGCAAAGGCATTTACGTTTCCCGGTTCCATCCCCTGTCCGGCGAGTTGACCGCGCCGGAACTGGCGGCGGCCACACCCAACCCCAGTTTTCTGGCCCTCCATCCCAACCAGCGGTATCTTTATGCGGTGGGGGAAACGGCTGAGTCGCCCGGGGCGCGCACCGGCACGGTTTGCGCGTTCAGGATTAACGCTGCGGACGGCCAGCTTGCCTTGCTCAACCGGGAATCTTCCGGCGGGGCGGGGCCTTGCCACCTGGCGGTGGCGGGCGCCGGGAAATGCCTGTTGGTGGCCAATTACGGCAGCGGGAGCGTCGCGGCCCTGCCGCTGCAAGCCACGGGCGAGTTGGGCAAACCCGGCACGGTTATCCAGCACCGGGGTTCCAGCGTGAACCCGCAGCGGCAGGCCGGCCCGCATGCTCACTTTATTACGGCGGCTCCGGGCGACCGTTTTGCCCTGGCGTGCGATCTCGGCCTGGACCAGGTGCTGGTTTATCGGCTGGACCCGGCCAAAGCCGGGCTGGCGGCGAATGATCCTCCGTTCGCCGCGGTCAAGCCGGGCGCCGGCCCGCGCCACCTGGCGTTTCACCCTTCGGGCCGCTTTGTCTTTTTGATCAACGAGATGGATTCCACGCTGGCGGTGTTTGCCTACGACGCGCGCCGCGGCGCGTTGGAGCATGTGCAGACTGTTTCAACATTGCCGGAGGCGTTCACGGGCCAGAGCACTTGCGCGGGAATCCTGGTGCATCCTTCTGGAAGGTTTGTTTATGGCTCGAACCGCGGCGCTGACAGCATTGCGGTGTTTAGCTTTGACGCCCGGCAAGGCCGGCTCAAGCTGGTGGAACACCGCCCCACCCAGGGCAAGACTCCCCGGCATATTGCCCTGGACCCGACCGGCCAGTGGTTGCTGGCGACGAACCAGGGATCAGACCAGGTCGTGGTCTTCCGGGTTGACCTCAAGGCTGGCCGTCTGCGTGGCGGGGGGAAGCCGGCGACCGTCGGCGCGCCCGTATGCGCTGTATTTGTGCCGGGGAAGCCGCCGCAACCCTGAACGGCTCCCTCCCGCGGGCGCGTGATTCCGCGGCAAGTTGCTGCCCGGCGGGTGCTCCCGGCGCAACCCGGGCATGGGTGGCAGGGAAGCGGGGGCGCTACTTCTTTTTGAACAAGTCACCGACGGACTTGGTGGCTTTTTGAAGAACGTTGCTGGCGGCGCTGGCTGGATCTTTCGTGATGTCAACCGCCCCTTTGCCAATATCGGCCAGCGCGTCGGAGGAGGCTTTGAGGGCGCCTTCTTCGATGGCGGAGAGCACCTTGGCCGCCAACTCCGCCGCCGTGATGCCGTCGGGGCCCGCGCCCAAGTCCTGCAACTGGATGTCTGGCAACGGGACCGAGGCCGTGCCGCTGCCCAGGGGGGTGTTGGCGCGGACATGAATCTTGCCGCCGGTGAGGAAGAACTCATCCACCTGGAGTTTCCGGGGCGGCTTGGCTTCTTTGGGCGAAGCCGGCTCGGACGGTCCGCTTCCCAGGGCCGCGTCCAGGTTGGCCTTGATCTGGCTCAGATTGTTCTGCTTCAAGTTGGTTTCGTAGGTGATCTCCGGGCCCTGAATCCGGATGGACTTGATGATGACTTTGTCCGCCAGGAGCGAGGCGGGTTTGAGCGACAGGCTCGCCTCACCGATGGTGATGGCGGCCGGCGATTTGAAGCCCTCGGGGTTGCCCACCACAAGGCCCTTAATCGAACCCGCCCCGGAGAGCGGGGACAGGCTGACCGTCTGGAGTTTGACGTCCACTTTGGTCAGCTTCGGTCCCAGGGTTTCCACCCCGCGTTTGACGGCGGTGCCCAGGAACAGGCTGACCGCCAGGATTGCGAGTCCCGCCACCACCACCAGGGCGATAACCAGGCGTATGATCAACTTTTTCATAATTCGTTAGTGCGCTTGCGATGCCGCGCCGCTGCTGGTGTTCTATAAGGCCGGAGCATCTGCGGGAAGACCGCTACGCCGCCAGCAGCGATTCGACGGCGTTAACTAGTTGTTTGGGCTGATACGGCTTGGCCAGAAATTGATCCGGCCAGGTTGGCCCGCCCTGAAGGTCCGCGACCCCCACCGTGCCGCTGAGCAAAAGCACCTTCTGCTGCGGGCAAATCTTCCGGCAGGCGGCGGCCAACTCCAGGCCATTCATTGCGCCCATCGCATAATCGGTAATGAGCAAGGCCGGCGGCATGGCGGCAGCGCGGTAGGCCTGCAGGGTTGCTTCCGGGGCGCGGAAAGTCGCAACGGTGTACCCCAACGTTCGCAGAATGACTGCGGCCAAATCCAGCAGCATGGGCTCGTCGTCCACAACATAAATGAGCGCCCGGCCCCGCTGCGTGGTTTCTGTTTTCTTTGTGTTCGCCTCGTCCATATTATAAATACCTATCCCTAATAAACGCCAGTTCCGGATAATAAGCAAGTAATATTCGCGGTTTTCGGGAAACCGGGGCGCAGCGCGGTCTTTGCGGCGGATTGCCAGTCCGATTCAGGTTTGGCCGTCATCATTCTTTATTAACCCTCCCGACGCTTGGCATCCAAGGTCATGGCATTTCCAGCCTGGAGTTAGAGAAGCAGCGGTTGGGGGATAGAAGGAAAACGCCAATCGGATGAGGTGGAGAATGTGGGTGTCGGCGGGGTGGACGGGGTGTTGTCGGGAAGCAGCGCGGCAGCCGTTTGGCGGCTGCGAATGGCTGCGCGCGCGGATGCTGCGGCCGTGGGTGTCAAAAAGCTTGGCAGGGCGGGCACGGTCTCTTAGGGTAGCGTTGTGATTGGGTTCTTGAGATTCGTGGGCATTCTGAATGTGGGAGTGTGGCTGGGGGCCGCGATTTTCTTCACGTTCGGCGTGGGGCTGGCCGCTTTTTCGCCCGAGATGCAGAATCTGCTGGGAGCGAATAACTATCCTTGTTACTCCGGGGCCATCGCGCAGGTTTTCGCCGCGCGCTATTTTCATTTCCAGAAGATCTGCGCGGCGGTGGCAGTGGTGCATCTGCTGGCGGAGTGGCTCTACCTGGGCAAGCGTCCGCGGAAGTTCCAATCCGGGGTGTTGCTGGGGTTGTGCGCCGCGGTCCTGCTGGGAGCGGGATGGTTTCAGCCCAAGTTGAAGGCGCTCCATGCCGCGCAATATAGCCCCCAGGCCCGGCCGGAAACCCGCGCCACCGCCAGCCGGTCTTTTAAGGCTTGGCAGGGCGTGTCCCAGGGGGTTAATGTGCTGGTGATCGCCGGGCTAGGCGTCTATTTATGGCGCGCGGCTAATCCCTCGGACCCGACTCGTTTCGTGAGCGCCATGAAGTTTGCGTTGCGGTAAAGAACTGGCGGGGGGTTGACAATCTGGCGTGGTCGCGGACGTTATTCTTAGAGTTAAACCAATTAAGTGGGGCTGCCTGCGGGGAGCCCGGAACGGGAAAAGTATATGATCTCGAACGATCCAAAGTCGCTAAGTGGCAATCATCCTTACGAGGAGCGGGCTCCTCGCCAGCCCCGGGCGCCGGTCAACGAGGACACGCTGAAATCGGTTAAGATTCAGGTCGAGCGCAAAATCTTCGTCCTGGCCCTCAAGGAAAATGTGCGCGGGCGCTTTCTGCGCATCACCGAGGATGTCGGCGGCCGGCGTGATACGATTATTATTCCCGCGCCGGGGTTGGCGGAGTTCCGGCAGGTGCTGGACGAAATCATCAAGCTTTCGGACGAAACGCCGCCCAAGGCGGCGTAGCGCCCGCCGGGATCAACCCGGCGGCGGCGCTTTGGACGCCGCCCGTCTTCTGGGTCTGAGCCGGGGCGCGTCGCCCCAGAGGGTTTCCAGGTCGTAGTGCGCGCGTACGTCGTGGCGCATCAGGTGCACGATGACGTCGAAGTAGTCCAGCACCACCCAGGCCGTGCGGATTGTCCCGTCAATGGCGTGAGGGCGCAGGCCATGATCCTCGCGCAGGCGGTCGCTGATTTCATCCATAATCGCCCGCAGATGAGGTTCGCTCGTGCCGGTGGCAATCACGAAATAGTCCGTGACCGATGACAGCTCGCGCACATCAAGGATGATGATGTTTTCCGCCTTCTTATTGTCGGCCAGTTCGCGGCAAAGCAGCGCCAGTTTTCTTGCGTCCATCTGGGGTTATTCTCGCCGGGCGGGCCTTAAAGATAAAGCCGATTATTGCGGATCGCCTCGGCCACGCTATCCGGCACCAGATGCGTGAGCGGCAGGCCCGCCCTCACCCGCGCCCGAATCCGGGAGGAGGAAACGCCCAGCGGGAAGCCTTCCAGCCAATGCCCGCGAAAAGGCGCGGGGAATGGCTGCACGGTCTGCCCGGGCCGGGGAATGACCACCATTTCGACCCGCTGCGCCAGTTCCTCCGCCGCGCGCCACTCCGGCAACTGCGGCAGGTGGTCGGCGCCGATCAGCCAAAAAAGCCGCGCGCCCGGGAACCGGCGCGCGTAATCGCGCACGGTATCAATGGTGTAGGAGATGCCGCCGCGTTGGATTTCCTGCTCGTCAATTTCACTCTCAGCCTGCCCCGCCAGGGCCAGTCGCAGCAGGCGCAGCCGCTCCGGGGCCGGGCTTGGCCAAACCTCCTGTTTGAACGGCGACCGCGCCGCCGGGATGAAGAACAGGCGCTCCAGCGCCAGTTCCTCCCGCGCGGCCTGCGCCACCAGCAAGTGGCCCCGGTGCACCGGGTCAAACGAACCGCCGTATAAGCCAATGCGTTGCATGATCTCTCTCCCGCCGGCGGCTTCAACAGCACCGCCGGACGCCGCGGTATCGCTGCTCCGTGAGCTCGGCATAGATTTGCCCCGCGGCCTTGCCGGGTTGGAGGCGGTCGGCGGACGCCGGACATTTCGCCGCCCACACTTCGCAAGCCGGCTCGCAGTGGCGGGCGCGTTCCAGGTCCGCCTCGCCCGACAATTCCTTGGTCAGCGCCAGGGCCAGGGCTCCCGCCCCAACCGCGGAGAGCGGGCGGGCTTCCTCCACCGCATACGCCGGCAGCCATACCGGCTCGGTTTCGCTCAGCACCGCCGGCTTTTGACGCCGCAAGAGCTGGATCCAGTCGCGCACGCTCAGCACGACGATGATCAGCACCAGGGCCATGAAGAAGGCCGTGGCCGAAGCGTCCACGGTATTGTTGAACCACTTGACGCGGTTGAAGCGCAAGGCCTTTTGCGCCGCGGCAAGGGCGGCCGGGTCGCCGCCGGTTTCAGCGGCCGCCAGGGCCGCTTGCAGCTTCGGAACTTGCTCCTGCAGAACCCGGTTGGCGGCCAGAAAACCAATGCCCGGCTTCGCGTGCCCGATCTTTTGCGCGCCCGCGGTGAAGGTGACGCCCAGCAGCCAGACCAGCGGCACCAGCGTGGTCAGCGCCAGCGCCACCGCGCGCAGCGCCGACTCACCCTGCTTCAAAGCCATCTTCAAAACCACGGTCGTGGCCAGGCACAGGGCAATGCCGGCAAGCATCTGGTTGGAGATGCCGAAAATAGGCCAGAGCGCCTTGACCCCGCCCTCCGGGTCGCGCACTCCCATGATCAGGAAAAAGCCCCAGCCCAGCACCATGCTGCCGCTGGCCAGCAGGTTGGCGCCGAAATGGCCCGTCTGGCGCAGCGGTTTCCAAATATGACCGAAGGCATCTTGCAAGAGGTAGCGGCCAACGCGCGTGCCCGCGTCTATGGTCGTCAGGATGAACAGCGCCTCAAACATGATCGCGAAGTGGTACCATAAATCGAGCCAGCGCCCCTGGGTCACCCGTGAGAAGATTTCCGCCATGCCCACGGCCAGGGTCACCGCGCCCCCGGTCTTGCCGACCAGGCTGGGCTCGCCCACGGCCGCCGCCAGGTTCGCCATCCGCTCGGCCGTCACGGGAAATCCTTCGCTGGTGATCTTCGCCGCCGTGGCCGCCACCTTGGCCGCCACCGGCAGGTCGCCCACGTCCACATTCATGCTGAAATACACCCCCGGCTGCAGGGTGCAGGCCGCGATCATGGCCATAATGGCGACCAGGGACTCGAGGCACATGGCGCCGTAGCCCACCAGTCGCGCATAACTCTCCCGGGTGATGATCTTGGGAGTGATGCCGCTGGCGATCAACGTGTGAAAGCCGGAAATCGCCCCGCACGCAATCGTGATAAAGCAGAACGGGAACACCCCTCCCGGCACCACCGGCCCCGTGCCCTCCACAAACCGGGTGAACGCCGGCATGTTCAGGTTCGGCAACACCACCAGCACCCCGCCGGCCAGCGCGAAGATCGTGCCCAGTTTCATAAACGTGCTGAGATAATCCCGCGGCGCCAGCAGCAGCCACACCGGCAGCACGCTCGCCGCCAGGCCATAGAGAATGATGCTCCACGCGATCGGCTCCTTGCCCAGGGAGAAAAACCGGGCCAGGCCCGGATGGTGATAGACGTATTGCCCGCCCCAGACCGCCAGCAGCAGCAGCACCACGCCAATCACGGTCACCTCGCGAATCCGCCCCACGCGCCAGAAACGCAGATAGCCGCCCATGAACATCGCAATCGGGATGGTCGCCCCCACCGTGAACACCCCCCACGGACTCTCCCCCAGCGCGTTGACGACGACCAGGGCCAGCACCGCCAGCAGGATGATGAGAATGGCGACGATGGCCACCGCGGCCACCGTGCCCGCGGCGGTGCCCAGTTCGTCGCGGATCATTTGCGCCAGCGATTTGCCATCGCGCCGAATCGAGCAGAACAGGATGACAAAATCCTGCACCGCGCCGCCCAGCACCACGCCGATCAGGATCCACAGCGTGCCCGGCAAATAACCAAACTGGGCCGCCAACACCGGCCCGACCAGCGGCCCCGGCCCGGAGATGGCGGCGAAGTGATGCCCGAAGACGATCCATTTGTTCGTCTTCACGAAATCCTTGCCGTCGTCATGCACTTCGCAGGGCGTGGCCCGGCGGTCATCGAGCATCATCACGCGCGCGGCCAGCCATTTGGAGTAGAACCGATACCCAATCGCGTAGGTGCACAGCGCCGCGATGAGCAGGTAGGCCGAGTTGAGATGCTCGCCGCGGTGCAGCGCCAGCGTGGCGTAGGCCCAGGCTCCCGCCAGCGCCAGCAGCACCCACAGCAGATGGATCAGGATTTTCTTCATTCCGCGCCTCCTACATACCTGCTTTGCGCGGCGGCTGCAAAGCCTAGATTCACCGCCCGCCGCGGCGGGTGCCGCCGCTTGCTTTGGGGCGGACCGGCGGCTAGGCTGCGGCGAAATGCGGCTGTTGGACCGGTATCTGTTGCGCGAGCTGCTGATCCCGCTGGGCTATTGCCTGGGCGGGTTCCTGCTGTTCTGGATTACGTCCGACCTGTTTGTGACCCTCGAGGATTTCCGGAAGAAGGCCCTGGGCGCGCGCGACATCGTGGATTACTACCTGGCCGTGCTGCCGGAATTCCTGGTGCTGGTGCTGCCGATCGCGCTGCTGCTGGCGCTGCTCTATGCGCTGACCAATCACGCGCGGCATCAGGAAATCACGGCCATCCGCGCCGCCGGCATCAGCTTATGGCGCCTGGCGCTGCCCTACTTCGGGGTGGGCCTGCTGCTGAGCGGAATCCTGTTCCTCGTCAACGAATGGCTGGTGCCGCCGGGCGAGGAAAAGGCGCAGGAGATTCTCAAGCGCCATCAGCCCTTCGACCCCAACGCCCCGGGCCGCAACGAACACCGCAACCTTTATTTCGAGAACACGCGCGACGGCCGGCGCTGGCGCATCGGCGTTTACCATTCCGAGACGGGCGAGATGTCTGGGCTGGGAGTGTATCCCACCGAGTCGGGCGGCGCCAGGCCCTGGGAACTGCGAGCCGAACGGGCGCGCCGGATCGAGGGGGTCTGGACCTTCTATAATGTTCTCGTGCTGCAAGAGACGGCCGATCCCACCGCGCCGCCGGTGCCAACGCTGCGGACCAACCTGCTCGCCGTCCCGGAGTTTCAGGAAACACTCGAAGAAATCAACAGCGAGATCAAAATCCGCGAGAGCATGACGCTGCGCGCCGCCAAGAAGGCGGATGTCCCCATCCGGGACCTCCTCAACTACCTGCGGTTGCACCCCCGTCTCTCGCGCGCCGACTGGTATTGGCTGTACACAAAACTGGACGGACGCCTGGCCGCGCCGTGGACGTGTGTGGTGGTGGTGCTGGTGGCCGTCCCCTTTGGGGTGGTCGGCGGGCGGCGCAACGTGTATGTGGGGGTGGCCAGCAGCATCCTCATTTGCTTTTCCTATTTCGTCCTGCAGCAGATCGGGCTGGCGCTCGGAACCAGCGGGCGAATCGAGCCCTGGCTGGCGGCATGGTTCCCCAACCTGTTCTTCAGCCTGATCGGGTTCTGGCTGGCCATCCGGGTCCGATGACCGCCCGGCCGCGGCGGGAAGGCGGGGCGCCCGTTGCGGGGCTGGCCGTGACAAGCAAAGACCGGTTCCGGAAGGGAACCGGTCTTGTCTGTTTGAGAAAAAGGCGGGTTTATTCGCCGTAAACAACGACCGTCGTCTTGGCGTAGATGCCCAGCACCGAGGTGGTCTTGAAGTCCACGTGTTGAATCTTGGTGATGCCGGCATTGCTGGCGGCCGCCTTGATGCTGGAATCACCCCAGGCAAAGCCCAACACACCCGTGGAGGTAGCCGTGCCAACCTTGCTGGCGGCGGAATGGCTGGTGGCCAAGACCGGACCCGAAACGTCGGTGTAAATACTGCCACCCACGCTTCCGGCCGGGCCCATAGGGCCTACGCAACCGACCAGCAGTCCTGCCACCGCAACCAGTGCGGAATAACCAATTAGTTTCTTCATATGCTTTTGTTGTTAGTTTGTTTGTGTGCCAGGCGGCCCTCAATTACTGCCGTCTGGAATAAAGCCTCTCTAAATCATCCGCCGCTGCTTGTCAAATCCAACTCCCGGCATCCGCTGGCGCACATCCGCGCTGGGCGAATGCGATGCAGGAGATTTTGACTATTCCTCCGCCGCCCGGCGCCGATATGCGTTCTTTAGCTGCCCCCGGCGGCGCGCGGGCGATTTACGGATTGGGGGCCGCCTGTTGCTTCATCATCTTTTCGATCATCGCGCGCTGCTCCGGCGGCATGTTTTTCAGCGCTTCCTGCATTTCCTGCTGAACCTGGTTGAGCTGTTGTTTGGCCTCGCCGGTTGACGGCCCGGACAAGCCGCCCATCATGTCCAGCAGGCCGCCCGTGGATTTGGTATAACCAGCGGGGATTTGGAAAGTGGAAGCCGGGAGTGACTGCTTGTCAATTTTTACCACTTCCATGGTGATTTTCGTGCCGTCCGGAGAAGTGTTGATGGCTTTGAGCGGCAGGCCATCGGCGTCGGCATCTTTCAACGCTTTGGTCAGAGCTTCCTCACCGCCCTTTTTGCCGGGCCGGGGCTGCATTCGAGCAAAGGTCGTGTAATCCAGCAGTCCTTTGGCCGTCCACAGTTCAGTCGTCATGCCCTTGGAATGCCCGGGATCTTTCTCCGTCACCAGCACATGCTGGGTTTTGTAGCCGAGAATGGTCTCCTGGCCGAGTTTCTGGACGGTGTATTGGCGGGCGTCAGCCGTCTGCTCCGCCATTTTTCGCATCTTAGCGAGGTCAATCTCCGTGTACGTCTTATTGGCGTCGTTAATATGGTACACCAGATCTGGGGTATCCGTTTTCTGCAGTATCACCATTTTCATGGCCATCCCCCCCATCTCCAGGTTCATTTCACTGCGAGAACCGGCTTTGCCGACTGCGGTCATCATCTTGCCATTGCCCCCCAACTCACGATCCCCGCCCGTGGTGGTTATTTTCATTTCCAGCATGCCCTCGAACTGGGCCAGTGCCGGAACAGCCGCTAATGAGAGCGCCAGCAGGGTAGAATAGATTCGTTTATGCATAAAATTACCTTAAACAGTTACCAGTTTTTCCCACGGGTAGCACGTCAAGGCAGGGTTGTCAAACCACGGGAGGTCTACTTTGAATCCGTCCTTGAGGCATGCCCCGGACCCGGTTCAGCGAAAACGCCCCCGTGGCGGTCTTGCAGCCTCAGGATAATTCAGCCGGACCGATTCCGATTTCGCCTCCCATTCGACCCCACGTAGCGCTCAAGTCCCTGGTTTTACGGGTGAAAGCCATTCGGGATCCAGCGACCCGCCCATTGAATTCACCAATCCAACAGTTCGTTGAGGCTTTCCGCAGGCCTGTCAGGCCCGCTTCGGATCCAGTGGAACGAAGGCGTCTGGCTGGATTATGCCACGTCAACGTTTCAGATGCGCCAATCGCGAAACCAAAAGCCATCCGGGTGCTTGCGCTCCTTTGAATACTACCCTTCCGTCAACCTCAGATTTCCAACTGCCTGTTTTTACTGAACTTAGTAATTATCCTCCCGTTCCCGCTCATCGTTGCGGCCTTTCCTGGTATCCACATCCATTATCCAGACCCCTTGGTTTTCCCCTGCCCACAGGCCGTGTACAAGGGGTGTACAAGGGATGCCCATCGGGTGTACCAGCTAAAACCCTATGAACTCCCGGTGGGCATCCCTTGTACACCCCTTGTACACGGCCTGGGGGCAGGGGAAATGCAAGGTGCGTCTATGGAGCGTCCAAGGCGCGGTTCAGCCGGAGCGAGCTGGATTTTTCCTGCATTTCATCCCTGCCTATGTGCGTAAGTCATTGATTTTACACGTAAAAGACGTTTGGGGTTCAGCAGCGATGCCGCGGATTTCGCAAAATAATGGGCTCGCCGAGACTATGTTCTGGGCGGTCAGGGCTGTCCAGGCTCTGATGGAACGCGGGCGGGCGGTTGGGCTCCCCAACTGATGCGTTCCGTATAAGAGCAACTGAATGGAGCCATAGCGGCGGTCCGCCCCGAGGGGGCTGGCCCAGGGAAGTTTGGGGGTTCCAGTTCCGCCAAGCACTTCGGCCCGGCCCCAATCCGCGATGCTGTTGGCGGGCCATTGTCAGGGCCGCGCTTTGGCAGGCGGACTCCCCCTGCGAAAGCCCCGGACGTTCACGCACCCTTCCGCCAAACATTTCAGGCTTGTCGCCTGGTGATTCTGTTTGGGAAAACCCGGCCGGGCCGGGCATTTGGGCGGCCGGTATTCGGCAAATACGCACATTCACGTTTAGAACAATCGCCGCTCATTGAAGAACGTTTCTTGCAATCGGGTCGCGAATCGGGTACCAGCCTGCGCGACGAAAAGACTGTTTATGACGAAATCAACGAGCGGAAAGAGCGGCACGGCCAATAAAGCGGTGCTGTCCTGGGTTGACCAGATCGCCAAACTTTGCAAGCCGGACCGGGTTTATTGGTGCAACGGCTCCAAAGCGGAGCGCAAGGCGCTGATCGCGGAAGCGGTCGCCAGCGGGGTTTTGCTTAAACTCAACCCGAAGAAGCGGCCGGGCTGCTATTACCATCGTTCGAATCCCAACGATGTGGCGCGGGTGGAGCAATCCACGTTTATGTGCTCGGAAAGCCAGGAGGAGGCCGGCCCGACCAATAACTGGATGGCGCCGAAAGAAATGTATGAGCGGCTGTATGGGTATGCGGCGGGCTCGATGCGCGGGCGCACGCTGTATGTCGTTCCCTACCTCATGGGGCCGCCCGGTTCGCCGATGGCGAAGGTGGGGTTTGAACTGACCGATTCGATTTATGTGGCGTTAAGCATGGGGGCCATGACGCGGATGGGCGACGTCGCGCTGGAGGAGTTGGGCAACCGCGAGGATTTCAACCGGGGGCTGCACTGCATGCTGGATATCCACCCGGAGCGGCGCTATATCTCGCACTTTCCCAAGGATAACGCGGTCATATCGGTGGGCTCGAATTATGGCGGCAACGTGTTGCTGGGGAAGAAGTGCCTGGCGCTGCGCATCGGCTCCTGTCTCGGGCGCCAGGAGGGGTGGATGGCCGAGCACATGCTGATTTTGGGGGTGGAATCGCCCACGGGTGAGAAGACCTACGTCGCGGCGGCTTTCCCCAGCGCCTGCGGCAAGACCAATTTCGCCATGATGATGCCGCCCGCCCGGCTCAAGGGATGGCGGGTGTGGACCATTGGCGATGACATTGCCTGGATGAAGCCCGGGCCGGATGGGCGCCTGTATGCCATCAATCCGGAAGCGGGCTACTTCGGGGTTGTGCCCGGCACCAATTCGCAGTCCAACCCGGCCGCCGTGGAAATGATTTCCCACGATACCATTTTCACGAATGTGGCGCTTACGCCCGACCTGGATGTCTGGTGGGAGGGCAAGGATGGTTCCCCGCCCCGGGAGTGCCTCGACTGGAAAGGGAACAAGTGGACGCCGGATTCGCGGGAGAAGGCCGCGCATCCCAACAGCCGCTTTACCGCCCCGATGGCCAATAACCCGCTGCTGGCCCCGGAAGCGAATGACCCCCAGGGGGTTCCGATCAGCGCGATTATCTTCGGCGGGCGGCGGAGCGATACCATGCCGCTGGTTTTCCAGGCGTTCAACTGGGGCCACGGCGTGTATGTGGGCGCCACCATGGGGTCGGAGATGACCGCTGCCGCGGTGGGCGGGGCCGGCCAGGTGCGGCGCGACCCGATGGCCATGCTGCCGTTCTGCGGCTACCACATGGGCGACTATCTCCGGCACTGGATCAACATGCACAAGGCGATCAAGCACCCGCCGCGGATTTTCCATGTCAACTGGTTCCGCAAAGACCAGCAGGGGGCGTTCCTCTGGCCCGGCTTTGGGGAGAACATGCGCGTGCTTAAATGGATCGTGGACCGCTGCCACGCCCGGGCCGATGCGGAGGAAAGCGCGCTGGGCTGGGTGCCCAAGCCGGACAGCCTCGACCTGGCCGGTCTGTCCAATTTCACGCCCGCGCGCTTCGAGCAGGTGCAGGCCATTCACGCCGAGGAATGGCGGCGTGAAATCATGATGCACGAGGAGCTTTTCATCAAACTGCATACCCGCCTGCCCAAGGAATTGATCTTCCAGCGCGAGCTGCTCCTGGCCCGCTTGTAGCCGCGGCGGGCGCCTTGCCCGACATTCGCCCGCCCCGGGGGTGGAAATAAAGAATCCCCGCGCGCCTTGCGGCACGCGGGGATTTTGAGGAGAAAGCTCCAGGCTTAATTAGCCGTGTCTGTCGCCTTGGGGCTTTTCAGGCACACTTGCTTGGCCGCGGCTTTCTTGCTGCAGAAGGACTTGCCCAAGGGGCAGCATTCCGCTTTGGCCTGCTCCGCGTTTTTAGCTTTGATGGAGCAACAAGCCGGTTTGCATTGATCCTTAAGCGGACAGTTCTTGGCCGTCTCGGCTTGCACCGCAACCACGAACGCCGCCACCATCAGTGTGAGGATGATCTTTTTCATATCGTGGTATATAACCGTTTGATCTGCTTATTTCAAGTATTATTTTTTGCCTAACCGCCCGGAAAGGGTTTGGGCGCGCAAAAAGGGTTCCAACCACGGGGATGGCGCGCAGAAGGGTCCCGGTCGAAAACGTGAACTTCAGGCCCGGAGAACCGGAATCCATGGCAGAATGCGTCCCCGCGGGAAAATTGGCGGAGCGGCGGCTTGCGCTGGGGCGAAAATGGTTGTAGGTACGCGCGGTGAAAATATTGACCCGGGGGCGAAGCCTCCCGTTTTTCAGACAATGGGCCTTTGCCCTGATGGCGCTGGCTTGGGCGGGGTGCGGGCGGGAGCAGGTGCAGGAGTATCAGGTGGCCCGGGAATCGCCGCCGGGGCAACCGCCGGCATTGCCCTCGGGACATTCCGATATGACCGCGGCGGCCGCGCCCGCGCTGGATTGCAAACCGCCGTCGGATTGGCAGGAAGCGGACCGGGGGCAAATGCGGGTTGCTTCTTTTCGGGTGTCGGGCGGGGAGGGCCAGCAGGCGGAGGTCAGTGTAATCCCGCTGCCGGAACCGGCCGGGACGGTTTTGGACAATGTGAACCGCTGGCGCGGCCAGGTGGGTTTGGCGGGCGTGGCGGAGGCCGAACTGGCCGGGCTGGCGCAGCCGGTTGAGATTGCCGGCCAGGCGGCAAAGCTCTACGAGGCGGTCGGCGTCCATCCCGACACGGGCAAGCGGGCAAGCATCCTGGCCGCGATGATGCCCCGGGATGGCGTCGTCTGGTTCTTTAAGATGAGCGGCGATGCGGATCTGGTGGCCGGCCAGAAGCGGCCGTTCGTTGAGTTTCTCAAAACCGTCAGTTTCCCGGAAAGAGCCCCGGCTGGCCAGCCGGGCGCCGCGCCGGCGCCTTGAGGTTTCATGATGCCGCCCTCCTTTCTGGATCGTGTGGTTCGCTTCCTGGCCTCGATTCGGCTGACGGCGGTCTGCCTGGTGCTGGCGCTGGGGGTGGTTTTCTGGGGCACGCTGGCGCAGGTGGAGATGGGCCTTTACCGTGCCCAGCATGAGTTTTTCCGCAGCTTGTTCATCTACTGGGGGCCGGCCAGGGCCGCCTGGCGAATTCCCGTGTTTCCCGGCGGCTACCTGGTGGGCGGTGTGCTGCTGGTTAACCTCATCGCGGCGCTCGGCAAGCGCTTTGCCCTGACGCCCAAACGGCTGGGCTTGTGGCTGGCGCATGTGGGATTGATCCTGCTGCTGCTCGGCCAGCTTCTGAGCGATCTGCTTTCGCAGGAGAGCACGCTTCACTTGCGCGAAGGCCAGGCCCGGAACTATTCCGAGGCCGAGCGCGAGACGGAGCTGGCTGTGGTGGAGGCGGCTGGGGCCGATACGGACAACGTGGTGGTCATCCCGCAGCGGCTGCTGGCGCAAGAGAAGACGATTGCGCCGGGCCGCCTGCCGTTTGCCGTGCGGGTGAGGAAGTTTTTCGCCAATTCCGAGGTGGCGGAGCCAACGGCGGCGGCGGCGCAGCCCGCGGCGGCGACGCAGGGCATTGGCCGGCACGCGATCGTTCGGGGGCTGGCCCGGGCGACGGCGATGAATACGCGCGATGTGCCCAGCGCCGTGGTGGAGATTGAGACCCCCCAGGGTTCCCTGGGCACGTGGCTGCTCTCCGAATTCATTGGCGAGCCGCAGAGCCTTGTCTGGAGCAACCGCACCTACCAGCTCACCCTGCGGCCGCGGCGGTATTATACGCCCTACCACGTCCAACTGGTGCGGTTCCAGCACGAGGTATATCCGGGCACGGATATTCCCAGGCATTTTTCCAGCCGCGTGCGGCTGTCTCGCGCGGACACCGGCGAGCAACGGGAGGTTTTGATTTATATGAACAACCCGCTGCGTTATGCGGGCGCAACCTACTACCAGTCGGGATTTGATCCCGACAACCACGGCACCATCCTGCAGGTAGTCCGCAATCCCAGTTGGCTGACGCCTTACCTGGCTTGCGCGCTGGTGGGGGCGGGCCTGCTAATCCAGTTTGCGATCCATCTATGGGGCTTTGTTTTCAAACGGAGGACGGCGTGAGCTGGCGGCGCATTAACCCGGCGGGAAAGGCAAGCGGCCGCGCGCGTCCGGATTTGCCCGGCGCTTCCCCTCGAGCCGGCCGCGCCGGAGCGGCCGCCCGCCCGGGGAACCTTTGCGCCGGGCGGATCGCGTTTTGCGCCGGGCCCCCGGCGCCGGCCCGCCTGCGGAGCTTATGAAAGTTTTGCCCAAACTGTTTCCCTGGTTCCTGCTGGCCCTGTTCGGGGCGGAGATGGTGGCGGTCCTGCTGCCGCGGAAGGACGGCGAATATCATGTTAACGAATTTGGCCGCCTGCCGGTGCAGCTCAACGGCCGCGTTCAGCCGTTTGATTCGGCGGCGCGCAACGCGCTGCTGCAAATCCGCGGCACGGGCGCGGTGCCGCTGGAGGAGGCGCCCGCCTGGCGGTTCTGGCGTCATGGCCGGAAGCTGAACGCGACGGAGTGGCTGCTCGAAGTGGCCGCGCGGCCCGAAGTCGCCGATACCCGGCCCGCCTTTCTCATTCACCATGCCGAGCTGCTGGGGGAACTCCGGCTTCAGGACAAGGGCGTCCGGAAGGCTGGCCTGCGCTATTATACCTTTGCCGAGCTCCAGCCGTTCCTCGGTGAAATCAACGAGCAGGCCCTCAAGGCCGGGGAGGTGAAATCCGCGGAGCGGACGGCGTTTCAGAAGCAGGTGCTCAAGCTGGCCAACGCCCTCGAACTTTACCAGCGGCTCAAGTTCACGCTCCAGCCCGCCGGCGTCCCGGACTTCGCCCGGATGGTCGCCGATTTTCAGCGGGACCTTGGCCCGGCCCTCGCGGCGGCGCAGGCCAGCCAGAGCAGCCAGGACTTTGACCGGCAGGCGCTCGAGCGGATCGCGGAGCCGCGGCGGGAGTTCCGGCGCATGGCCCGATGGGGCTATATTCAGACCGTGCCGCCCGCGGGCGCCGCCCAGCCGCGCGACCGCTGGCAAACCCTGGGGGTCAGTCTGCTGGAGTCCGACCCGGACGGGCAGGTGCATCCGGCCGCCCTCTATTTGGCTACCATGGCCACCGCGTATGGCCAGCGGAACCCGGAGGCCTTTAATAGCGCGGTCGCCGGCTACCGGCAATGGCTGGCGCCCCGCTGCGAGCGTGAGCTGCGGAAAGGCCGGGCCGAGTTCTATTTCAACCGCGTCAAACCCTTCCTTCACGCCTTGATCATTTACCTGGGGGCGTTTCTGCTGGCGGGCGGCGCGTTGCTGGCCTTTGCCCTGTCGCGCAACTGGTCGGAGGCGCTGCGCCGCTCCGCGTTTTACCTGGTCCTGCTGGCCGGCACGGTGCATACCTTTGGCCTGGTCTTCCGCATGGCGCTGGAAGGCCGCCCGCCGGTGACCAATCTTTATTCGTCTGCCATCTTTATCGGCTGGGGCGTCGTGCTGCTCGGGCTGATTCTCGAACGCCTTTACCGGGTCGCCCTGGGCAGCGTCGTCGCCGCGTTTGCCGGCTTCGTTTCGTTGATCATCGCCCACAATCTCGCGCTGGGCGGCGACACGATGGAGATGCTCCGCGCGGTGCTGGACTCCAACTTCTGGCTCACCGCCCATGTCGTCACCATCACGCTGGGCTATTCGGCGACCTTCGCCGCCGGGCTGCTGGCGGCCCTTTATCTTCTTCTCGGGGTCTTGACGCCCTTGCTGGCGCAACCCCTGGGCGCGGAGGAAGCGGGAGCGCCCGCCGCCCCGGGCAAGACGCCCCCCCTTCTGGGGCAGGCGCTGGAGACGATGGTCTATGGCATTGTCTGCTTCGCCACGCTGTTCAACTTCCTCGGCACGGTGCTGGGGGGTATTTGGGCCGACCAGGCCTGGGGCCGGTTCTGGGGCTGGGATCCCAAGGAGAACGGCGCCCTGATGGTCGTGCTTTGGAACGCGTTCATCCTCCACGTCCGCTCCGGGCGGCTGTTGCGCGAGCGCGGCTTTATGGGGCTGGTGGTCTTTGGCAATATCGTGACCAGCTTTTCCTGGTTTGGCGTGAACCTGCTCGGCGTCGGCCTGCATTCCTACGGCTTCATGGAATCCGGGTTGAAGTGGCTCCTGTTCTTTATGGGCAGCCAGTTGGCCATTATCCTCGTCGGGCTGCTGCCGCTGAGGCGCTGGCGCAGCTTTCGCGCCGGGGCGGGGTCTCCGCCCGCCGGTTAAACGCGCGTGTGTTTAGGGTTGCGCGCGGGCGCAGGAATGCGAGTCTATGCCGCGTGAAAACTTACCCTGCGCGAAAAAGAGCGGTAGTGCGAACCCGGCGCGTAATGCTGGCCGCGGTGCTGGCTTTCGGAATGAACCTGCCGGCCGAGGCGGCGTTCCTCGTCGCCCGCGGCGGCAAGGCGAAATGCGTCATTGTGCGGCAGACCGGGGCGACGGTGACGGAGTCGAACGCGGTGCGCGAACTGGCCGAGACGCTGGAGAAGATAACCGGGGCGAAGTTTGAGGTGCGGACCGAGGCGGACGGGCGGGTGCCGAAAAAGGCCATCGTGGTGGGCCCCGGCGCGGCGGCCCGGGCCCTGTTCCCGGAGGTGCCCCTGGACAAACTGGGCGCCGAGGAACTGGTGATGAAGGTCAGGAACGGCCGGTTGCTGCTGGCGGGCGGACGGCCACGCGGCACGCTCTACGCGGTGAACCGCTTTCTGCAAGAGCAGGGCGGCGCGCGCTGGTGGACGCCCTGGGCGGCGAGTCTGCCCTGGCGCGACCGCCTGCGCGTGCCGGATTTGAACACGCGCTACCAGCCGCCGTTCGAGTACCGCGAGCCGTTTTGGTATACGGGCTTCGAGCCGCGCTGGAAGACGCGCAACGGGGCGAACGGCCATTCGCACGAAATCCCGCCGGCGCTTGGGGGCTGCGTCAAATACAAGGGCTTCGCCCATACCTTTTACCCGCTGGTGCCGCCGGATCAGCATTTCGCCGCGCATCCCGAATGGTACAGCCTGATCAAAGGCCGGCGCACGCATGACCATGCCCAGCTTTGCCTGTCCAACCCGGAACTGCGCGACTTCGTCGTTCAGCGCGTCAAGGAGTGGCTGCGCGAGGCGCCGGACGCGCAGATCATTTCGGTGACGCAAAATGACTGGTATGGCGCCTGCGAATGCGATCGGTGCAAGGCGATTGACGACGCCGAAGGCGGCCCCTCGGGAAGCCTGCTGGCCTTTGTCAACTACGTCGCGGAGCGGATCGAGCCGGAGTTTCCGCAGGTGGCGGTGGACACGTTTGCCTACCAATACACGCGCCGGCCGCCGAAGACGATCCGGCCGCGGCCGAATGTGATTGTGCGGCTCTGCTCGATCGAATGCAATTTCCGTGAGCCCCTGGACCACCCTTCCAACGCGGCCTTTTTGTCGGACCTGCAAGGCTGGGCCCGGATTTGCCAGCGGCTGTATGTGTGGGACTACACGACGGATTTCCGCAACTACGTGCTGCCGCACCCGAACTGGTTTGTCCTGGGGCCGAACGTGCGCCTGTTCCAGGCGAATAACGTAAAGGGCGTGTTTGAGCAGGGCGCCTACCAGGGCTACGGCGCGGAGATGGGCGAGCTCCGGGCGTGGGTGCTGGCCCAACTGCTCTGGAACCCGCGGCAGGATGACCGGGCGCTGATCCAGGAGTTTCTGCGGGGCTACTACGGCCCGGCGGCGGGCGAAATCATCGGGCGCTATCTGGAATTGATGCACCACGCGTCCCACGGCTTTAATCTGCATTGTTTTTTGGGCAAAGACCCGCCGCACCTCCGGTTCCAGCCGCTGGCGGCGGCGGAACGGCTTTGGCAGCAGGCGGAAGCCGCGGCCGCCCGGGGGGCGGACCCGGAATGGCTGCCGCGCGTCCGGTTGGGGCACCTGCCGGTGCGCTACGCCGTTCTGCAGGGGTGGAACTCGCTGCGGCGGGAGTGCCGGGAGCAAGGCGCGGCCTGGCCGTGGCCCCAGTCGCGCCATGCCCTGGCGGAGGAGTTCCGCCAGGTATCCCAGGGAATCCCGGGCCAGAATTGGTCCAAGGTGGGCGTGCTCAACGAGGGCGGCCTGCAAGTGGAGGATTTCCTGAAGCAATTTGCCCAGGACGAACCCGATTCTAATTGATGCTATGAAGAAAAACCTGCCATTCCCAACCGTTCGGCGCCCGGGCCTGACCCGGCGCGTCTTAACCTCCGGTGCCGGGCTGCTCCTGGCCTTGGGGCTGATGTCCGCCAGTGCTTCGGCGGTCGTCGTCGGCCAGTTGCGATGCGAATACTTGAAGGACCCGCTGGGAATTGATGTCGCCCAGCCCCGCCTGAGCTGGGTGTTGAGCGCGGACAAGTCCGCCGTCCGCGGCCAGCAGCAAAGCGCCTGGCAGGTCCTGGTGGCCAGCAGCCCGCGGGAGCTGGCGGCCAACCGGGGCGACCTTTGGAACAGCGGCAAGGTGATGTCGGATCAATCCATTCACGTCCGCTACCATGGCCGCGCGCTGACCTCGGGCCAGCCCTGCTATTGGAAGGTGCGGGTCTGGGACGAACGCGGCAAACCCTCGGCCTGGAGCGCGCCGGCGCGCTGGACGATGGGCCTGCTCCAGCCCTCGGATTGGCACGCCCGGTGGATCGGGCTGGACGAGTCGTCCGCGGGCGAGGTGGCGGTGAAAGTGCTGGGCGACGCGCAGTGGATTTGGTTCCCCGAAGGCCAGCCGGAAAAAGCCGCGCCCGTCGGCACCCGCTACTTCCGGCGCGGGCTCACCCTGCCGCCGGACCGCGTGGTGAGGCGGGCCACGCTGGCCTGGGCGGCGGATAACAGCGGCGTGTTCCACATCAATGGCCGGAAGGTCGGGGTGGCGAGCGATTTCCACTCCGCCACCGTGGTCGAAGTGGCCGGGGACTTGCGGGCGGGCGACAACCAACTGGCCGTGGCGGTGTCCAATGCCGGCTCGGATCCGAATCCGGCCGGGCTGGTGGCGTGCCTGCGGGTGGAGTTTGCCCAGGGCGAGCCCCTGGTAGTGGTGACCGATTCCAGTTGGCTGAGCGCCACCGCCGAGGCCGCCGGCTGGCAGGAAAAGGGCTTTGCCGAAACCGGCTGGGTGGCGGCCCGCCAACTGGGCGCGCCGGGCATGGCGCCGTGGGGGGAAATCAGCGGACCGGAAAGCCGCCGGCTGGCGGCGCGGATGCTGCGCCGGGAGTTTGCCGTCGAAAAGAACATCCAGCGGGCAACGGCCTACGTTTGCGGGCTGGGCCTGAGCGAGTTTTACCTCAATGGCCGCAAAATCGGCGACCACGTCCTGTCGCCGGCGTTGACGGACTATACCAAGCGCGCCTGCTACGTGACCTACGACGTGACGGCGCAGCTCCGGGCGGGGAAAAACACCGCCGGCATCATCCTGGGCAACGGCCGGTTCTACGCGCCGCGCGCGAAGGTGCCGGCGGGCACGGTGAGCTACGGGTATCCCAAGCTCTTGTTCCAAATGCAGATCGAATACGCGGATGGAACTTCCACGGAAGTGGTGAGCGACACGAACTGGCGGATCACCACGCGGGGGCCGATTCGGGCCAATAACGAATACGACGGCGAGGAATATGATGCGACCCGGGAAATGCCCGGCTGGAACGAGACCGGCTTTGACGCCGGAGAATGGCTGCGGGCGCAGGAGGTGGCGGCCCCCGGCGGCGCGCTCGTGGCGCAGATGATTAACCCGATCCGGGTGGTGCAAACCCTGAAACCGATCGCGCTGAACCAGCCCCAACCGGGCGTTTGGGTGTTTGACCTGGGGCAGAACATGGTCGGCTGGTGCCGGCTCAAGGTCGCCGGCCCGAAGGGAACCCAGGTCTCCCTGCGCCATGCCGAGACGCTGCAGGACGACGGAACGCTATATCTGGACAACATCCGCGGCGCGAAGGTGACCGACCGCTACACGCTGAAAGGCAAGCGCACCGAAGTGTATGAACCGCGATTCACCTACCACGGATTCCGCTTTGTCGAGCTGACCGGGTATCCCGGCAAACCGACGCTGGCCACGCTGGAAGGGCGGGTGGTGCACGATGATTTGGAGAGCGCCGGCGAATTTGAATGCTCCAACCCGCTGCTGAACCGCATCTACCAGAACATCGTCTGGGGGGTGAGCGGCAACTACCGCAGCATCTCGACCGATTGCCCGCAGCGCGATGAGCGCCAGGGCTGGCTGGGCGACCGGTCCGCCGAATCGAAAGGCGAGGCCTACCTGTTCAACACGGCCGCGCTGTATGCCAAGTGGCTGCAGGACATGGCCGACGCGCAAAAGGACAGCGGCAGCGTGCCGGATGTCTGCCCGGCCTACTGGCCGTTCTACTCGGACAACGTCACCTGGCCGAGCAGCACCGTGCTGATTCCCGAGGCGCTGCGCGAGCAGTTTGGCGATCAGGCGATTATCGCGCGGCACTACCCGAGCGCGAAACGCTGGATGCACTACATGAGCGGCTTCGTCACCAACGGCATTATCGCGCGGGATTCCTATGGCGACTGGTGCGTGCCGCCGGAGGACCCCAAACTGATCCATTCCAAGGATCCCCTGCGCCAGACCGACCGGGCGCTGCTGGCCACGGCTTATTTCTACGCGGACGCGCGGCTCATGGCCCGCTACGCGGCCCGGCTGGGCCTGGCTGAAGATGCGCAGCATTTCACCACCCTGGCGGCGGGGCTGAAGGAAGCCTTCAACAAGCGGTTCTTTAATGCCAGCGCCGGCCACTACGACAACGGCTCGCAAACGTCCTGCGTGCTGCCGCTGGCGTTTGGCCTGGTGCCGGACAACGAACGCGGGCGGGTGTTCGACCACCTGGTGCGGAAGATTACCGACGAAACGCAGAACCACATCGGCACCGGGCTGATCGGCGGCCAGTGGCTGATGCGCGTGCTGACGGAGGGCGGCCGGGCGGACCTGGCGTACACCATCGCCGCGCAGAAAACCTACCCCAGTTGGGGCTACATGGTCGAAAAGGGCGCGACCACGATCTGGGAGCTGTGGAATGGCGATACCGCCGATCCGGCGATGAACTCGGGCAACCACGTCATGCTGGTGGGCGACCTGGGCATCTGGCTGTACGAAAACCTCGCGGGCATCAAGTCCGACCCGGAGCAGCCCGGCTTCAAGCATATCCTCATGAAACCCGAACCGGTCGGAGACCTGCAATTCGTCCGGGCCACGCACCAGTCCCCCTACGGGCGGATCGTCAGCCACTGGCAGCGCGCGGATGGGCGGTTCTGCTGGGACATCACCGTGCCGGTCAACACCACCGCCACGGTGTACGTGCCGGCGGCGAGCCTCGAAAACCTGACCGAAGGCGGCCAGCCCGTCCACCGGGCCCGCGGCGTGAAGTTCCTGCGCCAGGAACCGGGCCGCATGGTCTTCGAGGTGGGCTCGGGCAGCTACCGCTTCCAGAACCCCATCTAACCCCGGGGCCCCCGGCTCCGCTTCTGACTGTGGAAATCAAAAAAGCCATCATCACCGCCGCCGGCCCGGCGCAGCGGACCCTTCCCCTGCAAACCCTGGTGGACCGCGACGGCGTCACCAAGACCGCGCTGCGCATCCTGATCGAAGAAGTGCGGGCGGCGGGCATCGAGGAAATCTGCGTCGTGACTTGCCCCGGCGACCCGCCGGCTTATGCCGCGGCCGCCGGCGACCCGGGCGGGCGCCTGCGCTTCATCGCGCAGCCCGCGCCCCGGGGCTATGGCCACGCGGTGTGGTGCGCGCGCGAGTTCGCCGGCGAGTCGCCCTTCCTGCTGCTGGTGGGCGACCACCTCTATGTCAGCGGCGGCCGGAAGCGCGCGGCCCAGCAACTGGTGGAAATCGCCGGCGCCGAGAACTGCGCGGTCTCGGCGGTGCAGGCGACGCACGAAAGCAAGCTGCCGTATTACGGGGCGGTCGGCGGCCGCCGGGTCGCCGGGCGCAAGGGACAGTACGAGATCGCGGAAGTGATGGAAAAGCCCACGCCCACCGAGGCCGAGCAGCGGCTGATTGTCCCCGGGCTGCGGGCGGGCTACTACCTGTGTTTCTTCGGCATGCATGTGCTCACGCCGGCGGTGATGAGCCTGCTCAGCGCGGAAGTGGAGCGAAACGCCGGCCCGAACCTGCCCCTTTCCCCGGCCCTGGCCCAGCTCGCCCAGCGCGAGCGCTACCTGGCCGGCGAACTCGAAGGGCGCCGCTACGATATCGGCGTCCGCTACGGCCTGCTGACGGCGCAACTGGCCCTGGCGCTGGCCGGGCAAGACCGGGAGGAAGTGTTGAGCGGGCTGGTCGAGTTGCTGGCGCGGCGGGAAATGAAGTGACCATGCCCGACCTGGTCCAGCTCATCACCGCGGCCGACCCCGCCCGGCGCAACCAGGCGCTCGCCGCCGCCTGCGCCGGCCTGTCCGCCGGCGACCTCCTGGACCAATGCGCGCGGCTGGACGACTTCCGCCGGCGCAGCGAAAACCTCTACGAGCGCGTGCGCGCGCTGTTCTTCCTTTACGCGATCCACCGGTTCCATTTGCCGGAACGCCTGGCGTCCGCCGCCGCCCCCGCCGGCCGCCGCTCGCTCATCCCCTTCGCCGGCTACGAGCATTTGCTCCAGCGCCGCTTCGAGGAGGCCCTGGACCAGTTTCTGGCCGTGCAGCAGGCGGAAGGCCCGAGCGATGCCATCTCCAGCGCGCTGGCGGCGGCGTACCACCGGCTCGGGTTCCAGACGCTGGCGGACCAGGTCCGCCGGAGCGTGCGTTCGGTGCGCGGCAACCAGTGGATGTTCCGCATGGGCCATCCCGCCGACCACCCCCTGCGCCTGCGGCCCGAACTGTGCCAGCCCCACCCGGGCGACGGCACCTACCCCATCCTGCGCGAATGCACCCCGGTGCGCATGGACCTCACGCACTGCGGGTGGAGCGATATTTTCTTCCTCGGCATGGACTACCCCGAGGGCGCCAAGGTGCTCAACGTCTCGATTGACCTGGGCGTTCACGGGCGCGATCCCGCGCCGCGCCCCCCGGTGGAGGCCAGCCTGCGCGTGATCGAAGAGCCGCTGCTGCGGCTGGCCAGCCTTGACCTGGGCGCGGCGGCGGACATCACGAACCTGGCGGAAGTGTTCGACTTCGCGAAGGATTACCTCGGCCTGCTCAAGGCGGCGGTGATCGCCGCGGGCCTGGTGCCGCCGGGCATTGAAGGCTCGGGCCAGAGCCTGGCGGAGTTGCTGGCGCGCCTGGCCGGGCGGGGCCGCGGCCTGGAGATCGTCAGCCGCGTGAATAACATTCCCAAAGGCTCGCGCCTGGCGGTCTCGACGACGCTGCTGGCCGCGCTGGTCAGCGTCTGCATGCGGGCCACCGGGCAGGCCGCCTCGCTCACGGGGCCGCTGCAGGAGCACGAACGCCGGCTGGTGCTGGCGCGGGCGCTGCTGGGAGAATGGCTCGGCGGCTCCGGCGGCGGCTGGCAGGACTCGGGCGGCGTCTGGCCGGGGATGAAGCTGATTGAAGGCGTGCCGGCCGGCGAGGGCGACCCGGAGTTCGGCGTCAGCCGGGGCCGGCTGATGCCGCGGCACCGCATCCTGGCGGCCGCCGACGCCGCGCTGGAAACGCGCCGCCGGCTGCAGGAAAGCCTCGTGCTCGTCCACGGCGGCATGGCCCAGAATGTGGGGCCCATCCTGGAGATGGTGACCGAGAAATACCTGCTGCGCTGCGCCGACGAATGGCAGGCGCGCCAAAGCATGCTGGGCATCCTCGACGAAATCCTCGCCGCCCTGCGCGCCGGCGACGTGCGCCGGATTGGCGCCGCCACGACCCGCAATTTCCAGCAGCCCATCCAGACCATCATCCCGTGGGCCACCAACTACTTCACCGAGTCCCTGATCCAGCAGGTGCGCGCGGAGTTCGGCCCCGCCTTTTGGGGCTTCTGGATGCTGGGCGGCATGTCGGGCGGCGGGATGGGGTTCATCTTCGCGCCGGAGCAGAAGGCCCGCGCGCAAACGCGCCTGCAGGAGCTCATGTCCGCCGGCAAACGCGCGCTGCAGCACGCGCTGCCGTTCGCCATGGAGCCGGTGGTCTATGACTTTGCCATCAACGAGCGGGGCACCGAGGCCGTCCTGCTGGAAGGAGCGGCGGCGCTGATGCCGCCGGCGTATTACACCCTGCTGGGGCCGGCGCTGCTGCGGCAGGAACGCCACACCCTCACCCCGGCCCGGCGCGCGGAATGGGACCAGTTCGGCGCCGCCTGCCGCGCCCGCCCCGAATGGCGCGGCGTGGCGCAAACGCTCTTCGAAATCATGCTCCCGCGCGGCCAGCCGGAAGCCGCCGCCGGCCAATCCCTCGCGGCGCTGCTGGAGCAGCACGGCTTTGACCGCCTGCAGCATGAGCAAATCCGCGCCGACCTCAAGGAAGGCCGCATTGGGCTGGCCCAAAACCGCCTGCCCGCCAGCGCGGTCATCGAGGACGCGCCCGCCGCGGAGGTGGCCGATCTCTCCGCGCCCGGCCCCGCCGCCGCGCGCTGGGCGGAGCGGGGCCGGGCCGCCTTGCGGAACGGCGAACTGGCGGTCGTCACGCTCGCGGCGGGCGCCGGGAGCCGCTGGACGCAGGGCGCGGGGGTCGTCAAAGCCCTGCACCCCTTCTGCCGGCTGGCCGGGCGCCATCGCACCTTCATCGAGACGCACCTGGCCAAGAGCCGCCGCGCCGCGCGCCAGGCCGGCTGCGCCCTCCCGCACCTCATCACCACCAGCTACCTGACCCATGCGCCCATCGCGGAGTTCCTGGCGCGGCAGCATCACTATGGCTACGAAGGCCCGCTGCACCTGTCGCCGGGCCGGGCGGTGGGCCTGCGCCTGGTTCCCACCGTCCGCGACCTGCGGTTCATGTGGGAGGAAATGCCGCAGCAGCTCCTCGACGAGCAGCAGCAAAAGGTGCGCGACAGCCTGCGCCAGGCGCTCATCCACTGGGCCGCGGCCGCCGGCGAAGCCAGCGACTACACGGACAACCTGCCGCTGCAATGCCTGCACCCCGTCGGGCATTGGTACGAGGTCCCCAACCTCCTGCGCAACGGCGTCCTGGCCCGCCTCCTGGCGGAGCGGCCGGGCTTGCAATACCTGCTGCTGCATAACATTGACACGCTGGGGGCGGATGCCGACCCGGCCCTGCTGGGCTGGCATATTGACCACGGCGCCTGCCTCACGTTCGAGGTCATCCCCCGCCGCCTCGAAGACCGCGGCGGCGGCCTGGCGCGCGTCAACGGCCAGCTCCGCCTGGTCGAGGGGCTGGCCCTGCCGCGGGAGGAAGCGGAGTTTGCCCTGACCTACTACAACTCGAATACCTGCTGGATCCACCTCGACAAGCTGCTCGCCGTGTTCCGCCTCACCCGGGCCGACCTCGCGGACGCGCCCCGGGTCGCCGCCGCCATCCGCAGCCTGGCGGCCCGGATGCCCACCTACATCACCCTCAAGGAAGTCAAGAAACGGTGGGGGCACGGCCAGGAGGACATCTTCCCCGTGACCCAGTTCGAGAAGCTCTGGGTGGACCTGACCGCGCTGCCGGAGGTGGACGCCCGCTTCGTGGCGGTGCCGCGCCTGCGCGGCCAGCAGCTCAAGGACCCGGCGCAGCTTGACGGCTGGCTGCGCGACGGCTCGGCGGCCTACGTCGAGCGCCTCTGCGACTACCCGGCCTGAGCCGGGCGCGGGAAAGCCGGGCTACCGGGCCGCCACCGGGGCGCCCGCCGGCGGCGCGCCGGGATCCGGGCGCACATAGATCGTCTGCGTGGGAAAGGCAAAGCTGATCCCCTCCGCATCGAAGCGGCGCTTCAACTCCAGGTTCAACTGCTGGAAACCGCGCAGGTATTCGGGGTAGTCCGTCGAGCCCCAGCGATGCACGACCAGCACGTTCAGCGACGAGGCCTCGAACTTGTTGAAGCTGATCAGCAGGTCCACGGTCCGGGGATGCGGCCGGAAGATTTCCTCGATGATCTGCACCGCGCGCTCCACCTGCGCGGCGGGCGTGTCGTAGGTCAGCCCGATATTCATGACGGTCTTGATATTGGGCCGCCGGCTCACGTTCACGATGTTGGCATTCGCCATCGTCCGGTTCGGGATGGTGACGAGATGCCCGTCCAGGTTCCGCACCCGCGTGCTGCGCAGGCCGATGGCCTCGACCGAACCATCCACACTGTCCAGTTGAATGCGGTCCCCAATCCGGAACGGCTTGTCGGCAAAGATGGCCACCGCGCCAAAAAAATTGGACAGCGCGTCCTGGGCGGCCAGCCCCACCGCCAGCCCGCCAATGGACAGGGACGCCAACAGGCCGGTGACGTTCATGCCAAGGTTCTGCGAGGTCACCAGCACCGCGACCACGACCACAAAGATCTTCAGGGTCTTCCGAATGATGGGGAACAGTTGGTGGTCCGCCAGGTCGTCATGGGCCGCCATCTGTTTGTGCCACAGCCCGGCCAGCAAATCCACGAACTTGATCGCGATGTAGGTCAGCGAGCAGGCCACGACGATCTTGAGGCCGTTGGAGATGAACTTCGAGGCCCACACCGGCCAGTTGAACAGCCGCAGCCCGATGTGCAGAAACACCACGAAGGCCACCACCTTGATGGGGCCCCGGAGCAACTCCAGCAGCAGGTCGTCCAGCTTCGTTTGGGTCCGGGCCGCCCACTTCTGCAGGCGATGCTGAATCAGCGCGTCCAGCAGCTTCGAGGCGTAGAACGCCAGCGCCACATAAATCAGAAAGGCCAGGTATTGCCAGAGCGGGTTGCCCAACACCTCGTAGCCCAGCCCCGGCACGCGATCCAGCCCGAAGGTCAGCCAGGCCGCCGGCTCCGCCGCGCTTAACAACGCCTGCGGCCACGCCAGGGCGGCCAACACCGCCCCGGCCAGCTTGGCCGTTCCCTTCCCGGTAAATCTCAAGTCTGAGTTCATGGGTTCAGTAATAGGCATCCGCGGGGCCGCGGGCAAGCCCCATAGGCCGCGCCCCGGCGCGCCGCCGCCGCGTCCCGGCCGGTCCGCCGCGCGGGCCGCGTGGCCCCCCGGAGGGCTTACCGCTGGATTTTCCTTAAATCAAACCCCGGCGGCCGTTCGTACGCCGGCACTACCGCGGCGATGGAATCCAGGCCCAGGCAGTAGCCGGTGGAATGATCCGCCTTGCCCTGGCACTCGAAGCGGAGAACGTGCGCCCCGGCGCTGAGCGCCTGCGGGCCCCAGTAATAGACGTGGCGCCGGGTCTCCGGGTGGTAAAGGTTCACCACGGCCAGCTCCCGCCCATCGAGGGTCACCCGGTAAATGCCGTAATCATGGGACTGGATGAACTTGCCCCAGAGATGCGCCCGGATGTCCTTGCCCACCTGGAACGGACATTCCACCCAGCCCTGATCGTTCCGGGGCGTAAAGAACAGTTGCTTGCCCTCTTTGGCGATGCCGGGCAAGTCCTGCACCGCCAGCGGGTGGTCGGAATGTTTGGCGCCGCCCACCGCCTTCCAGCCGGTGACCAGGGCCAGCGTCTGCTCGGCCAGCCGCTCCGGCCCCGGCGGCAGCGCCGGCCACGGCTTATGCGGCTCGACCTGGTACCAGAACGCCACCGAGGACATCAGGTCATCGCGCTCGATGAATCCGCTGACGCTTCGATCCGGGAACTCCTGCGACCCCTTGTGCTCGATTTCCACCCGCAGCGATTTCTTGAACGGCACCGGGTCGGTGAGGTGAAACCGATAAACCGACCCGCGGTTCCCGGGCGCATAGCCCTCCCACAGCGGCACGCCGTAAAACGGGCCGTCATGCGGGCGAAACCCCCAGCCGTCGCAGAAGTAATCCTCCGTGCCGGTGCCCCGCAGGCGCGGTTCGGTTTCGCCGTCAATAAAGAAGAAATCATCCCCCTCCCCGTACCACCCGGCGGACATATTCTGCACGCTCTGCACGGTGCCCACGTAATGCCCCCGCCCCTGGAGATCGGCCAGCAGGTAGTTGCGCCCCATCACGCACGGATGCTCCTGCCGGTACATCGCGTGGAAATAAGCCGTGTTCCGCGGCAGCGACTTGTGCTTTTGCCAGTCCAGGTAATAGTAAAACGCGTCGCACCGCCGGTCGCTTTCATTGGAGACCGTAATGCGCGCCGACTGGCGGAACGGCATCGGCCAATAACAGTTCCGCCCGCGGCCATCCGACGACACCTTGATCGGCAGCGACACAAAGGATTTATCCAGCCCGTGGCCGATGCCGAAGAAATCGCCAATCGGGCACTCGACGCTCGGGTGCTCCTCGCCGTCCCAATACATCCGCAGCGTCAGCAGCCGCGGGTAGAACGGCGCCGGATGGGCGATGGTGTTCCAAAAATGCGTGATCACGCCCGGCCCTTTCAGGTCGGCCAGCACCAGCGTCCCCCCCGGCTCGATCGGCCGCGAATCCGCATTCCCGTTATGCCAGTCCGGGTCCGAGGACGATTCGCGCATGGCCTCGAAGTCTTTGAGTTGTTCCAGCCCCGCCATCGGGCTGCCGAGTGAGGGCTGCGCCGCCGCCGACCCATACAGACCAAGCGCGATTCCAATACCAAGTAAGGATGTTTTCATAGTCGTCTTAAGCTGCGTGTTATCCGCTGTTCGCCGCGCATATACAAACTTTTCCCCGCCCGAACAATCAGAAAAACTCCCGCCACGCGCCCGCGCCCGCCTTGCCCGCCCCGGACCCGCGCCCGGATGCCCCCCCGCCGCCGCCGGTCCTCCGCCAAAACCTCCTCGTTTCCAAGCCCGGCTCAGGCGCCGGCCATCAAACGCTCCCCGGGAATCCCGGCATTCCGTTTTTAAGCACCCGGCCCCGCCCGGCACTGGCCGCCCCGCCGGAACAGGCCAACCGGCCTGCCAGAACCCGGCCCGCCCCAACCGGCAACCCGAATCTCAATCCACCTCCCCCGCCCCCGCCGTCCCCTCCCACCCCCCCTCCCAAGCCGACTACCTGAAAGAAGAACTGAGCCTGCTCTGGGAACCGCCTTCGCGCGTCGCGATGGAGGACTTCCTGCGCCAGTGGTGTGCCCGGGCGATGGAAACCGGCATCGCCCTGCTGCGGCAAATGGCCAAATCGCTCCGACTCCACGCCCGCGGGATTCTGAGCTGGTGGGAACACCGGCTCAGCAGCGGCAAAATGGAAGGCGTCAACAACAAGATCAAAACCCTCACCCGCCAAGCCTATGGCTATCGGGACGAAGCCTTCTTCATCCTCAAACTCCTCGCCCTGCACCATGCCAGGATCAAACTTGTCGGATGAACCAAATTTCCCCGCCAGCCGTGACTCCATCCCGCCCAAAAACCAGGACGCGCGACAACACCCGGCCGCCCGTTCCGGCTTTGCCGAACGCTCTCGTCCTCTCCCTCCCGCCTTGGAACCTCGTTTTACATCATCCGCAAGTCGTCCATCCCTCCCTTCCGGCTCAGGCCCGCGCCCAAACCCGCCCCACCCGCCCCAGCCAGCCTAACGCTCCCATTAGGCCGTGTACAACGGGGGTACAAAGGAGGCTCAAAGGGGTCTCATGCTTATTTTCCATGTTCTCCTGCCGGGCTTCCGATGTACTCCCGTTGTACATAGCTTGAAAGGACGGAGAAGGAACGGTCTTGTGGGCGGCGGTGGAGGCCGGGGCGGCGGCGGGCTTCGATTTCTTAACCCTTGCCGT